>Ga0193727_1001319_pt1 | contig 10227 bp, 14 predicted proteins | sample H2c2metaG_FD_143051 | JGI IMG/M metagenome (GOLD analysis project Ga0193727, IMG submission 143051) | Soil microbial communities from a riparian zone of the East river system, Colorado, United States - H2c2 | ecosystem: Environmental > Terrestrial > Soil > Riparian zone | place: USA: East River...
CCTACGGAGTTAGAGCACGGACGCGGCGCCTTCTATAAACATTCAATCCCTCTGGGATTGGGCTTGTTGCTATGAACATTCAATCCCTTTGCATTGCTCGCTGCCATAAACATTCAATCCCTCGTCTACATTCAATCCCTCCTAAACTCTCGAATCCCTAACATTCAATCCCTCTGGGATTGCTCGCTGCAATAAAGATTCAATCCTCCTGAAAATTCAATTGTCCGGCTCGCGGGCATTGCGTTGGCCCTTACTGTTGCGGTGTGTATAATCGACCCAAGCGGTTTGTTTGACGCTCCGGATTCACTCTAATGGTCGGTAAAACCATACTCCACTACCGCATCCTGAAAGAGATCGGCAAAGGCGGGATGGGTGTGGTCTACAAAGCCGAAGACACCAAGCTCAATCGCACCGTTGCAATCAAAGCGCTTGCCGCTGAACTCATCGGCGACGAAAAAGCGCGAACTCGGTTCCTTCGCGAAGCTCGCGCGGCGTCGGCCATCGATCACGCCAACATCTGCCACGTATACGAAGTCAACGAAGCTGAGGACATCCTCTTCTTCGTGATGCAATACGTCGACGGCAAGACGCTGAAGAAATACATCGGCGGCCGTCCGCTTCCGCTCGACCAGGCGCTCGAGTTCTCGCTCGAGATCGCCGATGCGCTTGCAGAAGCTCACCGCCGCAACGTGCTTCATCGGGACATCAAATCGTCCAACATAATGCTCAACGAGCGAAACCAGCTCAAGATTCTCGACTTCGGTTTGGCAAAGCTGATCAAGCCGGTGACCGACGACCCCGCGCATCACACCGTCGAGCTGACCCAGGTAGGCACCCCTTTCGGCACTGCGAGCTATATGTCTCCCGAGCAAGCGCGCGGCGAGAAAGCCGATGCGCGCTCGGACATCTTCTCGTTCGGCGTTGTGATGTACGAGATGTTCACCGGACGCTTGCCGTTCAAGGGCAAGACTTCGGTGGATGTAATGCACGCGGTTATGCACCAGGAGCCGGCGCCGCTTGGCGAAGGAATACCTCAACGGCTTCAGCAAATCGTCTCGAAAGCCTTGGCCAAGAATGCCGTCGCGCGTTATCAGTCTGTCGAATTGTTGCTGGAGGACTTGCGCGGGCTGGTGCGCAGCCACTATTCCGCAAGCGGAATCGTACCGGCAGACAAGTCGTCATTGCTTAGAGCCTCGAGGCAGCCTCAGAGGACAACAAGCCTGCGGGACCGTGTCGCGGGAATGTTTCAGCGAGCGTTCAACACCTCGTCGCTGCCGAAAGAAGAATCGAGCTCGGTGGGGAGCGAGTCGGCAACGCCCGACGCGTCTCCGTCGATGTGGGTCTCGCGCGACAAAAAAACCATCGCCATCATGCCGTTCAAAAATCTGTCGGGCAGTCCCGAGAACGACTTTTACGGGTTCAGCCTCGCCGACAGCGTGATCACCGAGCTTGCGCAGCTTCGAGACTTGATCGTGCGACCGTCGTCCTACATCGCCCAGTATCAAAACAAAGACATCGACCCACGAGCAGTAGGCGCTCAGCTCGCCGTGGACGCCGTGCTGATCGGCGGATACCTGAAAGCGGGAGACAGGTTTCGACTGACTCCTCAGCTTGTCGACACCGCTTCGGGCGAGATCGTCTGGAGCGAGAAGATCGACGTCGAGTCGAAAGACATCATGACCGTTCAAGACACGATCTCGCGGCAGATAGTCGAAGGGTTGCGGGTCAAGACCAACTCGAAAGAGCAGGAGCGATTAGTTAAATCCCCGACCGAGAACGCCGAGGCCTATGAGTGCTACCTGAAAGGCCGGTCCGTGCTCTACAAGTTCATCACTCAGACTCTCGATCTTGCCGACGTTGAATCTGCTATCGACTTGTTTAGCAAAGCGGTCGAGCTTGATCCTGAATTTGCTCTCGCTCACAGCGGGTTGGGAGTCTGTCAGATCAATTACGTGCTAAAAGGCATGGGCGGCATCGAATACTACACGAGGGCAAAAAAAGAATTCGATCGCGCGCTCGAGATCGACCCGAAGCTAGTCGAGCCGCGCGTGCGGATGATTTACGTCGACTTGATTGAAGGACGATCCGAAGCGGCCCGCAAGGATATTCGTCGTTTGGCGCGCAGCGCACCCAACGAGCCTTCGGTCCATTCGGTGGCGGCATACGTTTATCGTCTGAGCGGGCAATACGAGAAAGCGCTGGAGTCGTGGGACCGCCTGCTCAAGATCAGCCCGACCGATATCGTGTTTGCCGCATACAACCGAGCGCGGATCTTCATCTACCAGCGCGACTTCGTCAAAGCGCAGGCGGAAATTGCGAAGGGGATGGCTTTCGAGCCTCACCATCCGATGTTGCACGCTTACGGCGCGGTGATCGACTACTACCGAGGCGATATCGACAAAGCCGCGGCAGCCGTGGAAGCCATTCTCGCCAAACATCCGGAGCTTCACACGCAGAAGACTCTTCTGGCTTATTGCTATCTTGTTCGGGGCGAGCGCGACCGGGCGTTTGAGTTTGTGGACGAACGGGTCAAAGAGATCGCCCGCGCCGATCAAGACGTCGCTTATCGTGTAGCGAATGTGTACGCGCTGGATAAGAACGCGGACGAAGCGATTGCATGGCTCGAGCGATCGATCTCGATGGGAAACGAGAACTATCCATGGATCGCTTCGAATCCGAACTGGGAAGCGCTCCGCGACGAGCCTCGCTTCAAAGAGATAGTTGAAGAACTGAAAGAGAAGTGGGAAAAGCTTTCAGAGCCCGCCTGATATCTCTAATCCTCAGCTAAAAGCATACATGGTCACCAGAAGGGTTAAGTCTGCCTTTTGGTTGCCTAATCATAAGCCATCGGCTGCCCGATCCATCATAAGCCCTGTAGTTGTAAGCGGACACCCCGGTTGCCGGACCGAACGCAACCATCCTACTCCTTCTGTTGCAGGAATCGTTGACTTACGCATACTCCGCCATCTCTCCGTTCTCACTTTTTTCTGCAAGAAATCATCGCAGCTTGCGTTTAATCTAATAGAGCCCGTTAGAGCGCCCAATTACACACCTGAGGAGGATCAAGCCATGTTACTCGCCCCCTGTCCCTTCTGCGCGAAGGATACGCAAATGCTAAGCATCAAAGAGGCGGCTTCCTCTACCGGGAGTTGCATCAGGACTATTTACGAATGGATGAAGAAGGATCGGCTTCACGTTATTGAGTTGCCCCGAGCAAGCGCAAACTGATCTGCAAGTCATCGCTGTTTCGACCACACGTCCGGGACGGCAACCATAACTGAGCGAGTCACTGACCGCGGGTCATCGATTGCAGCCTGGGAAGAACGTCTTCGCGGAAGCCCGCCGAGCAGCGCCCAAGGCTTCGTGGTTTTCCGGTGATGGTGCGTCCAGAGGAGCAGCGCGTACGTCACTAAGAAAGCAGTGGCACTTGCGCTGCAACGATAACGTAATGCCCGTTCTCGTGCGCCCGATGTCTTTTAGCAGCGGAAACTACACCGCCGCAGCGCGCTGCGGTTCCTCTCCCCTTGCGCCGCCGCTGCCGGGGGGGCTGGGCGCGTGGCTCCGCTTCGAGGCAGCGGCGAGGGTCGGTCTTCGCTGCCCGAGACGGAAAGAGATTTTGTAGGATCGTTCGCGCCCGAAAGGGATCACGAGAAAACGGTCGCAGTCATGATGATGAGGGATTTTTTATTCGCACAAACCACTACTTGGTAGACTCTCCTATTCGTCTCTTGACAATGGTGGTTCTGTCTCTTTTTCGAAAGGGCCAGTCCCTAATTCCACGCCATCCTGAAAAACCGCCACGACTGAGCCTGTCCATCCAAACAAGGTAATATGACTGTCCCCACACTCAATTTCCAAAAAGTCTTCGTCAGGGCCTCTTGCTGTAACATGAAAGACAACGCCCGGATCCATTGTGTGCTGTTCACCCCAAGGCTCCAAACAGAAAACCAATTGACTCGTGCGTGTGTTTTTCACACGCAAGGAAATGACTTTTTCTTTTCCCAATTCAGTTACCCTTTAGCAACTGTACAGCATGCTGCATCAAGTCCGCTCGGCCTGCGGCACTCGGATTGGCCGGGTTTCTAAGAGCAGTATCTCGATAGAAGTCGCGCCATCTTAGCAACGAGGACTGGGGCAAGCACTGGCCCAGCCGCTGCACGCGTTTTTCGGGTTACGGGTATTTAATCAGGGGTACTGATAACACACACTGATACGCTACCACTACGCCAGCACAGTGTAATACCGCAAGTATCAATCCACAAACACAAAGCCAACGCCGCCCTCTGCCTTGGGCAGCACCTACAACCACACCGTAGAAAGGGAACTGAATGTAGGCAGGTAAGATTGAGAGAGCATTGACGCCCTCCATCGTTGGGCTTGCTATCACAGCATACGGGAAAAGCAACGCGGGGAGATCGAAACCTCCGTGAACGCTATAGACGAAGGCCACGTACATTAGGCAGGGCGTGACCAGAACACCGATTGCTGTGCCCAACAAAAGCACCCGAAGATTACGGTTATTCATTGAAGATGAAAGTTGAAGTGCAGCCCACGTTGTATTCCGTAACGGTAGCGATAAAATGCTAAGAAATTTTCACTTTCCTCCTGCCCTACGGTGCTTTGATTTCCGCTGGCCACTTGATAGATTCAAGGGAGTGCCCGAAGCTTCCAATGAATTCCTGAACATCGTCAAGACTTCAAAAGTAGAGGACGTCGTTCATGCGGTAGTCTTCCTCTGTCTCGTAGCGGTCGCTCTTAAAGACATCGCTCGCGAGTTCTATTACCTGCACGTGATAGGGTCGTATGCTTAGCATCTGTTCCTTGTGGTGGCCTGATCTCAAGTGTAGGTTTCCCCCCACTGCTTTGCGGTCTAACAGTCACTTTGCTTCCATCGCTTAACTGGCCAGTTCTCTTCTTCGCGGTCGGGGCTGCACCGTCGGCGCGCGCTCCGGTTGGTTCCACTCTTCAGGCGATGGGCCCCTAGGTGATGGCGCGAAGCTGCGCAACGCCCTTAACAAGGCACACTGAACTTGCGTTCTAAGGCTTCTTTTAGTTTCAAAAACGCTTCAAGTCCCTGCTGGTCCTTTCTACTAGTCAGGAACTCTGTTTTATCCGCGGCGAGTCTGCAAAAGGTCTCGCGGTCGCCAAGTAAGAACGCTAACGCGATTGCTCGCATAGCGCGTTCGTTGTGAAATGGCGAGTGCAGCCAGGCAGCTTTATCGTCTCCACTTAGAACTTCCAGAGCGGACTCCATACTCGAGTACTTTTCAAGATACGGAAGACCGATTGCCTCAAAGACGGTCATTATTGCTTCGGAAACAGTTTCAACATCATCGAGGGATGGCAGCGTCCATCTGAGGAAGCTGCCTTGGCCGATGTTGCCAAGCTCAGCGCCGAGAGTGAATGTTCTCTTCTTTTCTCCTTCCGACAGATAGTCCTTGTGCTGGTTGACCAGAGTCTCGACATCATCGAATCTGACCGCTACGTCTGCCGTGACGTCCAGGTCTGCAGAATGAGGAATGAACGAAGAGTGAAGAGCTAGACGGCCAAGAGGCGTTCTCTTGTAGAAAGACTGCTCCTTAACTCTACCTTCAAACCCATACTTCGCAACTTTCTCAGCGAGACTTGTTAGTAAAGCGTTCCGCAAGTCTTTGATCAACCCCATTACGGGCTCCTCACAATCGTCGGAATAACCTGAATTGTACTTCTTAGCGATGCAGGACTCCCCCTTTTTTCCGTTACAAGAATAAGTTGAATGACTGTCTCCCGCCCAATGTCACACACCTGCCCATTACTGCTCCCTTAAGGTACCGTCGATGAGAGTATGTCTAGAGAAGAATCTTCGAGCCGCTGTCAGAGTAACCGACGCTCCAAGACATCCCTTAGCTGCAGAAATCTCTGGAGCCCATCATCATTTCTGCCAGCCAGAATTTGGGTCTTTGCAGCAGCAATACTCAAGAACCTTTCTCGGTCACCGAGCACGAAGGCAATTGCGATTGCTCGCATCGCACGCTCATCATGAAATGGTGAATGAAGTTGTGCTGTTTTGTCGTCTTGACTTAGGGCTTCGAGCGCAGATTCCATAGCCGAGTATTTCTCCAAGTACGGACGACCGATGGCAGCAAATGCTTCCATTATCGATCGGGCGACGTTATCAATGGCATCGCGCGAAGCGAGGCTCCATCTTTTCTGTCTACCCTCGCTGATATTGCCTAGCTCGGCTCCAAGTGTATACGTATTTCTCTTTTGGGCCTCGGTCAAGAGACTCTTGTGCTCGTTGACGAGATCCTCAACATCGTCGAATCTGATTGCGACCTCGGCAGTCACGTCGACGTCTGTGGGCGCATGTCTAATGAAGGGAAGACTGAAAGCTTGTCGGCCAAGAGGGGTCTTCTTGTAAAACGAATAGTGTGTCTTGGATCGCCTGTCAAAACGGTACTCATCGACCTCCTTTGCTACTCTGGCAAAAAGGGAATCTTGGAGTTCCTTAATAAGACCCACTATGGCACTCTCCTCTCAATCGTTTGAAGAACTTTATGGGTACCCTGCAATCGGGGAATCTTGCTGCTAACAATAGTAGCCCCCTCCGTCGCCATAAGATTGTCTTTGGCTACCTGCGAGGCGCTTCGGACTCCACCGCCGGATTTTACTTCAACCGCTACTAACTCATCTGCGGGTGTCTGTATTAGGTGGTCAATGATACGAAGGCCCTGAGAGGTCCTCACCGCGACTTGGCTGGCAATGATTGTATTGCCTTCTGCTTCTGACTGCTCTTTCACGATTCTCTCCGCCGCCTTGCCAGCGAGCTGATTCACAGTGACTTGCGCGACCTTCCCAGCCCCAGCGGTTGCGCCGACGCCCCCAGGCGGCGGGGCCAGGCGTCGCTTCCCAATGTGCTGGCTTGAATCTGGCTCCCGCGGCCATCCTGTGGCAGGCTGAAAGCTCTACCACGGGTCGCACGAAGAATCGCGCTGTCAATCACCGGAGAATCGCAGGTATAGATGTGGCTCGCTCGAACACCGAAGTGCGAGTTCCCTGATGCGGGCAAGCAAAGCATTCTGATCAGATGTTCGTGCGAACTCCGTGAGTCTCTCCCACTCACTGAGAAAAGGTTGAATTTGCAAGCGATTGAAGACTGTATCTCCATACCAGTCAATGAAGCGTAAGTACTGGTAGGAAGCGTCCTCCGAGGGGAGCAGTTGATGGAGTATATTTTTCGGATCCTCGACTTGCTCTAGTGGCTCGCAATCCTCGCTCTCAAGAATGACGCAAAATCCCATAAACAAATCCTCATGGTTTACCTGGAAATGCTGTCACAAGCCGCTCGGCAGCGTCTGTGATAACCGTATAAACTGACGTCGGCGCACCAGTCACTCTGTCGACACCGATTATGCGACCGGCATCAACCACACGCGCAAAGTTTCCGTTAGGCTGCGCAACTCGCGCAACACTTCCAGCTTCGCGAATCAAGGAAACGACCTCGGCCTCCCCGCCATGGAAGAGACTCTTACCGGCTGTTTTTGCACTGGGCCAGACTCCAGCAAGGCGAGGTCGCTTGACGCGCAACTGGCCTCGCTTATTTGCGGCCTGGTTGGAACTCCACGTCTGGGGCGTTCGGGTCGATCTTCACTTCTTTCACACGGGTGATGACTAATCCAAACCCCGGGAGCTTCGCAGTCGCAGTGAAGGGCACCATCCATCCGTCAATGTTCCTGTAGTCGCTGTAAGTCTCGCTGACCAGCGCCGGGCCGTCGCCTCCCAACGTCGAACGTAGCATTTCTCGCTTGAGCACAAGATGACTCTTGGTCGAACTGTAATCGGTCACCGCGGCGCCTTTCTCAGGAGTCTTCACGACTACGTAGACTTCTTCGTCTCCGAGCTTCGCCTTCTCTTTGATCGTGACGTTCTTGAACAGCGTCTTCCAATCCAGGAGTTGATAGAAGTCGAAATCGATGCGCGCGTTGTCGAGTTGTTCTTCCGCATAAGCTTCGGCGGGCGAGAAGCTCGTCTCCGCGCCGCCCTAAGCTCCGTCGAAGTACTCGCGTATCGAGCCGATCTTCTTGCCTTGCGCCAGCAGAGTGGTTTTGCTCGCAGAAAGGTTTGGCGCTTTCGCTATGGTTGAGACTTCGCCCGTCGCGCCCTGGTTCTCAAAGTCTATTACGGAGGTCGTGATCATCGCCTTGTGTTTGCGCAGATTGGCTTCGCCGCCTGCGTCGCAGAGGACTTTGGCGCGGCTAACGCCGGGAACGCCGCTGACAGGCCGAAGTTGGCAGCCAGCAGAACGGCCAGAATCAGCCGCGAAGCTTTGTGAGATTTCATATGATGACCTCCAACTAAGAACGCGGAAATAGCGAAAGCGTTAGCCTGCGAAAGAGCGGGCTCGCCGTGACTAGCCGCAAGCTCAAACTTCTAGCACAGTTCGCCCAGCTCGGCCAAATACTCCCAACGGCAGTTGGCGGATCGTTCAAACCCAGCCTGGGCGGCGTCTGCGGATCGCTCGTTCCGCAATACCCCCAACGGCAGAGACCGTGTCAAAACTGGGGAATACCACCCACTTCCGTTGGTGTGATTGTCCATACTCCGTTAGGAATGTCCTCTCGATAGCACGCGGCCAGTAGACGGAACTCCGTAGGAGTTACCTGCACCCCGCGACGGCCCTCGCGCTGGTCGAGCATATAGGTCGCTCCTACGGAGTGCGGCGTCCATCTCGGGAAGGGTCGTCCAGCCTCTTTGCAGGCCGGGGTATGAACGATCCCCCAACTGGCGTTGGGGGTATTCAAAGAGAAGCAGACGGTTGGCTGCTTGTAGGCTAACCTTGAATCTTGAGCATCGTGGACATAGAAGTTTCGTGATCCTTGTTGTATAAGTCTGTCACGGCTATCTGAGAGGAAACTGATGGAAGCGATACTGAATCCAGTTGAAGTTCGCGTGCTCGGCTCGTTGATCGAAAAAGCGATCACCACGCCCGAGTACTACCCGCTGTCGCTCAACGCGCTCACCAACGCGTGCAACCAGCTCACCAACCGCGAGCCCATCGTTTCATACGACGAGAAGACCGTCGTTCGCGCACTGGAGAGCTTGCGTGAGAAGAAGCTGGTCTGGATGGTGACCGGGGCAGGCGCGCGAGTGCCGAAGTACGAACACCGCTTCGCGGAAGCCTACAAGTTGTCCGAGCAAGAAGTGGCCGTGATGTGCGTGCTGATGCTGCGCGGTCCGCAGACGACCGGTGAGATTCGAGGACGCACCGGAAGGCTTTATGAGTTTGCGGAGCTCGAAGAAGTCGATCTCACACTGCAAGCGCTGATCAGCGCGGCGCTCGTCGTCAAACTCCCGCGCCAACCTGGAACGAAGGAGTCGCGGTACGCGCACGTGCTGGCTGGAGAAGTGCATTTTGAAGAGCGCGAGGCCGCGCCGCGCAGGCTCGAAACGGCGACGCTGGAGGTAATGGCTGAGAACGAGCGAATCGCAAAACTGGAAGGGAAGCTGGAACGGCTTAATTTGGAGTTGTCAGAGCTGAAGCAGCAGTTTCTGGACTTCAAGAAGCAGTTCGAATAAAAGCGTCTTGGCGGCTTGGCGTCTTTGCGAGAGTAAATTTTGTCACGCAAAGACGCAAAGGCGCCAAGCTATCACGCCGAAACGGGAGCGACGCCGATCGCCGCTTGAAGCCCTTCGATCACTCGCCGTTTCACTTCTTCAAACTCCCCGTCTATTCGGCAGCCGGCTGCGTTGCGATGCCCGCCTCCTCCAAAAAGCTCAGCCACCTTGGCGACGTTGTTCTTGCCTTTTGATCTGAGGCTTACTCGATATGCGCCGGGCGAAAGCTCCTTGAAGAAAGCGACCGCTTCGACCTCGCCGGCCGAAAGCGCGTGGTTCACTATCCCGTCGGCATCTTCCTCGCAAGCATCGGCTTCGTACATCGTCTCGCGGTCCATCGTTATCCAGGCGATGCGACCCGACTCGTCGCGTTCGATGTTCGAGAGCACGCGGCCCATGAGCTTGATCTTCGAGAAAGGATACGAGTAAAAGAGCGCTTGCGATATTCGCGCGGGTTCGACCCCCCGGCGCACAAGCTCCGAAGCAATCTTCAGAGTCCGCTCGGTCGTGTTCGAGAAGTGAAAGCTGCCGGTGTCTGTCAGAAGCGCGGTGTAGATGCACTCCGCAATTTCCCTGGTCACCTCGACGCCCAGCGCCTTGCAGAGGTTGTAGATCATCTCGCCGACCGCCGCC
>Ga0193727_1001320_pt1 | contig 10220 bp, 12 predicted proteins | sample H2c2metaG_FD_143051 | JGI IMG/M metagenome (GOLD analysis project Ga0193727, IMG submission 143051) | Soil microbial communities from a riparian zone of the East river system, Colorado, United States - H2c2 | ecosystem: Environmental > Terrestrial > Soil > Riparian zone | place: USA: East River...
GTCGGCGGGCTGGGGCAAGTGAGACTCAACGCTGGCTAGCTTGTTGGGGTCGAACCGATAGCGGACTGTCACACCCAGGCCGATGCTGAGGCCTTCGCGCGACTGAACCTCAAGGCCGCCCGCCTTCTGCAACGATGGTTTGCCGCCTTCTTGTCCGAGACCGGCGGTGAACATGTGATCGCGCAGATCAAAGATCTGGACTGTATCAACCAGAGGTGAGACGAAGTGGACGCCGGGGTAAAGCGTGCCGGGGAGAGTGCCTTTGAGTTGACTGACGCGAACGCCGCCCATGCCGCTTGGGACAACCACGATGCTGGTGGCGATCAAAAGCGGCAGGCACGCGACTATCGCGAGAGCAATTGGGCCGTGCCAGGGGATAGGTTCGAGTTCAACGAGCGTTTCGGGGTCGGCCGCTCTCTTGCGCGTGGTCTGGATGCGCAGAATGAGCTTGTACAACGGAATTGCCAAAGCGGCAGCAAACAACAGAGCTCCCGCGACGGTCAGTAACAACTTCAATGCGAGCATTTCGTGCCTCCACGAATTTGGTGTGAATGGCCCTTGAGTTTGCTGGAATTCGGCTGTCGAGCCAAGAGCAGCCGGACCAGTCCACCGAATGTGAACTCTTCAAACAACAGCGCCGCAACAACCGGAAGCAGTACTGCTCCAAGACCGTTCATCGCATCAAGAAGAAGGTTCATCGTGTGCCTTTCTTAACGAGTAGCTGCTGTGTTGTTGGCAGTAAGAACGGGAGCGTCGGTCTTGGGAGTGGCAGGGGCAGGTTCTTGAGAGGGCGCAGCCTGCGCAAGCACTGTGGCCTGCTTTGCGGCAACAGGGTCAGCGCCGCCGAACAGTTCTGCAGTTTCTTCATTGCGCTGGCCGATCAACTCCACCGTGTCGCCGATTGCCACAAGGGTGTAGATCTCCTCGAGATCTGCCTTTCGCATACGGATGCATCCATGCGAAGCAGCTTTGCCAATGGACCTGGGCTCGTTCGTTCCGTGGATTCCGTATCCCGTGAGGTTGAGGCCCATCCACCGGGTGCCGACTGGATTGCCACGACCGGGCAACACTGTTTTGCCGTCATGGTGATACACGGGGTTGGCGACGCGGCGCACAATCTTGAAAGTCCCGACTGGGCTCGGAGTAGAGGGCCTGCCAACGGCAACGGCGTAGATCTTCTTAACCTGACCTTCTTCGATGAGGGCCAGCTTGCGATCTTCCAGGCTGACGACGATAACACGATTCGGCGGCGACGCTTGCGCCGCAAGGTGAAACCCAAAGGTTGCCGCCAATACGGCCGTCATCAGACATTTGTTGAGGCCAAAGCTTTTCATCGCGTCCCCGATCGTTTTATCAATTGCCCTGCGCGATGAATAGTTGCAAGGCTAGGGCCGATTGCTAGCCGCTGATAACAAAAGGTTTGCCAGTATTGTGCGTGAGGAGCTTTCGTGTCACCGCGAACACACGTGTGGGGGATTTGCCACGTTTTGCCGATAAGTTCATTCGCTCGAATGGTGCGGTTTGGGTGGATCAAAGCGGAGTTGGCATCAAATGACGGCGTGCGCCAGAAATAGCGCGTTGACGCAACGAATATCATTCGGTGAAACAAAACAGGATTCCGTTCATCACGCACCGCGAAAGCCTGGTTGCACCGTTTGTTGAATGATCAGAGGCTGGTCGTGAGTGAATCCTCGAAATTTGGTTTGGTTAAAACCAAGTCACTTTGCCGATGCTTCGAGTTGAAGAAGCGAGCATCTATGTAAAAGGCTGGAGCTTGTGCCGCCAGGTTCTTAGTGCATGCGTCGCTGGAGTGCGAGTTACTGTGGCGCATTGAGGTTCCTTGCTTTAGATCGAACTGCGGGAAGTTGCGTCAATTTGAAGCGTGAGGGGTCGCTGTCTACCCATCGAGGAGTTGTGAGGCTGGAAACTAAAGTAATTTGCTGTATCGCAAGTTGGTGAAATCAAGCGTACCAAGATTGACCCCACGCAAAGTTACTGAGTCCAGCGCGTCGTATTGTAAGACCTCTAGCAATCTAAAAGTATGCCTATAGAGCCATTCGTCTGGAGGTTGTGACATGAAGAATCTCGGTATTGTTTCCTTAGCCGCCGTACTCGTGATGCTGCTGGTTACCGGCAACCCCGCACATATTCATGCGCAAGCGAGCAAGGCTGTTGTTCATCCCGCTCCTGCATCTCAGGTAATTACCGTCACTGTCACGGATATTTACCAAAAGAAGCATGGCAAGGACGCGGAAGTTGTAGTCGCTCAGGCAGCAGGCTTTCCAAATGACACCTGCGACGTAATCACAACTTTTGATGTTGTTAAGAAGTACGAAGAACGGCAAACGTGGAACAACATCAAGCAAAGGGTCGACATTGTTGTTAATGGCACACCCTATCCGGCTAAGTTTCGGGATATCGGGTTCTATCCCCTCGGATTGAATCTGGCTTGCATCGACTTTGAATCGCCGTACCTTCACGCCGAGTTGAAGATCCCAGTTCTGTCGTTGGATCAAGAAGCAACTGGTCCATCGTCGTTGTCATATGACGACAAGGAAATTGCGAAGAGCAATCCTGGAACGCCGTTTCTCAACAAGGAAGGCGAGATTTCCGCGGTTCTAACTGCCACGGATCACGGTCAGTTGGAATTTGCAACCGCTGAGGACATTCGCGCTTTTCTCAGAGTTGCTTCGGGTGTTGCTCCCTGGCCAACGCTTAACCGTCGTTCGCTCACTACCATATAGGCCTGAACGTCGCTACATCCTTGCAAAGTGGTTTAAGGAAAGCAGAGCGGTCTAAGGAAAATATCGTCCGAGGGAGAGTTGTTCAACTCTCCCTCGTTGCTTGTTGGGAATAGATGTTTGATCAGTTCTGCGACGCAGGCATAGACGGAACCATCCACGGCTTCGGTCTTAAGACAAGATTCACAATGCGTTATTTGCGTGGCCAGAGTCACCCTTCCAGAGGCTTGTCATATTCAGCGGCTGCCAACAGGCCACCGTCCACAACATGAAGAATTCCGGTTATTCCGATGGAGTCGTCTGACACGAGATAAACAGCAGCGCGGGCAATGTCGTCGGGACTGAGAATTGCTCCCAGCGGAACGCGCGATAGGCGGGTTCGAATGCGTGCCTCCCCTTCAGGTCCTTCGCCCAAATGTTCACGCAGCATTGACGTGTCGGTAATGCCGGGGCAAATGCAATTAACGCGAATGCGATCTCGGCCAAGATCGAGCGCGAGAGACTTGGTGAGGAGCGCTATCGCGCCCTTGGAGGCCGAGTAGGCTGGCGTACTCAATTGTCCGGTGAGGCTCCCGATGGATCCGGTATTCAGAATTGTTCCCCCTCCATTCCGGCGCATGTGAGGAACCACATGTTTAATGGCGAGGAAGGCTGCCTTAACGTTTACGGCCATGACGCGGTCCCACTCTGCCTCCGTCATTTCCTCAATCGACCTGAGCAGAAGGATGCCTGCATTGTTGAAGAGGATGTCGATGCGCCCCCATTTCTCCAATGCGTTCTGCACCATCTCGCAGACATCAGACTCTTTCGAAACATCAACCTCCGCCAGAACTGAATCACCACCTGCCGCCTCAATTGCCAAGACAGTGTCTGCGCCTATCGTTCGTTCTCTCTCCGCAACTACGACTTTTGCGCCTTCCCGCGCGAATGCAATCGCACTTGCGCGGCCAATCCCTTTTCCCGCTCCGGTAACAATTGCTACCTTGCCCGCCAACTTCATGGGAGATCAGTCTCCGTCGTGTGAATTGAAATGGTCCTTCAAGTTGGTTCGTCGCTGAAACGATCTCAGAGAATCCGTTCTCAAATCGCAAAGGCGCGATTCAAGACGCGGCGCACGTAATCCAGTGGTTCAAGGAGACAGTCCCTTCCCTGAATTTGCAGGCCGTCAAGCACCGTAATCGCTTCCCTGAATTCATGCACGTGGTAGTGAAGGATTGCTCCAAGATCGAAGGTCGCAACGTTGGCTTTGAAACCGGACGCACTGCATGGTTCGGAAACCGATCTTCGCAAAACCAGTCAGGGTTTATCAGAATCGAAAGTCCGAGATAGGTCAGTAGAAATGATCATTTCAAATGCGCAATTCGAACCTTGGAGTCTTCGGTTCCCATGTCTGGGGCGAAGTCTCCGTTCATTTCCTGCGAAAAGATCAGGTCATCAGACCGCAACAGGCTATTCGGCAAGAAAAATAGGGGCGCAGACCCGAATCTGTCAAGAGGAAGTTCGCATGAGCGTACTTTCGGCCTTGACAGGGAGCCATGGTTCCCACTAGATATCTGGTGGTCTGATCATCGGATGGATCTGGTTCGATGACCGTGGAGGTTTCTTCCGAATGCGTGACGGGATGTCAAGACGAACGTTTGTCAAAACGCTGGCGGTGACTGCTCTGGCAAGCTCCGCCCCCGGGCCGTCCGGTGCGGAGGTTCGTTCGGCGACCACGGGTGTTGCCACGGAATGGTCGTACGCAAGTGGAAAGCAATATTCCGATCCGTTCAACCAAATTGAAGTTGACGCCCTGGTGACGATGCCCTCCGGAGCGGAGGAGAGGGTGCCGGCGTTCTGGGCGGGTGACGCAACCTGGCGCGTTCGCTACACGCCTCCGGCCCCCGGACAATACAAGATCCGGTCCATTTGCACTGACTCCGCCAATCGTGATCTTCACGGCCAGATCTCCTCGCTTGACGTGCAACCATATGAAGGCACGAACCCGCATTACAAGCACGGAGTTCTCAAGATCTCACCTGACGGACGCCACTTCGAGCATGCAGATGGCACACCATTCTTCTGGCTTGGCGACACCTGGTGGATGGGTTTCTCGAAAAGGCTTAGCTGGCCCGATGGATTCGAGACCCTCACGGCGGACCGCATTCGCAAAGGCTTCACCATAGTGCAGATCGTGGCCGGTCTTTACCCTGACATGGAGCCGTTCGACGAACGAGGTGCGAATGAGGCGGGCTATCCGTGGGAAAGTGACTTCTCGCGTATCAATCCTGCCTACTTCGACGCTGCTGACACTCGGATTCAGCATCTTGCCAACCGCGGTCTCGCCGCATGCGTGGTTGGGTTCTGGGGATATTTCATTCCGCGGATGGGGATGGACAAGGTCAAAAAGCACTGGCGGAATCTTGTAGCCCGGTGGGGTGCATACCCGGTGGTTTGGTGCTTGGCAGGCGAGGGCACGATGCCATATTACCTTTCGAGGACGCCCGAGCAGGATGCTTCGACCCAGAAGCACGGCCTTACCGAACTTGCGCGTTACGTTCGATCCATCGATGCGCATCATCACCCCATCACGATCCATCCTTCAAGCAGCGCGCGGGAATGCGTGGACGATGCTTCAGTGCTTGATTTCGACATGCTTCAGACTGGTCATAGTGACAGGCAGAGTGTTCCCAACACGATTGAAACCGTGAATCGCTGTCTGGCCCAGAGTCCACACATGCCGGTTCTGATCGGAGAGGTCTGTTACGAGGGCATCCAAGAGGCGAGCAGGCAGGAAGTGCAGCGATTCATGTTCTGGTCGTCGATGTTGTGTGGGTCCGCCGGACACACTTACGGGGCAAACGGAATCTGGCAGGTGAATACGCGTGAAAAGCCATACGGGCTTTCACCGCATGGTCATTCGTGGGGCGGTCCAGCGTGGGACATTGCTGCCGCGCTACCCGGATCCGGTCAACTCGGAATATCCAAGGCCCTGCTAGCTCGATATTCCTGGTGGAAGTTGGAGCCTAAGCCAGACCTGATAAACCCGCATTGGGCAAAGGACGACTACTGGAAACCCTTCGCCGGGGAAATTCCCGGAGAGTTGATCATCGCATTCACACCCGCATCATACAGCGGAGCCGCATTTCACAACCTCAAGCCAGGTTCGTACCGAGCATTCTTCTTCAACCCAGTAGACGGTGCTGAAACGCAAATCGGCGATGCCACTCCTGATGCCAGTGGATCGTGGAAGATTGCCGAAGTTCCAATATTTCAAGACTGGGTTGTGGTATTGGAGAACAAGGGATGAAATCGGTGGGGCACGGATTCATTGTGGATGATGTCGTCGAGTTCCATGTTGGGTTTTCGGCCGATTTCTGTCAACAGGACGGCACCCCCACGTTTCCTAACATTGGGCTGGACTTGCTGGAGTCAATACCCGGCTTGTTCTACGAATTCATCATGGAATATCGGCCCGAGTACGCACCTTCTCAACTTTCCGGGTTTGATGTCCTTATCTCTTTAAAGCCGAAAATTACGGCACAATCGTTGGAAGGCAATACTCGACTCTGCGCGATTGGCCGTTGTGGCGTTGGATACGACAACGTGGATCTGCATGCCTGCACTGAACACGGTATTGCAGTCTTTATTACGCCCGGTGGTGTGGTGAGGCCCGTGGCAGAGTCAATCCTCCTGATGGTTCTGGCGCTTTCCCATCGACTGCTGGAAAAAGACAGGATGGTTCGTAAAGGTCGATGGGCGGAGAGCGCTCACCGTCTCGGGCGCGAACCTCGCGATCGAGTAGTGGGAACAATTGGTTTGGGGAACATTGCCGCTGAGACTGTTCGGCTGTTGAAAGTGCTGAATGTCCGTAGATTCCTGGCTTTTGACCCGTATGCTTCCGAGCAACGATCTGCCGAGTTAGGCGTGAAGCTTGTGCCCCTCGATGAACTGCTCGAGAACTCCGATTATGTTTTGGTGAACTGTCCCTTGACGCCTGAGACTCGAGGATTGATCGGGGCGAAACAACTCGCTCGCATGAAGCGAGATGCCGTTCTGGTCAACACCGCGCGGGGCACGGTCGTGGATGAGGGCGCGTTAATCAAGGCCCTACAGGCAGGAACGATTGCTGGGGCGGCATTGGATGTCTTCGAGCAAGAACCTCTCCCTGCGGATTCTCCGCTAACTTTGATGGAAAACGTTATCCTCACGTCTCATTCCATTGCGTGGACAGAGGAACTCTTCAGAGACATGGGGCGCATTGATTGTGAGGGTGCTCTGGCGATTTATCGCGGTGAGCCCCCAAATAATGTTGTAAATCGCGAGGTGCTCTCGAACCCCATCTTTCTGGAAAAGCTCGAACGAATGAAAACGAGAACAGCGAGGCGAGAAAGCAAATGACTGCCCTTAGACAAAGACTCAAACAGGGAGATCTGCTTTTAGGGCAACTTCTATTGGAGTTCTTCACGCCCGGCATTGGACCCATGCTGGACGCGTGCGGATTGGATTTTGTCATCTTCGATATGGAACACGGACGATGCGACATCGGGCTTCTTGAAGCGATGGTTGCCTCGTGCCGAGGAAGTCGAATTATACCTCTGGCGCGCGTTCCTGATTTAAACTTCGCGCCACTATCCCGGGTCCTCGATCTTGGAGCGCGCGGTGTAATGGTGCCTCGTGTCGAAACCCGCGAGCAAACAGAAGATATCGTCAAGCAGTTGAAATATGCTCCGCAAGGGAGACGGGGAGTCGCACTCGGCGTGGCTCACGATCTTTATCGCGCAGCTGGCGCCGGGTTCTTTCCCCAGGCGAATGAAGAAACACTGGTAATCATCCAGTTGGAGACTGCCAAGGCCTTCGAGAACCTTGAGGCAATTGTCTCGGTGCCGGGCGTTGACGTCGCCTGGGTTGGACATTATGACCTGACCGTATCCCTGGGTTTCCCTGCGCAGTTCAACCACCCTCGGCTGCTCGAGGCCATGGATGACCTTGTTATTGCGTGCAAGAAACATGGCGTTGCTCCTGGCTTTCTTCCGCCCACGCAGGAGTCCGCAGCGCATTGGATCAGTAAGGGATTTCGCATGATCAGCCTCGGAAGTGACATCGGGGTGTTCCTTGACGGTATGGCCCGATTCAGGGATTTCGTCACGCAGAGGAGCGAGGGGAAATGAAATATTCAATTCGCGCATTTAATGCTGGCACCTTTTGGGTTCCTGGCCCTGAGGTCTACTGGATGGAGGCTTGGAATCAACGTGAGGAGATGAATCTCATTCTCTATCTGGTTCAAGGCGGCGGCGAAAACATTCTCATCAACACCGGCCCTCCCCAGGATCTCTCCGTTATCAATGAGGCATGGGGCAATTTTTTCGGATACCCTGAGGCAAAGATTGTTCGTTCGGAAGATCAACGCCCGCAGAACGTCCTGAGCGCGCAAGGCCTCACTCCTGATGACATCTCACTTCTGCTCGTGACGCCGTTGCAGGCGTATGCGACGGCAAATATCCCGCTCTTTCGCAACGCCACGGTCGGTATCTCCCGGCGCGGCTGGATTGAGGACTATCAAGCGCCGTACTATCACCTGCACGTGCCCCGTCATCTCCGTGTTCCTCCTGACGTGAACCATTATCTGCAGAACGAAGGCTGGGAGAAGATGCACTTGTTAAAGGATGAAGAGGAGATCAGGCCCGGCATCCGCGTGTTCTGGGCAGGCGTTCATCATCGCTCGTCAATGGCAATTGCAGTGGAAACGGAGAAGGGAATTGTCATCATTAGTGACTGCTTCTTCAAATATGGAAATATCGAATTGGGCCGCTATCTGGGCGTCATGGAGAGCATGATGGAGGCAGATGCCACGTGGGCACGAATTCGCAAAGAAGCAGACATCGTCGCGTCAATTTATGACCCGGAGGTCTTCGCGCGCCACCCCGGAGGAGTTCTCGCCTGAACTTGGCGCCCGGCGATCACTGAAATGAGGCCACAATGCCGACTGACGTTCTTACCCCTGTTATGGGCACTACACTCACCGCCGATATCTGTCGTCAGATGGTGAATCACCTTATTCGCGGCGTTTGGAGCGAGGGCGAGAAAATCCCGGCCGAAAGGGATCTCTGTCAGCAACTCGGCGTTCGTCGCGCTTCGCTCCGGTAGGCTCTTAAAGCACTTGAGATCATGGGGATGATCGAGACTCGCCTGGGGGACGGGACTTATGTTTGCGAACGATCGGAGTTCTTTTCCCGCCCGTTACTTTGGGCAATCGCCAGCAGCTCTGAAGCCGACGTCAAGGAACTTATATATCCGCCTCGCAAGCGACTAAGTCAGGAGGGGCCTATTCATCGTGGAGTGCCGGGCAATCATTCTCGGCTTCAATGGGAGCGTGCCGGATGTGCGTCGTAAAAAACAAACAAAAAAGTGCAGCAGGGCTTGGCAGAAGCTCCCTGCTGCGCAGGAGAACGTCGATTACCAATCAACTAGATCCATGTTGGGTACTTCTCGCGTCGCATGCAGGATGTCATCCTCCAACAGGAAGCGAAAGCCAAGGAGTTTAGCGCGCATTGCGACCGAGTGGACATTGCGGAATGAGGGCGCACCCCTGTGAACGTTGCCGGCAATGATAAGTTCGCGTGCACTGGTATTCGTTTCGCGGTAGGTGCGAAGATATGCGGCATCGACATCTGGCAAAGTGCAGAACAGCAGAGACTGCACATTAACTGCATCTCTCAGGGCCTGAAGAGATGCATGACGCTTCCCTACATCGAGTCGTAAGCTCCCATCCCAGGGGTCAGCCGAGCGCGCAAGCCAATCGCATTCAACCACATTTCCCCTAATTTGAAACCGGAGCATTCGTAGCGGAGCGCGAGTCAGGTCGCCAAACCGCATCTGGATTCGCATCGCGCGAACAAATAGGCTGACATCCGTGATTCGTTTTGCAAGCTTCGAAGTGCCTTTCGACCACCAATCCTCGCTCTCAGGGTCGAAAGAGGGAAAGGTAGGGGCAAATGACATGTTAGTTCTCCAGTTGTCTGGGAAGGGGTGCAGCCCTAAATCGCAGCCACACCCCGCTCCCCGCTTCGAATCCGAATTGCTCCGTCCACCTTGTAGAGGAATATCTTGCCATCCCCAATCTTCCCTGTGTAGGCGGACTTCATGATGGCATCAATTGCCTTTTCGAGAATGTCATCGTCAACTACTAGCTCCAGTTTGATTTTGGGTAGAAGGTCGACCGAGTACTCACGGCCCCGGAAGACCTCGGTATGGCCTTTTTGCCGGCCATGCCCGCGGACTTCCGAAACCGTCATACCGTCCACCCCTATTTCGATCAGCGCGGTCTTTACATTTTCAAATTTGCCCGGCTGGACGATGGCTTCGATCTTTGTCATAGTCTCCCTTGCTTCACAAGCCGTGCTCAATCACCTGCGTGAGATGTCATCGTGCTCATGCTCGATGCTGTCGAAGAGACCGCTCCGTGCACGGAGCGGTCTCTTCGACAGCATCGAGCATGAG
>Ga0193727_1001321_pt1 | contig 10216 bp, 4 predicted proteins | sample H2c2metaG_FD_143051 | JGI IMG/M metagenome (GOLD analysis project Ga0193727, IMG submission 143051) | Soil microbial communities from a riparian zone of the East river system, Colorado, United States - H2c2 | ecosystem: Environmental > Terrestrial > Soil > Riparian zone | place: USA: East River...
CTTTCCGTTGGCCTTGGTGTCGAAGCCGAGGCCCGTCAGCCGGCGCTGCACGTCTTTACGCCTTGCCTTGTTGAGGCCGATCTGATCTTCGGTTTCCCGGGTTGCTTCCTCGGTAAAGATCATCACTGGATCGACGGGTTTCGACAGGTTGCGGGTGGTCGTGCCCGGACCGTTCTCCAGCGAGGCGATCCGCGCCAAGGCGATCGATTTGAATTGACCGTTGGGATAGCTGGTCAGATAGGCACTGAGTTCGCCAGGCCTGTTCGAATCCTTGATCGAACGCCAGAACTCGAGCTCAACCTCCGAAGCGGCGCTGGCCGTGGATCCCGGCGGATTCCCTGCAACGGCGGCAGCGACACCTGCGGGCGCCGCAACCGGATTGAGATAAACGGCGCCGATCAGATTGGTATACCCCCAGGGCAGTTGCGCCCGCTTGGTCTCTTCGTAGACCTGGCCGCGAACCTGCGTCATCGCCTGCTGAATCTCGACTGCCGGTTGGGTGATATGGGCCAGCAGCGCCCGGGTGAACGGGCTGTTGGTGCCGACCTCGCCATCGAGCGCGGTTTGTCCCGGGCCGGCGGCGAACGCAATCAGGGTGCCTTCGCCGGATTTCATTTCGGCCAGACCCGTCTGCACCGAAACACTGCGTGTGTCCGCTGCGGCCTTGATCTTGGCTGCAAAGGGATTGTCGCGGCAGGCATCGAGGAACACCAGCTTGACCTTGGCGGCGTTCATGGTCTGGTCGAGGGTGAGATCGACGTTGATCGCGTTGCCGAGCTTGACATCGATCTCGGATTTGATGTCGGCATCGACCGGCAGCAGGTAGTTGATGCCGTCAATGGCGATGCCATGGCCGGCATAGAAAAACACCGCAACATCCGCGCCTTGGGTTTTCTTGCCGAATTCGAGCAGCCGCTCGGTCATCTTGTCGCGGGTGAGATTGATGCCCTCAACCACATCGAAACCCGCGTTGCGGAGCAAGCCGGCCATCGACGTGGCATCGATCGGCGGGTTCGGAAGCGGCGTCACATTCTTGTAGGTGCCGTTGCCGACGACAAAGGCGACGCGCCGGTCGGCTTTGGCGGCATCCGCACCGACGAGAATCCCCAAGACCGACCCCAGGACCGACAATGCAAGGATCAACAAGCGCATGGCCCCAATCTTCCCTGATCTCAAGTCTGGCGGCGTCTAGACCACGCTCAACTGCAGTTTCGTCGCTGAGCAACTGTTATCCGGATCACTTGTTCCGGAGCGCGCGCCGATTGTTACACCGCATTGCACTACGCTCCGACAGGCGAGTCCAGCAGATTGCCACAACCTGCGATGATGCGGGTCGAACGAATCAATTCTGTACAGACGGCGGCATATCAGCTTGCAATGCTGCGTCCAACCAGAATGGGAGATCGCACCATGAATATGTCGAGTGAAAGCCTGCTGGTGATATTGTTTGTCGGTCTCGTTGCAGGCTGGCTGGCAGGTCAAATTGTGCGAGGCACCGGATTTGGGATCATTGGCGACCTTATTGTCGGGATTTTGGGCGCTTTGATCGGAAGCTGGCTGTTGCCTCAGCTAGGTATCCATCTCGGTACGGGAGTGATCAATGCAATCGTGAACGCGACCATCGGTGCGATATTGCTGCTCTTCATCGTGAGACTCTTTCGAGGTGGCGGCGGATGGGGAAGCAGATGGGGTGGCGGCTGGTGGGGCAGGCGATGGTGACGCGTTCGACGCGCCGGAAGTAGGCTTGCCTCACTGCAAGTCGCCACGCTGCGAGTGCTTGCGCGGGCACACTGCCCGGCAACAGATGGCGAATGCGTTGCGCCGAAATCCAGACGAACGTGGCCGCGGCACTTGGCATGGGTTGCTCACGTTTGGATTTTTGTAGTGGCTAACCTATAAATATATTATTACTTTCAATAGTTTAGGGCGTCATCCATTTTCACCAGAGCACGTCTCTGTAGGCTTGCGCATGGCGAAGGTGTATAATGCCTGCGACAGCCGGTCTGACACCAGTCACGGTCCGGCTTTGCTAAGAACGAGCCGGTCTCCATAGCGATGAACGCACGGACCCGAGAACCTGCGAAAGGCGAACGTCATCGATTGACGGTTCTTTTCTCGGATCTGGGGAGCTCCACAGTCTTGGGCAGGGAAATGGAGGCCGAGCACTTCGCCGAGCTCTTGGGCAAGCTGCGCGAGATCTGGCATCAAGCGGCAACCAAGCACGGCGGCCGCGTGGTTAGAACACAGGGCGATGGTGCCCTCGTGGTCTTCGGGTACCCACTGTCGGGCGAGGACGATGGTCGGCGTGCCACAGAGGCAGCACTGGACATACACGAATGGGTGGGACGTTTGCGCCATGACGACCTGCCGCCGGCTCATTTGCCGTTGCGAATGCATTCGGGCATTCATGCCGGCACATTGCTACTCACGGAAGGCGATGTTGAATCCGGCCGGTTTGATCTGGTCGGCGATGTGGTCAATACGGCGGCCCATTTGTCTCAGCATGCTGCCCCCGGTCAGATCCTCGCCAGCCTTGGGGCTCTCGGTCGATATGCAAATTTCTTTGAGCTCGACCAAGAATCCAGCGATACCGGGACGGCGTGCGGGATAGCGAACGTACGTGCGGTGATCGGACGCGGCTCGACCGCTGGGCGCTTCGAAACGACGGCTGATCGCGGCTTGACGCCCTTTATCGGCCGCGGCGAGATCATCGCCCCTTTGCTGGATTTCCTCGGCGAGAAACACCCAAACACGGGACGTTGCGTCGTCGTCGTCGGCGGCCCCGGACTCGGCAAGACGCGGCTGCTGGAGAAGGTATTGCAACACTGCGACGGAGGGGCCCTCACGCTGCTTCGCGGCAGTTGCGAGAGCTATCTCGGGGCCGAAGTCTTGCAGCCCTTCTTGCAGATATTGCGGGCCTTCTTTGGAATGCGGCTGGACATGCGGGAAGACGAAGCGGCAAAGGCCGCTCGTGCGGCGTTGCAGCCATGGCTTGCCGAACTGGGCCCGCGTGCCGAAACGATCCTTGGACTGATATCGGCGGGTGCGGAAGCAGGCGGCAGCCGCTTCACCGCGAGCGGCTTGGTCGGTGACCTCCTGGCCTTCTTTACGGCGGTGTCTGCAAAGCGTCCGCTGGTGCTGGTGATCGATGACTGGCAGTGGGCCGACGACGCCAGTCGCCAGTTGCTGGAGGCGATGCTGCGCGTGCCCCATGGTCCGCGCGTCATTCTGGCCAGTCGGCCCCGCGACGACGGCACGGACTGGATTTCCGACGCACCGCATCTCACGCTGGACCCGTTCCTGAGATCGGAAACCGACCTGGCCGTGCGGCGCTGGCTGCCCCAAGCCGACCCGTTCCTGGTCGCCCGAATCCACAACTATGCAGGCGGCGTGCCTTTGTTCATTGAAGAGCTGTGCCATTCAGTTTCGGCTGGCAATCCTGATTCATGGGAAGGCCGCGGCACGCAGGGTTGGGTGGGCACGCTGGTGGCCTCGCGGTTGGCGCGCCTGCCACCCGAGCAGGTAAAGGTGGTGCGCGCGGCGGCGGTCATAGGCAACGCGGTGCCGAATGGGTTGTTGGTTTCTGCCTGCGGCAGCGCGCCCGACGAGACGACGATGCGAGCGCTGGCGGATGCGGATTTTCTTTATGCCGACCCGACAGGAGCCGGACTTCGCTTCAAGCACGGCATCACGAGGGACGCGGTGTACGATTCCATCGGCTTGCGCGAACGCCAGGCATTGCATGAGCGGATCGAAGCCGCGCTGCTGGCGCGGTCCGAACAGACCGATCGCGAGGATACGCTCGAAGCCTTGGCCTACCACTCACGTGGTGCGGGCCATTGGGAAAGCGCGGCGCATTATGCCGAGCGCGCCGGCGACAAGGCTATGGCCGCGTTCGCATTGGACCGCGCGCGGGAGCAGTATCTCGTCGCCATGGAAACGCTCGACCATGTGTCGAATCGCACCCGCGAGCAGTCCCTGCGCTGGTGCTTGCTGGCCAACAAACTGGGCGTGGCCAGTATATTCGATCCACTGGCGCTGAGCGATGACGTCACCATTTTCGAGCAGGCGGTGGCGAGGGCGCACTCCCTGGGCGATACGAATGCGATGGCGCGTGCGCATTACTGGCTCGGCTATATGTGCTACGGCTTCGGACGCTTCCGGGAAGGCGAGTACCACGCGCGGCAGGCGCTGGCGCTGGCGCGCGAGTCGGGCGACCCGCGCCTGGCGGCTCAGATCGAAGCTTCCCTTGGTCAAATCCTCGCAGCGACCTGTCAATATGACCAGGCGATCACTCTGCTGGATGCCGCCGTCTCGGCCAAGCAGCGGCGCAGCCGGCCGGGCGGCGGCATCGCCATCGGCTCGGCTTACGCGCTTTCGTGTAAGGCGAGCGTGCTCGCCGATCGCGGCGAGTTTGACGATGCGCATGTCTGCCTTGAGGAGGCGATGGCATTGATCGGCGAAACCACACATCCGGTGGCCAATTCAGTGCGCAACTGGGTGGCGGTTTCCCTGACTTGGCAAGGACGCTGGCAGGAAGCAGAGCGCGTCGCTGCCGAGAGCGCGCGAATTGCCGAGAACACGCAGGCCCTGCTGCTGTTGGTGGTTTGTCGCGCGGCGGCCGGCTTTGCACGCTGGGCGCGGACCGGGAACGCTGCCGGCTTGCAGCAACTGCGCGACGCGGTCCAATGGAGCGAAGCGCGGCATGGCCAGTTCTACACCTCACTTTACTATGGTTGGTTGGTCGAAGCCTGTGCCGCGGAGGGGGACATTGTTAGCGCGCGGCGATACGCTGCACATGTGCTACGCCGCGCGCGCGAGGGCGAGCGGTTGGGTGAGGCGGTGACATGCCGTGCTATGGCGCGCGTAGCTGCGGCTCGCAATGATTTCGCCGTCAGCCAGCGTTGGTTGTGGCGGGCGGAAACCTCGGCGAGACTGCGTGGTTCGCCCCGCGAAACCGCCTTGAACCAGACCGTGCGCGCCGAACTTCTGTACCGGCAGGGCGACCCCGAAACGGCACGCCGGACCATGGCGGAAGCGGCTGCAACGCTAAAGGCCCTCAACATGCACTGGCACGCTGAGCAGGCGACCCGCGGGCTGGAAGCCTGTGCATCGCTCAGCGGATATTGAGCTCCCTCAGCTTGGTCGCAATCGGCGCCGCCAGGAAGTCGAAGCCCTGCATGGTAGGGTGGAGTTCATTGGCCCAGAGCTGCGCGTAGTTCTGCGCGCTTCCGTAGTGCAAGGCCAGCGTCTCGGTCAGCTTGACGTAATAGATCTTGCGGCTGTCATTCGCGAATGTCGCCACCATACGGTTGAGGCGATCGATCAGACGCCGCATCACGTCTCGTGCCCGCACCAGATCGGGGCTGCTGTTGGGGAAATCGGGAATGTTATAGCCGCACTGAACAAATATCGGCTTTAGAAACGAGAGGCCAAAGATAGTTCTCCCGTCGGGAATCGGATGGTCGTAGGCGTGAATCAGGATCGGGATGTCGGTCGGGGACAAGTCCCGGGTCGGGGGCCTCAGTGTATCGAGGATCTTCTTGTAGTAGTCGTGCAACTCGATATCGATGAAGTTCTTGACTTCCTGCTCGATCAGCGGCTCTTGCCCGGGTTGTGGCGACTGCACCAGCATCCTGAACAACGGTGGCGGCGCGGGCGGGTCCTTGGAATAGTCCGTATGCACGACGTCGTTGCCTCCACCGCCGACCAGAAATGCTTTCGCCGGATTGGCGCCCGGACTCGCGAGATAATCCTTCACCTTGGTTAGGCTTTCCTCGCTGGCCATTTCCGCCAGCAGCCTGCCGCCACTGGCGAATTCACTGGTGGCGGCATCGAAACCGTACCCCTGACGGCGAAGCGAGGAGGCAAGGTCTTCCCACCCAAATTGATCACAAAGCCAGGAATCGCCGATCGCCGCCAACTGAGTCGTCGTCGCGCGCAGCATGACGTTCGCATTCGTGATCTCGAATGCGCGCGCGTCCCTGAGCGAGATGCCGGACCGCTGATCCAGATACAGGGCGTCGGCCGGGAGCAACGCGGTCAACCCGTCATCCACCACGGGATGCGGCAGTGGTCCATTCAGCGCCAGCGTCAGCGGGCCCGGCCCGGCGCGGAGCGCCAGCGGCGACTCGACGAGCGCGCTAAAGAAGCCAAGCATCACGGCAAGGGCCGGGTCCGCGCCGGGACAGGCGTGCGTCGGATGCGAGGCCGCCCGGCGGTTGCCACCAAAGGCGTGATGCCGGTCGGGGCTTCCCGCCTGCAGGCTTTGCTGGGTAGCGGAGATCGCGCCGACAACAACGATCTCGCCCGGCCTGACCTCCACCCGATGCGGACCTTCACCCAGGGCGTGTGCGGCGGTTGCGGTTCGCCATATCACCTCGGGCACCGTGCGCAACTGCATGGCCGGAATGAATTCAGCACCGAGACGATTGCAGGCGTCGTGGAAATCGGCGGCTGTGGTACCGCGCAGGCGCGCGCGCAGTGACCACAGGGTGCCCTCGCGCAACCATTCGTTCAAAATCCGCAGAATGTTTCCGTTGACGGTGGGAACGAAACCGATCACGGCGCCGACCAGCGTGCGCGCGGCGAAGTCGAAATCCCTGCCCGGCGGGGATTGAAGTATCGCTTTTGCTACAGGTGCGTTGATTTGCCCGCCTCGATGGCGCAGGAACTCCGTCATGACGCTCCGCAGAGCGAGGCCGTGCGCCTTGCCGACGTTCTCGACCTTGTCACCCGGGTGCGGCTGGAAGAAATAGCGCGAAGGGGCGAGAAAGTGACCTGGGTAGTGCGGCGGCTGGCCCGGCTTCCAATCCCAGCGATAGCCGCTGCGAACGAAATAATCGCCGGCCGTCGAAAGCCCGAACCATTCCTCGCAGAAGTCGGCGAGCAGGGGGTCGACGAGCTCGCGCGCTTCCAGGGTCAGGTCCCAGCTCGATTCTCCGTCGACCCCCGCGTCTCTGATCGCCTCGTCGATCAGCGCTTGCAGCGCCATCTTGGTCGACTCGCGCGCACGTTCGAACGCGTCCCTCGTGGAGAGAGCCATAATGGCTTCGTTGCACGCTGCAGATTCGCGCTCATAGGCCCCGTCCTGATCGGCATCGAGCCCGAGATAAATCTCCCCAAAAGAATCGTGCATCCGGGGGAGATAACCCTTGACCGACAGGTTGCACCCGCGATCCAGGAGCACGTCGTCAACCATGGTTTTCTCTGCCACCAGAACCGCAAACGGGGTTTGCAGCACACCGCCGTGGCGCTCGCGTATGGCCGCCCAGATCGATGCGGTGGTGAAGTCGGTGGCGGCATCGGGGTCTTCGAGCGCGGTCTTCCAGGCCGTGATGGCTGCATCCCGGCCTAGGCGCTTTTCGACGTCGCGCAACCGGGCGATCTCGACCTCGCCCGCTTCTGCACTCCATGTCACGGGCCGCGCGTAGCCGTGCGCCGCCTGGGCCCGCTGTTTCAGCATCGCAAGCGCCTTGCCGGAGGGCGTAAAAAAATACGCTCCCCACTCCAGCCGCACGAACGGACGCGGCTCGTCGTGAAGCCGGTCGGAGCCGTCGAGCGCCATTCGGATGGTCTGCCCCTGGTGCTCGAAGCGGAAGAACCGGCGCCGACCGGATTCGGCAAAGCCCGTGAGCGGATCGCTCTCGCCCGAATACGAGCCTGAACTATTGCCGCCGTTCAGCCAGCGCTGCAGCACTTCGAACTGCTCGCCGAGGCTGGCATTGTAGGCCACGAAGACCAGGCCGCGCTCCTGGTCGAGGCTTTCCCGCCTGCCCCGCGGGTCCCCAGCATTGCGGCTGAACGGAGCGCCGTACGACATGCCGCGGCGAACGATTCGGGGCGGCCGGCTGCTCTTGGCCGGGTTTATGATCCGCGGATTGGCCCGACGAATGTGCGCGTGGAAAGGGCACAGCGCGCCCTGTGGATCATTGTTGAAGTGGAAATTATTGGAGCCGGGCGGGTCGGCATCCGCCAAGGGGTCGCCGGCCTTGGCGCTGCCGCCGGGCCAGCGGCCCATCATTTTCGCCTTCAATTCGTCGCGCGTCAGGGGATGACCGGAGGCGGTGGTCTGCGCCACCGCCTCGTTCAGGGCTTGGTCGAGCGCCGCAACGTCCTGCCGCAGCTTGCGCACCACCAAAAAACTGCCGTCCTGCAGCAGCGTCCGCACGCGCTCTGGCGCATCGGCAAGGGGGTTCTCCTTGTCGGCGAGATTTGGATAGCCGCACAGGAGCTCGCCGAGATGGATTTGATTGGAGAAGCGACTGCCCGCCCTGCTCCTGGAAAGCACCGGGTCCGAATTGCTGTCTACAAATCCGAAGTGCTCCTCGAACTCCCCCTTGCCGTTCCGCTGTCGCTGCATCCATTGCAATGACAGCGGCTTGATGTCGGGGTGGGCGCGGACCAATCGTTCCATCACGGCCATCAACTCGGCCCTGGGCGGCACCGTCGCGCCGGGGCGCGCCTGGAGCCGGACCTGGAGCGCGGCATGAACCGCGCTCAGGTCGACGCGCGGCGTCTCGTCGGCTTCGCCGACGTCGCGCGCGTTAACCCCATCGTGCCAGTTGAGCGCTGGCAACCGCCAGCGCCGCGGATGGTTGATCCGCAAATCCCCCAACAGGCCGGCGCGGCGTTCCATGCCCTGCACGAACTCTTCGGGAAGCTCGCGCACTTCGTCGTCGGACAGGCCTGCAACGCGCAGGCCTTCGACCGTGAAAGCGACGTTGGTCGCGACCTTGCCCGCTTCCAGCGGAGGCTCGGCCTGCGTCGTGACGGTCAGCGCGTTCAGGAAATCCGTCAGCCCTTTTGGCGAGGCGAATTGCAGCAGCAGCAGACACCCGTGGTCGACATCGGGATAATTTTGCAGAATTCCACCCTGCACGTTGCCGGGATCCGGCAACGACGGTTCGTCCGGTAAACGCACGGGCAGCGATTGTCTCACCGGGGGATCAACGAGAAGCTTCTGCATCCAGCGCATCGCCTCGGGGAAGCGCTTGAGCGCGCGCTGGACGCCCAGTTGATACTTGTTCCCGTCGTTCAGCATGCGGTCGAGTTCCGGCAGCAGTTCATGCGCTGCGCGCCGCAGGATCACCCCATCCGTGGTGGGAGAGTTCTCGTCCGCCAGGCGGTCGGGAGGGTACACGTCCGCCAGGCGATAGAGCCCCACGACGCCGCGAACGCCCTGGCGGAACGGCGGCCGGCCCGCCTCTTCGATCCGCAATGGCTTGCTGAATCCGGCATTGGTGGGATCGACGCCGGGCATGCCGTCGATCGAAAAGATACCCCGCTCGGCGATCTCTTCCGTCGTAGGAATCCTGATCCGCGTTACCCGCGATTCGGCGGAGCTGCCGGCTTCGCGCCGGTAGACCCGTTCTTCCATGCGCAGATAGCGCGTGTCATCGACGCTGAGACCCGGGGTCGCATAGAGAAAATAGGCTTCGCTCTGCGCTTGCTTGAGCCAGGCGCCCCACTTTTCGTAGCTATTCTCATAGCCAAGCACGTAGCCTTCAGTGTTGCAGAAGATAAGATCGAGCAGCCGCGACACTTTTTGCCAGATGACGCGGACATACGACTCCCACGCGCCGTCGAACGTGACCGTGAGCAGTACCTTGTCTTCGGGTTCGAGGACTGCGATTCCGACGGAATGAATGCACCCGACGCGTTCGACCGCGTCGGACAATATACGGGCGAGCTCGTATTCGAATCCGCCTGTGCGGCCAGCGTGCAAGGTGCGCAGCACCCGCTTGACGCGCGTCTTGTATGTCACGGTGTCCAGAGAGGGAACCAGTCCATTCTTGATCGGTGCGAGGACCCTGAAGTCCGATGTGCCGGCCAGGCCGGCCGACTTGATCAATAAATCGCGACGCATTTATGGGGCCTCGTCAGAACAGCAGGACGGGCGTCAATGCACTACTTGGAAATGCGACAGTATAAGTTTGGCTTCTGCTTTTGATTGTGTGAACTGGTTCACAATTGTCGAGTGTTTTTTTAAGCCGATGCCAAGTTTAGCAGGCGATGTCAGCTATCCCGCAACCTACTGGGCTACCCGTGCAAGGCAGCCAGCGATAGCGCAGATGTGCCCAGCAGCATCGCGTCTCCAGCCGCTATGCAACGGTCGGGAGGAGGCGCTCCACTTCTTCCCGCAGGTCCGCGATCGCCTTGCGGTCTCCCGAGAGATGCCGCAGCAGGCATCGCTGGAATAGTCCATCAAACAGCG
>Ga0193727_1001322_pt1 | contig 10211 bp, 9 predicted proteins | sample H2c2metaG_FD_143051 | JGI IMG/M metagenome (GOLD analysis project Ga0193727, IMG submission 143051) | Soil microbial communities from a riparian zone of the East river system, Colorado, United States - H2c2 | ecosystem: Environmental > Terrestrial > Soil > Riparian zone | place: USA: East River...
AGTCAGCTACTACGACACCACCAATGGCAATCTCAAGGTAGCGCATTGCGATACAGCCGTGGCCTGCACCTTCGCGATAGTGACGACCGTGGACTTCGCAGCCGGCCAATACACGTCCATCGCGATCGGTAACGACGGTTTGCCGGTGGTGAGCTACTACGACAACTTCAATCACGATCTCAAGGTGGCCCACTGCGTCAATGTGGCCTGTACGGGGGTGGCAACGATCACGGCAGTGGACACTCCTGGCGATGTCGGGCGCTACACCGCAATCGCGATCGGCGTCGATGGAATGCCGGTGGTCAGTTACCAGGACGTCTCGAATACCACCCTGAAGGTGGCCCATTGCGCCAATGCCGCCTGCACCGGAACAGCGACGATCACTACCGTGGATGGTTTGCAGGCGGGGTACAACACGTCCATCGCAATCGGTGGCGACGGTGTGCCGGTCGTGAGTTACCAATACGCGGATTTACGCGTCGCGCACTGCGCCAATGCCGCCTGCACCGGATCGGCCACGATCACGCACGTGGACAAACCCGCCGATACCGGCGGCTACTCCACCTCGATCAAGGTGGGCGCCGATGGTGTGCCCGTGGTGAGCTACTACGACGGCGCGCATCTCAGAGTGGCCCATTGCGCCAATGCAGCGTGTACCGGTAGCGCCGCGATCTCGGCTGTGGATACTGATACTGCGAGTGACGTGGGCCGCTACTCCGCCATTGCGATCGGTGCCGATGGCCTGCCCGTGGCGAGCTACTACGACAGCACCAGGGGTGGCCTGAAAGTGGCGAAATGCAACAACCGGCTCTGCCAATGAGCGCCGCGTACGCTGCAGCGGCAGGCAACCGGCAGATGTCTTTCGACGGAGCCGTTCCATGCCGCACCGTCCGATGCCTGGTTGTCGGCACGTTGCTGATTCTCTCTCCGGTTCTCCTGGCGCAGTCCGGCGGCAACTACGATTTGCGCTGGAGCACGCTGACCAGCGGCGGCGGCATGATGTCCGGCGCCAGCGGATACTCATTGAACGGCGCCATATCGCCACCGGACGCAAATGCGGCCGGCTCGATGAATGGCGCCGGCAACTATGCCCTGCGTGGCGGTTTCTGGGCTGGCGTGCATGAAAGCAGCGACGCCATTTTTCGCAACGGCTTCGAGTAAAAGCGGGTCTGGAATCACAAAAACCGCGAGAAGCGGAGGGGCGCGATTAGCCAGACTTGATTGCTCCGTGCCCAATTCTTCTGTCGCAGAGTCAGGCGCGCGTAGCACGCCACTTGTCTCGCCAGCCTCAGGCAGGAGGCGACGTGTCCCTGCGACGCCAGCCGTAATCATCGCAAACCATTATCGCTTTCCTTCTCCCACCGGGAGAAGGTGCTCCACCTACACGAGCTGCGATGACAGGACAATCGCGACAGCACCTGCAGCTCGTGTAGGTGGGGCGGATGAGGGTCGGGGCATTTATCAACGTCGATACGAGACCCGACCCTCACCCCAACCCCTCTCCCGGCGGGAGAGGGGCTTAAAGCAGCTCGCCGAAAAAGTGAGGAAACCTCAGACTCCGACTCCGTTTCTCTTTTATCAATCAGTATTCAAACCCCGAGCGGAAGAGCAGGTCACCGGCAGCCGCCTGGAGCCTGCTGATCGCCGCATCCCCCTGAATATTATTGAAGACCGCCACTTCATCGATCGCCCCTTGAAACCAGCGACCGGGAAATAACGGGGTGTAACCGATGTAGAAACCTGTTGTGTTGCTCGCGCTGTGAGCGCCCGGCGTATCTTTGTTGACCAGGCGGCCATCGATGTAGAGGCTGCGCGCGTTGAGGGCGCTAAAACTTGCCGCCACCATGACCCACTGATGCAGTGGCAGCGGTGCGGGTGCGGCGACGCTACCGCCACTATCCGTGTAGAAGCGCAGGATATCGTCGGTGTCTATCTGCAGGTCCATGTCGTTGCCGACTTGCGAGCGGCCGGCGATATAGAAGATGCGGCCGGCAGTACTGGGCTGTATGTCGAGCCGGACCCAGGCAACGATCGTTGCAGCGGACGCGAACGTCCACATGGGATCAACGGAGGAGGCGACGCCGTCACCATTACCGTCAAGCAGCACCGCCGGATTGCCCAAGGTTCCACGCAAAGCCGGACCGCTGGCATCGTTGCCCTTGGCGGCGTCGCCGATGAAGAAGCCGCCGGAGGTGCCCACGGTATTCCAGGCCGGAAAATCGCCCTCGAAGCGCCAATAGCCGACGAGCCCGAAGGCGTTCTGGACAACCGTGGGGTAAGCCGGCGGGCACAACATCGCGGTCGAGCTATTGCGCGCCAGCGGCGACGCCGACTTGAAGTCGCCCTTGTCGTCATCGGTGTCGAGGCAAAGCGGAAAGCGCTGCGCCGACTTGGTGTCGTCCAGCGTCGGCGCCGCGCCGCTGCCGTCAAAGCAATCGGCCGTGCCGTAGCCGAGGCGGTCGACGACGCCGGCGGTGGGGCAAGCGCCGCTCAGCGTCGACGACACCAGCGCGACCTTGCCGCTCGTGGCCGACATGGCGATGCTGCCGGCAACGTCCGGCGTCGGCAGCGGCGAGACGCCGCCCGTGCCTTGCACTTCGCCGACCAGGTAGAAGTGCTGGGCGGCAATGCTGCCGGTCAGCGGCGTGACGACCCACCCCGTGCCGCTGGCCGATGCGTACTGCACCGACCAGCCGGCCAGCGAGACGCTGTTGGGACTCGCGTTGAACAATTCGATGAAATCGTTGGTGTAGTTCGCGCCGGGGTTGCCGCCGCCACCAGAGATCTGGGTGATCAGCACGGCCGCCTGCAGCGGCGCACCGGCGAGTACGGACAGCAGGACCAGGAAGCTTGCGATCGAGCGTGTGTTCATCGAGTCCCCGTGCCGAAGAAGCGCTCGCCTGCCGTAGCCATGGCGGATGCCGCCGGTGATGACGGGCGCCGCGTTCGATGTTACTTGAATCCGGCGCGGAACGGCACGTCGCAGGTATTGAAAAATCGGGGGCAGTGTAGTCTTTCCGCTATGTGTTTGGATCAGCGTAAGACGGCATTCTGAAGACTCCGTTTCACTTGTTGCCGTTTCTAGCGAATCATTGCGGTGGCGCGTGATCCTTTTTGCATTGCGCCTGCGCTTCCTCCTTGACCAAGTCGCAAGGAACGTTCGCGAACGAGCCAGCCCGCAGAGTCGCCCCTGCAGGTGTCGGAGCGGCGGCTTCATCGGACGGGGCTGGAGCCGCATCGGACGGCGCGAGAACCGGTTGCGACGCAATCTCGTTCGTCACATTTATCGGTACAGTTGTTGGTCCGTCGAGCACCACGTACCCCCGACCAGCCATGCAGTTGCGAACGATCTGACCCTGCATTTGCCCCGCATTGACTGCACCGGCGACAGCGCCATTTGCAGCACCGACTGTAGCGCCGTATCGCGCGAATGATCTCCTGTCGCCTATAGCCGCCCCGATCAGGGCGCCTACGATCGCACCAGCAACAGCGTTCCCTGCGGCAGACGCCACCGGATCGATGTGGCCGGCATAGCGCTGGCAATCGGTCACGTCCGCTTCGTATTGACCGGCATCGCGAATGCCAGCGTTGTCGACTATCGGTTTATATGTACTCGCTGGCCCGTCTCCGGAGGAACGACCTAAATTTCCGTCACGATTGAAGGCGTTGCCAGGTGCAAACGGCTTGTACATCATCGCATCGCAACCCGAGAGAATCACTGTCGCCGCAACGAGCAAAATGAACGTGGCGCGATGCATCTTCCTTCCCCTTTCCCTATGCGCAGAGGCAGCGTACTAGCATTGCGACGAAATTCATACGAGCTTCGAACACCAAGACATTGCGCCAGGGCAAGCCGAGAAAAAAGCCTGCAGATGGGGGGCCTGAGACAAGCTGCCTTGTTCCAACACTCTTCATGAATACCTTGGGGAGGTGTGCTCATGAAAAAGATACTCGCCGTGCTCCTGTTCGCTTCGCAGTCAGCATTTGCGTTCTTGCCTGCGCCCGGTCTCTGGCAGAGCGGAACGATCGATGGTCAGGGTTTCTCTGCAGGGGCCTACGATGAGACGTTGCGCACCTTCACTTCCACGTTTGCCAATGCGACCGGCGGATCGTGCCTGGCTTGCGCATACAAGGCACCAGCGAAGAACGGTAACGCTGGCGGCGACATGAAGATTGTTTTCACGTCGCGGGAGGCGGGAACGATCTTCTTCCAGGGCGGAAGCCGTCAGATCACGCACCTGAATTTCGGCTATGGCGGGGGCAACACAGGATACTTCTACGGAGAATGGCAGTTCTCATTCAACATCCATGGGCTGGTGAACTCGCAATGGATAGTGTTTCCGGGCACAACGTTTACGGGCAGCGATGGCACCGTATATGCGGTCGGGTTTGAGGACAGCCGTTCCGGAACCACGGTACTCGCATCGTATCTTCCATCCATCGACGAATACCTGATGCTCATCGACGATGGGACTGGCTTTCAGTTCACCTACGAGTTCAAGGGCGATCAGCAGCGCATGATCGGACTAGGCTGGATCGAGCCTTCTGGTGTATTGGCGACCGGGACCGGCTCATCTGCGGCCGGCAATCGAATACTTACGCAGAGCGAACTGGCGAATCCGGCTGGTGCAGTCTTTGAGCCTGATGCGACAAAATTCGGTTCCCTCGATGCGATAGTTCGGAGCCGCGCAAGCGATCAGTAATTCGCGTGAAACCAATTTTGGCGAACCTATTGGTTTCACGCTCATTTTTCCCGCTCGAAAAATGAACCTGACCGCCTTTCCGCAAAAAAGTGTACTCTTGGCCACCCCATTTTTCCCAAATCGCTGCAATGGGGTGCGGTATTGTCTCGCCTTGCACTTTGGCGATGGCTTAGATTGAGCTTTGGTACCTTGAAAGGAGCCTGTGGTGAACCCGTTTGCGTCCTTACAGAACGACACCGTATTCATCGAAAAGCCCACAGGGGAAAGAAGCCAACCCTACAAGACCGCAATAGGCTCGAAGAACGGATTCTCGGCCTCAATATTCGATGAAAATCTTGATGTCGAAGAGGGCTGGAAACTAATTCGACCTCTTCCGAACAAAAAAGAAGAAACTTTCACAATTTTGGAGGCTAACTACAGTCCGGGCCTTCATGCAATTCCATCGCATTGGACTCTGAAGCTTCGGAAAGAAGCCTCCTTGGCCACCGGCAGCAAGTCACCTACAACCATAAACATAAGCAACTCGTCTGGAATCCAGATTGGAGATCACAACGTACAGCACATTGCCAATAGTCTGATTGGCCTCGTTGAAAAGATCGAGGGCTTGCCCGCATCCACTAAAGAGAAGGACGAGGCCAAGGGGCTATTGCGGAAGGTTCTTGAAAACCCGACTGTGGCGGCCGTATTGGGTAGCGCCACGGCAGGTCTACTTGCACTTGTGAGTTAGTCTCCCAGCCACCATCTCATTCAGTTAGACAGCAGCCTCTAACTCAAGCTTCGTGTTCTTTAGCATGATCACAGATGGGTGAAACTGAAATCAACGCCATTCGAGAGATCCTTGCGAACCCCGTAAGCGATCCCCGACGTGGAGTATTGCGCCTGTCTGCGTGTAGGAGAGTCGCGTCTTGTCGATCATCTTGAACGCGTTCCCGCTTAAAGTCCATGACCTACAACTTACTGCTTGTCAGATTCCTTACGACAAGCAGACGCTCGACAGCCTCCGCACTAAGTACCGATCGACGCACGCGTTCCGGCGAGAGGGCGACAGCGTTCTGATTTTTTCGAGAGATGGGCAGTTTCCGATTTCCGGTTCAACACGGATCGTTGCCCTCAAGGACAACTTGGGGATTTTCTGCTTTCTCGTCAAGGACGGATTGACGTGGCATCTTGCGAGCCTCGGCCGCCATCCTCTCGGATTCACGCCGCTCGAACTCATCAGCACGAAGCCAGAGGACAATCTTCTGGGCCCGATTGTTGGCAACGCTTACCCTTTTCAAATCTGCGCTAAATACACCGTAGATACCCGTTTTGTTCAGGGACAACCGTGCCTGATCATTGACTGCACAACGCGCAAGGCACTTAGAGAGACTTGCCTTTTCTTCCTTCGCAGCGGATTCGATCTGATGGGCCGCTATGTCGTTGCCGAGCAAGCGGACGGGTACAGAAAGCTTTTGGGCTCGGTGAGCGGGATCACGGATAAAACTCTGAATGTCACGCGGCCTGACGGGCATGTCGAACAAGTTGACGCCAATGACGCCTATCTGGAGGCGAGCCGCAGGAACTTCGACGACTACATTCTCCATACACACGGCTCGCAGAAGGACGCGATCGTTGACCGCATCCGGCTATCCGTTTCGTCGTTTAATGGAGGTGAGAACAAGAAATCCCGCATCGACACGCTAAAGAATTACTTCCAATCAAAGGAGGTCCGGCTGATTGATGGATCCCGCATAGAGATAGGCGACGCCCTGAACATCCAGAGTCAGTGCGAGCAATTGCACAAGCCGATCTTCGTCTTCAACGATAACGGCGAGGCCGATTGGGCCGAGAAAGGCCTGACGCAGTATGGTCCGTATACAAAGCGCACATTCGATCGAAATGATCCGTCGATCTGCGTGATCTGCTCACAGCACGACAAGGGGCGCGTTGAGCAATTCGTCCGAAAACTCCTAAAGGGAATTTCCTCAAGCAAGTATTTCAGAAACGGCCTTGAGGGTAAGTTCACCTTGGGTACCAGTCGCGTCGAGGTCTTTGCGACGGCGACAGACAGCGTTGATGCGTACAAAAACGCTATCGAAACGGCGATCAGGAAGAAGGCGGACGATGGAAGCCGTTGGGACCTAGCGCTTGTGCAGGTCCGGCAATCTTTCAAGAAGTTAGGGGTAACGGAGAATCCATACTATATCGGAAAGAACCTGTTCTTCCTTCATCAAATCCCGGTTCAGGACTTCACGATCGAGCTACTAGGACAATCCGACTACTCACTCGGCTACTCCCTCAACAATATGGGGCTGGCCTGTTACGCGAAGATGGGCGGCGTGCCTTGGCTGCTCAAGTCTTCGCCGACGCTCTCCCACGAACTGGTGATTGGCATCGGCAGCGCGAACATTGGACAGGAGCGCGGTGCCAACAATCAGCGAATCATGGGCATTACCACCGTATTCTCCGGTGATGGCAGTTACATAGTGTCGAATACGTCGAAAGCGGTTGTTCCGCAGGCTTATTGTGAGGCATTGACGGCGGTTCTCGGGGAGACGATCGAGAAGATTCAAAAACGCATGAACTGGCAGAAGGGCGACACCATCCGCTTGATCTTTCACGCGCAGGTGAAGAAGTTCAACAAGGAAGAAATTGAGGCAGTCCGTGCCGTAATCAACAAGTATCGGGAATATCAAGTTGACTATGCATTCTTGAAAGTCTCGGAAGATCACGGGCTGCATATGTTCGACTCCGCTAGCGCCGGTCTGCCCAAAGGACAGTTGGCGCCTCCTCGCGGAAAGACGTTTAAAGTTTCCAACCATGAGATGCTCGTTTATCTGATCGGTCAGCGCGAGTTGCGCCAGGACACAGACGGACATCCGCGCGGTGTGATTCTAGATGTACACAAGGACTCGACCTTCAAGGACATAAAGTATCTGAGCGCCCAGCTTTACAGCTTTGCGTCGCATTCTTGGCGCAGCTATTTCCCGAATCCCATGCCCGTGACGATCAGCTATTCCGATCTGATCGCCAGGAATCTAGGGTGGCTGAACCAGCTTCCCGGTTGGAACGACTCGGTCATGATTGGGAAGATAGGACAATCTCAGTGGTTCCTTTAGAAAAACAGAACGCGTACCAGTTGCGGGAATACCTTTACCACAAGGTGCGCGAGGGCGCGCACGCCGATCCTTTCAAATCTTACTTTCTGCATTTTCTTGAACTATCGAAAGACGGACCTCCGGCTTTCGACTTTTCAAACCTCTCCTTGTATCAAAGATGTGCGATTTCCGGACTACGTATTCTGCAAGAGACCGTGTCCATTCAAGATGTCTCGCGAATTCTTGGACAGGCCGCAAAGATAGATTCCACACCCAGGCCCTGGGTTTCCGACGTGTTCGGCGTGATGGCCGTGAAGTGGCTGGTCGAGCAGATGGACGATAGCCGAATTCTCCACGAATTCGAGCTCTGGACATCGGGGTTTCTGACACAGCAGGTCAGCGGCGACCACCTCAATCTATATGAGAAGGATATCGCAGTTTACGTTCGTGGCGGAGGATCCGCCGATTTTGCGAGTGCCTGCATCCCGCTCTTTCTTCACTATCGAAACATACTGCCGATCAACGACCACAAAATTCGCTTGTCACTGATCACCCGCTTCATGCTTGAGTTTCAGAACCAGGCTCACGGAGACGCTTCGACCGCGTTATTGAGCCTTGTGCTTTATGTCTTTGATTGGGTCAATCGGGATGTCGCAATCGTGCCTCCGAAAGGCTGGGGTCTGGACGACCTCCTGGGGTTCCTCGAGCACATTCCCGTCGGTCTCAAGCGATGGACATGGGAAGACGCAGGGCGAACAAGAGGCGCTGAACCTATCAAATGGCCGGTGGAGAATGAGTACCACGTGCAGAATTTGCTCTATGTTTTGCTCGGGCCGATCTTTACCGACGTTGCAGACGAAGTGTATCTACAACCTGTCGGGCAAAAGACGCCGCGAGTCGATCTGTATTTACCGATCCTGCATACGATTATCGAAGTAAAGTACCGCAAAGACAGCAAAAAAACCTTTCAGGCTCTTATCGGCGAAATCGCCGAGGACGCGTCCTTATATCACGCTGATCCGAAATATAGAGACGCGCGGATAGTAAGCTTCCTGTGGGACTGCACGCGCTCGACGCAAGAACATGCAAAGTTCAAAGAGGGTATTCTTAAGATTGATGGTGTAAACGGATGCGTTGTGATCAGTGCCCCGTCAACGATGCATCAGTAGGTCTCGTTGCAACGTCGGCTGGAAAGCAGGTGAAAACCGAGCATCTAGCGAACGCCTCCAGGTTCGCGTATTCCAACGACCTTGCAAATTGAGTCGCGACGGGCCGTGACCTCGAGACCTCAAAGTATTCGAACTAGCGCAAGTGAACCTGTCACCGTTTCTATTGCGGGACCTACCTCTTCCGCTGATCGTCGACTCCACTCATCGACTTGGTTCCGCACGAAGGCGAGTAATGAGCTCCTCGCGGTCAGCCATGTAGTAAATGCGCTCATGTCTCGTCAGCGGATCAATGTAGGTGGCTCTTTGGCAATCGCGTTGCCTCCAGCCACTATGCTTGAAGTCAATGTGCAGCGATAAAAAGAAGTCTTCGTCCATGTAGATCTCTTTCGGAGGATGCGCGCCAGAATGCAGTGCGGCCGCAACGTTGCTCTCGATTTTCAACAATTGCGCAAATGGTGCGCCGAGGCTGTTGAGTGACAGATGGTTCCCGAGTTTTGATCGATGGATTGGATTGTCGATGTAAAACTCATTATTGCCTTCTGTAACGATCGCGTACGTCTCGAGGCCAAGGACGGCCCGGTAAAGTTCGTTGACTACGGAAAAGAGAGGCAGAAGGTCCTCGGGCTGATATGTGTATTTCACCTTTGAACGAAAATGTCCGACGGTATACGTGCGCTTGAACATGAGCGTATCGGCGAACGAGATGAACTCTGTGTCTGGATAACCGGCACAAATATCGTCGAGTTCGGTGCGTAGCCGCATGAGCAAGTTGCGATTTACTCTCTCCGATGCAATCGCCTGCTTGATCCCGATCGCGTCGATGAGTCCGAATACGCAGTGGGGGCGGATAAAAAGGTCTTCGAGCCACCCTTCCTTCACAAAAATATGCGGATCCTCATCCCATTGCCAAGAGCCCACACATCTTACGAATTGAGATCTGGGTAACGCGATCTCAACGCGATGGAAGCGGGTGAAGTGATTTGGGTACCAAGTTAGGTCAAGGAGGTTGCTTCGTACTCCGTTTGCCGAAACGCCTGATACGTATCCTGGCGGCGTCGTCTGCTGGCCAGAGAACACTCGCAGCAGATATCTGTCGTATTTTTGCATCCAGCGTTCCGACATCATGTGAAGGTCGCGATGAAGCGGAACGTCATCGAACGCGTAGTGATTTACAAGCTCGTCATCGAACATCTTTTGCCCACCGTCAGGATCGAAGTTTGCAATATTACGTCGCCATCGTGCTGAAGACGGGGAAAGCTGGA
>Ga0193727_1001323_pt1 | contig 10209 bp, 5 predicted proteins | sample H2c2metaG_FD_143051 | JGI IMG/M metagenome (GOLD analysis project Ga0193727, IMG submission 143051) | Soil microbial communities from a riparian zone of the East river system, Colorado, United States - H2c2 | ecosystem: Environmental > Terrestrial > Soil > Riparian zone | place: USA: East River...
CGGCAATTACAACGGGCGGCGGTTCAGCGTTCGGCATGGACGAGAAGTTGCCTCACTTCTCCAATGGGAAAAGAGCAAAGTATTGAGACGTTAAAACGTTAAACGGGTTACGAAGTCAAAACGGATGGGCGATTTGGCGTTTCAACGGTTCGCCCTTTCGTGAAAGCTTTCGACGTCCGGCCTCTAAATGTTAAAATCGACGAACGCTAAGCACGACGCGATGTGAAACGGTTTCGAAGAACAAATTGCTTCTTGGCCATCGTGCTATTTAGTGCGGAGGCGCTGCTGGCAGCTCCCATGCAACCACCTTCGGCGAGGGCTCCAAGCAAGGGAGAACCAGACAATCAACCAAGCGTGGAAACAAAGAAAATTGGACTCGCAATCCACGGCGGTGCCGGAACTATCGAGCGAAGCAACATGACGCTGGAGCGCGAGCGCGAATATCGCACAGGACTCGAACGCGCTCTCACGGCCGGTTACGAAATACTTAAGCGCGGTGGCTCAAGTCTCGACGCAACAGAGGCCGCTGTGCGCGTACTTGAAGACGATCGACATTTTAACGCAGGCAAAGGCTCTGTGTTTACAAGCGCTGGGACGAACGAGATGGACGCAGCCATCATGGACGGAAAAACGCTCGCTGCCGGCGCGGTCGCTTCGTTGAAGCACATCAAAAATCCGATCAATCTTGCCCGGTTGGTGATGGAGAAGTCCGGACACGTCATGATGGATAGCGAAGGCGCAGAAGTGTTCGCGAAGGAAAACGGTATTGAACTCGTAGACCAGAAATATTTTTTTACCCAGGAGCGTTGGGATGCTTTGCAGAAAATGAAGGCTGCTGAAAAGAGTCGCACGAGGGATACCGGTAAAAAGTTTTTGATTACCGATCAAGATCGGCACGGCACAGTGGGGGCAGTGGCGCTGGATCAAAACGGGAATCTTGCAGCAGCGACTTCAACCGGTGGCACAACAAACAAGCGACCGGGGCGCATTGGCGATTCGCCTGTTATCGGTGCAGGCACCTACGCGAACAACGCAACATGCGCCGTTTCCGCGACCGGCGACGGTGAATATTTTATTCGCGCGACGGTTGGGCGTGACGTTTCGGCTTTGATGGAATACCGGGGGATGTCTCTCAAGGACGCGGCGCAGGCCGCTTTGGATAAGGTGGCGAAGCTTGGCGGTACGGGTGGACTGATCGCCATCGATCGCCAGGGCGACATGGCTTTGCCATTTAATACCGCTGGAATGTATCGGGGCTACGTCGATCCAAACGGCAAGTTTGTGATCGAAATCTATCGTTGAAGTGTTAAAGCGTTAAAACGTTGAAAGCGTTGGAGCGTTAATAGGCTTGAAATGGAAACCCGCTTGAACGGTTCAACGCTTCAACTGTTTAGCGAACTCCCATGCTTCCACCCTTTTCCGTCGTTATTCCCTGTTTCAACGAAGCGGCGCGCATCGGAGAGACGCTTCGCCTCACGCTCGATTATCTCGCGGCAAATGCGCCGGAGAGCGAATTGATCGTGGTGAATGACGGATCAACTGATGCGACTGGGGCAATTACACGTGAAAGATTGAAAGATGCCAGGATCGAGACGCGGTTGCTCGAGAATTTTCCAAATCGGGGCAAAGGCGCCGCCGTGCGTTCCGGATTGCTTGCCGCCCGAAAACCGATTGGCCTGTTTTTCGATGCGGATCTTTCCACGCCGCTGGGGGAGACGCCGAAATTGATCGAGCCAATTGCAAAAGGCGAGGTCGACATTGCATTTGGGTCTCGCGCTCTGGATCGCGGATTGATTGGAATTCATCAACCCTGGCGACGCGAGCAGGCGGGTCGCGCGTTCAACTTGCTCGTGCGCCTCGCCACTGGGCTCCCGTTTTGGGACACTCAGTGCGGGTTTAAGGCTTTTCGTCTCGATGTCTGCCGCCCGATTCTGGAGGCCGCGCGCCTCGATGGCTTCGCCTTCGATGTCGAACTGCTTTATCTCGCGCGGCACGTCGGCTTGCGAGTTCGTGAGATTCCGGTGCGCTGGAATCACGCTGAGGGGAGCAAAGTTCAGTTTTTCAAGGATAGCTTGCGAATGTTGCGTGAAGTGATCGCGCTGAGAGCGCGAACGTAACTTCCTTTCTGAGCGGTGACGTCCAAGGTGGAACGCGTTGTGCTCAGCGCGTTGGCAACAAAATGCGGCGTTGCCGCCTGATTTTCGTGACCACAATGCTCTGGCAAAAGATCACTGCGCATTCGGCGATTGAGATCGTCTTCAGGAGAAGCCGATCCACTTTGGGTCCCGTCAGAACTTTTCTTTCTGCCGTCGGCACTTAAATTAATTGGTTCACTTTTCGCCTTTATGCAGTCCTTCCAATTTCATCCTGCGGTAACACGGTGGTTCGAGCAGACGTTCGGATCACCGACCGAACCGCAACTGCGCGGTTGGCCGGCAATTCAATCCGGCCGGCACGTGCTGATTTCTGCGCCGACGGGCTCGGGGAAAACGCTGGCGGCGTTCCTTGCTTCCCTGGATGCGTTGTTCCGAGAAGGTGGACGGATTGATTTGCCCGATGAAACGCAGGTGGTTTACGTCTCGCCCCTCAAAGCCTTGAGCAACGATATCCGGAAAAACTTGCAGGAACCGCTCGCTGGAATTCGTGCCTTGCTGCGTGAAACCGAAGGCCATGACATCGATGTGCGTGCAGAAGTTCGCACTGGCGATACAACTGCCGCGCAACGCCGGGCGTTGATCAAAAAACCGCCGCACATTCTCGTGACCACGCCGGAATCTTTGTATTTGCTGCTCACTTCGGAATCGGGTCGGCGCATGTTAACCACCGCACGGACACTCATCATGGATGAGATTCACGCTGTCGTGGACGACCGGCGTGGCGCACACCTCGCCCTCAGTGTCGAGCGGTTAGCGGCATTAACGAAATCCGCCTCAGGCGGATCGCTTCAGCGAATCGGTTTGTCTGCAACACAAAAACCAATCGAAGAAGTGGCGCGTTTTTTGGTCGGCGCGCATGCTGTGGACGAGGCTGGCAATGCGGATTGCGAAATCATCGATATCGGTCATCGCCGCGAACTGGATCTGGCGATTGAACTTCCGAAGTCTCCGCTTGAAGCGGTTATGTCGAATGAAGTTTGGGAGGAAATCTATCATCGCGTCGCGGAGTTGATCCAGGCGCACAGGACCACACTCGTGTTTGTGAACACGCGCCGAATGGCCGAACGCGTGACGCATCATCTCAGCGAACTGCTCGGTTCAGACGCTGTGACATCCCATCACGGAAGTCTTTCCGCCAAGCTGCGCCTGGATGCGGAAGATCGATTGAAGCGAGGCGAACTGAAAGCGCTCGTTGCTACTGCTTCGCTGGAGCTGGGCATTGATATCGGTTCAGTGGATCTCGTTTGCCAGCTCAGCACGACGCGATCCATTGCCAGCCTTTTACAGCGCGTGGGCCGGGCCGAACACAAGCGTGGCGGTTTGCCCAAGGGCCGCATCTTCCCGTTGAGCCGCGATGAGCTGGTCGAATGTGCTGCGTTACTCCGTAGTGTCCGTCGTGGCGAGCTTGATCGCCTGAGCATTCCTGAAAAGCCGCTGGATGTCCTGGCCCAGCAAATTGTCGCCGCGGCGTCCGCTGAAGATTGGGATGAAAATGAGTTCTTCGACCTTGTCCGTTCGTCTTGGCCGTACCGCAATCTCACGCGCGAAGAATTCGGTAGCGTCGTGGAAATGCTCGCTGAAGGTTTTAGCACTAAGCGCGGCCGGCGCTCAGCGTTGATTCATCACGATCGAGTCAATCATCGTTTGCGTGGGCGGCGCGGTGCACGGCTCGTTGCTCTTACGTCCGGGGGCGCGATTCCCGACAACGCCGATTATCGCGTGATTCTCGACCCGTCGGAAACTTTCGTTGGCACAGTTAACGAGGATTTCGCGGTGGAAAGTTTGGCCGGCGATATTTTTCAGCTCGGCAATGCTTCGTGGCGAATTCTGCGAATCAACTCTGGGGTCGTTCGTGTCGAAGACGCAAAAGGCCAGCCACCGGGAATTCCATTCTGGCTGGGCGAAGCTCCGGCGCGCACATCGGAGTTGTCGCAGGCTGTATCGGATTTTCGGATGGAAATCGAAACGAGACTCGCTGATGGGCAAAATCCCAGTCAATGGCTCGCCCGGGAAATGCAGTTACCAGCTGAGGCTGCTGAACAGTTAGGCGACTATTTTTCCGACGCTTACCGTTCGCTTGGCGCAATTCCTTCACAGCAAACGCTGGTGATGGAACGCTTCTTCGATGAATCGGGCGGGATGCAGCTTGTCCTTCACTCGCCATTCGGCAATCGGATCAATCGCGCCTGGGGACTTGCCTTGCGAAAGCGTTTTTGTCGCTCGTTCAATTTCGAACTCCAGGCGGCGGCGACAGACGACACCATTGTGATTTCGCTCGGCACACAGCATTCGTTTCCGCTCGAAGAAGTTTTTCGTTATTTGAATTCCAAGACAGTTCGCGACCTGCTCGTTCAAGCATTGCTGGACGCGCCGATGTTCACCATTCGCTGGCGCTGGAACGCAACGCGTTCGCTTGCGGTGCCTCGGTTTCGTGGTGGCGCAAAAATCGCCGCGCCACTGCAGCGCATGGAGTCGGAAAATCTTTTAGCGGCGGTTTTTCCAGATCAGCTCGCTTGTCTGGAACATATCGTGGGTGATCGCGAAATTCCGGATCATCCGCTGGTGAAGCAGACAATCGACGATTGTTTGACGGAAGCGATGGACGTCGAGGGTTTGGAACAAGTGTTGCGCAAGATCGAACATGGCCAGATCCGCTGTATTGCACGCGAGTTGCCGGAGCCGTCACCGCTTGCGTCTGAGATTCTCAACGCGCGGCCGTATGCCTTTCTGGATAATGCACCTCTGGAGGAACGACGCACCCAGGCGGTGTACACCCGTCGCGCCTCCGAGCGCAACGGCAGCGATGGCTTAGGAGTGCTCGATGCGGCAGCGATTGAGAAAGTTCAAAAGGAAGCATGGCCCGAAGCAACGAATGCGGATGAACTGCACGATGCATTAATGCTGCTCGGCGTGATGACGCCGGAAGAAGTGCAGCGAACGTCGGACGGCGAGAATGCAGAGCAATTCTTGTCGATACTCACAGCTGAAAACCGAGCGACACGACTGATTCTTGCCGCACAAACTCCCGATGACCGCGAGGTTTTGGAGTGCGGCGCGGCTGCGCCGCTTTCAAACGGCGAGGAAATGCCCGAAAAGCGCCACAGCAATGGTGAGGCCTCCCGCAGTCGCGGGACTGGTACCACCAAGAGGTTCTCGGTCGCAGCGGAGGGGTTACCAATGATTCACGCGGTTTACCTCAATGCGAGCGTTGAACCTGAATTGATTTTTCCCGACTCAGGGCGCGGAAAAACATGGGAACGCGGCAACGCGATTCGCGAAGTGGTTCGGGGGCGAATGGAAGTTTGCGGACCGATCACTGTTGGCGAGCTGTCAGATGTATTGGTATTGCCACAATCGGAAATCGACGCGGCATTACTGGCCCTCGAAGCGGAAGGATTTGTCCTTCGTGGCAAGTTTCGCCCGCAGGCGCCTGACCTGGAGTGGTGCGACCGCCGTTTACTGGCGCGAATTCATCGGCTCACGATCGATCGATTGCGCGCGGAAATTCAGCCGGTCTCTCCGCAGGATTTTTATCGCTTTCTCTTCGCATGGCAGCGCGCCGACCCGGAGCACCGCGTCGAAGGTCCTGAAGGTTTGCAATCTGTTCTCGAACAACTGGACGGGTGCGAGCTGCCGTTGGCTGCGTGGGAATCTGCGGTCCTCGCCGCGCGTGTTGCCCACTACGATCCTGAATGGCTCGATCGCCTTTGTTTTTCGGGCCGGATCGGCTGGGCACGCTTGAGCGCGCCGCAAAATCCAAACACGCGGACGAGCGCTCCGTTGCGAACCAGCCCCATCGCGCTTTATCAACGCGAGAACCTCCGGCATTGGCTGATGCTGACGCAGACGGATTCGGAGATGGAACTCTTCGGTGCCGGCCGAACTCTGTTCGATACTCTTGCAAATGGCGGAGCGCTCTTCTTTACCGAACTGGTGCGTCGTAGCGGACTGCTGCCTTCTCAAGTTGAAGAAGCTTTGTCGCAACTTGCTGCACTTGGTCTGGTGACTTCGGATAGTTTCGATGGATTGCGAGCCCTTCTGGTGCCGTCAAATAAGCGTCCCACGTTTGGCCGTAACGCTGGAAAACGGCGGCGCAAAACGAATCTTGCCAGCATCGAGTTCGCAGGGCGTTGGTCGCTGCTGAGAACCGACATTGCCTCGCCGACATCGGGAAAAGGAGCGGAAAGTTCCGCGCGCGATGGGGCCATCGAGCAATTTGCGCGGGTGTTGCTGCATCGGTATGGCGTGGTGTTTCGTCGCTTGCTCGAACGCGAGAGCCTTCCGGTTACATGGTATGAGCTGGGGCGAATTTATCGCCGCTGGGAGGCGCGGGGCGAGATTCGCGGCGGCTATTTTGTGGGAGGAATCAGCGGCGAACAATTTGCCCTGCCTGAGGCAATTGGCCTGTTGCGTTCCATTCGCAAGGCGTCGCGGAACAGCGAGCTGATCGCGCTGAGCGCGGCGGATTCGCTGAACTTGCAAGGCATTCTGACACCAGGGCCGCGAATTCCGGCGCTGACTGCAAATCGGGTTTTATTTTTGGATGGATTGCCGATCGCGGCGTTGGAGGCAGGCGAGATTCGCAAATTCGCAGAGACGGCGGTTTCTGATTTGCAAGTCGAGACGGCTCTTAAGGTCGGAAAACTGCGACCGTCGTTGCGGCCATATTACAAGTGACCTCATTGTCATCCTGAACGGAGCGCAGCGAAGTCGAAGGATCCCGCGAAGCTACCGCGGAGTAATGCCACGGGATTCCTCGACTTCGCGCAGAATGACGGCGTGGCTGAGGACCTATTTCTTCACGATCTCGGCGTTCTCGATCATGGCGATGCCGCCACGCTCGGCGAGCTTGCCTTTCACGGTGATGTTTTTACCGCAGTACTCAGCGAGTTGCTCGTTGATTGGCTTGTGTTCGCCAACCACCAGATAGGCTTTGCCTTCGCTTACAATACCGACTGGCCCACCGTTCTTGATGCACTTCGCCCCGCAGGACTGACCATGTGTTTCGCCGACCGCATTATGATCGACGTAGCACATCATATCGACTACTTCGCCGGTCACCTCCTTTGACGCGGCCGCGTCGCTGCCATGCTCATGTTCCTGCGCAATGGCCAGCGGAGCAGCGGTCAGTCCGACGACCAGTGTCGCAGCGACTGCGATCTTAAGAATCGCGTGTCTGGTTGTTGTTGAATTAAACATGAGACGAATGTCGGCTGCTCGGTGTGTTGGTCAATTCAGTGACGCAGACAATTGTGTCTGCGAGTTTGCCATGGCAGACAAGATTGTCTGCCTCACACGCTTTTTTCGATCAAATCGGCGAACTGATCGAAGAAGTAGGAAGCGTCATGCGGGCCGGGCGCGGCTTCGGGATGATATTGCACGCTGAAGATTGGCAGTTCCTTGTGCCGCATTCCCTCCAGGGTGCCGTCGTTCAGATTTATGTGCGTCACTTCTACGTTGGACGGCAGCGACTCGGGATCGACTGCGAACCCGTGATTTTGCGCCGTGATCGCCACCTTACCGCTGCTCAAATCTTTTACGGGCTGGTTCGCGCCGTGATGCCCAAATTTCAATTTGTAAGTCGATCCGCCGAACGCGAATCCAAGAATCTGATGGCCGAGACAAATCCCGAAAATCGGCTTTTTGCCCATCAAATCGCGCGTTGCCTTGTGCGCATAAGGCAGGACTGCGGGATCTCCCGGTCCATTGGAAAGAAAAACGCCATCCGGATTGAGCGCGAGCACTTCCTTGGCAGTTGTGGTTGCTGGTACAACCGTGACGCGAAAGCCTTTCTGCCGCAGAAGCCGCAGAATATTCTCTTTGATTCCATAATCGTAAGCGACGATGCGAAATCGGACCGGCGGAAGGCTGGGTTTGATTCCGCCGTTAGTGGACCTGATCGACCACGGCTCACTCAACTTGTCCTCGGGGTCCCATTGATAAATTTCGCGCGCTGAAACTTCGCGAACGTAATCCATGCCGATAACGCCCTCGCCTTTGATGGCCTCCTGCGTCGCTTCCTCCGGAGAAATCTCTTCCGTAGTCAGACAAGCCTTCATCGCGCCGCGGGTGCGCAGGTGCCGGGTCAATGCGCGAGTGTCAATTCCCTGCACGCCGGGGATGTTCCATTTTTTCAAATATTGATCGAGCGACATTTCCGAGCGCCAGTTGCTTGGGATTTCGCTCAGCTCTTCGATGATAAAGCCGCTGACGTGCGGTGAGCGGCTCTCCTGGTCGAGCGAGTTTGTGCCGTAATTGCCGATCAACGGATAAGTCATCGCCACGATCTGCCCGCGATAGGAAGGATCGGTCAACACTTCCTGGTAACCGGTCATGGCCGTGTTGAAACAAACCTCGCCGACGCGGGTACCGGTTGCGCCAAATGATTCGCCCTCGAAAAATCGACCGTCTTCGAGAGCTAACAGGGCGCGCATGTCACCGCGCACTGTGGATCGTGGAGCAGAATTTTCAAATGCGATGAAGCGATGAAGCGTTCAAGCATCGAAGCAGTAAGATCCAGCTTTACCTCTTCAATGCTTCAACGAAAAACCCGGATCGAAATGCTCGATCCGGGTTTTTAAAATATTACCCCGCGGATGCCGTTTAGGCGGATCTCCCGTTCCCTTTTCGTAACGGGCGGATGACCGTCGCCGCAGCGTCTGACTTCCAATTAAGGCCTGCCATCTTCTCCGGCGACTCAGCCTCCTTAGGTTAACCAAATATCGGTTCGGGAATCCCACCTGTAATCTCGAACATCGCAGGGTAAAGCTTCCATCCCTAAAACGTTCGGGGATGATGAGAGCCGCTGGTTGAGAGTTGAGCGAAAAGCACTGGTTTTCTTCCCAACCCTCAACAAACGACTCTCACAGTTTCAAAGAACTATTCGCGCAATTCTGCACCGAGGTCGCTCCGCAACCGCTCGCGAATTTTCGCATGCGCTGCATTCACTTCCTCGCTTGTCAGTGTGCGACTCCGGTCGCGATATGTCAATCGATATGCGAGCGACTTTTTGCCTTCACCGATTTCAGTGCCGGCAAAGAGATCAAAAAATTCAACTCGTTCCAACAACGGTTCCGTTGGATTGGAAATCACTTCCCATATTTTTTCGTGGGTCAAATCTTCGGCAACAATCATCGCTATGTCGCGCGAGATAGGTGGAAATTTCCCAAGTTCGCGGAAAGTGGCGCGCGAGCCCAAACCGCTAATCGGGAAATCAAGCGATGTTTCCGCAACAAAGACGCTGCCGGGTGCGTCGATTGTTGACGTGAGCGAATTCGTTAGCTGCCCTGCGAGGCCAACCAGTTGATTACCCGCCGTTACTTCTACAGCGAGCGCAAAGTTGGCATGCTGACTGCGACGAAAAGACAAACCGGTTCTTGTTAGTTCGATCGCGCCTTTTAGATCGAAGAAATCGGCGCGGCGTTTTTCGTTCCGCCAATGACGTGCACCGCCAACGCTACCCCAGAGGAGAATCGCTATTCGTTTCTCTTCTGCGCCGCTCGTCGGTTCGAAAACCCTACCTGTTTCAAAGATCGCGACGCGTTCCGCTCCCGCACGAATGTTGTGGTCAAGTACTCCTAGCAGTCCCGGCAACAAACTGGGGCGCAGTGCCACGTGATCTTCGCTCAGTGGATTGCGTAACTCGATCGCATTTTCGCCAAACGCGAATCTTTCCCTGGGAAGCAACTTTGACGTCCGCACTTCAGTAAGGCCAGCTGCAACCAGTCGTTGGCGCATTTGTAATTCCAAATCGTGCGCGCGGTCAGCCGCGCTCGAAGGCGTGAACCGGCTGCGATCCGTTCCCGGGATTCTCTGGGCGCCGTAAGCTCGCACGACTTCTTCGATAAGATCGACATCGCGCTGCAAGTCGCGCCGGTTGCTCGGAATTTTCCATTTCGTTATCTCGGCCGCGCTGATTTTCTTTAAACCGAATCTGGTCAGAACTTCATCGACCGTTTTCGGTTTGATCGCGATCCCAATAACGCGATCGCATTTCTCGTAGCGCAACGAAACATCGGCTGGGTTCGCCGGCGGCTTGCCGGCGATGTTGATT
>Ga0193727_1001324_pt1 | contig 10205 bp, 9 predicted proteins | sample H2c2metaG_FD_143051 | JGI IMG/M metagenome (GOLD analysis project Ga0193727, IMG submission 143051) | Soil microbial communities from a riparian zone of the East river system, Colorado, United States - H2c2 | ecosystem: Environmental > Terrestrial > Soil > Riparian zone | place: USA: East River...
GATGCGGGAAGGAGGGGCGCCCGCGGAGGGACGCCCGTACAGGATGGAGGCACCAATGGACTACACGCTGACCGAAGAACAGGAGCAACTTCGCAAACTCGTCGAGGAGTTTGTAGCTCGCGACGTGAAGCCGTATTGGGAGAAGAACGGCTATGAGGAATTCCCGTGGCCGTTGTTCCGCAAGCTCGGCGAGATCGGGCTTGCTGCGATTCCTTTTTCGTCTGACTACGGCGGAGGTGGGCTGGACTACACAAGCTACGCCATTGTGCTCGAAGAACTTTCGCACCTGGGCAGCCATCTCGGCAGCGTGCTTTCCGTTCACGGGCTTCCGCAGCTAATCATCAATCACTTCGGCACCGAAGCCCAGAAGCGCAAGTATCTTCCGCCGATGTCACGAGCCGAGCTGCTGGGCGCGTTTGCGCTGACCGAGCCTCACGCAGGTTCAGACGCAGCCAACATCAACACTCGCGCCGAGCTCAAAGGTGATAAGTACCTCATCCGCGGTCAGAAGATCTGGATCACTCACGGCGGCGAAGCTGACGTGTACATAGTCATGGCCGTCACCGAAAAGGGCAAAGGCGCGAAAGGCGTCAGCTCGTTCATCGTCGAGAAAGGCGCGCCCGGCTTGGCGTTCGGAAAACGCGAGCGCCCGATGGGACTGCCGCATCACACTCGCGAAGTGTTTTTCGAAGACTGCGAGATTCCGCGCGAGAACTTGATCGGCCGCGAAGGCGAGGGCTTCAAGGTAGCGATGACCGCGCTCGACTCTGGACGCATCACCGTCGCCGCGACTTCGATCGGCACGGCGCAACAAGCTTTCGATCATGCGTTGCGCTACTCGACCGAGCGCAAGGCGTTCGGCCAGGCGATCGGCGACTTCCAGGGCATTCAGTTCATGCTTGCGGATATGGCTGCGTCGATCGAAGCTGCGCGGTTGGTTATGCGCAAGGCGGCGTGGCTGCGCGATCGCGGCTTGCCGTTCAACATCGAAGCCTCGATGGCCAAGCTGCTGGCGACCGATTGCTCGATGAAGGTCACTACGGACGCGGTTCAGATTTATGGCGGCTACGGCACCAGCGAGGACTATCCGGTTCAAGCTTTGATGCGCGAAGCGAAGATCGGGCAAATCGTCGAAGGCACAAATCAGATTCAGCGGATGATCATCGCCCGCGAGTTGCTCAAGAAGCTCAGACAATAACTGGGAAAGGGGACTCTCGAATGGCAGAAGAGATTCAGCCCGTTAAAGACAAACAGACCGTCACTGCGAAAGGCGAGTCGATCTCCAAACGAATCGACGGTGTGGCTATGCGCTCGCTCCGGCCAATCGAAGACAAGCGCGGCGAGATCGTCGAAATCTTTCGACCCGCCTGGAACTTCCATCCGGATCCGTTGGTGTACGTGTATCAGATTTCAATACGGCCCGGTGCGATTAAGGGTTGGGTCATGCACAAGCTCCAGGACGACCGCGTGTTCATCAGCAGCGGTGTGATGCGCTGGGCGCTGTTTGACAATCGTCCTGAATCGCCAACCTATAAGCTGCTGAACATCTTTACCTTCAGCGAGCGAAACCGGCATCTATTCGTGATTCCCAGAGGCGTGTTTCATGCCGTGCAAAACCTCGGTCAAACCGAAGCGGTGTTCATCAATCTCCCGACTCGCGCCTACAATCACGAAGATCCGGACAAATTCAGGTTGCCGATTAAGAACGACCTGATCCCGTTCAGCTTTGACGATGGCCGTGGATGGTAGATGCGTATGGCTGTTCCATCGTCTCCGCCGCTGGTAACCGTCATCTGCGCGACATTCAACAGCAGCTCCCTCCTCAAGCTGGCGCTTGGAAGTCTGCTCGATCAGGACCTTACGGATTTTGAAGCGTGGGTCGTGGGCGATGCCTGCACAGACGATAGCGCTGAAGTCGTTACTTCGTTTCAGGACTCCCGGCTGCGCTGGACAAACCTGCCTCACAATTCCGGCAGCCAGGCAGCGCCTAATAACGAAGGACTGCGTCGGTCACGCGGACGTTATGTCGCCTACTTAGGGCACGACGACCTCTGGTTCCCCTGGCACCTCTCAGGCTTGGTGAGGTTTATCGAAGAGACGCGGGCTGACTTCGCTCATTCCTTATCCGCAGTCATCGGTCCAAATGGAGTTGACTTGACGCTTGGCCCGCCCCTGATCGGTCGAACCTACGGAAACAGCTACGTGCCTCCGTCGAGCTGGTTACACCGCCGGGAAATAGTTGAAGAGTGCGGATGGTGGGCCGATCACTTGAAGATCGGCGACAACGTTGATAATGACTATCTCCGCCGCGTGTACCAGGCAGGCAAGCGCATCGAGCTTTGTCGCCAGCTCAGCGTGGTCAAGTTTCCGTCGGCGTGGTGGAAGAGCTATTCGTCAGGCGGCGATCACCCCCAAGAATCATACTTGGCGTCAATGCGGAAGGATCCGGAAGCCACTCAACGGCGCATCTTGCTTGAATCAGTTACAGTGTGGACTCGTCACCTGGGAGTCGGAGTTCCGGCTCGACAAGCTCTTGGACAAGCTCTCAGAGTTCTCGCGCATCGCGTGATTGATGCTTATGGTCGTGAGCGCTGGCCGCTGGCTGACCTCTTGCGCCGGCGGCATCAACGGCAGCGCCTTCGTCGCCGAGCGCAGCGCGGACTGGCATCGTAGCACCATCAGACGAAATCGCCGTTGACAAGAAAAGCGGAACGCAGCGATCGGGAGAATCAGTGCTAAAGGAACCAGTAAGACGAAGAGCGAGTGCTCCCAGAAATCAGTTCCCCGGCGGTATGCGCCATTTGCCAGCGGCATTCCCAACATTGTTGCGTAATACACAAGTAGCGGGAAGAAAGATTGCCGGAACAGACCCGATGTCTTTTTCGAACTCATGTTTTCGCTGACCACAAACAACAAGAGCAGAAAACCGAAGTAGATGAGTATGCCTTCGAATCGGTGAATCTGATTTGGATTCAACCAGCTAACCTCCGCAGGCATCCGCTGTAGGCGCAATGCGATCGCGATGCGGGCAGTATTCGCAACCAGCGTTACAAGATAGGCAATCAAGGCCGAAGCTGGGATGAATCCCCAGGCGATGTCCTTCGACCGGTCGCTTAACAACTTTCTCCCAGAAAGCATCAAGAATGCGGTGATCAGGAAATTGACACCCGCACAGGAAGTGGCGATCAGGAAACTGCGGTCCCCGCTTATGTAACCTGCGTAGGATTCAAACTCAAATGAAGTCCCGCTGACCAGTTCAACACACGCAGTCGTCGGAGCGAGAATCCAGCGCAACTGGTTGGCGCTTGCCGTTGAGTAGTAGCGCTTGAGCGCGAAGGCGCAGACCAGCACGACCACGCACTGAGCGACCCATGTCCAGGTGAATCTCCGTTTCATACGAGACGCCGCCGCCGGCGGAGAATCATCATCAGTGCAATCAATATGGATGCAGTCATCAACCACACGAGCTCCGGTTCACTGCCTACCGCCAGATCAGTCACTCCGACTGGAAGCGGCAGCGGTTGATCCACGTCCTGAGCCGGTCCCTGCGTATTTGTCACCACTTCGCGAACGGCGATGAACGACGTGTACTGAGTTAGCAGGTTGTACTTCAAACCCAGAGAAGTGATGTTGCTGATCCGATCCGCATCCAAATCACTGGCGCCATAATCGGACAGTTCGGCGATTCGCGATCGAGCCCAAAGATAACGCAACGCTCTATTGGCATCATCCGGCTGGGCCGCGGCTACGTCTAAACGAGTCAGGTAATCCCCGTGTCCCGTCTTTCCCTGCAGCTCAAAAGTCCCGCCTACCGGACCGCGCCATTTGCCAAAGAGAATCACAGGACGCCGGGCGAACAAATCAGGAAGGTGGGCGGCGTGCACGTCATAGACATCAAACCCGATGGGGCGAACCTGAATATCGGTTAAGACCGGCGTTTGAATGTATTCGCGGAATTTGGCTGCGATCGCGGGGGCTTCGGCCTGTTGAGTTACGATAAAAGGCTCGCCCATTCCGGCTTTTGCCACACCTTCGATTAGATAACGGTTTACTGCCGAGCCAATACCGAACGCGAACACATTGCATTGATCCAGATTGTCGCGGATGTAATCGAAGACCCCTTGCTCGGCTGAGATGTACCCATCAGTTACCAGCACGATGCTCCGCGAAACGTTCGCCTGGCGGGGAAGGCTCATGGCTTGTTTGACCGCTGCAAGGAGCTCGGTTCCTCCACCTCCGCGCTGTCCGTCGATCAAGCGAATCGCGTTAGACATGTTTTGTTGGTCCGCCGGAAGCGAGTTTGTGGAAAGCACGGTGGAGTCTCCGGCGAACAAAACGACGTTGAACAAATCCGACGGTCGCAATTGCCCGATCAAATCCCGCAGAAGATGTTTGGAAGTATCCAGAGGAAAACCATTCATGGAACCGGAAACATCTACCACAAAGATGTACTCTCGAGCTGGTATGTCCGCGTTCGCTACTCGTTCCGGCGGTTGAGCCATGTAAAGAAAGAAGTTCTCATCTTCACCCTGATAGAGAATGAGACCCGAGGCGATCTGATCTCCCGTCAACCGATAGCGCAGAACAAAGTCACGATTCCCTTGAAACGCATCCGCGTTGTCCAAAACAAGCTGAGCGATGCTCGGATTCTGCCATTGCGGAACAATCGAGTGGGAGGGACAGGTCAAGTCCTGGATAGGAACGCCTGCCGAAATCCTGGCCGAAATGTGCAGCGTGCTGGTCGGCTTATTGCCTTCATGAAGGTACGGGCTCTTAACAAATCGGTCCTCTTTGGGCGCCGAAGGCTCGGGCTGGGAAGAATAGCGCGGCCCAACAACGGTGGGATAGATCACCTCATAGATGCCGTCTGTCGGCGCCAACAATTCGGTGTAGCGAAGCTCAATCTCAATTTGATCCGCGGGCATCACGTTGGCCAGACTCATCGAAAAGACATTAGGTCTGTCCTGCTCCAGCAGAGATGCGCTCTTGCCTTCCGCCTTAGCCTTGTGAAACTCTTGCTTTGCTTTTTCCCGCTCTTTGATTCTGGCGACTATGACCTGGTCGCCGATTCGCATACGCATCGCGTAAACGGCGGCACGCGTCGATGCCGGAAAGATATAACGTGCGTTGATCGGCCGCGAGCCTTCATTTCGATACGTTTGCAGCACCTTCACATCGGCGATGACGCCTGAGACATCTATTTCAACTCGCGTATCTTTGAGAGGCAGATGATCTACGTCGGGATCTCCCTGCACAAAGAAATACGGCGACAGAGTTTTGTCTTTCTGAGTCTGCGCAGAGGCGGAAGGCTGGAAGCCGGAAAACTGAGTCGGCACAGGGCCGAAAAAGGAAAGGATTGCGATCGCAACAAGAAACAGACAGACCTTTGCTACATTTGATTTCATGATTACCTCCGTCTTCGTCGGCAACTCAGATGCAAGTAGCGTGTGGAGGTTGCCCTGAGATCTGAAATGGGCGTGGCAGGTCTTTGTTATTTTCGGGCGGACGAAAAATGCGGCGAATTCCCGAAGCGCCGATGAACTATTCATCGGGGACGTTGGTAGGGATTGCGATTTCTCACACGAATTCGAGCTCAACCGGATTTGGAATTATTCCCGCTTGATGAGCGCGCGAGAGCAACAGCCTCACAGCCTCGCGGCCGCTCTCCCCGTAGTCGATCGTGTAGTCGTTGACATACATCCCAACAAACTTGTCGGTTAACGACTCTTCCATTCCTCTGCCGTACTTCATCGAGTGCCGGACCGCCGGCTCGCGATGGTCCAGGCCGTACTGAATCGACTCGCGCAATAAGTCCGAAACTCTCGCGATCAGCTCCGGCCCAAGCGATTTCCTGATCGCGTTGCCGCCAAGCGGCAGCGGCAATCCCGTTTCTGACTTCCACCACTCGCCCATGTCGGCGATCTTGTGGAAGCCGCGCTTCACGTAGGTCAACTGACCCTCGTGTATCAGCAGCCCCGCCTCGACTTCGCGATTGGCGACCGCGTCCATGATCTTGTCGAATGGAACGACCACGGTCTTCGCTTCTCCGAGGTAGAGCCGCAGCGCGAGATACGCGGTCGTCATGGTGCCTGGGATTGCGATCGTTGCGCGTCGGAGCTCATCCTTGCTCATCGGCTCACGCGAGATCAGCAGCGGGCCGTAGCCGTCACCCATCGAAGCTCCCGAGGTCAGCAGGGCGTACTGATCCAGCACATAAGCGTACGCGTGAATCGAAACGGCGGTCACGTCGAGCTCCGCGTTGATGGCGCGGCGGTTGAGCGTCTCGATGTCTTCGATGATGTGCTTGAAGCTGAGACCGTCGGTTTCGAGCTTGTCAGCGGCGAGCGCGTAAAACATGAATGCGTCGTCGGGGTCGGGGCTGTGCCCGAGTGTTATTTCCTTCTTTTCCATTAAGCTCTCTTCGTAACTCCGAAAGGTTCCGGTCAGAAAGTAACCCTTCTACTCTCGTGGCGCAAGCCGCCCGGTTCGCCGGGCGTGTGCCTCGGGTTTCGCGCATACCCACCTCGTCAGAGGTGGGCATGTGATGCTTCAGCCTACGGGGAGCGCGGCCGCCCCTCGGGTTATTGAATACCCACCTCGTGAGAGGTGGGTCCATGATGTTACGGCCTAAGATCTGCGATGGCGCGGATCAGACAGGCACGCCCACAAAGGCCAGAGCATCAAGAACCCACCTCTCACGAGGTAGGTATTGCTCGGCCGAGCCATTCGTTTGTAGGCTTCACCATCACGGACCCACCTCTGACGAGGTGGGTATGCCGAAAATCTGACGCGCACCCAGTTTGCCGTTTCACCGCCAACCCTTGAACGGATAAGATTGCTGTGGTATAGCTCACCCGGCTCCTGAGCTTCGGAGTTCGCACGCCGGCCACGTTCGGATGTCCTCGGTCGGGGACGCTAGTCCTCTGAGCGTGAGCCTTCCATCTACAAACCACGAGGAGGACGCAATGACAAAACAAGACGAAGGACTCACTCGACGGCGTTTTCTCGAGCTTGTCGGCATGGCTGAAGACAATAACAGATCGGGAAGGTGCGCTTGCCCCCGCTGCTTGACCCTGTCGACGATCGGCATAGCTGGCGCAGGCATGGTCTGTTGAGGACAAGCAGCGGGGACAAGTCCCTCTTCCCAACCTGTTATTCCACTGAGGCTCGACGAGACCCGCTTTGCTCTGACTTTCCAGACAGTCTGTTTCCATGGCTGTATTTCAAGCATCACAGATGCCGCCAACCTTCCGAACATTGACTCGCTGGGCTATACTCCACGTCTATTCCAGGAACGAACTTCGTGGCGGCGCAATGGAGGATCGAAATCGCATGACGATGATTGAGCGCGTAAGCGCGCGGGAGATTCTGGATTCGCGCGGCAACCCGACCGTGGAAGCTGAAGTCACGCTTGCGAGCGGGATCATCGGACGCGCGGCGGTCCCGTCCGGCGCTTCGACCGGCGAGAACGAAGCGCTCGAGATGCGCGACGGCGACAAGCGGCGCTATCAGGGCAGGGGTGTGTTAAAAGCGGTCGCCAACGTCAACGGTGCGATTGCCAAGGCGGTCACAGGACGCGACGCCCTCATGCAAGCCGATGTCGACCGCGCGATGCTTGCGGCGGATGGCACTAACAACAAACGGAAGCTCGGCGCCAATGCGATACTCGCCGTCTCGCTTGCGACAGCCCGAGCCGCCGCCGATGCAGTAGGTCTTCCGCTTTATGCGTATCTGGGGGGAGTAGGCGCACGCACACTGCCGACTCCGTTGATGAACATTCTCAATGGCGGCGCGCACGCCGACAACAACGTGGACTTTCAGGAGTTCATGATCGTGCCCGCCGGGTTCGCGAGCTTCTCCGAAGCGCTGCGAGCCGGAGTTGAAGTGTTTCACTCGCTCAAGTCCGTTTTGAAGAAGCGCGGCTACTCGACCTCGGTTGGAGACGAAGGCGGCTTCGCTCCCAACCTGAAGTCAAACGAAGAGGCTATCGAATCGATCCTCGAAGCGATCAGTCAAGCCGGGTACAAGGCCGGCGAGCAGATCGCGCTTGCGCTCGATCCCGCATCGAGCGAGTTCTACGATAACGGCAGCTACGTTTTCAAGAAGTCGACTGGAGCGCGCAAGAGCACAGACGAGATGATCGCCTTCTGGGCGAGCTGGGTGAATCAGTACCCGATCATTTCGATCGAAGACGGGCTTGCTGAATCGGATTGGAAGGGATGGACGAGCTTGACAGGAGAGATTGGCGAGAAGGTCCAGCTTGTCGGCGATGACCTGTTTGTGACCAACACTGAATACCTTGCCCGTGGGATCCGCGAGAGGGCGGCGAATTCAATTCTGATCAAGGTGAATCAGATAGGCTCGCTTACCGAGACCTTCGAAGCGATCGAGATGGCAAAGGCGAACGGCTACACGTCGGTGATCTCGCACCGCTCGGGCGAGACCGAAGACACATTCATCGCCGATCTCGCAGTAGCTACAAACGCCGGGCAAATCAAGACCGGCTCGGCCAGCCGCACCGATCGCGTAGCCAAGTACAATCAGTTGCTTCGTATCGAAGAAGAACTGGGAGAGGCCGCGCGCTTTGCGGGCCTCGACGTGTTCACCAGCGATCGAGTCGCCCGCCGCCTCGAAAAGCAGACCACCAGGGCGGCAGGCAAGAAATAACCGTATGCACGACCTGAAGTCACTCGGCTGGAGCGAGTTCTTTGAGCGAGAGTTTGAATCGTATCTCAAGCTAGGTCACTGGGCCGGGAGAGTCGCACTCGAAGAGCGAGGCGCTTACCGCCTGTATACGGAACACGGCGAAGTGAGCGCTCGGGTCCGCGGCAAGCTGAGGTTCGACAGCCAAAGCGCGGCCGATTTTCCTGCGGTGGGAGACTGGGTCGCCGTCTCGAAGCGCGAGAGAGACGGCATCGACCAAATTCACGCCGTCTTGCCGCGACGAGGCAGGTTCTCACGCAAGGCCGCCGGCGCAAACACCGAAGAACAAGTTGTTGCTGCAAATGTCGACACGGTCTTTATCGTTCAAGGCCTCGATCGGGACTTCAATCTTCGCCGGCTGGAGCGGTACCTGGTCGCCGCTTTCGAAAGCAACGCAGCCCCGGTTGTCATTCTCAACAAAGCTGATCTCGCCGAGGATGTGGAGAGAAGAATTACCGAAGCCGAGTCGGTTGCGCCCGGTACTCCGGTCCACGCAGTCAGCTCAGTCTCGGGTCAGGGCTTGAACGAAATGGATCAATACGTGCTTCCTGGAGTAACCGTCGCGTTCCTGGGTTCGTCGGGTGTCGGCAAGTCTACTTTGATCAATCGAATCATCGGAGAGGAGACTCAGAAGACTGCCGAGGTTCGCGAAAGCGACGGCCGCGGCCGGCACACGACGACGCATCGCGAGTTGATCCTTTTGAAGACGGGCGGGCTGTTGATCGACACGCCGGGTATGCGCGAGCTTCAGTTGTGGGACGCGGGCGGCTCTTTGAACGAAGCCTTCTCCGACGTCGAATCGTTTGCCGCGGCTTGTCATTTTACAGACTGCCAGCATCAGAACGAGCCGGGGTGTGCGATCCGCGAGGCGCTGGCTGACGGGTCGCTTGATGCTGATCGATATGAGAGCTACGTGAAGCTGGAGAAAGAGATTGAGTATTTGGATTCGAGGATGGATGAGCGGTTGAACTTGAAACGGAAGAGCCGCGAGAAGAAGATTCACCGCGCCTACAGGACGATCAAGCACCGCCGGATATGATTGTTGGGGCTCGCGCGGGAGCTGCGCGGGTTGGATTGCGATGAGCCCCGGAAGAAGCATGAATATCGAGCTTGAGGACATTCAAAGCTTAGTGGCATCAAAGCGGCAGCGCGTGCTCGACATTGGTTGCGGCGTCAACAAGACGCCAGGCGCGATCGGCATGGATGTGAATCCGCGCACCGAGGCTGATGTGATTCACGACCTCGATGATCTGCCTTACCCGTTTGTCGATGACCAGTTCGACGAAGTGATCGGGCGCCACGTCATCGAGCATGTGCGCGACCCGATGGCTGTGATGTGCGAGCTTCATCGAATCACACGCAGCGGCGGAATCGTGAGGCTGATCGCGCCTCACTGGACTAATCCCGACTTCGCGACCGACCTGACCCATCGAAACCACTTGAACAGCTATTCGTTTCGAAATCTGACCGACGAACGGGCGGTGTTCCCCTTCTACACCAAC
>Ga0193727_1001325_pt1 | contig 10198 bp, 11 predicted proteins | sample H2c2metaG_FD_143051 | JGI IMG/M metagenome (GOLD analysis project Ga0193727, IMG submission 143051) | Soil microbial communities from a riparian zone of the East river system, Colorado, United States - H2c2 | ecosystem: Environmental > Terrestrial > Soil > Riparian zone | place: USA: East River...
AGCGTGCGGCCGGGCTCCGCGGATGGTTTTCGAGGAAGTCCTCGACGTCCTCTTTTATGACAGAAGGAAGTTCCTCAATTGCAAGCGACACCATATCCCAGAAACGTGCGCCAACTGTCATCTGGACGTGAAAGCGGCTTCGCAATGTGATTCGTTGAATCGTTGATGTGTAAATCGCCTTGCTTTGTGATTCGTTAAGTCGTGATTCGGCACGCGAATCACGAATCTTGCGTGACGAACTATGCCAAGTCGTCAATTCGCCGAATGACGAATCTCGAATTACGAATTTCGGACTGGATCAGTCGCGTCCCCAAACCATGGCGACAGAAGTCGTGAGACTTCCGCCCATGTTGAATGTGAGGAATTTTTTCGCACTCTCGATCTGCCGCGCCCCGGCCTGTTCCGTCAGCTGCTGATATGCTTCGAAAACCTGACGAACGCCAGTTGCTCCCACGGGGTGACCGTCGGCGATCAAGCCCCCGCCCGCGTTTACTGGAATTTGGAAAGGCCCTTTGAATTTTTCCGTGCGCACCTGCGGCAACGCTGTGGCGCCGCTTTTCACAAGCTCGACGCCTTTGCCGGACTCGGCGAGTCCGAGAATTTCGTAGGCGATAATTTCGGTGATGGAAAAGCAATCGTGCACTTCTGCGCCTTGCAGGTCGCGCGGCGTCAGATTGGCCATGCGGAATGCTTTCTCGGCGGCTTTGCGCGCGATCGAAAACGTGGGCGCATCCTTTTTATCGAGCGGCAGATAATCGGTGGTGTGACCGTAGCCAAGAAGTCGGGCAGTCTTGTTTTTATCGCGGCCGATTTTGTCCAGATACTTTCCGGAAACGAGCACAACCGACGCCGCGCCGTCGGTGATCTGGGAACAATCGGAGACTTTGAGCGGCGGTGCGACGCTCGGGTTTTTGTCGGAAACCTGGGATGCGCAATCGAGGGTGAGATCGGCGTCCCGCATTTGCGCAAGCAGGTTCAGCTTGGCGTGGGCGTAATTTTTCCATGCAACCAGCGCCAGGTCTGCTTCGCTCGCGCCGTATTTCTCGATATAAATCTGCGCAATCCGCCCGAACAATTTAGGAAACATGAAATCGCCGTACTCCGGCTTTTCATTGTGATAATCGGCCGCCGCGCCGAGCACATCCGATCCATCGAGCGACGACATTGTCTTTTGCTGTTCCGCGCCGACGACCAGCACGACGTCATAAAATCCGCCAATGATCCATTCCGCGCCGAGCAACACCGACAACGCCCCGGAAGCGCACGCCGCTTCGGTATGCATCGTTGGAATTCCACGTAATTTCGGATCGATCTCCGGAATGAACGCGCCGAGCTGCAACTGCTTCGTGAACTGACCCGCGTTGAAATTGCCAACTGCGCCTGCCTGGATTTCCGCGGGATCAATCTTCGAGTCGTCGATCGCCTTCTTGCCGGCCTCGATGATGATGTGCCGTATAGTTTTGCCTTCTTTCTTCAGGTTACGCTTAAAATCGGTGCGCCCGCCGCCGAGAATGTAAACTGACTCGCTCATGCTTTACCTTAACCGATTTCTTGAGCGAGTCATCCTGAGCGAAATCGAAGGATCCCACCATTGGGTCTCGCAACGGGATTCCTCGACTTCGCTCGGAATGACGGCGTTGCTGCTTTAGCCGCCGAAGGCATCGATCCCGGTGATGTCTCGACCGACGATCAACGTATGGATGTCGTGCGTGCCCTCATAGGTAGAGACACTCTCAAGATTCATAAGATGCCGAATCACAGAGTAGCGGTCCGTAATTCCCGCGGCGCCGAGGATGTCGCGCGCCTTCCGGGCGCATTCCAGCGCCATCCAAACGTTGTTCCGCTTCGCGAGCGAGATCTGCGCCGGACGCGCCGAGCCCATCTCCATCATGCGTGTGAGACGCAACGCCAATAATTGCGCCTTGGTAATCTCCTGCGCCATCCAAACAAGCTTCTGTTGCACTAATTGGAAGCCGGCAATCGGGCGCCCAAATTGTTCGCGCGATTTGGCGTAAGCCAGCGCCGTTTCGTAGCAATCAATAGCCGCGCCGATCACGCCCCACGCAATACCTGCACGGGCGTGCGAAAGACAAGAGAGCGGTGCGCCAAGTCCGGACGCCTTGGGCAAACGATTCTCCGCAGGTATACGGCAGTTCTCAAACCAGCATTCCGAAGTGCGCGACATGCGCAGACTGAACTTCCCCTCGATGTCCTGCGCGCGAAATCCCGGTGCGTCTTTCTCGACCACGAATCCGCCTACGTGCCCATCGTCGTCTTTTGCCCAAACGACTTTCACGTCCGCGATGGACGCGTTGCCGATCCAGCACTTACTGCCATTCAAAACATAATGGTCGCCGTCGCGCCTGGCGCAGGTTTCCATGCCACCTGGATCTGAGCCGTGTCCATGCTCTGTGAGCGCAAAACACCCGATAAGTGTGCCCGAGACCAATCCCGGCAGCCAACGAGCCTGTTGCTCCGGCGAGCCGAAGGAATGGATCGCCTGAATTGCGAGCGCGCCTTGGACAGAAACCAGCGAGCGCAAACCGGAGTCGGCCCGCTCAAGCTCTTGCATAATGAGGCCGTACGCGGTGTGGCTAAGGCCAGCATAACCGTGCTCTTTCAGATACGGCGCGTAAAAGCCCAGCGCACCCATGCGTGGAACGAGATTGTCTGGGAATTTGGCCGCGCGATGGCACGGAACGATCTCGGATAAAACTTCCTCCTGCACAAAACGCCTCGCCCGATCGCGCGCTGCGCGTTCCTCCTCTGTGAGAAGCTCTTCGATGCCGTAATAATCCAGCGAAGTTGCTGTCATGTCGGTATGGGTCGCGGTACTGCGCGTCAGTTTAGCCGGGGGCGACGCGAAAACAATTCTGTCCCGCGCTTGCCGCCTCAACGATTCAAAACCCGCGGTGCGGACAAAAAAGGCGCCTGGTGCAAGCGCCTCTACAACTATTTCGCAGTGGGCAATCCTACGGCTTTCCAAACTTTGAAACCGCCGGCCATGGAGCGGACGTTTTTGTAGCCCATTTTTTGCAGGCTCTCAGCGGCGAGCGCGGAGCGTCCACCTCCGCCGCAATGACAAATGATCATTGCGTTGGTGTCGGGGACTTTTTCCTCGACGTCGAGCTCGATGGTGCCGCGACTCATGTGGATCGCATCAGGGATACGTTCCTCGTCCCATTCGTCTTTCTCGCGAACATCGATAATCACCGCTTCACCGCTTTTTGATTTCTCGGCTGCTTCACTCGGAGAAATCTCGGTGATTTTCTTCTTTGCTTCTGCGACCAACTTTTCAAAACCGCTCTGCTCTCCCATAGAGATATCCTGTCCGTCAATGACACAGCGTCAAGATGTAGCCACGGGCGTGTGGCCCGTCGGGAATGAGACTAGGAGACGCCGCAAAGCGGCGTGGCTACAGGGATTCGCCCAAGTTGAGAGTTGGGCGTCGAGTGCTAGGCCTTTCTACTCATAGCGCAGCGCTTCGATGGGATCGAGCGCGGCGGCTTTGCGCGCCGGGTAAAAGCCAAAGAAAATTCCAACCGCTGCGCTGAACAAAAATGCAATGGCGACCGAACTGATTGATATCAGCGTAGGCCAATTCGCGTATGCCGAGAGAACTTTCGAAGCGCCAATGCCACAGATGATCCCGATCACGCCGCCGACGGAGCTCAATGTGACGGCTTCGATCAAGAATTGAGTGAGAATGTCGATGCCGTGTGCGCCCACGGCCATTCGCACGCCAATTTCGCGCGTCCGTTCAGTCACGCTCACCAGCATGATGTTCATGATTCCGATTCCGCCGACCAGCAGGGATACGCCTGCGATTGCGCCCAGCAAAACGGTCATCACCCGCGAAGTGGCAGTGGCCGCTTCGGCGATCTCCTGTTGAGTGCGCACCGTGAAATCGTCGTCGCGCCCAGGGCGAATATTATGCCGTTGTCGCAGCAATGAGATAATTTGCTGTTGCGCCGCTGCGATCTGGCCCGGATCGCCGATTTGCACGTTGATGTTGCGCAACGTGGCGCCGCCGATCACGCGTTTCATCGCGCTCGTGTACGGCATGACGACGATGTCGTCCTGATCGACACCCTGCGGGCTCAACCCCTTGGGCGTGAGCACGCCGGTGATCGTGAACGGCACATTTTTGATCCGCAAAATCTGGCCGATTGGATTTTCGTTGCCGTAAATCTGCGTCGCTGTCGTGCGGCCGATGACGCAAACTTTGTTTGCGCTGCGCACGTCCTGCGCCGTAAACGGCGCGCCATCGGCCAGGGGCCATTGTCGGATGTCAAAGTAATCGGCTGATTCGCCGTAAATGCGGGTAAACCAATTTTGATTTCCTGCTGCTACTTGCGTAGTCGAAACGACTTCCTCGCTTACTCCGATGACGCCAGGCACTTCGCGCCGGATCGCCTCTGCGTCTTCGATTTTCAGCGTGCCAGCGCCGCCCCACCCAGTTCTAATGCCGCTGGAAGTCGTGCTGCCTGAGAAGATGAGGATCACATTTTGTCCGAGGCTGGCGATCTGCGCTTCCACTTGCGCCTTCGCACCATTGCCGATCCCAACCATCGCAATGACCGCGCCAACGCCGATAATAATCCCGAGAGCAGTCAGGACCGAACGCAGTTTGTTCCGTCGCAAAGCGCGGAGGGCAACGTTAAATGTTGGCGCGATTCTCATTTCGTCGGTTGAAGCGCCGAAGCGTGTTCTTGTCGGAGCTGTGACACCGCATCCGAGCGTTGCGAAACCAGATGATCATTCAGAATCACGCCGTCGCGCATCATCACATTGCGCTTCGCATAAGCAGCGATGTCCTGCTCGTGGGTCACCATGATGACGGTAATTCCGCGCTCATTAAGTTGCTGAAAAATCGCCATGACCTCGACACTGGTCCGGCTGTCCAGATTACCGGTCGGCTCATCCGCAAGAAGGACTTCGGGCTGATTGATCAACGCGCGCGCGATCGCCACGCGCTGTTGCTGGCCACCTGAAAGCTGGCTCGGATGATGATCTTCGCGCCCTGCGAGGCCAACGGATGCAAGGACCCTATCCGCCTTTTCACGAAGGTCTGCGTTTGTCAGACGTTGCGCACTGTAAACCAAGGGCAACTCGACATTCTCCCGCGCTGAGGTGCGCGGCAGCAGATTAAAATTCTGGAACACGAAACCAATCTTGCGATTCCGGATATCGGCGAGCTCATCTCGATCCAGGCCGGAAACATCTGCGCCGTCCAAAATGTAGTGGCCTGTGGTGGGCCGGTCGAGGCAACCCAGAATATTCATCAAAGTGGATTTTCCGGAACCGCTCGCACCCATCAGAGCAACAAATTCGCCGCGCTTGATTTCCAGCGACACGCCGCGCACCGCGGGCACTTCCATTTCGCCTGTGCGATAGACTTTGTGCACATCGACGAGCCTAACGAGTGCACCGTTGTTCATATCGACCTACTTCCCGGCGAATGTTGTAGCCGATTCGGTGTGCGAAGCGCGGCGCTGAGGTGTTTGGAATGCGCGCATCACGCGTCCCACGGAGACGCGGCTACAGCAGTCCGCGAGCGAGAAACCGGATTTTCCCTCCATGATAGTTACGGAAATCGCCGCGACCCGCCGCCAAAGGGATTCGTCGCAGGCGATGGCGCGGCCATCGCTGAACCGAGCTCGGCCGTCACCACGCGGTCGCCTTCCTTCAGACCTTCGACCACTTCGGTCACAACCCCGTCGCTGATCCCGGTCTTGATCTGCGCCGGCTGCGGCCGACTGGCGCCAGACGGCAAAACATACACGGTACGTTCGGTCCCCTCGGACACACCACCGCTGCGCCCCTGGGCGGGCCGTCCCATGCGACTCGTACCCGTTCTTCTTGTCTCGACCAGAGTTGCGTCCGGCGGGCGATAGCGCAGTGCGGCGTTCTTGATTTGCATTACATCATCCTTGTGCGCGATGACGATTGAGACGTTCGCTGTCATTCCCGGTTTCAATTTCAAATCCGGATTGCTCACCCCGATGACGGTGTCGTAAGTCACGACGTTTTGCACGGTGATCGGCGCGTTGCGCACCTGGACAACTTTTCCGTGAAACGTCTGCATGGGAAAAGCGTCCACTGTGAAATCGACATTCTGATCGATCTTCACGACACCGACATCCGCTTCCGCCACATTCGCATCGATCTGCATTTTGGTTAGATCATTCGCAATCGCAAAGATGATCGGTGCCTGGAGACTGGCTGCGACCGTCTGACCAACATCGACACTGCGCGAGATCACCACCCCGTCGATCGGTGAAGTAATAGTACAATGCTCGAGATCGGTCCTGACTTTATCCAGCGCGCCCTGTTTAATCTTCACGTTCGCCTCGGATTGATGAAGGGTCGCCGTCGCTTGATCGACGTCAGCCTGCGACGAAGTCTTCTTCGCAAACAATTCCTGTGTCCGTTTGGCATTTACTTTTGCGAGCTCAAGCGTGGCCTGGGCGTTCGCCAAATCTCCCTCCGCCTGAGTGACAGTCGCCTGAAAAAGCGCCGGATCGATTTGGGCAACCACCTGGCCGGCTTTCACCTGGGAATTAAAATCCACAAATAATTTCGCGATATTTCCTGAAACCTGGCTGCCTACCTGTACGGTAACGACCGGATTGAGTGTGCCGGTTGCCGTAACCGCCTGGGTAATGGGACCGCGCGTGATCGTAGCGGTCTGATAGCTTGCAGCGCCGCCATTGCTACACTGGCGGAGAACCGCCGCGACAACTAGCAGGCCAACAATCACGGGAAGCCATGGCACAAAACGTTTCATACAAGCGGTGGTTGACTGTGCTTAAAGTTAAGAGACAGGAAAGTGATGCGGCGTTACATCGAAATCTACTCCATCATGCTGCGCAACTCGCTCATTCGCGAGCTGAGTTTCAAGGCGAACTTTCTCTTATGGATGGTCGTGGAGATCCTTTGGTTCTGCGGCCAGATTGTCTTCTTCAGCATCATTTTCGCCAATGTCGATCGTATTGGTGACTGGACAAAGTGGGAGGTCGTGCTGCTTATCGGCACGCACCAAATGATTGCCCAGCTCTTTCAGGCATTCTTTTTTGTTAACGTCGCCAACATTCCAGAACTCGTGCGCACGGGAAAATTGGATTCTCTGCTGGTTCTGCCGATCGACAGCCAGTTTGCTGTTTCGACGAAACAATTCGGTCTCGACAGCATCGTCAACGCTGGGTTAGGCGGTGTGGTAGTTTGCGTAGCACTTTCGCGTCTCAATGTTGTTCCAGATTTGACATCGATCTTGCTTTACCTGGTTGCGCTGGGGTTTGGCATTGCTGTGCATTACTCAATCATGCTTGCTCTGGCCGCGGTCAGTTTCTGGATCGTGCGCGCCCAGGGATTGGTTTATGGCTACTTTAATTTCCTGAACATCGCGCGTTATCCAGATGCGATCTTTCCATGGCTATTCCGCTTGATCTTCGGCTGGATCATTCCGGTGGTCATTATCGCAAACATCCCAGCCCGCTTGTTGATCAAATCGCTCGGACAGCCCTGGTGGTTGATGCTGCATCTTGTCATGGCCTCGAGTATTGTTTTCCTCCTGTCACGCGGCTTCTGGAAATTTGCCCTCCGTCGTTATTCCAGCGCTAGCTCGTGACACAGCCACCCTGGCTGTCTCGACAGCCGGGCATCCTGCCAGCAAAACCACAGTGCAGGCTGGCAGCCTGCACGACGAAACAGGCACAGATGCCTGCATTACGAAATCTCCACTTGCGCGATCTGGGAAATGTTCTTAATTAAGCGTCCGTTTTTCCGGTGTCACTCGATTAGAGGGCGCTTTCAACGCTATGGCAAAACCAACAAAAAAGAAGAGTTCTGTGAAGAAGCCTGCCGCGCGTAACGCGCGACCGCCACGCAAGGAGAGCGTACAGCGACCGGTATCGAAAAAGGTCGCAAAGCCGACGAAAGCCGGAAAACGTGGGCCCTCCAAAAAAGAAACAACTGAGTCTCCGGCCGTCCTGTTGGGTTTGAATCACCGCGAGAGGAGACTCGATCCCTTTACACGGCAGCAGAAAGAGAAACTGCTGCAGCTTCGGGACGCCATGGTCGATTCCATGGCTGGCGTCGCCCAGGACACTTTGCGGTCGCGGGCCGAAGGCAGCGAGGCGTCTGCTTTTGGAATGCATCAGGCTGACGCCGGATCGGACGCGTACGACCGCGATTTCGCGCTGAGCTTGCTTTCGCAGGAACAGGATGCGCTTTACGAAATCGATCAGGCGCTCAAGCGCATTGAGCTGGGAACGTACGGAAAGTGCGAGATGTCAGGCAAACCAATCCCCCGGGCGCGGCTTGAAGCAATTCCGTTCGCGCGCTTCACCGTTGAATGCCAATCTCAACTGGAAAAGCAAAATAAGATGTCGCGGGTTCGTCAATCTGTTACATCTCTATTCGGTTTGACCGACGAAGAAGGCGGCGAGGCTGAAGAAGAAGAAGCCACGCCGGCGGAAGTGAAGGACTGACGGACAAATGGCACAGGAAATTGTGACGCTCGAATGCACGGAGGCCAAGGCTTTGGGTAAACCTGTCTCCCGTTACATGACCACGCGAAACAAAAAGAGCCCACGCACACCCAATCGGCTTGAGAAAAAGAAATACAATTCGTTCTTAAGGCGGCATACGTTGCATCGCGAAACCAAATGATAGGACCTAAAACTGCCAAACGCCGTTCCGCCTTTCGCCGGGCCAATCGCGCCATGCCGCGCCGGCGAATCGACATTGCCATTGAGGCTATCGATTACAAAAATCCCGATCTCCTGAAAAAATTCGTCACAGAGAGCGGCAAAATTCTTCCACGCCGCGTCACTGGCATGCCGGCTCACCTGCATCGCAAGATCACACGTGAGATCAAGCGCAGCCGCTCTGTGCTGTTGATGAAGTGACAAATTTGGCTGGCGCCAAATTTGTGGTCCCGAACGAAGTCGAGCGATCTCTCGGCTGTCACCCGCGCGTCGATCACTAACTGGACAGACTGGGACGCCTGTCTGCCATAAACAGGCGCGACCCTGTCTTCGTTATGCCTTCCGGGTTTTTTCGCCTTGCTCGATCAGCTTCCAGAATTCGCGGGTCTCGCCCAGCTGGGCGTCTTCGGACACAGGCAGTTTGCTTCGGAAAAGGAAATCGCGAAAAGTATTCTTGTGTAAGACGCGATGGACTCTGATACCCTCGTCAGTCTTGGCGAAATAAATACGGTAATCTTTCGCACGATAGCGAAATAGCTTTTTCCCTTCGCGCTGGATGACACCAAACCGCTCGGAATCGAGCTGGTCGAGGTCCTCGGGTAAAATTTGGAACTCCGCGAGCAGCTCAAGCTGCAATTTCTTCGGGAGCGCCGAGATCTCGGCTGCGCTTAATTCGTTGAAGATGATCTGGAACATGATGCTCGTTAAACCGTTGAAGTGTTGAAGCGGCCAACTACCATGCGTTCGAAATACGCTTCAACGTTCAAAGATAAACTCTTCGCACACGCGCGCCAATTCGTGTCGTGATTTCCCAAGGAATCGTGCCAGCAGTCCTGGCCAGTTCCACGCAGGAAATTTCCTCGTTTCCATCGCGCCCCATCAAAACAACCTCATCGCCCACTTGTACATTATCGATCTTGCTAACATCGATCATCATTAAATCCATCGTCACACGGCCGAGAATAGCGCAACGCTGCCCCCGAACCAGGACGGCAGCATCACGATTGGAAAGGTGCCATGGATATCCGTCGGCGTAACCAGCTGACAACGTTGCGACCCGCATTTTCCGAGGAGTGATGAAGGTGCGGCCATAGCTTATGGAACTTCCCTTCGGCATGTCGCGCACCAGACAAATGCGGGTTTTCCATGTCATCACCGGTTTGAGAAGGTTCTGAAATTCAGCCAGTGGCGAAATCCCGTAAAGCACGATCCCGGCGCGCACCATGTCGAAGGGGCCCGCATGTCCAGCGAAGCCAAGCACGCCTGCGCTTTGGAACACATGCGCTTTATAATCGATTGGAACCGCGGCGCGAAATTGATTTATAATTTCGCCGAACCGCAAAAGCTGATCACGCGTGTAGTTCGCGTCCTCACCAGACACTGGCAGATGAGTCGAGACACTGTGAATCCTGATATTGGGAAATGTGGATACCTTTTTGAGAACGTCCAAGGCTTCGCCTTCCGGAACTCCCATGCGGCCCATGCCC
>Ga0193727_1001326_pt1 | contig 10194 bp, 8 predicted proteins | sample H2c2metaG_FD_143051 | JGI IMG/M metagenome (GOLD analysis project Ga0193727, IMG submission 143051) | Soil microbial communities from a riparian zone of the East river system, Colorado, United States - H2c2 | ecosystem: Environmental > Terrestrial > Soil > Riparian zone | place: USA: East River...
CTTCACGCCGCCGGCGACTTCGACCGTGTTTGTCCCTGGTTGCCGCTGTATCGCGAGCACTACCGCCCGGTCGCCGTTGAACCAGCTGGCGACCTTGTTGTTTTCGACGTCGTCCAGGACGTTGCCTAACTCGTCGAGGTGGACCGGCGCGCCATTTCGGTATGCGACGACCATCTGGCGGAATTCCTGAGCGTTCTGCAGCTGGCCGTTCGCCTTGATGGTTGACGCCCGGTTCGGCCCCCAGAGCGTCCCCGTCGGCATGCTCACATTCTGATTTCCGATCGCATCCGCCACTTCATCAATCCCGATGCCGCGATTGGCCAGAGAGGTCGGATCGAGCTGAACGCGAACCGCGTACTTCTGACCGCCGTACACCTGGACCTGCGCGATACCCGGCACCATCGAGATGCGTTGGGCCATGAACGTCTCGCCATACTCGTCGAGCTGCGACAGCGGCATCGTCTTCGATGTCAGGGCGAAATAGAGAATCGGCTGGTCGGCCGGGTTCACCTTTCGATAAGACGGCGGCAAAATCCCGAGCGGAAGGCTACGCAGCGTCTGCGAGATCGCTGCCTGGACGTCCGCCGCGGCCGCGTCGATGCTGCGGTCGAGCGAGAACTGGATCGTGATCGACGTCGAGCCGAGCTGGCTCGAGGACGTCATGTTGTCGATGCCGGCGATGGTCGAGAACTGCTTTTCGAGGGGAGTCGCGACCGCGGCGGCCATCGTCTCCGGGCTGGCTCCCGGCAGATTGGCATTGACCTGGACCGTCGGGAAATCAACCGACGGGAGATCGCTCACCGGCAATCTCTTGTACGAAACCGCTCCAAAAAACAGAATGCCGATCATGACCAGTGCGGTCATGACGGGTCGACGGATGAATAGCGCTGTCATTTCCGTGCCCCCTTTATCGCAACCTTGGATCCCGGGATAAGGCGTGACTGCCCGTCAACGATCACCCGCTCGCCATCCGTGACGCCACTCGTGATGACGGCGACGGAATCGACCGTGCGTGAGACCTGAACCGGGCGCTGTTTAGCGGTTCCCGCGGTGTCAATCGTGTACACATACGTGCCCTGCTGTCCGGTCAACACGGCCGGGGCCGGGAGCGTCAACGCATTTGCGTCGACGTACAGCTGCAATGCAACGCTCATGTACTGCCCTGGCCACATGGTGCCGTCGGGATTGGCGAAACGCGCTTTTAGGAGAACGGTTCCCGACGTTGAATCGACGTTGTTGTCCACGAAGGCGAGCGTTCCCGATAGCGGTACGCCCGAACCCTCCGAAGGAGTCGCGCTAACCTGCAGGGCGTTGCCGCCCCGATAGTATTTCTGGATGTCGGGGAACTGACTTTGCGCGACCGCGAATCTCACCAGGATCGGCTGGATCTGGTTGATCACCACGAGCGGCGGCGTGCTGTTCGCCTTCACGAGATTTCCCTGACGCACGAGGAGACTTCCGGTCCGCCCGGATATCGGCGCCCGGATCGTGGTATTGGCAACATCGAGTGCTGCCTTTTGAATGTTGGCACGGTCCGCTGCCACCGTCGCGATAGCCGATGCCGCGGCCGCTTCGGCCTGATCTGCCTGCGAGCCGGTCACATAACCCTCTTTGACCAGCGCCGCATAGCGGGCGGCGTCTCGCTTGGCGCTCTCCGCCATCGCTTGATCTTTCGCAAGCTGCGCCCGCGCCTGGTCCAATACCGCGACGTACGGGCGCGGATCGATCTCGAACAACACCTGGCCAACCTGCACGGGCTGTCCTTCCGCGAAGGTGACGCGATTCAGAATCCCATTCACCTGGGATTCGACGGCCACCGTTTGCATCGGCTCCGCTACGCCATTGGCGGTAACGACGTACGGCACCGAGGCGCGTTTTACAGTGGTAACACTTACGGGAACCGTCGGCTGGCGTGGTGGATCTTTCTTGGAGCAGGCGGTACCCGCGAGGAGAACGAGAGCTGCAATGCGCGCGGATTGGGTGCGCGTGCTCATTTATTGGCTGGGTTCTGAAGTGGACGCGACACCGTTGAATCCGCGGAGAACGGAAATGGTGTGTCGCCGTGCACGCCTAATACACCGGCGTCGTGGGCGAGTTGCGCGAGTGAAGTATACCATTGCCAGCGCGACTGAACTTGTTGGGCTCTGGCGTTGGCGAGTGCCGTCTGGGCCGTCAGCAGATCGATGATACTGCCGACTCCTTCGCGATAACGCCCCGCTGCGACCTGCACCGATTGCTGTGCGCTAATGAGCAGTTCATCGGCTGTGGCGACGCGTTGTTCGGCGGTTTGCAGCGAGTAATAGGAGACGAAAACCTGAGTGATGACGTCCTGTCGCGTCTGATCGGCGAGCGCGGAGATCGCCTCGGCCTGCGCGCGTGCGGCGGCAACGTCGTACTGGTGCGAGAAGCCGTTGAAGATCGGGAGCGACAACCCCAGTGTGACCGTGTACGATGGACCCGCGAACGTCGATGGAGTCGAATATGTCCGTGACGCAATGCCGCCGAGCGACAGGGAGGGAAGCTCCGCGGCTCGAGCGACGCGAACCTGCGATGCCGCGGCGGCTGCCTGGGCTCGCGCTGCTGCGAGATCGGGACGATTGCGTAGAGCTTCGTTGATCACGCTGTCCACCCCCTGCGCCAGGCCCCTTACTGGAATCGCGCCCGACAACGGCTCGAGATCAAATGGCAGGTTGGCCGGAAGTCCGAGGGCCGACGCGAGAGACCCGCGCGCCGCCTGAAGATTTCCCTGCGTCGTCTCCAGATTCAGCTGCTCCTGCGAAAGGGCAGTGCGCGCCTGCAGCACATCCGCGATCGTCGCGAGCCCAACTCTGTTACGCTGCGTGGCAGCGTTGAGATTCGCCTGCGCCTCGGCGATGGCCGATCGCTCGGCCGCGACGAGGGCCGCTGTCGACATGTATGTAAAATAGGCAACCTGTGCTTGAAGCACCGTGTTCTGTATCGTCGCGTTGTGTGAAAGGTTCGCCGCGAAGAGAGTCTGACGTGCCCTCTCGATGGATCCGGATCGCCCGCCAAAATCAAACAACAGATAATCGAGCGAAATCGAAGGGCCATAGTCGGTACGCGCGCCGGCAGGGCGCGACAGCGTCGCCGGTGATTTGACGCGATCGAGCGTCGCGGCGCCGTCGATGGTTGGATAGTACTGGCCGCGCGCGGAACCGAAGAGATCGGCAGAGGCCCGAGCCTGCGCCCACGATGCGCGCGTTGCGGGATTGTTGCGGAGCGCGAGGTCAACGACGTCGACGAGTGTCAGTTGACGTATTCGTTCCTGCAGGTCGGCGGGCACCGCCGTCACTATTGCAGGCGTCACCAATGACTCGGGCTTTATTGCGCCGGGCGGCGGCGTCCACGGAACGTTGGGAGAGGGCGATGCGCCAGCGGTACCGTTCACTCTGGGTGGATTTCCACACCCGGCAACGACTGACACCAACGCGAGTGAAATAGCTTGGAGATATCTGGTTGTGTGAGACATTATTCCCAATACGGCGTCCACGCGCTTTATGCTGATGTGTAACGAAGGTTCTGTGCGGCGCTCTCTTGCACTACATTTGGCGGTTCGACTGGACTTCAGGAGCCAATGACGAAGTATAAGTTCGCTAAAGTTCCGCCGCGTGGCGAAGGGATCGGTTACAAGAACGGCGTGCTCAACGTCCCGGACAATCCGATCATTCCTTTCGTGGAAGGGGACGGCACGGGCCCGGACATCTGGCGCGCTTCCGTTCGCGTGTTCGATGCCGCCGTCGAGCGGGCGTACGAAGGGAAGCGAAAGATCGCGTGGATGGAGGTGTTCGCCGGCGAGAAATCCTTCAAGCAGTTCCAGGACTGGCTGCCCCAGGAAACCATCGATGCGATGCAGGAATACCGGGTCTCCATCAAGGGCCCGCTCACGACGCCCGTCGGCGGAGGAATCCGCTCACTGAACGTGACGCTTCGCCAGGTGTTGGATCTTTACGCCTGCATTCGTCCTGTGCGGTACTTCGAAGGCGTCGGTGCTCCGGTGAAGGAGCCAGAGAAGGTGAACATCGTGATCTTCCGCGAGAACACCGAAGACGTTTATGCGGGCATAGAGTGGAAGGCCGGGTCGCCCGAAGCGGAAAAGGTCGCGGCGTTTCTCCGTAAGGAGTTCAAGAGCGACATTCGCGAGAAGTCGGCGATCGGTATCAAGCCCATGTCCGAGTTCGGTTCCAAGAGGCTCGTCGAGATGGCCATCCGCTATGCGATCGAGAAAGACAAGGAATCCGTCACGCTCGTGCACAAGGGCAACATCATGAAGTTCACCGAGGGCGCGTTTCGGGACTGGGGATACGAAGTCGCCCGAGAGAAATTCCCGGAGGACACGACGACCGAGGCGGAGCTCACGAAGGGCGGACCTACTGCACGGGCGGATGCAGTTGTCATGCGTGATCGCATCGCGGACTCCATGTTTCAGCAAATGTTGCTTCGTCCCTCGGAGTATTCGGTGATCGCGACGCCCAATCTCAATGGCGACTATCTGTCGGACGCAGCGGCTGCTCAGGTCGGCGGGCTTGGGATCGCGCCGGGCGGCAACGTTGGCGACGGCGTCGCCGTATTCGAAGCGACCCACGGGACGGCGCCGAAATATGCGAATCTCGACAAGATCAATCCGGGAAGCGTGATCCTGTCGGGCGCGATGATGTTCGAGTACATGGGTTGGCACGAAGCGGAAGCGCTGGTGATCAAGGGCGTGGAAAGCGCGATCAGATCCAAGCGCGTCACTTACGACCTCGCGCGCCAAATGCCGGGAGCGACCGAAGTCTCGACATCCGCATTTGGTGACCAGGTGATTGCCGGAATGAAGAACTAGCTCGTGCTCGCCGTGTCTATCAACTCAGCTAATCCGGCCGAAGTCGGAACATCTCTTCTCGTCGTCGCGCTACCCGAGAATCCGACGATCGCCGGAATCGCGGGTCTCGACGCCGCCACACAGGGCGCGCTGACACGATCGATCGAGATGAAGGACTTCCGTGGCGCGCGTGACGAGATGCTTCATCTCACCGGCGTGGCCAAGGGTCCGAGACGTATCCTCCTGATTGGACTCGGCACGGTCGCTGATCGTCGAGCCGCTCTAAGGCGTGCCGCCACCCTTGCCGCGCGCAACGCGAATCGCCTTGGAGTCGGTGAAATGGTTTGGTACTCCAACCAGATCACGCCCGAAGAAACGGAATCCATCACGCTCGGGCTGATCACAGGCGCCTGGGAGTACACTGAGCTCAAAACTCCGGCTCCCGAAGCAGAGCGCAAAAAGCCGCTCGAGCGCGCGACGATACTCACCAGCAACACCGACGACAGTCGCAAGGGACTATCGAACGGACAGGCCATCGGCTCGGGGCAGAGTCTCGCGCGACGACTCGCGATGATGCCCGGAAATCTCTGTACACCCGAGTATCTCGCGCAGACCGCTGCGGACATCGCCAAACGCTACGACATGGGGATCACCGTCCTCGGCCGGCGTGAGATGGAAGCCGAGAAGATGGGCTCGTTCCTCGCCGTCGCTCAGGGAACGCCGCAGGATCCCAAGCTGATCGCACTGGAGTACAAGGGCGGCAAGCCGAATGAGAAGCCGGTCGTCCTCGTCGGGAAGGGACTCTGCTTCGACAGCGGCGGCATCTCGATCAAGCCGGCGCAGGGAATGGAGTTCATGAAGTTTGACATGTGCGGCGGCGCTGGAGTGCTCGGCACATTCGAGGCGCTTGGACAGATGCAGCCGACCGTCAACGTCGTCGGAATCGTGGGCGCCACGACCAACATGCCGTCCGGAAGCGCGATGAACCCCGGCGACGTGGTGAGGGCGCAGAACGGCAAGTCGATCGAGATCATCAACACCGACGCGGAAGGGCGCCTCGTTCTAGCTGACTGTCTCTCCTACGCAAAACGTTTCGACCCCGCTGTCGTGATCGATGCCGCGACGCTAACAGGTGCGTGCGTAATCGCGCTCGGTCACACCGCGAGCGGCGTGTTCTCGTCCGATGATGCGCTCATCGCGGAGATTCTCGCCGCGGGCAAGCGAGCTGGCGAGCCGGCGTGGCCACTGCCGCTCTGGGATGACTACAAGGAGTTGATCAAGTCCGACGTAGCGGACATCAAGAACTCGGGCGGGCGGCCGGCTGGCGCCGTCACAGCCGCAATGTTTCTGAGAGAATTCGCGGAAGGATATCCTTGGGCCCATCTCGACATAGCTGGTACCGCGTATTCCGAGACCGACCTGGTTACGATTCCCAAAGGACCGACGGGAGTCCCGACGGGTATGTTCATCGAATTCATTCGCGGGAGAGTTCCCTGAGAATAGGTGTCGGGCGCGTACACACCCCAGCCCGCCTCGGCCTCGTGGCCGGGGCGCTTTTGTACGCGGCCGCGTTTCCCGCGTCGGCTCAGGTGACAACGCCTCCGGCGCTGCCGCCGAGCGCTGTCCCGATTCTCGACAGGACCAGGACCGACTCGGGTCCGGACAGCGTGAAGGTCAAGCCCGACACGGTGAAGCGCGACACGATCAAGGCTTTGCCAGGCCGATTCGCAGATCCCGCGCTTTACGAGGTGGGGCCGCAATACGAGTGGAACCGCGCGCAATTATTTGCGACCGGCTCACTCACCGTCATCGACGTACTGGATCGCATTCCCGGCGTGACCACGTTCAGATCGGGCTGGCTGGCCACGCCACAGACGGCCACGTACAACGGGGACTTCCAGCGCGTGCGCGTGTTCTACGACGGAATCGAGATCGACAATCTCGACAACCGAACCGGAGGCGTCCTCGATCTGTCGACGGTGCAGCTCTGGTCGCTCGAGCATCTGAGCATCGAGCGGAGCGCGAGCGAGCTGCGGATCTACATGCGGACGTGGCGCGCGGACAATACAGATCCGTATACACGCGTTGACATCGCGACGGGAAACGAGGATACCAATCTCTATCGCGGATTCTACGCCAAGCGATTCGACAACGGCGGCATCCTTCAATTCGCGGGTCAGCAGTTCGGGGTGCAGAGCCCGCGCTTCGCCGGGAGCGGCGATGCGCTTTCGCTCCTCAGCCGGATCGGAGTGGCAAAGAAGGGTTGGAGCCTGGACGCCTTCGTCATTCGTCACCACGCTACGAGAGACATCGAGCGACCGTTCGTGGGTGGTCCCGCGCCGGTATTGGCGCTCGACGCGACGAACACCGACGCATACATCCGTGCGGCCGTGGGCGGAGTCGAAAGTGGACCGTGGGCGCAGATTTCGGTCGCATCGATCGCATTCAAGGGAACAACCAGCCCAGACCGACAGGTGTCCGCGACAGTGCTCGCCGACACGCTCGAGCGGCGCTTTTCTGAGACTCAGTACAATGCCAGCGCCGGCTACACGCTCGGCGCCGCGCGAGTGGAGGTCGAGGATCGGCTACGCGCGCTCAACGGTGCCACCTACAACGGGGTCAGCGGACGACTCGATCTCGTGACACCGATTGGCGTCGTCAACGGGTTTGTCGAGCACGATGGGTTTCGGCAGGTCACCAACGCAGACGGCGGAATTCGCGCGCAGCCGCTGCCGTTTATCGCGCTCTCCGGATCGATCTCCCGTTCCACTCCAATCACTTCCGGGGTATCGACGCAATCGAGCATCACCTCTGAACGTGCTGAAGCGGGACTCAGGCTTTTAGGCGCCTGGTTTTCGGGCGGGTTGATCAGGACGGACGGAACCGCAGGTCTGGCCCCCATCGTTTACGACACTCTCTTGCTGCCGACAGTGGCAGGCAAGATCATGGGGAAGACGGCCTCGATCCGCGGTCGACTGCCGGGCGGGTTCGGCATTGACGCGTGGGTCGTGCGGTGGGATTCAGCCGGGCGGTATCAACCACAATATCAGAGCAGATCCGAGCTCAATTACTCGAACAACTTTTCGAAGCGATTTCCAAGGAAGGACTTCGAAATTCGCGTTGCCGGTGTGTACGAGTACAGAGGGCATACGACCTTTCCTCTTGACGCGGGCGATATCCAGACTCCCGTTGCAAAAACGATCTCGACCCTCCTCGAGATCAGGATCATGCGGGCGGTTCTCACCTGGCAACAGCGCAACCTCCTCGGCTATCAGTACCAGGTCGTCCCGGGTTTCGAGCTGCCCCGAGTGCTCGCGATCTACGGTGTCAGATGGGATTTCTGGAATTGACAAACTCATTGTCGCACCATAGGATAGCCCAGCTCACATGATATCCAGCATGACGGGATTCGGCGCGGCCGACGGTAACCTTGGCGACGCGCGCGCGAGCGTAGAGATCAGGACGGTCAATCATCGGTTCTTCAGTCCGAATCTCAAGCTGCCCTCCGCGCTCTCCCGCTGGGAGAACGAGATCCGCGAGGTTCTCCGCCAGAAAATCGCGCGTGGCCACGTAACCCTCACGGCGCGGGTAGATCGGGCCGGCGGTACGGGCCCCGTGATCAATGAGGCGCGGTTGGTCGAGTATGCCGTTGCCTTGAGGGAGATCCAGCGAAGCCACGCGCTGGGCGGCGAGGTAGATCTCGCCACTCTGCTGCGCCTTCCCGACGTTGTCGCTTTGTCTGGCGAGGTGGAGATGGACGCCGGGCTGGGCGAAGCCCTTGTCGCCATCGTCAACAAAGCGGTGGACAACCTTACATCCATGCGTCGCGCCGAAGGCGCTCAGCTCGCTGCCTTCCTCGTCGAACGGGTGGCGGCGGTGGAAACGAGGCTCGCTAGAGTAGAAAAGCGCGCACCCATCCGGCTCAAGGAGCATCACGAGCGCGTGACTCGAACCGTTTCGGAGTTGATAGGGGCGGCTGGGGCAGATCCCCAGCGAATCGCCCAGGAGATTGCAATTCTCGCAGACAAGCTGGACGTGGCCGAGGAACTCGATCGGTTCCGGTCACATCTCGCTGCATTCCGCGAAACCGCCCAGTCGAAGACTTCGGATCCGGTAGGGAAGCGACTCGGATTCATCCTTCAGGAAATGGTTCGTGAAGCAAATACGATCGGCAGCAAGGCCAGCGATGCCCAGATCCAGGAAGACGTGATCGCGATCAAGGAAGAGCTCGAGCGGATTCGCGAACAGGTCGAGAACCTCGAGTAATGCCATTTCCGATCATTCTTTCTTCTCCTTCGGGGGGCGGAAAGACGACCATCGCGCATAAGCTGTTGGCGATGAGGCCGGACGTCGGTTACTCGGTCTCGTGCACTACGCGTCCCCCGCGCCCGGGGGAAATTGACGGCAAGGATTACCATTTCCTCTCGCTCAAGGAGTTCAAGCGCGGCAAAGCAGCTCGGAAATTCGCTGAATCGGCCGAGGTTCACGGCCACCTTTACGGAACGTTGCGAGCTGAGGTCCACCGTGTGTTGGCGTCCGGCAAGAACGTGATTATGGACATCGACGTCAAAGGCGCCAAGCAGTTTGCTCGCGCATTCCCCGATTCGGTCCTCATCTTCATTCTTCCGCCATCGGCGGAGGTGCTGGTAGAGCGCCTCAAAGCCAGGGGCACTGAGGACCGCAAATCCCTGATTCGGCGATTCAAGAGTGCCAAAGACGAGCTAAAGGCGATAGATTTGTACCAGTACGTGATCGTAAATGACGAGATCGACTCCGCTGTGGCGGCGGTTTCGAGTGTGATTGAAGCAGAAGGCTCGAGGCGGTCCCGCAACGGGTCCCTCGACGCGCGACTCGAAGAGCTGATGGATGGGATTCAGCGCGCAATCGTCCAATATTCACCGAGGAAGTAAATGCAGGTATTCATTCCGAACGAAGTCGCGAAGCACGCGACCAACAAGTACCTGGGAGTTCTGGTCGCGGCAAAGTACGCGCGCGTCCTCAATGAATTTCCGCGCGATCGCTCGGCGCCGGGCGAGAAGAAGCTGACGACACGCGCGCTCGAGGAGCTCACCGAGGGCGAGGTCGAGTACCGCGTAGTTCCGCGCCGCCGCACGGAGTAATTACCGCGCGTCCTTTTGCGGGCAGCCGCGTCCTCCTCGGTGTCACCGGGGGCATCGCCAGCTACAAGTCAGTGTGGCTGGCGCGTTTGCTTACACAGGCCGGTGCTGAAGTCGACGTCGTGATGACGCGTGGCGCTCGAGAGTTCATCGGCCCCATAACATTCGAGGCGGTCACAGGGCGTCCTGTCTACACCGAGATTTTCGGACCCGGACACGCGCTCGATCACATCCGGCTCGGCCGCGAAGCAAACG
>Ga0193727_1001327_pt1 | contig 10192 bp, 5 predicted proteins | sample H2c2metaG_FD_143051 | JGI IMG/M metagenome (GOLD analysis project Ga0193727, IMG submission 143051) | Soil microbial communities from a riparian zone of the East river system, Colorado, United States - H2c2 | ecosystem: Environmental > Terrestrial > Soil > Riparian zone | place: USA: East River...
AAAGCAAAGGCTGCCGGGACAATGTCCCGGAACTTCCAGCACTTGCATTTCCAAGCCGAGAAACTCGCGCGTGGGCGTTTCTTCAACGAAGAAGTCCGGCTCAACCGGCTCGATTTCCAGTTGAAATCCGAAGCTGCGGAAAAATTCCGGATTGGAAATCATTGGCGCCGTTAAAAGATGACAGCCGATTTGGCATCCAAAGCGGTGTTTGATTTTGGCTACGTCCGGAATGTGATCGAAATGGCCGTGCGTAAGGAGCAAAAGCTTTGGTTTGACATTCCGGGAGACCAGCCAATCGCAAGCTCCGTCGGGTGCGTCGAAAAGAATCCATCCCTCCGGGGCCTTAACCAGATAGCAATTCGTCTCGAAGATGCCGCCGCAAAACGTTTCGTAAATCATCAAGCCACTGTAACCGGAGAGTCAGCCCCGGCCACCCCGGCTGATTGTCGGCAAGGTGGATCGGCCGCCCGCGGACGATTGGTAAAGCTTGGCCGGCCTAATTTAACGTCGAGCGAGGGACTTCTCGATCCAGCTTCACAAAATTGAGTGTAGCTACGGCTAAAGTCAGGTGTGTTTGCGAATGTTTGAATGTTCACGGCTGCCGATTGTCTCATCTCTACTTACAAAATGTCGATCTTGTCTCATTATCTTGCGTTTCGCCCTAAAATCTGCCAAGGTGGGAAACCGCTTTTTTACCGATGAAGTCATCTTTCCAGCGTTCAATAGCCTTTTGCACCATCCTTTTGGTATCCGCCATCGCGGGTCCACCAGCTGTCGCGACATCGAAGGAAACGATTGCCATGTCGGTGGGACGGCTTCTGGAGGAAGGCCATTACACCCGGCAGAGACTGAATGAGGACGTTTCGAAAAAATTTCTTCAGACGTACCTGGAGTTGCTCGATTTCAGCCATCTGTTTTTTACCCAGAAAGACGTCGACGGACTCAATGCGAAATATGGCAACTCGATCGCAGGCGACGTTCTTCTCGGCACGCTGAAACCTGCTTACGAAATTTACGATCTTTACGCGAAACGCGTTGACGAGCGCGTCGCTAAAATAAAGGAGCTGTTGAAGCAACCGACCGACTTCAAAAGCGACACCACCATTGAGCTTAGCCGTCAAAAATCGCCCTGGCCGAATGATGAGGCGGAAGCCGATCAACTCTGGCGCGGCCGGATTGCGAACGAGCTATTACAGGAAAAGCTGAGCGAACATCCAATCGAACCCGCGCCACAACTGGTTGGGCGCCGTTATGATCGCCTCGCACGCAACGTCCACGAGCAGGACAAGAACGAGCAAATGAAGCTTTTTCTCGATGCGCTCGCTCAAACGTACGATCCGCACTCCGAGTATCTGAGCAAGGCCGACATGAAGAATTTCAGCATTAACATGGGCCTCTCGCTCGTGGGCATCGGCGCCATGCTTCGCTCGGAGGATGGCTACGCAAAAATAGAGAACCTTGTTCCCGGAGGCCCGGCGCAAGTGGATGGACGGCTCAAAGTGGGCGACCGGATTAGTGCTGTGGCGCAGGGCCAGAATGAGTTTGTCGATGTTCGCGAGATGCGGCTCGACAAGGTCGTCGAGATGATCCGCGGAAAAAAAGGCACTCGGGTGCGTCTGCTCGTGATTCCGGCGGATGCAACCGATCCTTCCCGGCGGAAGAACGTCGAGCTAGTGCGCGATCAAATTAAATTGAAAGATCAAGAAGCGCGGGCGGACATCATCATCAGAAAAGATGAGGACGGTGATCCCATAAAACTTGGCTGGCTTACGCTTCCCTCTTTTTACGCAGACATGGACAAGCACCAGAAGAGCACGACGCGGGATGTGATGGCGCTGCTCAAACGGCTTAAGAAAGAAAACATCGCCGGATTGGTTGTTGATCTGCGGCGAAATGGTGGCGGCTCGTTGGAGGAAGCGCTCTCCCTTACCGGCCTGTTCCTCAAGGCGGGGCCGATCGTCCAAACAAAAGACTATAATGGAAGCATCAGGATTTCATCCAATCCGGACCCAGACATCGCTTATTCGGGGCCACTCGTGGTTTTGATCAGCCGGCAAAGCGCGTCGGCGAGCGAAATTTTTGCCGCTGCCCTCCAGGATTACGGACGCGCCGTGATTGCCGGCGACAAGAACACATTTGGCAAAGGCACGGTCCAGACGATTCTCCCCATTGGCCGGTTCGCGTCGCTGCTTGGCAGCCAGTCCGACGAGGACGGGGCATTGAAGTTGACCATCCAGAAGTTCTATCGCGTCGCTGGCGGCTCGACGCAGCTTCACGGCGTGGCCTCCGATATTCTGCTACCGAGCTTGAGCGACCTGCCGGAATTTGGCGAAGGCGCGCTGAAGAGCCCGCTTCCCTACGATGAAGTGCCCAAGGCGAAATATTCGAAGTGGTCCGACACGCATTCGCTGTTTATCGATCAATTGAAGATACGCTCGGAGGCGCGCATTAAGAACGACCCTGAATTTCACTACGTGATGGAGGACATCGACCGCTTGCGTCACAAGCTCGACGATAACCGAATTTCGCTGAACGAAGATTTCCGGAAAAAGGAGCTTGCGGACGATAAGCTGCGCAAAGAGATGCGTTCGAAAGAGCGTCTGGCACGGAACGAGGAAGAACCGCGCATTTATCGTCTGACGCTCGACACGGTGGACAAGCCGAATCTCCAATTAATCATGTATCCTGGAAAACTGGCCGAGGCCAAGAAGAACGGGACTGTGCCGAAAGTCGACCCTGAAGCCGCCGCCCCGGATGCAGATACGGATTTGATCGGCGGTGCAGGCGGAGACGGCACGAAAGAACCGACCATCGATCCCGCTCGGGATGAGGCATTGAATATCGTGGCCGATCTGGTCGATCTTTCGCGCGGACCCAAGACAGCCAGCGCGAACGTCGATAAGTCGCCCGCGCAGCGACCGTAATATTTACCGCCACCAAAGTGGCGGCGGTGGCGCAAAGCGCGGATCAAAACGTGGGGCAAAGCGCGGGTCTGCAAATCGATTGCGTCCTCTTGGAAACCTGGATCCCGCTTGGCTCAAATAACGGTCCACGGGTGTTCTGCCAAAAACGGTGACTGGAGTTCCGGCACTAACGGAATTGAAAAACGCAATTGCATATTCCTGGGGCATGCGAACACAGCCGTGTGAGGCAGGGTAGCCTGGGAGGTATCCAGCATGCATTCCGTCGGCTCCGTGGAACCGCATGAAGTAATGCATCGGCGCAGGGATAAATTTTCCTCCCCGAGGAACCGACATGTCCGCATCCGCGTTAGCCACGATCGTGTTTCCGCGCGCATCGACAATTTTGCCATACATGCTCGAGTAATGAGTTCGTCCCTTCTCCAGAATCTTGAACGACCCCGTTTTGGTGAGATGCCCGTAACGGCCACTCGAAATCGGCGATGCTAACACCGGCCGTCCGTTTTTAAGCAGATAAGCGGCCTGTTGTTCCAAATCGATTTCGACTGAAATTTCGGCCTGCAACGATGCCGCTGTGCAGATAAAAATTGCGAACAAAAGCGCGATTCTCACAAAGCGTTAAACCCGCACGATGCGCGAAAGTCGCAGCACACACTTGGTCTTTGTAGCGGCAGCCGTGTCGGCTGCTTACTTTTGGAATTCGCAGGCGACACGCCCGCCCTTACCAGTCGCGCTAAACCGCGATGGGGGCTTTGATCGTTGGATGCGGGTCGTAACCGATCAGCTGAAAATCTTCGAACTGGAAATCCCGAATGTTCTTGATGGCGAGGTTCAGTTTCATTCGCGGCAAAGGCCGAAAATCACGAGCCAGTTGTTCGTGCGCTTGCTCGAGGTGATTTCGATAAAGATGCAAATCGCCGAACGTGTGAACAAAATCTCCAGGCTTTAAGTCGCATACCTGCGCGACCATTAATGTGAGTAGCGAATATGAGGCGATGTTAAACGGGACGCCGAGAAAAAGGTCCGCGCTGCGCTGATAAAGCTGGCAGCTCAATTCGCCGTCTTGGACATAAAATTGAAAGAGCACATGACAGGGCGGCAACGCCATTTTGTCGATTTCCGCCGGATTCCATGCGCTCACGATCAGTCGCCGGCTTTGGGGGGTTGACTTGATCTGGACGATCGCATTTTCGATCTGATCCACGTGTACATCGTTCTGGGCTCGCCAATCTCGCCATTGCGCGCCGTAAACCCGGCCGAGGTCGCCTTCTTTGTCAGCCCATTCGTCCCAAATGGTCACGCCATGTTCGTTGAGATAACGAACGTTTGTGTCGCCGCGCAAAAACCAGAGCAGCTCGTAAATGATCGATTTGATGTGGAGTTTCTTGGTCGTCAATAACGGGAACTTCTCTCGCAAATCGAACCGCGTCTGTGCGCCGAATATCGACAATGTGCCTGTGCCCGTGCGATCGCTGCGCGGCCGGCCCCGATCCAGAACCAGACGGAGGAGATCATGGTATTGGCGCACGCTGGAAATTATCGCAGTGATGCCATTCGCAAAAACGAAAAAAGTTTTGGATCGGCCCGAGGCGCCCCCGAAATGCCGGGCTCAGGCGACGGCTAAAGGTACGCGCGCCACTGCGTCGGTTGCCCCAACAAGCTCTTTATAAAGCTCTTCGTAGCGCCACGCCGACGCATCCCACGAAAAATTGCGTGCCATCGCCCGTTTCATCAGTCTGGTCCAAACGTTGCGGTCGCGATAAATTTCCCGTGCACGCTTGATCGCATCCCAGAAAGCCTCGCTTGAATATTCATAACAGAGAAAACCATAACCCCGATCCATGGTAGGGTCGTAATCCTCGATGATCTCCTGAATGCCACCGGTAGCCCGCGCCGTCGGGAGAGCACCATATCGCAGATCGTACATGGCCCTCAATCCAGCCGGCTCGAAGCGGGACGGAATCAGGCTGATATCCATGCCTGCTTCAATCAGGTGCGCGAGTTTTTCGTCGTAATCCTTTTGATATGCGAATTTGCCTGGGAATTTTCTCGCGGCGATGGCCAGAGCAGTTTCATACGCCGGATCGCCTTCGCCGAGAATAATCAAGCGGACGTCATCCCAAAGCAGTCGATCCAGAAGAGGCATAAGAACCTCAAAGCCCTTTTCCTCAACAACCCGAGTCACCATTCCAAAGACGGGACCGCGCGGCGTAGGCGCGAGGTTCATTTCTCTCAACAACGCGTTGCGGCAGGCCTGTTTTCCCCGCAGCCTTCTCGCGTCATACTGCGCCGGGAGCCAACAATCGGAGGCCGGGTTCCATCGCGTGTAATCCGCCCCATGCAAAATCGCCGTGAGCCGATGCGCATTTTCGCGCAGCACCACGTCAAGACCGTGGCCACCGGCCGAGGTCTGTATTTCGCGCCGGTAGTGTTCGCTCACCGTTGTGATCTTGTCGGCGTAGAGAATTCCACCCTTAAGAAAGTTCACGCGTCCAAAAAATTCGATGCCGCGCAGCGTGAAAAATCGTTCCGGTAGATTTGTGAGGTTGAAGTCCAGTCCCCAGAAACTGCCCTGATCGGCAACGTGATGGATTGTCAGCACCGTTGCGAACGGCAGATTATGGGCGCGCACGAATACCGGCACGAGCGCCGCCGCCCAATCATGCACGTGCAGAATCTGCAATGACGGCGTCAATCGCCGTGCGAGTTCCAATGCCGCCTTGCAAAAAAAGATAAACCGCGCCGCGTTATCTTCATACGGCTGACCGTGCTCGCCATAAATTCCCGGCCGATCAAAAAAATCGTCACAGCGAACCAGAAACAGTTGCACACCGGCCGCGCTTCGCCCCTCGAAGTACTCGGCAATATAAGTTACATCCCCGACCCGCACATCGACCGTGATACCGGTTCGCTTTGCCTTAAATTTTGAATTCTCTCGAATTTCACGGTGAAACGGCAGGGTCACGCTTACTTGGTGCCCGCGCTTGCGCAGCTCGCGCGGCAGCGTTTCCATCACGTCAATTAGCGCCCCCGCGCGCTGCAAGGGCGGACCTTCCGCGCTGATCATGAGAATTCTCATTCGTAAAAACGCTTAACGTCGCTCGCTTAGCGAATACTGACGTTTCACCCACGCCAGCGCTTCCTCCCGCGTTCGCAGATTTCCCTCGAGCTGTTGCGTCTCCACCGACTCGAGAATTTCGCCAAATTGTGGCCCCGGCTTTAAACCGAGCGCAATCAGATCGTCCCCGCGCACCAGGGGCGGCGGAATGATCGGCTCGTTCGCGAATTCCTCGCGTTTGCGGAGGAGAAATTCGTAATTGTCGAGCATGCGATGGCTGCCTTCGCAATCGACCCGATGCAGCTCCAGCTCCGCCTCGAAAGTGGGTCGCGCCATGAATCGCTTTAGTTTTGCCTCCCGCATTTTAGGCACGTCTTTGAAAACCATATGCTGACGCACCATTTCGACCGTGGCTTCGGTTTCAGCGCCGGAAAATCGCAGGCGGCGCATGATTTCCTCCGCCATTTCCGCTCCGGCTCGATCATGGCCGCTAAAACGGATTCTGCCTGTTTCATCGATGGTGGCGGTAACCGGTTTGGCGACGTCGTGAAGTAACACAGCGAAAACGAGCGGCACAGAAACTTTTTCCGGAAGAAATTGCAGCATCAATCGCGTGTGCTCAAAGACGTCACCCTCGGGGTGGAATTGTTCCGGCTGCAAGACGCCTTTCATCCGATCGAGCTCGGGCAAAATCGCGCGCATGAGTCCGCTCGAATCGAGCAAATCCCAACCGCGGGCCCTGTTTGGCGATAGAAAAATGCGCACCAGCTCGTCCCGGATTCGCTCCGCGCTAATTTCATTGATCGAGGTCGCGTTAGCGACGAGCGCATCCCACGTTTGATTGTCGATCGTGTAATCAAGCACGGTGGCGAAACGAACAGCCCGCAGCATTCGCAACCGGTCCTCGGCGAAACGCTGGGCCGGATCGCCAATCGCGCGCACCAATTGTGCGTCGATATCGGCGCGGCCACCGACGAAATCGATCACTTCCTCCGCGACCGGATCGTAAAACATCCCGTTGATAGTGAAATCGCGGCGTTTCGCGTCTTCTTCAGGAGATGAAAAATGCACTGCACTCGGATGTCTTCCGTCGATGTAAGCCTCGTCGGAGCGAAAGGTCGCGACCTCGAATTGGAAACCGTTTTCCAACACGATGATGACGCCAAAGTGCGCACCGACCGCGTAGGTGCGCGGAAAAAGTTGCTGCACAGTTTCCGGCGTAGCGTCGGTGGCGATGTCGAAATCCTTTGGCGTTTCGCCGCGAACGATGTCGCGCACGCAACCGCCAGCGAAATAAGCGATATGGCCGTTCTCCCTCAAACGTGCGGCAATCTCGCGTGCCGTCTTTTCCATCAGCGAAAGAGCTCTCTCTTTCATGTATTTACTGTAGCGGCGGTCTGTGACCGTCGCATACTTAATAACGCAGACACGGCAGGCGAACTGCCTGCCCTACAATTTCTCGGGTCGCGCTGCAGGTCTTTTACCAGTCCAAAAAGAATGAATAATAAACAAGACGACTGCAATCGAGATGCATGAATCGGCGACATTGAAGGCAGGCCAGGGATGCGCGTAGGGAATGTGCAAATCGAAAAGGAGAAAATCGATCACATGTCCATAAAGAAGGCGATCGGTCAGATTTCCCATGATCCCAGCCAGCAAGAGCGCAAGCGAGACGTCGCGCCAAACATCTGGTAGTCGCCGCCGGAGGAGAAGAACCAGAACAACGAGAAGTGCGAGAGACGAAATTGCGATGAAGAAAGTGTTGTTGTTTCGGAAGGAACCAAACGCCGCGCCGGTATTCGTTACGTTGACCAGGTTGAAGAAACCCGGGATCACAATTCGAGATTCGTCGGGACTAATGGACCGCAGGACCAGCTGTTTTGTCCATTGATCGAGCGCGTAGAGCGGGAGCGAGAGAAAGAAGCCAAATCTCATATCGGCGTTTCGTCATTCCGAGCGCAGCGGAGCGGAGTCGAGGAATCTCTCACCGCTATCTTGATGGCGCGCGTTAGAATAATTAAAGATGTCTCGACTCCGCTCGACATGACAGGAACCAATTGACGCGGCGTCACTCCGTAATCTCGTGTGTGACATGGCCCTTATTCGCCTCAACCACGCTCTCGCAACGATCGCATAAATCCGGATGGGCCTTGCTCATGCCAACAGCCGGCCGATGACGCCAGCAACGCGCGCATTTTTTGTATGATGTTTTCGTGACCGAAGCATGCGCTTCTTTTGCTTGGTGGATTGTCAGGTCGCTGAGAATAAAAAATTCTTCTACTTCCCCCTTATCGATTCTTTCCGTGACATCGGAATCCGAATGCAAAACCACCGCCGCCTCCAGAGCATTGCCGATCAGCTTCTCCTGACGCGCGTGCTCGATTGCTTGCCCGATTACGCCGCGCAATCTCAGAAGCTCCGCAACTTGAGCGCTCGCTGTATCATGCCGATCTTGTGGTTCCGGAAATTCTTGCAGATGAATCGAACCGCCCGCTTCCGAGTACCGCCACGCTTCCTCGGCGGTGAAGACGAGAATCGGCGCGAGCAATCGGCAGAGCGTATCGAAAATCTTGCGCATCGCGGCTTGTGTCGCGCGCCGCCGTGATGAGTTCGGCCCGTCGCAATACATCCGATCTTTGGTGATGTCGATGTAGAGGCTGCTCAGATCGACCGCGCAAAATTGGTTAAGCGTGTGATAAACCTTGTGGAACTCGTAGGCTTCATAAGCAGCTCGACAAGCTGCGATCACGTGATCGAGGCGCTCCAGAATCCAGCGATCGATTAAAGTAAAATCTTCGTTCCTGTTTTCCTGGTTTCCTGAGAAATCGGAAAGATTGCCCAGCAAAATGCGCAGCGTGTTTCTGACTCGCCGGTAGGTGTCGCCGAGGCGCGTGAACATTTCTTCAGAAAAGGGCACGTCATCCGTGTAATCAATGCTGCTGGCCCAGAGCCGAACGAGATCGGCGCCATGACGGCCGACGAAATGATCAGCGGCCATTGGTTTGTCGTAGGTCCCTGATTTCGAAATCTTCTTTCCATCCAGGTCGACAACGAAGCCGTGCGTCACGCAGATTTTGTAGGGTGCGCGATTGTTGAGAGCGACGCTGGTCATGAGCGACGATTGGAACCAGCCGCGATGTTGATCGGTCGCTTCGAGATACATGTCAGCCGGATCGCGCAACTCAGGGTGCAGCGCGCAAACGGCTTTGTGTGAAACGCCGCTATCGATCCAGACGTCGATCGTATCGTTGCGATGCGTGGTGCCCTCCGGCAAACCGAGCGCGCTGGCAAGATCGACATCATTTAACTCAAACCAGATGTTTGAGCCGCGCTGCGCGACCAGATCAGCGAGCTGACGGATAATTTTCGCGTCGAGAATCGCTTTGCCTTCCTTTGAATAAAAGACCGGGAGCGGCACGCCCCAGCTGCGTTGGCGCGAAATCACCCAGTCGGGACGCGATTCGATTGTTCCACTAATGCGATTTTCTCCCCACGCCGGAATCCACTTCACCGTCTTGACGGCATTAAGGGCTTTGCTCCGCAGTTCGTCGATGCGAATGAAGAACTGCTCGACATTACGGAAGATGATCGGCGTTTTCGAACGCCAGCAGTACGGATACGAATGATGAAAAATTTGCTCGCCGAGCAGCATGCCGTGCTTGCGCAGCAAAGTGACGATCTCGACGTTGGCGTCGAAGACGTATTTGCCAACCAAATTTGGCACACCGGCTTCGTAGGTGAAACGGCCGTGATCATCGACCGGCGACAAGATCGGCAAGCCTTTTTCTCTGCCCAACAAGTAATCGTCTTCACCATGGCCCGGCGCGACGTGGACACAGCCAGTGCCGGTATCCATCGTGACAAAGCCGGCCGTGAAGACAGTAGAATCGCGATCAAGAAAGGGATGTCGCGCAGTTAAGTTGTCGATCTTGCTGCCTGGGAATGATTCCAGCGGCTCGCCCACCGGCTCAAATTTCGTGTTCGTGCGAAATTGCGGAACGAGCTTTTCTGCGAGCAACAAAATCTCAGAAGCGCCATCACGCTGAAACTGCTGAACAATGTAAATTTCTTTGGGATCGACCGCGATCGCCAAGTTCGCCGGCAAGGTCCAGGGCGTCGTCGTCCAAATGGCGATGCTTGCCTTACCTTTCCACTCACCGCTTGCGATTGGAAATTTGACGTAAACGGCGGTGTCGTCCCGCTCCTGATATTC
>Ga0193727_1001328_pt1 | contig 10191 bp, 7 predicted proteins | sample H2c2metaG_FD_143051 | JGI IMG/M metagenome (GOLD analysis project Ga0193727, IMG submission 143051) | Soil microbial communities from a riparian zone of the East river system, Colorado, United States - H2c2 | ecosystem: Environmental > Terrestrial > Soil > Riparian zone | place: USA: East River...
TCCATCTTTTCGAAGTCGATCTTATCCACGTCATCCGTCGCCTTGTGATAGTCGCGGTGGACGCCCGTGAAGTAGAAGATCACCGGGATGCCGTGCTTCGCGTAGTTGTAGTGGTCCGAGCGATAGTAAAACCGCTCCGGGTTTCGTTCGTCGTTGTAAGTGTAGTCGAACCTCAGCCGGGCGGTTTCCGAGTTGGTCTGTTCGTTTAGCTGGTTCAACTCCGTCGACAGCTTGTCCGCGCCGATGATGTAGATCGAGTCCTTATCGGTGAGCGCGCGATCGCGCGGGTCGTCGTCGCCGTCGGGCCGGCTGCGCCCTACCATGTCTATGTTGAAGTCGGCCACAAGCCGCGCAAGCGGCACAACCGGCTCGTAATCAGTGTTGAACTCCGAGCCGAACAAGCCAAGCTCTTCGCCGGTGTGAAACACGATCAGTATCGATCGCTTCGGACGCTCGCCAACGGAAAACGCCTGCGCGATCTCGAGGACCGAGACCGTTCCCGAACCGTCATCGTCCGCTCCGTTGAACACTTCCCCGGTGTCCGCGGTTTTCAAATGATCGTAGTGCGCGCTGAAGACTACGTACTCGTCTTTAAGCTTCGGGTCCGCGCCTTCCAGAACGCCCGCGACGTTTTGTGCAGGCGGCGCTTCCTTGACGTCCACTCGTAGCCGCACCTCAGCCCTCGCCGCGATTTGCATCGGTTTCAGTTCCTTCTTAGCAGGCGAGGTCAGATCGGCGCTCTGCTTGCCCATCGCTTTTGCGAGAGCCTTGATCAAGTCCGGACCGGCGGTAACCGAACGAAGATCCTTGTCATTAGCATGGCGGAGCGGCGGTAAGTCTAACTGTTGCTGGCCGGCCAGGGACGCTTTGATTTCGTTCCAGGCGAGCAGCACTTGAGCTTCGGGTATTTTGATAGCCCCGGTTGCTCCGCGTGCGAACGCGGCCCGACCGACTTGTTCGTCGGCGCCAAGACGCACACCGTTCAACGAGTCGGGCACTCCCTCGATCGCAACGACGACCTTGTTCTTGACGTTCAAACCCGCGTAGTCATCGTAATGATTCGCGGGAGACGCGATCCCATAGCTGACAAACACAAGGTCGCCCCCGAAGCTCATATCCTCCGGAATGTCGATAGAGAATCCGTCTGCGTATCCGAACTGCTGCTTCGAGCCGGAACCGCTGATGCTGACGCGACTATTCCCCAGATCGATGTTGCGATAGCTGAGCGGCACCTTTTGAAAGAACGAACCGTCTCGCGCGGCGCCGCGATAACCGTAAGACTCCAACTGCGAAGCGAGGTAGCGCGCGGCGACGCGATTCGATGGACTCAGGGTGTAGCGCCCGCCCAGTTCGTCGGAAGCGAGAAAGGTCAAATGCTTTCGCAGATCGCGGGCGGTGATGCTGGATGTAGCTTCCGGCGCGGGAAGCGGAATATTGGCTGCGCCACCGGGCTGCGCGAGCGAGAGCGCCGCGAGCAACAACAACGCGAGCGCTCGACCAAGTCGTCGAGTGTAATTCATAACATTTCCTGCTTGCTTATCATGCGGCCCGTCTCGTCAACCGGTCCGACCACGACCGTGGTCAGGCGCTCCGGGTGTATGTGCTTGCGTGTCACTCGTGTGACGTCTTCAATCGTGACCGCGCGGATCAGATCGGGATATTTTTCGAGATAGTCAAAGCCCAGCCCGTAGATCTCGGCGTCAAGCATGAACTCGGAGACCTGCGCGTTTTTTTGAAAGCGAAGCACGAAGCTTCCCGTCAAATAAGACTTCGCAATATCGAGTTCCTCGCCGCTCACCGGTTCTTCGACTATGCGCGCGATTTCGCCGCGCAGCCCGGCGCGGGCGCGATCGAGGTTCCCCGGCGCCGTCCCGATGTAGGCCACGAAGCGCCCGGGATCGACGCCCGCGCTCGAAGTAATGTTGGCGAAGGTCGAGTAGGCCAGGCCTTGCTGGTCGCGCAATATTCGCGGAATGCGCGACGTGAAGCCGGGACTTGAACCGAGAATCATGTCCATCACTAGCAACGCATGATAGTCGGGATTCTTGCGTTCGATGCCCACATGACCGATAAATACGTTCACTTGTTCTTTGGGCGCAGTCACGTGTTTCTCGACCGCCTGAGCCTCCAGGCCAGGGCGCGGAACATCAGGCGACGAGAAGCCGCTCGCTCTTTGCCAGCCGCCGAGCACCGACTCGACGCGCTCGATCGTTTGGCTTGTCTCGACGTCACCGGCAATCGCCAGCACGGTGTTGTTGGGCACGTAGTATCGCCGATAGAACTGTTCGATGTCGGAACGCGAAAGTGCGCCGACAGTTTTTTCGTAGCCGACGCTCGGTCGATGCTGAGGTGTGCCTCTGAAGACAGTTTCGTTGAAGACGTCCGAAGCTTGCGTGCGCGGAACGTCCAGGCGACTCTTGAGCTGCGCGAGTCGTCTGTCGATCTGTTGGCGAACCTTGTCTTCCGGGAAGACCGCGTTCATCAGCAAGTCCGCGGCGATTTCCAACCCGAGGTTGAAATCTCTCGAGAGTGAAACGAGGGCGACCCGGTTCGATTGATAGTCTCCGAAGGTCATGAGGTGACCTCCGGACGAGTCAATAGCTTCGGCTATTTGCCGGGACGTTCGAGTAGTCGTGCCTTCCTCGACCAATTCCGCCGCCAGAGAGGCGAGCCCCGCTTTCTCGTCTGGTTCGAAACGCGACCCCGCTCGCGCAATCACGCTGATCGACACCAGGGGCGTCGAGTGGTTCTCCGCGATTAAGAGCACCAAACCATTGGACAACACCAGGCGGTTCACGTCTAGTTTGACCGCTCCAGCTTTTCGACTAACCGCCACCGTCGCTCTCCTTTCCGTCGGCGGGCGACTCGTTCGGTTGATCGACAAGATAGCCGACGGTGCGATTGTCTTCGGTGAAATACTTTCGCGCCACGCGCGCCGCGCTTTCGACGGTAACTGCATTGATCCGGTCGAGCATCGTGTCGAGGTAGCGGAACCCGCGCGAGTCCTCGGGCACGCGCTCGCCGGTTGCGATTGTTTCGTATTGCCCTAGAAGCATCGCTTGCTGGAGAGGCTCCTCGTTGCTCATAACCAGATCGGCTTCGATGAGTCGTTTGGCTTTTTCAAGCTCGGCCGCCGACATGTCTCCGCGCTTGAGCCGGTCGATCTCGTCGTAAACGGCGCGCTCGACGTCCGCCAGCTTGAAGCCCGGCTTTACCTCGGCCTGAACCAGGAACAGGGCAGGGTCCGGATGATCGTGATGAGTGGCGCTTGCCACAGTGACCGACTTGTCTTGATCGACGAGACGTTTGTACAGCCGAGAAGACTTGCCGGTCGAAAGGATCGCCGCCGCAACGTGCAACGCGTAGTTGTCCGGGTCCGCGACTGGGGGTGCATGATAGCCGATCAGCAACCGCTCGACTGGAGTCTCCTTCTTTACGGTGACCCGTTTCTCACCTTTCTGCGGCGGCTCGACGATGTTCCGAGGCTTGACCACCGGGCCGGGCGGTATCGAGCCGAACATATCTTTTATTTTAGCTAGAGCTTCGCGGGTATCGAAGTCCCCGACGATTACAAGCGTTGCGTTGCGCGGGTGATACCAGCGATCATAGTAGGTCTTCATATCGGCTCCTGTGGCCGATTCCAGGTCTTCGAGCCAGCCGACCGTAGGCGAGTGATAAGGATGCTGGCGGAAGGCGGTCGCCCAGACCTCGTTTTCAAGCGCTTCCCAGGGGCCGTCCAATCCGATTCGCAGCTCTTCTTCGACGACCTGCTTCTCAGAGACGAACTCCTCTTCGGCGAATGTAGTATCGCGCATGCGGCTCGCTTCGATCTCGAGCGCGGTCTGCCACCGATCGGACGCGAAGCTGAAATAGTACGCGGTGAAATCAAGCCATGTGAAAGCGTTGTTTATCCCACCGTTCAGGTGCGTGGTCAGATCGATCGCGCCCTTCGCATAGCGGTCCGTGCCTTTGAAAAGCATGTGCTCGAGGAAATGAGACGTGCCCGTCTGCCCCAGCTCTTCGTCGCGCGAACCTACTCGATACCAGAGCATGGTCGCGACGACCGGTCTATCATGAAGCTCTTTGGTTATGACGGTGAGAAGATTAGGTAGGACAAACTTTTGTACGCCTCGAGTGATGAAAGACGGTGTGCCGTTTGCAGCCTCGACGCCGGAGGTGATGATCGTTGTTGTCATGATCGATTAAGTGAATCAACCGGCCCTCTTGCTCTTCCTCCTGCCCCGGGAAGCGTCCAAGCCAACAGCCGTGGAAAAATTGTAGAGGCCGGAAAGAAGCGATGTCAAACCACGCCCGGTTTGGGTAGTTTCCCGATTTCATTGTCTTCTCTGCGTGAGCTTAGCGTGCTCCGCGTTTCTGCCGTTAAACGAACGCCAAAACTACTCACCGCAGAGTCGCCGAGCAGGCAGAGATGACGCAGAGAATTGAAGTTAGGACGCTACCCCGATTTGAGAGGTCCGTCGGCGTGTGGTAGGACCGTAAAGTCAGCGTGGCTTCCAACTTGGACTTGATTTCTACCTAGCTGCTGTAGATACTTGTGCGTGCCTGCAAGGTAGGGAACCCACAAATCTTAGCGTCAGTTGGGTTGACTTGGATTTAGCATCAAACCGCAGAGCGTGTTTGGACCTCGAACGTGAGCGCGCTGGCACTCAGACAGACACGCGCGACCGGATCAAACCTGAAGCGTAGCCGCCCGCGGAACGCGGCGAGACAGGAGACCGATGACTAAGGCAGAACTTGTTGAAGAAGTGGCTCGCGCGTCGGAGCTGAACAAGCGCGATGCCGAAGTGATAGTCGAAACCGTTTTTGACTCGATAATCGGCGCGCTGCACAAAGGTGAGAAGGTCGAGTTGCGCGGCTTCGGAAGCTTTCGCACTCGTGAACGCGGACCGCGCCGCGGCCGCAATCCCAAGACCGGCGAACCGGTCGATGTTCCGGCGAAGCGGGTGCCATACTTCAAGCCGGGCAAGGAACTCAAGGAGTTCTTCACTGAGCGCCCGGCAGCTACAAGCTCGGCTGGCGGGGCAACATCGGACCCGCAGCCCACTGCCGAGGTACACGAGCCCGCGAGCGCTACTCAGACCGGCTCCGGTGAAGGCTCATCGGGCGGGCCGACTTCCTAGTAAACTGTCGTTAGTTCTCGCTGGTTTGTTGATAACAAGCCCCTGTCAACGCAGCTTGCCTAACGTGTGAGAGTATACCGGCTCCGACTCTTAGAGCCGCGCGCCATACCCAAAACCGTTGGAGATCAAATCATCAATCGAGGGGCTTGCGTTGCTAAGCTATGGCACAAGACAAGATGGGATCAACGAATGGGAAAGACCGGCGCTCGCGTGACGAGCGCCGAAAAGCGGATCGCCGCGACCCTGAACGCCAACCCAGGGAAACCGTTCTGACGACTCGCAAGGCCGAACGGAGAAAGAAAAGCCGCAGATCGAAGAACAACAAGGGCGGCAAGTAGTCGCCACTCTTCAAACATGCTCACTTCTTAAGCAAATTATTCTTGTTCAAGAATCCAGCCAGCGCTTCGTTGAACTCTTTGGGTTTCTCCATCATTAGGAAGTGAGTGACGCCCTCCCACATCTGATAGTCCAACGTCGGCGCTAAGCTGCGAAAGAATTGTTCGGTGTCGGGCGGCCAGAACGGGGTCTTCGCGAGAATCGCAAGCACGGGCACCCCAATCTTATCCTGGCCCCAGATTGAGTCATCGGCCATCCCTTCCATCGCGCTGACTGCGACACTCTGTGGAGTGCTGAGCATCGAAGTCTTGATCTGCTCGCGCAGTGCAGTCGAAACCTGCGGCCCCATCATGCCATCGATGAACCTGCTTGCCTGCTCTTTGTAGTTTGGGCCGCGTAGCGGTGCAATGAACTGCTCCATCGTCTTTCTGTCGAAGAACGGCCGCAACGGACCGTCCACGATCACCAGCGCCAGCGTCTTTTGAGGATACTTTCTGTAAAACTGTCGGATGACCGGCGTGCCCATGCTGTGACCGACCAACACCGCGCGTTCGACCGCGGCGTCCCGCATCACGGCCTCCACCGCCCGCGCGAAAAGGTCCATCGTGTAAGCCACCTGGGGCTTGTCGCTTTGGCCGTGACCAGGAAGATCGATGGCGATGACTCGCGTTCGCTGCTCGAAGTCCGGGATCTGCCCGCGCCAAAAGCTCATATCGCAGGTCCACCCGTGCACAAAGACCAGCGCTTCACGGCCTTTGCCGTAGCTCTTGTAGTGCACGCGCGAGCCATCGAGTTTTGCGTAGTGCGATGGAGCTTCGGCAGGCTTGATTCTCGCGGTAGGTGTCGCGGCAATGGCAGCCATCGAAGGCAACACGATGATGATTACAGCAAGAGCGATCAGTCGTCGGTTAATCATGACTCTTGTTCCTTTGAAGTTTCGGTTCTTTTACCAGGTCGCTTATGTCCCGGCTTCCCAGGTGTTCATATACTCGATCATCTCGGGCGTGAGCTGGTCGATCTTGATTCCCATGGCCGCGAGCTTGAGCGACGCGATCTCGTTGTCGACCTCTTCGGGCAGCAGATGCAAGCCGGGCGCAAGCTTGCCCTCGTTCTTCACCAGGTACTCGCACGAAAGCGCCTGGTTCGCAAAGCTCATATCCATAACCGAAGCCGGGTGGCCTTCGGCGGCGGCGAGATTGATCAAGCGGCCCTCACCGAGCACAATCACGCGATTGCCGTTGCTCTTCAACTTGTACTCTTCTACGAACGGCCGAAGATCTTGCACCGCTTCACTCATCTCGGCGAGCGAAACAAGATTCAACTCGACGTCAAAGTGCCCGGAGTTGGCAACGATCGCGCCATCGTGCATCTTCGCGAAATGATGGCCGTCGATGACGTGACGGTTGCCGGTCACGGTGATGAAGATGTCGCCGAGCGGCGCGGCTTCCTCGATGCTCATAACTCGCATTCCATCCATCACAGCCTCGATGGCGCGAATCGGATTGATCTCGCAAACGACGACGTTGGCGCCCATGCCCCGCCCGCGCATCGCAACGCCCTTGCCGCACCAGCCGTAGCCGACAACCACAATCGTTCGGCCGGCCAGCAAAATATTAGTCGCGCGAATCACACCGTCAAGCGTGGACTGACCCGTCCCATATCGGTTGTCGAAGAAGTGCTTGGTCTGGGCATCGTTCACGGCAACGGTCGGCCAGGTCATGCGCCCGCTCTTTTCAAGCGCGCGCAAGCGAACCAGCCCGGTAGTCGTTTCTTCAGTCGTTCCGATTATCTTCTTGATCAGCTCGGGACGCTCCTTGACCATCGTGGCGACGACATCCGAGCCGTCGTCGATGATCAGATCGGGTTCGTGGTCGAGCGCCATTCGCACGTGACGGTTGTAAGTCTCGGGCGACTCTCCCTTGATCGCAAAGACGGGTATGCCGTACTCGACGACGAGCGCCGCTGCAACGTCGTCTTGAGTCGAAAGCGGATTCGAAGCGATCAATATCGCGTCAACCCCGGCTGCTTTGAGAGCTCGAGCAAGGTTCGCGGTCTCGGTCGTGATATGGCAGCAGGCGATCATCTTCTTTCCGGCCAGCGGACGCTCGCGCTCGAATCGCTCGCGAATCATGCGAAGCACTGGCATCTCGCGTTCGGCCCATTCGATTCGCTTGCGCCCGGCTTTTGCCAGATCGAGGTCTTTCACATCGTGAATTGGTAATTGAGTGCTGGTGGTCATCAACGAGTCTCCATAATCTTGTAGGGGCGGCCCTCCGTTGGCCGCCCCTGGTTGCATCCATGCCGAAGCTGGAGGGGTGGCCACGGAGGGCCGCCCTGCATGTCTCTATAATCCGGCTGCTCGACGAAGCGCGTCCGCCTTGTCCGTGCGCTCCCAGGTGAACTCGGGCTCCGTCCTACCGAAATGCCCGTAGGCCGCCGTCTTCTTGAAGATCGGCCGGCGCAGGCTCAGGCTTTCGATTATCCCGCTCGGCGTCAGCTTGAAGTGCTCGCGCACGATGTCGGAAAGCTTGCCTTCGTCGATCTTGCTCGTGCCGCGCGTGTCGACAAGCACGCTCACCGGTTCTGCGACTCCGATTGCATAAGCGAGTTGCACTTCACAGCGATCGGCGATCCCGGAGGCAACGATGTTCTTCGCGACGTAGCGCGCCATGTAGCTTGCGGAGCGATCCACCTTCGTCGGGTCCTTGCCCGAAAACGCGCCGCCGCCGTGCGCGCCCGAGCCGCCATAAGTATCGACGATAATTTTGCGCCCGGTGAGCCCGGTGTCGCCTTGCGGACCGCCAACCACAAACCGTCCGGTCGGGTTGATATGGAACTTGGTCGTGGCGTCCATCATCTCGCCCGGCACCACCGCTTTGATCACGTGCTCGATCACGTCTTGCTGTAGCTGTTCGAGCGTTACCGACTCCGAGTGTTGAGACGAGACGACGACCGTGTTAACACGAACCGGCTTGTGATTCTGGTACTCGATTGTGACTTGAGACTTGCCGTCGGGCCGGAGGTAGTCAAGCAACCCTTCCTTGCGAACGTCCGAGAGGCGGCGGGTGAGCTTATGCGCGAGCATTATCGGCATCGGCATGAGTTCGGGTGTTTCATTACACGCGTAGCCGAACATCATTCCCTGATCGCCGGCCCCACCCGTGTCCACACCCATTGCGATGTCGGGTGATTGAGTGTCAATCGCGGTGATGACGCCGCAGGTTTCCGAGTCGAAGCCGAACTTCGCCCGCGTGTAGCCGATTTGACGAATCGTTTCGCGCGCGATTTTCGGAATGTCTACCCACGCTTCGGTTGTAATCTCGCCGGCAACTACTACTAACCCGGTTGTCAGCAGCGTCTCGCAAGCCACTCGGCCATATTGATCTTTGGTCAATATGGCGTCGAGCACGGCGTCTGAAATCTGGTCGGCGATCTTATCGGGGTGCCCTTCGGTCACCGACTCCGATGTAAACAATCGTTTGTTATTAGTACCCACTCAATCCTCCTGTCCGTAATTGTCCCTGCGGCGGGTTGTCACATGACAGCAAGCTTCAAGGCTTGTTGTTTAAACGCGAGAATCTACCAGACGGCGTTATGCTCAGTCAAGGCAATGGCTGGTTCTGGTGCGCTTTTGAGATTCTCAAATGAACGAAGCGAACGGCCGAGACGACTGGTGTTTCAAGGCTTTGTTGTCCTGTTGTCTGCCCGGCGCATCGGGACTATCATGGACGCTCTGGTCTGATCTACCACAACTCAAAAACGGGCGAGTCAAAAGGGGAAACCATGCCCGGTCTAATCGTCTTCGTAGGGATCGCGCCGCACCCTCCGCTGCTTGTTCCGGAAGTCGGTGGCAACCGCATCGCGCAAGTGGCTGACTCACAGCGCGCGTTGCGGGAATTCTCCAGGCGATTAGTCGACACGATTCCCGAAACCGTTGTCGTCATATCGCCGCATTCGCCGCTCGACCCGCGAGCGTTCACCGCTCGCTCAAGCGCCGAGCTCGCGGGGGACTTTCGCGACTTTTATGCGCCCGAAGTCCGACTGGCGTTCAAGAACGATCTGGATTTGCTGCGCGCGATGGGGCATGCGGCTCTCGACGAAGGCGTCGAGCTGCTTGAGTTGAAACGCGATCATCCGCTCGATCACGGCGCGCTGGTGCCGCTTTACTACCTGGCAGAAGCGGGTTGGTCGGGGCCGATCATCGTATGCGGATTCACTCTTCAGTCGAACGACAAGCATCTCGCATTTGGCCGCGCAATCTCTCGTGCGGCTCGCGATCTTGGCCGGCGCGTAGCCGTCGTCGCAAGCGGCGACCTGAGTCATCGACTGATCGTCGGAGGGCCTTACGAGTTCGAACCTACGGCTCATCTTTTTGACGAACAGATCGTCGAAGCAATTGCAACCGGCGACGCTGTGAAAGCATTGAACGTTGACCCTGCTCTAAGGGAGCGCGCCGGCGAATGCGGCTTCCGGTCAATCGTGATCGCACTTGGAAGCGTCGATCAATTCCCGCGCGATCATCAGGTGCTGAGCTACGAGGGGCCGTTTGGCGTGGGGTACATGGTGGCAATTCTCTTGGAGGAGAACAAAAGTGATGCGTGATTCGTGATTCGTGATTCGCGTTTGCCGCGTCACTCGTCGCGGCTCGGTACCGATCACGAATCAAGCGTCACTCGCCACGCTCAGCTCGGATCAGGCATCACGAATCACGCAT
>Ga0193727_1001329_pt1 | contig 10188 bp, 6 predicted proteins | sample H2c2metaG_FD_143051 | JGI IMG/M metagenome (GOLD analysis project Ga0193727, IMG submission 143051) | Soil microbial communities from a riparian zone of the East river system, Colorado, United States - H2c2 | ecosystem: Environmental > Terrestrial > Soil > Riparian zone | place: USA: East River...
GTCCGTAAAAGGCGGGCGATAACGCGATTACCGTTTCAGACTTGCACACGTTATTGAACAGTCAGGTTTTGGTGCTCAACCGGCTTTGGCAGGCCGTGAACATCTGCTCTGCTCGCCGCGCCTTTTCGCTAGTATACGCAGGGCACGCCCAGATTGTTTCTTCGGATGACGCGAACAACTTTTCAACGCACGATTTCGAAAGCTGGCGCGATCTGTCCACGAACGCGCCCGATCATGAATTGGTTACGACCATCTCGTTCAAGATCCGGATCCCGCGAGTGATCGTGCTGCTTGTGTTCGATCGGCTTCCGAAGAAGGAAGTAAAATTCACCCGACATAACGTGTTTGAGCGAGACAAGAACACCTGCCAGTATTGCGGCCAACTCTTCGATCGGAGTGACCTTAATCTGGATCATGTCGTGCCGCGTGACAGGGGCGGAACGACGACTTGGGAAAACGTGGTTTGTTCGTGTATTCCGTGCAATACGCGCAAAGGCAACCGGCTTCCGCGGGAAGCGCACATGAGCTTGATCCGTAAACCTAAGCGGCCGAAGTGGCGGCCATTTGTTCAGATCACGTTTGCCGCGCCCCAGCACGATCTCTGGAAGCACTTCGTCGATCTGGCATACTGGAATGTCGAGCTAAGCGATTAGCAGCGCTCAGTTCGACGTCGATTCCTTGTTGATTCGCGCTTAATTTTCTTTTGACGCCTCAGGGGCGACGAGTTTTTGAAAACGCGAATCGTTCCGAAGCGAGTCGAACATCGGATCGAGGCGAAGCAGAGCAGGGGTAAATGGCGCTGCTGTATCCGTAATTGCAGGTATCGACAGCAGTTTCTGCAAAGCAGCGATCGCGCGATCGGGCTCTCCCATTTGCGCCGCCACGCGGGCGAGGGTCTCGATTGGTGAGGGTCCGCTGACCGCATCTTTTTCAAGTGGATTCGCGGCGATCGCTCGTTCTGCAAAAGCTAATGCCGCGGCCTTGTCACCAAGGCCCATGTTGGTCAGCGCGAGATCAGTAAGCACGTTAAAATTGTCCGGCTGGTCCTTCAGGAACAGTTCCAGTTCGCTGCGTGCCTGTCGCCAACTCTTCTGGGCAGCGACATGGTCGCCTGCGAGGTCTTGTGCCCAGCCTAACCAGAAACGCAGGTCGCTGTTAAAATAACCCAACTCGGGATCAGGTTTCTCCAATATCTCCTCTAGCCGGGGGATGATTGCTGCAGGGCGGCGCTCCAGGATCGCTTGGTAAACTTGCGTTTCTAGGGTGCCGGCGTCGTCTGCGTTTGGATGCAGCGGAGCGAGGAGCGCCGCGGCTCGCGGCAGATCGCCTTGGGCTTGTGCGATACCCGCCTTGAATGCAACGGTACGAACGTCGTCTGGTGTTATATTAAGAACCTGATCAAGCTTCCGCAGTGCTTCCGGGAAGCGACGAAGTCTCATATACGAAACCGCGTGTTGGGTGAGGAGGTTAGCGTTGCGCGGGTCGAGCCGCTCGGCTTCGTTGAAGTACGTTTCGCTCCGCTCCCACTGGCCACGCCTTCGTGTGACGTAGGCCAGCGATTCTGGGATGCGGCTGTCATTAGGCAGGATTTGACGTGCCTGCTCAAAATAATGTATCGCGGTGTCGTAATCCTTCAGGCAACCGTAGTGGTAGTAGCCCTTAGCTAATAACGCCTCGCCGAGATTGGGTTGAAGAGATAAGGCGGTTTCGGCCGCTTGCCGCGCTTCTTCACGAAGAGCGACCGTGGGTTGAAGGGTCTTCGTGAGGTAGCCGACCGAGTCCACCGATGAGAGCAGTGCCCAGGCAAGCGCGAACTTTGGGTCTAATCGCACTGCTTGTGTGAGATATTTTTGTGCGCCAAGGGAGTTGGCGGTCGTGTTTGCAGGTTTCAGTGAGTAAGCCAGACCGCGCAAATAGGCATCATAAGCCTCGGGATTGTCGGTCGGTTTGGCAGCTATAACTTGCTCTTCCGGACCAGTAAGTTTCGCCCGTAATTGATCGGCGATAGCTTTAGCCACCTCGCTCTCAACAGAAAGGATGTCGGTCAATTTGCGATCAAAGGTATCGGCCCAAAGATGGGAGTCACTGGCCGCTTTGATTAGCTGCACGTTTACGCGCACGCTATCGCCGCTCTTCTGCACACTTCCTTCCAAAATGTTGGCCACCCCAAGTTGCTTCGCGATTTCGGGCACATTTGCGTGCGAGCTTTTGTACTGCCGCGTTGAGGTGCGCGAGATCACCTTCAGGTCAGCGATCTTGGATAGGCGGGTAAGGATCTCATCCTGAATGCCCTCAGCAAAGTAAGCGTTATCCGGATCGCGGCTGAGGTTTTCGAACGGGAGCACTGCAATCGATTTCGCAGGCACAGTCGTCGCAACCGGCGCTTTCGCTTCTTCGATGATTTTTTGGAAGCGCGGATCATTCCGCAACGGATCGAACATTGGATCGAGCTCGAGTAGCGCAGGAGTCAGTGGTGCGCCGGGACCAAGCGCGCCCGAATAGGCTATCGCCATCAGTTTCTGAAGCGCGGCAATAGCACGGTCGGCTTCGCCCAGTTGCGCTGCCACCCGAGCAAGGATCTCGAGAGGCCTGGCGCCGCTCACCGCGTCGCGCTCCATGGGGTGAGCAGCCATCGCCCGCTCGGCTAGACCGAACGCGGCCGCTTTGTCACCAAGGCTTGAATCCGTTAGCGCGAGATTTCCAAGCAGAATATGGTCTTCCGGCTGTTCCTTGAGGAACGATTCCAGTTCACGACGCGCCTCCGCCCAACTTTCCCGCGCGGCGGAATGGTCGCCGGAGACTTCCTGCGCCCAGCCCAGCCAAAAGCGCAATTCGCCATTGGTAGAACCCAGCGCCGGATCAGGCTTCGCCAATATTTCCTTTAGCCGGGCAATGATGGGTGCGGGGCGTCGCTCCAGGATTGCCTGGTAAATTTGCGTTTCCAACGCATTGGGATTGTTCGCTTGTAGGTGAAGCGGAGCCAGGATCGCGGAAGCACGCGGAAGGTCGCCCTGGGCTTGTGCGATCACCGCCTTCTCTATGATCGTATCGACGTCGTCTGGCGTGATATTAAGAATCTGCTCAAGCTTCCGCAACGCTTCCGGGAAGAGGCGCCGGTCCTTGTAGGAAAGCGCGTGCTGGGTAAGCAGGGAAACATCTCGCGGGTCGAGCCGCTCGGCTTCGTTGAAGTACGACTCGCTCCGGTCCCACTGGCCTTGCCTCCGCGTGACATAGGCGAGCAATTCCGGAATCCGGCTGCTATTAGGCAGCAGCGGCCGGGCTTCTTCGAAGTAACTCACAGCCGTGTCGTAGTCCTTCAGACAGGCATAGTGGTAAAATCCCTTGGCCAATATGGCCTCGCCAAGGTTGGGCTGTAGAGTAATGGCGGTCTCGGCTGCCTGCCGTGCCTCTTCCCGCAGCGCAACCGTCGGTTGAAGAAACTCGGTGCGATACCCGACGGCCTCGACATATGACAGCAGGGCCCAAGCAAGAGCGAACTTCGGATCTAGCCGCACGGCTTCTTTGAGATATTTCTGCGCGTTAAGAGTGTTGGCAGTTGTGTTGGCAGTTTTTTGGCTGTAAGCCAGGCCACGCAGGTAAGCATCGTAGGCCTCGGGATTGTCGGTCGGTTTGGCGGCGATGACTTGCTCTTCCCGGCCAGTAAGTTTCGCCCGCAACTGATCGGTAATGGCTTTGGCCACTTCACTCTCAACGGAAAAGATGTCGGTCAGTTTTCTGTCGTAGGTATCAGCCCAAAGGTGGGAATCACTGGCTGCTTTTATCAGCTGCACGTTCACGCGCACGGCGTCGCCGCTCTTTTGCACACTTCCTTCCAGAATGTGGGCCACGCCAAGTTGCCTTGCGATGTCGGGCAGATTTGTAGGCGCACTCTTGTAATGCTGCGTGGATGTGCGCGAGATTACCTTCAGATCAGCGATCTTCGATAACCGGGTCAGGATCTCGTCCTGAATTCCCTCAGCAAAGTAAGCGTTGTCAGGATTGCCGCTAAGGTTTTCAAACGGCAGCACAGCAATGCTTTTCTCCGGCGGCAGTGTTGAATCGATTCCTGACTGAGGCGCCAGGCCATTGTGAGAAAAGAACAAGAACGCGGCTGCCGTGGCTGAGCAAAACGCTGCGGCGGTCGCAGCAGCAAGCTTTGGGTTACGCTTTGCCCAACGCCACGCCCGCACCGGCGGTGAAACGCGACGTGCAATGATTGGCCGTCCTTCCAGCCAGCGTTCGAGATCGATAGCCAAATCGCCTGCCGAGCGATAGCGCGCCTGCGGCTCGCGCTCCACGCAACGCGCGCAGATCGTCTCCAAGTCACGATCCAGTGTCGGCGCTAGCGAGCGCAGTTTGGGCGCCGATTTTTCGCTGGCCTGTTGAATCACAGCCAGGGCGTGTTCGCCCAGAAACGGCGGTCGCCCGGTGAACAGGTCGTACAAGATTGCTCCGAGACTGTAAACGTCGGCAGCTGGAGTGAGCTTGGCTGCCGGTCCTATGGCTTGCTCGGGTGCAATGTAACCAGGCGTGCCGAAGATTGCGAGTGTGCGTGTGAGATCGGTAGTGGTGTCGAGCCATTTGGCCAATCCGAAATCGGTCACGAATGGTTCGCCGCGACCGTCGAGCAGGATGTTTCCCGGCTTGAGATCGCGATGCAAAACCCCGTGCTCATGCGCGTATTGCACAGCGCGCGCCACTTTGGCCATAAGCCGGACGCATTCGCGCGGTTCGCCGCGCAGCGCGGGCTCGGCTTTTTGCAAGCTGCCGCCGGCCGCGTATTTCATGCTGAAGAACGGCAGCGCGTCTTCGCTCTGGCCGACTTCATAGATGGGAAGAATGTTCGGATGATCGAGACTGGCTGCCGCTTCAGCTTCACGTCTAAAACGTTCCAGCGTCTCGCGTGAATCGGCGTGATAGGACACAATTCGCTTTAGGGCAACGATCCGGCGCGAATGCCGCTGGCGCGCGCGGTAAATCACGCCCATTCCGCCGCGTCCGATTTCCTCCAGAATTTCGTAATTGCCGATCCGCCACTGTGTGTCCCTCACCTCGTCTTCGGCGAGGATCGCTTGGAACGATTCGCTCGATGCCTCGCAATCATCCTCAAGTCCCTCCCGCAACGTGCAGCTCAAGCAAAGCCCATTGCCCAGCCGCGTAGTCGCGCCGCAATGCCGGCACTTGGCCGGGCTTTCACTCACGCCCGCGATAGAATCCGACAGGCCTGGGGAGATCATGTTTTAACCACTAATGCACACCAATGGACACGAAGTCACAAGTCAGACGGCGGAGGTCAGAGATTCGTGTTTATTAGTGTCCATTCGTGGTTACGCCGCCGCCTCAGCGCCCGCGGCCAGCGTCGCGCACAGATGTCGAATTTCGCCTTCTACATCGTTCGGATTTTCGACGGTCTGCGCGACTTCCTCGCGGATGAGCCAGCGATAACGACGCCGCAAATTGTGAAGCTGTTTTTTTACTGCCGACTCTGCGATCCCAAGAGTGGTAGCCAGACTCTGATACGAAACATCTGTGCGGTCCGTGGTAAGATAAAGGCTCAACGTCTCAAATAATCTGAGCCGGCTGTTGCTTTGACATTCCTCGCGCAGACGCCGAAGCGCTTGTTCGACTACTGTGGCAGCCCAGCGCAGATCGAACAGTTGCTCTGCCGACCACGAATTGAGCGCTTGGGGCGAGATCGACAATTGCGACGGCGCTTCTGCCATCCAATCATCCCACGAAACGAGTTTTACGCCGCCGCCACGTTTGTATGCGCCTAGTTTCTCAGTGGCGTGTCCCAGGAAGTCACGCAGCGCTTTCAGCAGCAGCGAACGGAAATGACCTCGATCGCGGTCGGCGCGCTCAAGAAGAGGTCCCTGCAGCAGGCTGGTGAAAAAATCCTGTGTGAGATCCTCTGCATCCTGGGTCGAGTAACCGCGGCGGCAGACATATGCGAAGATTGGCCGCCAATACGTCTTGCATAACTCGCTTAAGGCATCGCGCGCCGCAACGCTTTCTATTCCCGAATCGGCGCACGAGAGCACCATGCTCCAGCGCGTTGTGTTGAACCGCCCCGGGCTATGGTCAGCCGTCTCTGCCGCCTCGGTGTTCACATCCGCTCCATCCTCCTATTTGAACAATTCCCTTGGCAAGCTTTTTCCTCAGGAATCAGAATTGTGGGGACCCGCGACACAAATTTGAAACTCGCTTGCCTCTCGGCTCGCTCGCCGCTTCCCATCGCGGCTTTGCCTTCTGTGTCGCCTATCCCATCGGCTCCGCTCACGAATCCGCACGGATTGACCCAAACCAATTGAGTCCAGCCTTAAGAGATTCGTGAACCATTCGTGTAATTCGTGTCTTGAAAGTTCAGGCGTTTTAAAAATTTTCAGGAACTTCGTCTCGAATTTCCGGGACTTGGGTAGCGAAGACAAAAACCACAAACCAAAAATATAAAGGAAAACATCTATGAAACACACACGAATTCTTTTTCTGATCGCGTTGGTCGCCGGTCTGGGCTTGATGCCCGGCTGGGAATTGACCAGCGCAGCTCAAACCTGCCAGCAGGAAGGCGCCTGCTTTGCGTTCGAGTCCCAGGGCTATATCACCGATCCCAGCACGGGCCAGACAACCATCGCCTTCCGTGTTACAAACAAATGCAGGAACCCGGTAGCTTATGTGGCCATCGGTACCGGCGGCTTTACCCGCGTGGCGCCCGCTGACAGGAGCAGCTATAACGGCGACCTCGGAATATACGATGTCTCATGGACGCGGACGGGCGGCACTCCGGGATTCGAGAGCGTTAAGTTCACTCCCACGTTGAAGAACTTCGCCAATTCCGCTTCGGAGATGTTCAGTGTTGTTGTTTCCAACTTTAATCCGGCCACCATGGTGATGGTGCGGGCCAAGGCAGGCAACGCTCAGGAAACATATAATTTTCTCTTGAGCCAGACCTGTGGCACGCCGACGCCGACCCGCCGCATCTACTGGGGGAACGCTGGAACCTACACGATCGGCCGGGCCAACCTGAACGGGCAAAACGTGAACCAGAGCTTCATTAACGGCACCCGCTCCACCACCCCCTTTGGGATGGCAGTGGATAGTAGGCACATCTACTGGGCGAGCAACCAGAACCACACCATAGGCCGGGCCGACTTGGACGGGCAGAACGTGAACCAGAGTTTCATCACTAACGTCCCCTACGCCTACTGGGTGGCGGTGGACAGTCGCTACATCTACTGGACGGACGCCGTAACCAACACGATCGGTCGGGCCGACTTGGACGGGCAAAACGTGAATCAGAACTTCATCGCCACCACCTTCAGCCCGTTAGGCCTGGCGGTGGACAGCAGCCACATCTACTGGACGAACTTGAACCCCGAGTCGATCGGCCGGGCCGACTTGGACGGACAAAACGTGAATCAGAACTTCATCACCGGCCCAATCGGCCTCTACGGGGTGGCGGTGGACAGTAGCCACATCTACTGGGCGGACCTCGCACTTAACACAATCGGCCGCGCCGAGCTGGACGGGCAAAACGTGAATCTTAGCTTCATCAGCCTGCCGGCCTCCGGCCCCCGCGCGGTGGCGGTGGACCGTAGCCATATCTACTGGACCAGCGACAGCCGCCTCGGTCAGGCCGACTTGGACGGACAAAACGTGAATCAGAACTTAATCACCGGCGGCTCCGGCCCATTCGGGATCGCGGTGGACCCCGAGTAAGTCACGTTAGCGCTTTCTTGAGCGGCGGTGAGCGGTCTGCTTACCGCCGCTTTGATGTACCCCTTAGTCTGCATCTGAGCCTGGCGATGGTCTGTAGGCTTCGGGCGCGAACCATCCCCTTGGATCTGCCTTTAGAAAGCGCGGGAGGAATTCCGCCCTGGCCGACCCCGACGCGATGGAGGAAATCGACGGTTTCAACGGCGGTTTCCGCTTTATCGGACAGAAACACATTTGTGCGGCTGCCAAAAGGCGTTGCCCAGAATGTAACAACTGGAAAACCAAAACCAAAAGGAAACAAAGCAGCCTTCGTGTCAATTGGTGGTTAAGCCTTCGGTTGGGGCGGAGCCGCGTCTACCCATTTCGGATTCCAAATCCGTTTAATCCGCGTAATCCGCGGTTGCTTTAAAATTTTCGGGAACTTCGTCCCGAATTTCCGGGAATGGGTAGCGAACAGCAAACCCACTACTAAGAACCAAACAAAAAGGAATGACACCCATGAACACACAAATGAAAACACTTATGTATCAACGCATCTTTAACTCAAGTATCTGCCGCATTCTTATTGCAACTTGCTTGAGCGCATTGTGCCTTATCGCACTCAGCACTCAGGCAGCGACAATCACGGTCACCAATACCAACGACAGCGGCGCGGGATCACTACGTCAGGCGATCGCGGACGCCAATGACGGCGACACTGTCGAGTTTGGAGTCACTGGCATGATTACTTTGATTACCAGTGAACTGCTGGTGGATAAGAGTATCACCATCAGCGGCCCCGGCGCGACGAATCTGTCTGTCGATGGCAATGGCTCCAGCAGGGTATTCCACATTAACTCCGGTAAAACCGCCACCATCTCCGGCCTGACCATCGCGAATGGCGCCAGCGACAACGGCGGCGGCATTTTCAACGAGCACGCCGACCTGACCTTGAGCAACTGCACGGTCAGCGGCAACTCGGCCTCCCTCTCTGGAGGCGGCGTCTACAGCCACGGCGGCGTGCGCAGCGCGACGCTGACGTTGAACAACAGCACGATTACCGGCAATTCGGCCTCCTCCTTCGGCGGCGGCATCAACAACCATCTTGCGACCCTGACGGCAAACAACAGCACGATCAGCGGCAACTCGGCCCTCTTCGGCGGCGGCATCGACAGCGACGGCCTCCTCGGGAGCGCGACGGTGACGTCAAACAACAGCACGATTAGCGGCAATTCAGCCACAGGCGGCGGCGGCATCTATAGCCATCTTTCGACCCTGATGTTAAACAACAGCACCGTCAGCGGCAACGCGGCTACTGACGGCGGCGGCATCATCAACGACAGCGGCGTGGTGACGATCGGGAACACCATCCTTGAGACTGGCATTTCGGGACAAAACATCATCAACTTCGGTAACTTGACCTCGGACGGCTACAACCTCAGCGACGATGATGGCGGCGGCTATTTGACCGCGACCGGTGACCAGATCAACACCGATCCGATGCTTGGCCCCTTGCAGGACAATGGAGGTCCGACCTTCACCCACGCACTCTTAACGGGCAGCCCGGCCATTGATGCGGGCGATCCGCACTTTGTTCCACCACCCGATTATGATCAGCGTGGCCCGGGTTATGTCCGTGTCGCCCATGGTCGCGTCGATATTGGCGCATTCGAGGTGCAGATAGTTACACCCAGTTATACCGGACAGGTTCAGCCGCCGATTAATGCTGACGGCACAAGCGCCTTTAACGTCAGGCGCGGGGTTGTGCCAGTGAGATTCACTCTGACCCTGAGCGGTGTTGCAACTTGCGACCTGCCGCCGGCTACTATCGCTGTCACGCGAACGGCCGGGGGAGTGATCGGAGAAGTCAACGAGTCCGTTTACGGCGGCAACGCTGACACTGGCTCGAACTTCCGAATCGATAACTGCCAGTATGTCTATAACCTAAACTCGCGCGCACTTGGAGTTGGCACATATCGCATTGACATCCTGATTGACGGTCAAGTTGTAGGCAACGCAGTCTTCTCGTTAAACTGACAGCACGCTTTGTCAGTCCCTCGCTGTAACAGCGCTTACTTAAACTGTTGAAGCCTTAAGGCACTAAACGTTCAAGACACGGCGTCCGGTAACTTCGGACGCCGCGTCTTTTTTTAATGACGTAATCCCGCGGTAGCGGGCCACGGTTACGATCGGGGATCGTCAGAATTCGTAGCAAACTCTTCGCGTCATTTCGCGCCTACCACGCGGTAGCCCTCGCGCGAAGGGCTGGGTGTTTAGGCGGCCAGATCCGTATCATTCGCTGCCTGCCACGCCGTCTCGTTCCATCGGAGCTCGCGCGAAGGAGGAAGCCCCTTGGCGAAGGCGGGTAATCCGTCGGGCAAGAATTTGAGACATGGATTTGAAACTCGCTTGCCTCCCGGCTCGCTCGCCGCTTCCCGTCGCGGCTTTGCCTTCTGTGTCGCCGATCCCGTCGGCTCCGCTCACGAATTCTCACAA
>Ga0193727_1001330_pt1 | contig 10179 bp, 11 predicted proteins | sample H2c2metaG_FD_143051 | JGI IMG/M metagenome (GOLD analysis project Ga0193727, IMG submission 143051) | Soil microbial communities from a riparian zone of the East river system, Colorado, United States - H2c2 | ecosystem: Environmental > Terrestrial > Soil > Riparian zone | place: USA: East River...
TCGATAACAGCATCTCCTATCTGAATGTTGACGCGGATACTAATGTGCTTAGTGTTTGTGCTAACAGGAAGGTTACCGATGGCGACGGTGTCGCGCACTACGAATCGGGAATCGCTTTCTATCGCCTGATAAATGACGGGACAGTCACGCTGCTCAAGCAGGTGAACTCCGGTGACCTGCCGAAAGGCGCGGCTTTGACTCCTGGCAGCAATATCGCGATCTACTCGGACCCGGACAAGTCGGATACCGAGTACGCGCTATTTGTCACTAGCGATGGCTCTCTTTGGCAGGTTGATCTGCACGCGGACGAGAGCTTAGCGACAGTCAGACAACTGGTTGTCTTCCCCGAGTTGGCTCAGCGGGGGCCGGAGGATACGAGCCCGCGATTTGTGAAGTACGATCCATCCAGGCGAGTGATCGGGATCGTGGGGCAGGGGTTTGTCGCCCAGATCGCTCGGCCGGCCAACGGACGAAGGGGTATTGCTCGGCCTGCCAATGCTCACGTCCTGTCGGGGCAGCCAGTGCTTGCTATGGCCAAGTTTGCAAAGAAAGGTAAGGTTGTATCGCACAACGTCTTCACTGATGTGTTCGAGGATCAGGGAGGGCTTTCGGAACTGGTTAACTGGCAGAACGATCAGTGGCTTACGGCGACTTACTCAGGGAAGCTGTTTTCAATCCAGGCAACCGGCAGCTTTGAAGATGCGTCTCCAAACTTGGTGGGCGAAATCGGTCCGCGCATAGACCGAGTGAGTTACTTGCCAAACCGAGATAGCCTCGTCGCCCTCCAGTCGTGTGCGACCGCTGATGACGGCGTGCAGATAACTGAGCCTGGCTCAGTGGTCGTGGGAAAGTTGGTATCACAGAGCGAGTCTTTCCTTACGGCCGCCGCTCAGATGATAGTGCCGGCGGGTTCGCCGCTGATCAGGCATGCGCCGGCGATACGAAGGCCCTGCAATCTCAAGCGATGAGGGTCACTGCGTTCATCTGACTCCAGACTGGAGCGCAGCCAGCAGCATCGACCTGCCTAAGAGTTTAGCCTTAAAAAAGGGACCACCTGTTGGTCCCTTTTCGTTCTGTTAATCCTAATGGGTGGAGATAAGGGATACTGGGATGACCGAAAAAAGTAAGCGTAGTGAACTCGTGGGAAGCGCTTCCAAAGGCGACAGCTCAAACAACCCGCATCCATCGAGAAGCCTGCCCTCACGCGCTCACGGATATGGTGTCGCCGCCGGCTACGAAAAGCCGTATCGACCAAAAGCGGCGGCGCCGTCGGCCGGCAAACGGGACGAGTACGGTCCCATTCCGCATTCAGGCTACTATGGCGCGGGGGACGCAGCTCGCCCCTTTAAGCGCGGGCAAGCCGGCTATAGTGAAGAGCTTCTCTGGTATCCATCTCAGTACGGCGAAATAACGAGCGGTTACGAGCCAGAGAAGTAGATCGCGAATCAGAGCCAGGACTCCAAGTAGCTAACGCTCCCTGTCATGAACTGACTTTGCGATCTTACTTTGCAAACTTCTTGTCTGTGAGGATCATGGCGGCCTGGGTCTTGTCTTTGGTATACGCAGTGATTTTCTCAACCTGCCAGTCCTCGCCTTCTCGTTTCAGGATTAGCCCGAGGAACTCTTGCTGAGTCTTGCCTTCGCTTGAAAGGAAGCCGTGAGTAGCGGTCACGGAAACATATGCCTTGTCGGGGATGTTCGGGTCTGAGTAGAACAGGTCGAATGCTACTTCACGAATACCGCGAATCTTCAGATATTCCTCTGCGACTTTCTCTGCCGAGGACTGCGTGCTCGTGCAGGCGGCCAGGGCCAGGGCTAGACCGCATAGAACCAACAGAACGGCGCGGTGTGAAACCGTGGATTTCCGCTGTATCGTACACATAGAAAGTTTCTACCTGATGGGTTTCAGTTTTTCAAGTAGCGAGTTGGCGTCGTATCATTGCCGATGAAAGTGGAGCGCTAGAGCTATGGGGTTATATCTGCAACAGCTTCTCGCCGGGCGCGATTTTGCGAAGTCCGATTCTTTCGCGTCGCGCATGGCGAACTTTGTCTACCTGATTGGCGACGATGAACAGCGCGTCTGCATGGTCGTCGATCCAGCCTGGGACGTACGCGGAATCGTTGACTTTGTAGATCGCGAAGAGATGAAACTGGCAGGCGCGCTTGTGACTCATTACCACCCCGATCACGTTGGAGGTGAGATCTTCGGTCACAACATCGCAGGGTTGAAAGAGCTGCTCACCATTCGCCCGGTTAAGGTCCACGTGAACGAGAACGAGTGCGAGGGAGTGAAGCAGTTGACCGGACTTTCCGACAGCGACTTTCTGACGCATTGCGGCGGGGACACAATCTCAATTGGGAATGTGATCATTCGTTTCTTGCACACACCCGGACACACACCGGGCAGTCAATGCTTTCTGGTAGACTCTGCTCTTGTTTCAGGCGACACATTGTTCATCGGCGGTTGTGGTCGCGTAGATCTTCCGGGCGGAAACGTGAGCCAGATGTACCATTCCCTTACCCAGGTTCTGGCCAAGCTTCCGGACGATACGCTGTTGTTTCCGGGTCATCACTACGCATCCAAGCTTACGAGCACGATTGGTGACGAAAAGAGGGAAAATCAATATCTGCGGATGAGAAGCCTCGAGGACTGGAAGCGGATGATGGGGGAGGCTACCGAATAGTGTGATGGACCGTGCTTTTCCTCGTGCCTGCTCGCAAGGCTGTTGAGAGCGGCTTTGCCGCTGCTGAAACGTTCAGTAACACGCCGCCTTTGGATTTCTTCGTAGACGCTTTCGCTCTCTTTTGATTCTTTGCCATTCGGACGGCTTCATACTCCGTTTCGGCTAAGTAGCCGCGCTACTCGCTCGGGGAACAAACCTTGCCCTGCGGTGGGTATGCGACGCGAGTTGAGCTGGCTGCTTTGGGAAGTCGCGCGTCTAGCGGCGGGCGGTGAGATGACCGAGCGGCTCGCGACCAGATTGTCACGCGAAGAAAGGGCCGTGTTCGAGATCGGCGTGATCGATGCCTTGGCTCGAGGAACTGGTGAACGGCAGCGCCGGCTCAGGCGCGCGCTTATCAAGTCCGGTTATGATGAGCAATGCGCGCGCAGGGTGATGAAGGATGCGGTTGCTGATCGCGTTCGAGCTGCGACGATCCTGGTCCTACTCCATCCTCGATCCAAAAACAAAGCGCGTGAAAGGCGCAAGGCGGCGGGCGAGGCTAGTTGAAACCTCGCGCGAGCGCCGGCGGTCACTCGACGCCATTGTCTGTGGCGTCTGTGCACCTACGGTCTGCTTTGGGTTTTAGCTCCCCGGTTGCGCGCTTGAACATCTCAAGTTGGTTCCCGCACTCGTTGTAGCGCACCTCGTCCATCAGTTCATTGATCAGCAAGAGTCCCCGGCCGGTTGGCTCGAGCAATCGAGAAGGGCAGGTTGGGTCGGGCACCATGTCCCTGGAGAAGCCCAGCCCTTCATCGCCGACCTTGAAGCGCGCGCCCTCAGAGCTGAGTTCCGCTAAGATGTGAACGGCTTTTCGCGGGTCGCATTTATTACCGTGTTTGATCGCGTTAACGATCGCTTCGTCCAGGGCAACGAGCACTTCCAAATCGCCGGGATTAACAATTCCGAATTTGAGCATTCGTTCGTTCAGGTAGTCGAGCACTCCGTCCAGGTACGCGAAGTCGCTCGGAAGCTTGAGGTCGATCCGTTCTTGAAGGAAGGGCAACAGAGCACTAACCTCGGGATGTTCGGGCTTGAACGTAGATGCGATGTCTGAGTTGAGATTGGCTGCCGCCTGGGCCTGGTCCTTGGAAACAAACGGCGCGCGCCGGTTGTCCTGGCTGCGACTGTGGTTACGCTTGCTCATCAAATAGATTCAAGAGACCGGACGCACAAGCTGGAACTCCTCTCTTGCGAAACTACGGAAACCTGACCAGCGATCGAGGCTACCTGAGGAATCCATTCGGCTTATTACACACTCGGTAGAATTATCCAGGAGCGCGCCACGAGGAATTACGATTCGAGAAAGGGAATGTTCCGGCGAGATCTAAGGATTCGGTTGGTGATCGAAGCCGATTCGAAATGCCTCACTTCTTATGAAGCAGAATGCGCCCGTCGTAGGTCGTCAGCGTGAGTCGCGAGCCGCCCTTAAGATAACTTCCCGAAACACCCTTCGTACCTCGCGACGCGCCGGTCAGGCTCGAAAGAAAGCCCCCGAGGTTTATGTTCTCGCTCAGCGCGCGGGCGTTCAGGTTGAATGGCGTCGAGCCCGGCAGGGTAACGTCGAGGTCGCCCTTCATCGACTGAAAGCTGTAAGACCCGCCCTCGCGTAACTCGCCGTCGAAGTAGATGTCTCCGCTCGTGACTTTGACGTCAATTGAAGAGCTGTTAACTCTTAACAGCCGGATGTCGCTGTCGATTGAGTTGACGCTGATGTGCCCTGTGATTCCCTGGACTTCGATATTGCCGATCACGTTTCGAAGCGAAAGTGAGCTTTCGGCCGGCAAAGAAACTTCAAAGTCGGCGCGGCCCAACCGGAAATTTCGCTTGACTGAGATGGCTATGTCGTCGCCGACGGCGCGATCTTCTATTAAAACCGAAGGGGCGGCGTCGGCTCGAACGCATACGGTTTTCTTTTCCCAGGCTGCGACTCGAATGAGGCCGTTCACGTTCGCGATAGTCAGGTGAGCCGAGCCTTGCGGTGTGTAGGTTCGCTCGAACTTGCCCGGCGGCCCGGCAAAACCAGTCGCGCCGACCAGCAAGCAAGCGGATACGATGGTGATGACTAATGCAGTTAACGCCGGAGATCGTGTTTGTCTACTGTTGAACTTCGACATCACTCGAACCCTGGACCTCGTTGCACAGAAGCTGAAGATATCAGAATCGTTCGAACCCTTCGAGCAAGCGAACCTTCTCGCGGTATGCGTTGAGCATAAGCTCCTGCGACACGTCATCCGCCGGGTTGTTGTTCAACTGATGGCGGCACTCGGCTAAGCATTGGTCAACATAAAGCAGGTTGCGTTCAAAGGCCGAACGAAGCTCGGGGTCCCATTCGACTTTACGCTGCTCAACCGTTTCGCTCAGCCGGTTGATTTGTTTTTCGAGCTGCTGAAAATCGGGATTCGAAAGCGGCGTTGCTTCGATTCCGGAGGCTCGCGGTGCGATCACTCCGGCGTTGTTCTGCGCCGCGTCTTGACGCGATACCAGCACGACCGCTGAAACAGCGATGATTACCGCAGCAGCGGTAGCGGCCATCTGGGGAAGCGAAAGATTGAAGTGGCGCGTTCTTAACCATGCCCACCACGAGACCGTCCGAAACCACGAGCCCCGCTCCTCCATGACGTCGGCTTCGATGCGAGACCAAACAGCGCCGGACGGCGCGTGTTGCGGAAGCTGATGGCTGAAGTGGACGATCTGGAGCAGGTCGTCGCGAACCGCCCGGCAGGACTCGCAGTCCGCGAGATGCCGTTCGATCTGTGCCTGCTCGCCAAGCTCCAGCGAACCGTCGATGTAATCCGAGATCAGTTCTTGATCCTGCCTGCAAACCATTATGCAATACTCGCTCTTATCAAAAGTCGGCCGACCGCATGGCCGGACGCCGTCACTTCGTCAGAAGCTCACGGAGCCGCATTCGAGCCTTGTGTAGCTGCGACTTCGACGTTCCGATACTCACGTGGAGCATATCCGAAATCTCTGTGTGTTCGTAGCCTTCCACGTCGTGGAGCACAAACACCGTTCGATAACCGGGCGGCAACTCGCCGACCGCTCTTTCCAACGCCAGCCGGTCGACCATCGAAATTCGCCGAGTACTTTGAAGCGGCGTCTCGACCACATTCGTGAAGTCGCCTTCATCGCTCGTATGCTCCAGCTTCACTCCGCGCCTGCGAAAGTGCATCAGCACTTGATTGACCGCGAGCCGGTGCAACCATGTCGTGAACGCCGAATCGCCGCGAAAGCTTCCGATCTTTCGGTAGACCTGCAGGAAGACTTCCTGAGTTAGGTCTTCGGCCTGACCGACGCTGCCCAGCATTCTCAAGCAAAGCGAATAGACTCGGCGATGATGCTGTTCGTAGAGTTTTTCAAACGCCGTTGCGTCACCAGCCGCAGCAGCCCTGGCGAGTTCCAGGTCCGACGCGGCTGGGCTTCGTTCGGCGGTCACGCTCATTATCAGCGCATTCGTGATTGAAGCCATTTCGTCACGCTTGTGATGCGATGGCCATAAATCCGGTTGCCTCAGCATTATAGCATTCTAACGGGCGGGATTGGGGTTTCGTTTTTCGGAAGGATCGAACGCGGGGCTAACGTTAAGGTCGAACGTGACAAGTCATTTACGCCAGTAACTCAGAAAGAGCGGCGGATGAGCGCTCGCTGGCAATCCGGCCGCCTATATCGACTTCAGGACCACGTTTGTCAGATAGGGACACGCAAATCGATTCGAGGTTACGGATTAGATCTTGCGTCGGGCCTCGCCGCAGTGGGTCGACCCGCATTGCCGGCCGTCGCGTTGTTGGTCAACAACCGGATGTCCACTCGGCGGCCCACGCCTTCGCTAGCTCCCGGCGCAGACTCAGACGCGGTCTGGCCCAACGGCCTGCCGGCCCCGAAGCCGATCGTGAACATTCGCATGACCGGAACATTCTTCTTGTCGGCGAGGTAGCGCTCGACTGCCTCGGCCCTCAGTTTCGCCAGGTTTTCGTTGAGTCGTGAGGCCTTTTCATTATCGCCGTGACCGATGATCTCGAGAATGAAGCCACTGCGATCGGTGATTTGCGAAGCAAGCGTATCAAGCTGGGCCATCGCCTCTTGGGTGAGAACAGCGCTTCGGGGCTTGAAGAACACCATCGCCGTGTTTCGCAGAGTGTACTTGTCCAAGCTCGCGCGCAAGTCTTCGACGTTACGCTCGACGCCGGCTACGTGCGAGTTGGCCTGGTCGGCGGCCGACGCCGCGCGATCTGCCGTAGACTGAGCCCTGTCCGCCCGTCCGCGAACTTCGTCGACACCCGTCTTCAACTCGCCGATCTGCTGGGTGTTCCGCCGCGCAGTTTCTTCAAGCTCGCCCGTGCGATTCTCAACCGGAGTCACCCGCTCTGCGACTCGATTGCGCACGTACTTCTTTGTAGCACAGCCCGACTGGGATACAACCGCGAACGCCGCCACAAGGCAAACAACAGTCAGCTTTGATTTCATGTCTTCCGCCTTTGAACCCACCAACCCGCTTGCTCTCAAATGCTACGATCATTGGTCCTTGGGTTTATCATTCCGGGGTCCGTATTGAGCGCTTCTCTGCGAGCGTTGTGCCACGCGGGAAACGCCTTAAATGTTGCCTCAGCGCAAGAAACAAGCGCTTGCCGGCGCGCTGAGCGCTGCTCCGAGGTATTACTTTCCCTCGACGGCTGAAAAAATTACACGGCGACGGGCTCATTGACCGAGTGATCGAGGCTTGACCCTTCCAGTTGTCTTCCATTGGTTTTGGAACTCCGGTTTGGCGCGAAGCGAACAACAGTTGACAGTCCCATCCGGTACTGTAGAATCGAGCAGTTAGAAGCAAACGGTCCCTGCCTCGTAAGCCCTCCTCGATAAAGAACCTCATAGATGAATTCTCTATTTCACGTCCTGACCAAGCAGCACGGCGAGGATCTGGCTCCATTGCGCTGTAACGAGCAGACCATGCGTCGCCTTGCGCGTTATTTCGAGGACCTCGTTACCGAAAATGGACTTCCTGCGCTTGTGATTGAAGGGCGGTGTCTGAACGGCCACCCTTCACGGGAAGAGGACCGTCTGGTCAGGGTAGCCGCCGTCGGTCGCCGCTTTTATCTATTCTCTTGCGATCGCAACTGCGATGCGCGGACGTGGGATCCGGAAACGACTGATCGTCTGGTGGCGATTGAAGAGAAGGACTATCACGAGCTTGAAACGGGTCCGTTTGTTCTGGTGACCGAGCCGCGTTTTTGCGGCTTGCTTGCGTCTAGAGCGGTCTCCGACGAGAAAGATCGAAGCTCGAAAGGCTACGACGTGGTCTGGACATTTGACCCGAACGTGGTATTCACGGCGATCGAGTACCTGATGGCGCGGATCGGAGTTCAGCAGCCGGCGGAGCGCGACGGGTTAGAAGCGCTGCTCCACTCTTCGACCGCGTCCAGCTCCTCGTTGCGTCTGGCGCTGGCGTTCACGACAAAGCTGACCATGCTGATGCAACGCCAAAACGACCTCGAGATCGCCACCAATCGCATAAGCTCGGCGATATCCAGCACGCTGGACATTGAATCGATTCTTCAGTCGGCTGTTGAAGAGGCGGGCCGCGCGCTCAACGCGCGCCGCGCGGCGCTGGTGCTGTGGCAAGAGGGAACCAGCTTGCCGGAAGGAATGAGCGTTTACGAACGGCACGAGGACGAAGCGGTTTGGCATGAGCCGGCCCGCCCACGGGAAGACTTTTCGGCTGCGCCGGAATCCGCTCCATTCGAATTGCCCGTCTCTGCCGGACCGCTTGAAGTGCCGGTCACGTATCGCGACAAAGTAATCGGCGTGTTGGTTGTCGAAGACGATCGACCCGGCCGCAACTGGGAAGATGAAGAAGTGCTGATGGTCAAGACCGTGTCCGACCAGCTTGCGGTTGCGATCAGCCACGCGCGGCTCTTCAAACAGATGCAGAAGCAGGCCACGACTGATAGTCTCACGGGACTCTACAACCACGGCTGCTTCCAGGAGCGTCTCGATCATGAGCTCAAGCTCTCCGATCGGTATCGACACCAGGTTTCGCTGATCCTGCTCGACCTGGATCAATTGAAACGCATCAACGACACGTATGGACACGTTGCCGGCGACGCGGCGCTCTGCCATGTCGCTCAGGCGATGCAATCGTCGGTGCGCGAAGTTGACGTGTGCGCGCGCTACGGAGGCGAGGAGTTCTGCATAGTTCTTCCGCAGTGCGGTCGCGAACACGCGCTGGAGGTGGCGGAGCGATTGCGCGAAGCGATTGCTTCGATCTTTGTCACGCGTGTTGGCCAGGTCACCGCCAGCATCGGAGTTGCCACTTATCCGACCGATGCGAAAGTTAAGGACGATCTTATCGAGATGGCTGATCGCGCGATGTACCTAGCGAAAGCGGCGGGGCGGAACCGCGTTCGGACGCTGATGCATCGGACAAATCTGGATCTGAATGTCTATGCAGGATCACCTGCGGGTGATGAGTGATTTCTAACAAGAGAAAAGAGTAGCCTCGCGGTTCATTGCATAGCGAGTCTTCGAAAAAACCGAATCCTTCCGACTGAAAACTCTTCTCGAAAGCTGCTTGTGAGGTCCTGAGTCAAAGCTATGCTCCGACGAAAGCGCTGATCCAGCGGATCGCCTTCCTCGACTATCACCGTCGAAACATCAAGCGGAATGCTGTCGTTGACCTGATGCCAGCGGATCGTCCCTTCGTGAATCACTTGCGCGAATCTCAGTCCGCCCTTCGACACAAGTGGGCCAAGCGCCCCGGTATTCATAAGTATCATCGGCGCGGGAGGATTCGCTTTCAGAAGCTCGGACGACCTCGCCAGCTCGCGCGCAGGCCGCGCGTTCACTCCGTTTCGATAGCCCTCTTGATAAACCGCGAGCTGCGCCGGTCCTTCCGAAATCAAATAACCGTACTGTGCCAGCACCACTACGCTCGCCGCGGCTGTCGCCCAGCGCCGCGAGTTGCCCTTGAAAATAAGAACCGCAGCAGGCGCAAACAGCGCGGTAGCCGGAAGGTGAAGCAGGCCATAGCGCACGTTGTGCAGTCCGAAGGCGCTCAGCGGAAAAACCTGAATCTCGCCGCGGTAAAGGCTGACAACGTGAAAGACCGCCGCTACAAGCAAGAGGAACATAGGTGACAATTGAATAAGGGATTGACTGCGTGCTGCGACTGTTCTTGTCAGGCCCGCGATCGCGAGTGCCAGTACAAACGGGCCGGCGCATACCGCGGCTGCGACCAGGATCGTGACAACGTCCAGCGTGGCATTACCCACAAACAGCTTCGACCATCCGAGATTCGCGCGGTTCTGGAGATAAATCCCGCGAGCGGAGTTTGGCCCAGTCAGAAACTCCAGCGCGTTGCCATAGATCGCCCAGTTGTGCCAAAGCCAGTAGAGCGGCCCGATTGCGACGACCAGAGCAAAAACGCCCGTATTGCGAATCCTCGACTTGAGATCGTCGCGCG
>Ga0193727_1001332_pt1 | contig 10177 bp, 7 predicted proteins | sample H2c2metaG_FD_143051 | JGI IMG/M metagenome (GOLD analysis project Ga0193727, IMG submission 143051) | Soil microbial communities from a riparian zone of the East river system, Colorado, United States - H2c2 | ecosystem: Environmental > Terrestrial > Soil > Riparian zone | place: USA: East River...
GGAGCGGCGCGTGAGCCGCCAAAGCTGATTTTGGGCCAGCGATTCGCCAGTGAAGAAAGACAGACATAAAGAAAACCGCCTTGGAAACTGAGCAGGAATGGTATCGAGATGAACTGTCCATGCACGATCGCGAACCAAACGAAATAGCTGAAATAAATCGCGAAAGCCAGTTCTGCGAATGGAAGGGCTGACTTCAGCGGTCGATACTTGCAGGCCCGCCAGGATTGTGATTTGCGTTCAATGCCGTACTTGGGGGTGCGTGTAAAATCGGATTTGTGATTGAAGAGAGCTTCGAGCACGGCGCGCGCGTTGTTAAGCGAGAGACCAACGCCGAGCGCGAGCAAACATGGCAGAAAAAGAATTTCCTTCATCCATGTTCGCGGATACAGCTCGCGCTGCGCGCAAATATAAAAAATTGCAACTGAGCCCGACGCCGCAACGAAGATTGGAACATCGATCAGCAGCGTCCGCAGCCAGCCGCCTTGAGGCGCCCCGACGGAGGGATGCAAGAGCAGGCACAAAAAAGCGAGCAGCAGATAAGCGAAGTTCGACATCAAGTGGCCTGTAGCCTCGAGTTTGATCGGAAATGGTAATTTGCTGCGCCAAATCGTGGGCAACAGTTTCTTGCATGTCTGGATGGAACCTTTTGTCCAGCGGTGTTGTTGAGATTTGAAGCCGTTCATATCCACCGGCAGTTCCGCTGGAGTCACAACATCGGAAAGAAAGATAAATTTCCAGCCTGCAAGCTGGGCGCGATAACTAAGATCGAGATCTTCAGTGAGGGTATCGTACTGCCAGCCACCGCCTCCTTCGATACACGAGCGCCGCCAGAGGCCGGCGGTACCATTGAAGTTAAAAAAGCGGCCGCTACGGCTGCGTGCGGTTTGCTCAAGCAAAAGATGCCCATCCAGAAAAATCGCCTGCATGCGCGTAAGCAGCGAATAACCGCGATTTAAATGACCCCATCGGGTTTGGATCATTCCTATTTTCGGATCGGTGAAGAAATGGATCGTGCGTCTTAGTAAATCCCGTTGTGGAACAAAATCGGCGTCAAGGATACAGACGAACTCGCCTTCCGCAGCCTCGAGCCCTGCGGCCAGTGCGCCAGCCTTGAAACCAGTGCGATCGACTCGATGAATGCGTTGAACGTTAAAGCCGCGCTGGCGCAGTTCTTCCGCACACGAGGCGATAATTTCCCGGGTCTCATCGGTCGAATCGTCCAGCACCTGGATTTGGAGAAGCTCCTGCAACGCTCAGCCACGTAAACCTCGTTAAAGATTGGCAATTGCATTGTCACCTTTGGCAGTTGTTCAAAATAACGAGCTGGGACCGGTGCGCGCTTCCGGTTTTTGAGATACAGATAGATGATGAAGTAGCGATGGACACCGTACGCCGAGAGACCGATGAGCACACTCAGATAGCAGACAGTCCAGATAATGTGTCCAAGGCTTCCTTGCATGGGAGTTTCCGTCGCTGCCGATGGTTAAGGCAGCAAGGGCGACATGATGCCGTTTCCAGCATGTGCGTCAAATCAAAAAAATCGTACGTTTACCTCTGAAAATGGCAATCGTAGCGCGAAAAGAGCATCGGGGCATGGCGCAGAGAGGGAGAATGTTGTGTTCACTGTCGATCTTCGTAATTGCGAGCGCGACCGGTCTTGCAACACCCATGGTGGCGCAAGAGGAACCAATCACTGAACAGGGATACGAGCGCGAGGAACTGGGGGTGAATGCTTACACTGCGCCGTCGATCGCGCGCATATTTCAACAACTCGACGAGCTCAGGCCGTTGCCTTTCGAGCAATTGCAGCGCGAGTTTCCGAAAGCAAGTCCTGCCAGTCGCGAGCAAAAAGGTCTCATCTTTGGAGGACTCGTGGCCGATGGGTTTCTGATTGTCGAAGCGGAGAGGGAAAGTGCGGTCGATAATCTGGGGCGCGTTTTAATAAGAGAAGCTCGTGGCCTCGGGGTGGCCGACCGGGTGATGCGCCACAGCGCAAGTCTCACTGAGTTGGCCCGCCGCGCCCGCCGCGGCGACTGGCCAGCGGTACGCAAAGAACTGATTGCGACCCAGGGCGATGTCGAGCAGGCGATGGTCGAGTTGCGCGATCAAAAAATGGCGCATTTAATCAGTCTGGGCGGTTGGCTGCGAGGGCTGGAGATTAGCGCGGGAGCAGTCGAATTGGATTTTTCGCCGCAACGGGCAAAGATCCTCGCACAACAGGACTTGGTCGATTACTTCGCCGGAGAATTGAAAACATTGCCGCCGACGGTAGCGCACAGGCTGCTCTTTGAAAAGATCCGCGCAGGCGTAAATGCCATTCATGTTTCCTTAAGCAAAGCGACGGTGAATGGCTTGACGCTGGCTGACGTGAAAACGATGCATGCGCAAGCACGGGAATTAAATCTCGCGATTCGTCAAATCGACTGAGCGAAGTCCGCTCCGGACATTGGTCTTGCCTGAAGCGGCGAGCAGGTTAATTGGTGATAAGCCAATTTCCGCTGTCAACGGGATGAAAGTGCGAGACAGACTTAAGAAACAGGGACGGAATCGCTTCAAACGCTTCAAGATCGTCTTTCCGATCCTTTTAGCGGGATGGATCCCGTCGATTTTAACTCTCGTCGTTTCTTACACGATTCTCACGCGAACGCTCGAAACGAAAATCCTGCGCGACCGGCAGACTGAATGGCTCAATCAAACGTACTTCTCCCATCCACGCATCGACGGAATGTTCCTTGCCGATGCGGAGGGACGCCTCGTCGCGTCGATTCCGTCGAGTCCTGATTTGGTCGGGCAGGACTTTGGATCGACGTTTTGGCGTGACGGCGCGATGGCAACATGGGGGGCGTTCGTTTCTCGCGTCCATCCCCGCCTGCCAGACAAACGACTAGCCGCCGATATCGTCGGCGCGGTGCGGGCGCCGGATCGGACAGTCATCGGATATATTGGAATATCCGTTTTAGTGGAAAGAATCGGGCGACGCTTGTCGGCGATTGAGTTCGCCGATCAGTCCATTTGTCAGGTGTTCGACCAAAGCGGCAGCGCCATTTTTGCAAAGGACTTTCAGCCGAACCCCGGGGTTGTTTCTCCCGAGAGTGAATTTTTGATGAAGGAGATCGGCAAAAACAAGAGCGGGCACTTCGAGATGCGAGGCAATGTTTATTCCTTCAGCCCAGTCGAATCGACCGGCTGGGTGGCTGTAGTCGAACAGCCAGCAGCGATCGCCTACAAACCCGTGCATGAGCTGCTCAACAAGATGAACATTCTTGTCGGCTGGCTGCTCGTCGGCACCGCCTTGGTCGCATGGGGCGCAAGCAAACTCTACCGCCGCCAGACAGAGGCCACGCAGCGCATCGAGCGGGAAGTCATCTTTAACGAAAAGATCCTGGCGAACATGCCGAGCGGCATTGCTTTTGTCGATCCGACTTCCCGGCGTTTCCTCCAGGCGAACGAAGCGTTTGGCCACATGGCGGAGCGTTTTGGAGATCTGCCGCCCGGTCGCGACATTGGGGAAGCCAGTTACGATGATGTGAAGATTGCTCCCGCTGGAGCGATCGAGAAAGTGCTTGCGTTTGGAACACCCTTTCAACTGATCGAGCAGCCGTTGAAAGACAAAGCTGGTATGACGCGTTTCTTAGATATCAACCTGCTCCGGCTGCAAGACCCTCACCAAACGGTTCAAGGTGTACTTTATCTCGTCGAGGACAAGACCCGCGACGTCACGTTGCGGCAGGAACTGATTGGCGCAAACGCGGCGAAGGATCAATTCCTGGCGCTGCTCTCGCACGAGTTGCGCAATCCCCTCTCGCCTGTGATTGCGATGGTCGGTGAATTGGAAGCGGCGGTGCCGGATTCCCCTGCGCTTCGGCAGGCGGTCGAAGTGATCCGCCGCAACGTTGAGCTGGAAGCGCGGTTGATCGATGACTTGCTCGATGTAACGCGGATCGCAAAAGGCAAACTTCAGTTAAGTTTTGAGATTATTTGTGTGCATCAAATTCTGCAGCGCGCTTACGAAATTTGCCGCGAGGACATTGCTGCCAAGCATCTGGAAGTGGAATTTCGCCTCCGCGCGGTTCACACGCATGTCGAAGGCGATCCAGCGCGTTTGCAGCAGGTCTTTTGGAATTTGGTTAAGAACAGCGTCAAGTTCACACCGGAAAAAGGCCGCATCATTATCGAGACGCTCAACCCGACGCCCGAGAAGATTGAAATCCGAATCACCGATACCGGCATCGGAATCGAAGCGGAGAAGATCGACAGAATCTTCAACGCCTTCGAACAAGGCCAAACTTCGATCACCCGCCGTTTTGGCGGTCTTGGTCTCGGGCTTGCCATTTCGAAAGCGATGGTCGATGCGCATGGTGGAAAAATCCGCGTGGAGAGTCCCGGGAAAGATCGAGGTTCCACTTTTGCGCTAGAGTTGAAGACCGTGCCTAGTCCGGTCAGCGCTGGCGATGGCGCCGAAGAAGGTCAACCTCCCGTTTCGGGCAAAGAACTAGCTCTGCCCAGGCATCGGCGCGTCCTCGTGGTCGACGATCATTACGATACTTGCACCGGAATGAAGATGATGCTCGAGCGCCGCGGCTACGAAATTACGCTCGCGCATTCCGCTGAGCAGGCGGTGGAAAAAGTGCGTACCCAAGATTTCGATCTGCTCATTAGCGACATCGGACTACCGGACCGCAGCGGCTATGAGTTAATGCGTGAAGTGCGAAGCAGCAAAGCTCTGCCCGGAATTGCACTCAGTGTCTTTGGAACAGAGCAGGACGTGAGCGAAGCCCGAGCGGCAGGCTTTTCCGAGCACCTCACCAAGCCAATCAATTTTGCCAAGATTTCGATCTGCTCATTAGCGACATCGGACTACCGGACCGCAGCGGCTATGAGTTAATGCGTGAAGTGCGAAGCAGCAAAGCTCTGCCCGGAATTGCACTCAGTGGCTTTGGAACAGAGCAGGACGTGAGCGACGCCCGAGCGGCAGGCTTTTCCGAGCACCTCACCAAGCCAATCAATTTTGAGCGGCTGGAGGAGGCAATCCAGAATCTGCTCGATCTCGAGCCGATTACAAAAGCCTAACTTTGGCCGGGTTCGTGAAGTTGTTCGCCGTTGTGGCCAGGCGCCGCAGCGCTTCTCTCCCGCTCGGAGGCTTCCTTTAACTCGCGCGAAAGCTTCTCGACCCGCTGCCGCATGATCTTGCCAGCTTTGAATTTTACAGTGGCCCGCGATGGAATCACGAAACTGCTGCCCGGTTGATTCGGGTTTCGCCCGACGCGCGGCTTTGTCAGCCGGGGTTGAAAAACACCGAAGTTGCGCAGTTCAACCGCGATGTTGTTGGCCAAACTGTCCGTGATTTTATCGAGCGTGCGCTGGACCACGTCGAAAACTTCATGTTGAACCATGCCGGTTTGATTGCTGATGGCGACAACGATGTCGCGCTTGGTTAGCTTTGCCATATCTATTTTAGTAATCGCTCCACGTAGCCGTGGCGGTGGTCAATTTAGACACAAAAAAGAAATTTTTAACCCCCTAACCTCCTCGACAAGAAAGCCAAACGCAATGGTAGCTTTTCGCGCGAGAGAAAGTCAGCCAGGTTCGGCTTTGATGGCGCTCAACCGTTTGCACGACCAATCAGGGACGTTGCTTGCCGCCTCTGCGAACGGCGCGGATAAGCGTCACTTTCGCCAATTTCCTCGTGGAGGCGGCGCCGCATAATCGTCCGGCGCAATCTCGTGCGCGGTTCGAAAATGCACTTTTGCCACCTCACGCAGTGCCGCCGGGCCGCTCTTTTCCACCAGTCCAGTTTTTTCGCGCTCTCTTTTACGCTTGCAGATGCTCCCCGCTCCAAGCGCCAGCCGAGCTCTTTCCCGCGCCGCTCCAGCCAGTTGATAAACGCTTCGCGCGCCAGGATCGACGCAGCCGCCACTGCGATATCCGATTCCGCTTTCGTCCGCTGTTGAATATCGATCTTGCGGCCGTACCGCAGCAGCGATTGCTCGACCACGCGTGCATCCGCAAACTGATCTGATAAGGCTCGCGGACAGTCGGGCTTTTTTGCCAGCAAATTCTCGATCACCCGCGCATGCCCCCATCCGAGCAGCTTGTTCAGGTTGCCAAACTTTTCGTAAAGCTCGTTGTACTTTTGTGGACCGATTAGCACTGTCTCGATCAAGCCGCCCGCAGTTTTCCGAATCGTTTGGGCAAGCGCACGAATGCGCGCATCCGAGGCGATCCGCTTGCTGTCCTGCACGCCCGCATCGAGAAGTTTGCGCGCAATTCCACGATCGACATAGACGCCCGAAATCACGAGCGGCCCAAAAAAATCACCCTTCCCGCTTTCGTCCACACCGAAGTGCGGCTCGAACATCTCCGGCGAGTGCACTTGTTCGTATCCGAGCTTCGCCTCGCCGAGAATTTTCGGCTCGAGTTCAAATTGGACGAATTCCTCCACGCCCTTGCCTTGAACGAGCACCTTCGGTCCTTTCTCGTACACCGCCAGGCTAAGCTTATTCTTCTGCGCAAAAAAAAGCGTGTATTCCTTCGGGCTGAACTGGAATCCAGAATCGGCGAGCAAAGTACGAAGCTTTGCTGCCTGGTCCTGCGTGAGAGCATGCGTGTAGGAATTCACTGCGCCTCAGATTAACACAGATGGGATTCGCTTCGAATAATGGCGACGCGACATGCTTGGTCATCTATGTTAATCCCTGTTCATCTGTGCTTTCCGGAAAACTCGGTTCCGACGCGCGCTAATACGCTGGTATCGCAAAAACGGCCGCAACCTGCCTTGGCGCGATACTAGCAATCCATACGCCATCCTGGTCTCCGAGTTCATGCTCCAGCAAACCCAGGTTGCTACCGTTATCCCTTATTATAATGAATGGCTGCGTCGATTTCCGGACTTCGCTGTTCTGGCGCGCACCTCCGAATCCAGCGTCTTACACGCCTGGCAAGGATTGGGTTACTACGCACGAGCCCGAAATCTGCACGCCGCCGCGAAAATAATTGTACGTCGACATGGTGGACGTTTTCCGCGATCGACCGATCAAATGCAGCAACTTCCGGGAATCGGGAAGTATACCGCCCACGCGGTCGCCAGTTTCGCATTCCAGCGGTCGGTTCCAATCGTCGAGGCCAACACGGCGCGTGTTTTGGCGCGCATTTTTAATTTGCAAGCCCCGATCGATAAAACCATCGGCCGTGAAATCCTCTGGAATCGCGCCAGGCAACTTGTGCCCAAACGCCGCGCCGCGCGCTTCAACTCAGCGCTCGTCGATCTTGGCGCTCTGATTTGCCTTCCCCGCAAACCGAGATGCTGGATTTGCCCGGTCAGAAATTTCTGCCGTGCACCAAATCCGGAGATCCTTCCGCTAAAGAAAGCTCGGCCGCGCACGAAGCAGCTCACTGAGAACCACGCCTTTGTCGTTAGGCAAAACAAAATCCTTCTTGAGCGCTCTGGCGGTCGCTGGCGCGGTATGTGGATATTGCCGCCGCTCGAAAAAAGATTGGCAAAGAGACGACCGCTCTACATGTCGATCTTCCCTTTTACGCATCATCGGGTGGCGTTGAAGGTTTACGGGCGCAGCCCGCGCAAGATCGACAAGACCTCACAGCGCTGGATCAAAATAGCTTTGATCGACTCGATCCCGGTTCCCTCCCCCCACCGGCGCGCGATCCGGCATCTTCTCACCGCAGCACGAGCAAGACAATCACACCGGCAACCGTCGTGAAAATCGTGATCGGAATTCCGAAGCGCGCGTAATCCCAAAACCCGACTTGCAGATGTTCCCGCACGGATTCGACCACGATCATGTTCGCTACCGAACCGACGATCGTAAGGTTCCCGGCAAAAGTTGTTGCTAGCGCGAGCACTTTCCACATCAGTTCGGGGTCGGCAAAGCGCGCGATCCACTTCCCCGCAACCAGAACAAACGGGACGTTTGAGAAAATATTCGAACCGGCCACCGAGAACCACGCGAGGTTCCAAGTCTGCGTTGTCACGGTTGACCCGAAGACGGGTCGCAGATGCCAATAAATCGCATCGGGTAAGCCGGTATCGCTCAACCCGTCGACAACAACAAACAGCGCTGCGAAAAATACGAGCAAGTGCCAATCGACCAGCTTGAGCACTTCGTGCGTATCGCGGCGCGCGAGTACCATCACCAGCACCGCGCCCGAGAGCGCCGTCCACGCCAGATTCAGGCCGGCGACAAAGCAGGCAAAGATCGGCACAAAGACGATGCAAACGATCGCAAACAAACCGCGGTCGAGTTTCGGAACAATGTGGATTTCAGGTTCGATGACCGCCGCTCGCAGAGCACTCCGGAAACCGAAATGCAAAATTATGAAATTGATTGCCAGTCCAATGATCGCTGCCGGTACCAGCGTTCGCGAGAATTGCGAAAAAGGAATATGCGAAAAATGCCCAATGATCATGTTCTGCGGATTGCCGACGAGCGTCGCGACGCTGCCAATGTTAGCACTCGTCGCGAGCGCGATGAGATAGGGCAACAGAGGAAGCTTCCCGCGTCGGATCACCGCGATAACCAGCGGCGTAAGCATTAAACATATCGTGTCATTGACCAGCAGCGCCGAGAGAATTCCGGAAGTAATCGTTAGGTAAAGCAAGAGCCGCTGCGGAGTGCGAGACAGTCGCAAGACAATATCCGCGGCCCATTCGAAAAAATGCGCGAGATAAAGATAGGCCGAGACAAGCATCATCGCGAGCAGCAGCACGATCGTGTCGTAGTTGACCGCACGATAAGCGCGCTCGGGCGTCATGACACCGGTTGAGACCATCAAGACTGCGCCAAGCAATGCTGCGGCTGGACGGTTCAATGGCAGAATTTTTAGCTGACGGCCACTGATGAGGATGTAAGTGGTCGCAAAGATTATCGTTGCGACCAGCTCCTGCTCCCAGTGATTCACAGTGCGTGCTTAACGGATGGCATGTCACTTTTCAACGAGCACAAATTTCTTTGCGAAGCTCGGGTGGAGTGAATAGCCTCTCGAATATGGGCGACGCGCGCAGCTCTGTTTGCGGATCCAATGATAAGGCACGCTGAATTATGAGGAGCATGACCGGCTATGGCCGCGGCGAGACTGATTACGGTGGAACGAAATTCGGTGTCGAGCTCAATTCCGTGAACCGGAAGCAGAGCGATATCGTGATCAATCTGCCACGCGATCTGGCCGAGCTCGAACCGCGCATTCGCCAGACGATCAATGAAAATATTTCGCGCGGCCGGACCAATGCCACCATCACTTTTCACAACGGCCCAAACGGTCCGCGCAACCTGGCGCTCGATACTGAACTCGCCCGCTCCTACCACGAAGCGATGCGGGCATTGCAAAAAGAGCTAAACGCGCCGGGCGAGATCACGATCGGCACGATCCTTCAAGCACCAGGGGTAATGCATTTCCCAGAACAAGTCGTAAATGCGGAGGAAGCCTGGCCAGCGATCGATCGCGCGCTGCGCGAGGCGCTGACGGATTTAATCAAAATGCGAGAACGCGAGGGCAGGCATCTCGCCAAGGATCTGATTCATCGTTTGAAGGCGATGCGGAAAAAACTCAAAGAGGTCCGCGCCCTTCATCCAGATGTGGTCAAAAGATACCGCGCTTCGCTGATCGATCGCATTCAAAAGGCTGGTCTGCCGATTGCCAGTGATGACGAACGTTTGCTGAAAGAAATTTCCTTCTTCGCCGACCGTGCCGACGTCTCGGAGGAATTAACGCGCCTGGAAAGTCACCTTGCGCAGTTTGCGCATCATCTGCGCAAGAACGAGCCGGTCGGTCGCACGCTTGAATTCATCACCCAGGAAATGTTTCGCGAGCTCAATACGCTCGGCGCGAAAGCAAATGATGCTGCCATTTCGCAGCGTGTCGTCGCGTCCAAGGCGGAGCTGGAGAAGATTCGAGAGCAAGTCCAAAATCTTGAGTAAACGGTTCAGCCGCTACGGAATTCTCTTTGTCGTTTCTGCGCCATCGGGCGCCGGCAAGACTACGCTTGTCGAAGCGCTTCGCCAAACTCCCAACCTTTTTTATTCCGTTTCCTGCACCACGCGAGCGCCGCGCTGCGGTGAAATTGAAGGCGAAGATTATCAATTTCTTTCCGACGCGGATTTTCAGGCGAGAGTGAGAGCCGGGGATTTTCTGGAGCACGCGGCAGTGCACGGAGACTGTTATG
>Ga0193727_1001333_pt1 | contig 10175 bp, 10 predicted proteins | sample H2c2metaG_FD_143051 | JGI IMG/M metagenome (GOLD analysis project Ga0193727, IMG submission 143051) | Soil microbial communities from a riparian zone of the East river system, Colorado, United States - H2c2 | ecosystem: Environmental > Terrestrial > Soil > Riparian zone | place: USA: East River...
GAGCGGAATGCCGGCCAGGGGCGTCGACCAATCGGCGGGCTTCACGATCACGCCGACGTGGAACGCATCGCCGGGGCGGTAGACCCCGCGATCGGAGAACAGATAAGCCGAGAGGCGGTCGGCCTGCACGGCGTTCGAGACGCCGCCGACGTCGAAACGCGAGAGATCGAGCTCGCGATCGGAGCGGTCCATCGGCAGGAACGCCACATCCTCGCCGCTCCGCGCCGTGTAGAGCACCGGCGTCCGCTCCTGCTCGAACGACTTGAGACTCGGGAACCGCACGTGACCGTCCGCGTCGGTCTCCGCCGAGAGCACGGTGAGACCGTTCTTCCCCACCACGTCCACGGTGACACCCGTGACCGGCAACCCCGTGCGTAACGACTGCACGAAGACGTCTTGCCCGCCCGCGGCGCCCTGCTTGGCCAGAATCCCGAGGTCGGTGAGCAGCATCAGGCGTCGATCCTGCGGCCCGGCGAGACGCCTGGAGACGGGGTCGTAGCCCTGGACAGTGAGCAAGAAGAGCCCGCGCGGGCCCGCGCCGCCCGCGAGGTACGGCGTGAGATCGAGGGGCTGATAGTGCGGCTTGCCGGGGCCCTGCGCCGGAATCGGGATCGTGTCGCTCTGGCGGGCCGTGAGGTTCGCCTCGTCGAAGTTGTAGTTGTTGAACTGCGTATTGCCGAAGATCAGGTTCGTCTGCGTGACGAGATGCTGGAGCTGATTCGGCAGCACACGCCCCACGTCGACGACGAGAGAGGGGATGTCGCGGCTGTAGATCGAAATGCGGCGGTCGCCGGAGATACTGAGCAGCGAGCCGCTGCCGAGCACTTTGACCTCCTTGGGGAACGGCGGAATCCAGGCGGTGCGGTCCCAGGTCTTCTCGAGCACGTAGCCGCCGTATGACCGCAGACCCTTCGTCACACGCACGTAGACGTAGCGGCCCGGCTCGGCGTCATAGCGGAACGCCTGGCGCGAGGTGTACTCGCGCTCCGCGGGCACCGCTTGCAACGGCAGCGGCGTCGCTTCCTTGAGGATGGTGGCGTCGATGATGTCAGGGCGGTCCCACACGTAGGGCCGTGTCCGTTGCGCCACCGGCGTCGTCGGATTGTAGATCGGCAGGATCCACGCCGACACGCTTTGCTGAATGTCCTTTTCGCCTACATCCGCGGTGGTCGCGAGCACGAGCACCTGCTCGGGCTCGTAGCGCGCGTTGCGCACGAGCGTGAGCTGCGCGTCCTGCACGGCGAGACTGAAGAGCCCGGGGATCTGGACGCGCTCCTCGACCGGCTGCTCCGTGCCGGGGCCACCGCGGCTCGAGCGCACGCCGGCGTCGACCGTCACGCGCATCATCGATGTCTTGTCTGGAATCGGGAGCGAGCTCGAGAGGATCGACGCGCTGAGGCCCTTCTTGTCCACGGCCACGGTGAACGGAATCGAGCGCAGACCTTGCAGGAAGCCGCCGCTCGGGCCTTCCAGTTTGAGCGAGACGCTACTCCGCAGCGACGCCGTATCGACCGGGTGGGTGAACGTGAACTTCACGAGGACCTGCTTCAGCTGGGGCTGCTGCGGGTCCTGATAGAACTCCGCCGAGGTGAGGGTCGCAACGAACGGCGCGGTGACAAAATCGAATCCGTAGTTCTCGAGCTTGACCGAGGGCGCCACGAATCCCTTGCCGTTGAACGACACGCTGAACCGCTTGCCGACGGGCCAGTCGTTCTCCGGCAGGAACTGCAGATCCCTGTCCCCAACCCAGCGCCACGTCCCCACGATCTCCGGCGAGATCTCCACGCCCGTCGTGATGACCTTCCCCACGGTCTCGAGCGGCGCGACCGACGTCTCGAAGTGCACGCGCAGCGGCTCGGGCTTGGGATTGTCCACGGTGAGGTTCGTCGCGTTCGGTGCCGCGACGGAGAAATCGATGCGGACGCCGCGCGGCCGATTGCGCCACAGCACGGCGCCGGTCCACAGCCCCACGAGACCCAGCGCGACGAGCAACGCCTTGCGTCTGAAGAGGCGCGGGTTCGCCGCGGCGCGCGCACGCAACGCGTGCTCTTTTTCTCGCAAGCTTGCGACCCAGGGCGGCGGCGACCACGCGACACTACCGATGGAAGATTTGAGAAAGTTGGCGACGCTGGCGCGCCACGCGGCGAGGCGCTCGGAGAATCTGCTCACAGAAATCCTGCTGGGTTGGAGGGGACTCTGTATGTAAGCCACTTCTCGCTGCGCGCGCTAGATTTGACGCATGCGATCGACGCGCACTTCCCTCCTCCTGGCCGTCGTGTGGTCGACCGGCGCCGCCGGACAGACGCCTCCCGCAGCTCCCCTTCGCACTCGACCCGAGCGAACCGGTTACCGGGAGACGAGCTCCTACGCCGACGTCATGGAGTTCGTACGTCGCGTGAGCGCCACAGCCCCGCGTCTGCTGCATCCGACCACGTTCGGCTACACGATGGAAGGACGGGCGCTGCCCCTGGTGGTCGTTGGGAGGGTGCGGGATGCCAGTCCGGCGGCGGTCCGGGCCAGCGGCAAGGTCCGCGTCTTCATTCAGGCGAACATCCACGCCGGCGAGGTGGAGGGGAAAGAAGCCACCCAGATGCTGCTGCGGGCCCTGGCCCGTGGGGACCACGCGGCCTGGTTCGACTCGCTAGTGCTCCTGATCGCCCCGATCTACAACGCCGACGGCAACGAACGCGTGAAGCTGACGAATCGGGGGCCCCAGAACGGCCCCGTCGGCGGGACGGGACAGCGCGCCAACGCCCAGGGGCTCGACCTGAACCGGGATCACATGAAGCTCGAATCTCCCGAGGCGCGCTCGCTGGTGGCGCTGTTCCGGGACTATGACCCCCAGCTGGCGATCGACCTGCACACGACGGACGGGTCGTTCCACGGCTATCACCTGACCTACGCCCCGCCCCTCCACCCCAATACCGACAGCGGCATCGTGCGGCTCGAGCGGAACGACTGGCTCCCGGCGGTCACCCGGGCGGTCAAGCGGCGCGACGGCTGGGACTTCTACTACTACGGCGACTTCCCGGGCCCCCGGGAGCAGGGCGTGGAGCGGGGTTGGTACAGCTTCGACGCCCGGCCGCGGTTCAACAACAACTACGTGGGGCTCCGGAACCGCTTCGCCATCCTGTCCGAAGCCTATTCCTACGCCACGTTCGGGGAGCGCATCAGGGCCACCTACCGCTTCCTCGAGGAGATCCTCGGCTACGCGCGGGGACACGCCTCGACGCTGCGGCGCGTCGTGACGGCTGCCGACTCGACCGACGTGACGGGCCAGACGCTATCGCTGCGGGAGGAATTCCAGCGGACCGACTCGGTAGCGATCCTGGTTGGGGAGGTCGCCGAGGACCGGAATCCGAGTACGGGGGAGCGGCTCTTCCGGCGGCTCGAGGTGCGGCGCCCGGAGCGGATGCCCGAGTTCCAGACGTTCCGGCCAACCGAGACGACGGTAGCTCCGGCGTTCTACTATGTGCCCGCCGACCTGAAGAAGGTCATTGCCCTGCTGGAAACCCACGGGGTGCGGCTCGAACGGCTCACCCAGGCTCAGACGCGGACGGTCGAGCGGTTCACGATCGATTCCCAGGCCACGGCCAGCACGGAATTCCAGGGACACAAGGAGCGGACGTTGTTCGGCCGGTGGGAAACCGCGGAAGTCACGTTGCCGGAGAGCACAGTAGTCGTGGTGGTTCACCAACCCTTGGGCCGGCTGGCGTTTACGCTGCTCGAGCCGCGATCCGACGACGGGGTGGTCGATTGGAATGTGCTGGACGACGTGCTGGCGGGGGCGAAGACCTACCCGATCCTCAGGCGGGGTCCTTAGCCCGTCCGTGGGTCACGGCTTTCATCATCCCGATGCCCAGCAAGATGACGCACGTGATGATCACGTAGACGGTGGACACCCCCGCCCGCACGAGAGCCCACGCCACGCCACCGATGAGGATCAGGAATCCGGTGATGTAGATCGCGAAGGACATAGGCTGGTAGTATCACGCCGGGGGTGGTCCCACGGTATCGCTCGAAGGGACTAATGCGGGCAGGTGAAGCCTCCGTCCTCAGGATGAAACGGTGTGCTCCGCCGAGACGTTTGGAGGTCCGAGGTCCGCGGGCGTGAAATGGTAGCCCGCCGACGACTGGCTGTACGTGACGGGACCCGTCTTGGTAACGCTGGCGAACCGCACGTCGATGCTCGTCAGCGAACTGTACTTGGGGTAATGATCGCGGACGTACTCGGCGACTCGGCGGGCGTAGGCGGCTTTCTCGATCTCGGGAAGACTATCGGCCGCCGTGTTCGCCAACGTAACCGTCAGGTAGGCGTTGGTGATGTTGATGCTGATGCCGGATTCGTGAAACTCCCGGGCCATGCCTTGTTGGAAGGCCAGCAGCGCGCCCAGCTCCGCGCACCCGAGTACCGACAAGAGCACGAGCGCGACACGCGAGAAGGGTTTGATCATGGGGAGGCGTCCTTGCCGATCGACCAGACGATCGGGATCCCGATCGTCTGGTCGATGCCGATCAGCTGAACCCACCAGCGGTACGAGTACGTCCAGTGACCTACGAGAAGGGGAATCACCACCAGCGACATCATGAGCCAGACGAACGGTCCGTAGAGCGCCGCGACCTTGACCACGCCGTAGGGACCCGCGAGGAGCCGTTGCACCCAGCCCATCCGCATCACAATGAATAGGAACACGGCCGACCACCCGAACGCGACGCAGAAGTGCATCAGGAGTCCGAAGAGTGCGACCGCCATGCCACCGTCTAACGCCGACCTGCCGAGGAGCGTGGATGCGACCCCCCGCCACAAGGCCGCGAACGTCGATCCGTAGAAGACGGTGACCAATACGGACGAGAAGAGGCCGTCGCTGATCCCCGTCAAGACGGTGGACCGCAGGAGTTTCCTGGCGATCGGATTCACATCGCCCACCGCACTGCTGCCACCGCGAAGAACAAGAACGGCGCCGCTCCCTGGATGACGGCGCCGCGGCGCATGCCTGGTGCCGACGCCGCCAGCACGAACGCCGCGCCCAACATGAAGGCGCAATTCCAATAGACGAGCGTCCACCCGACGCGGGGATGACCTGTCAGGACCGCGGCGAGGCCCGCGAATGTGCCGAGCGCCAAGAACAGGTTGTAGAAACCCTGGTTGAACGCGAACAGTCTCGTCGCTTCCGCCTGATCAGGGCTCTGACGAAAACGCGCGCGCACGCCGGGCGTGGTCCACAGCACGCTCTCCATGCAGAAGATCAACACGTGGACCAGTCCCGCGAGGATCGCCGCGAGCCACATGAGCGCTGTCATTTGATGTTCTCGAACCGGACGTTGAGGATCTGATACCGTTGCCAGTCGCGGTAATCGAAATGCCACCACTCGGTCGGATTCACCGTGAACCCCTCGGCCTCGAGCACTCGGCGCAGTAGCGCCCGGTGCCAGCGCTGCCGCGACGTGCCACCGGGATAATCGGAGAGCGCCCGCACCGTCGCTTCATCGTAGGTGGACGGCATCTCGATCGGCGCGCCGGTCGCGAGATCGTACAGCGTGATGTCCACCGCCGCTCCACGATTATGCTTCGAGCCGCGCGCCGGATTCGCCACGAGCCAACGAGACTCCGGGGGCGTCGCGTCCCAGAACACCTTCGTCACGTACCAGGGCCGGTAGGCATCATGGATCAGAAGCCCGTAGCCGAGGGGGCGGAGCACGCGAGACGCCCGCACCAAGGCCTGGGCCGCGGGACGCTGCAGGAACGCGCGCGGCGACGAGTAGAACACGCTCCCCAAAAAATTGTTGGTCGTCGCGTAGCGGATGTCGAGGTGGATCGTCGGATCGAGCCTGGTCGGCTGCACGAGATCGGCCGCCAGGAACGCCCCACTCTCGGCGGGAGGTGTCAGCCGCCGATCGGCCCGGAGGAGCTTCGCGACCGATCGCACTGGCCGCAGGTGGAGCTGCCCACCGTCGGCGGGACCGAGCTGCAGTCGCCGCCGCGTGACACCGTCCATCGCGATCTCGCCGTGACGGAACACGACCTGCCCGTGGTCCACGCCGCGGCCCGCGAACGCGAACACCGAGTCCGAGACCGGAGCCAGGGGCTGTGGAGCGGCCGGTTTGACGAGCGCGACGAGCGCGCCGCCCTCCTCGAAGACGTAGAGCGTATCGTGGTCTGACGCGTAGGCGCCGATCAGACCGAGCCACGCCGCCGGAGGCGCCGCCGGCTTCGGCGGCAACGAGTCGGTGACTTGCAGCAGCAGCGCGAGCAGCAGCACGTCGCTACCGGTGCTGCGCGAAGAGCCAGCGAGCGAACTCGTCCGACCCGTACACCGCGTCCCAGATGTTGTGGTTCATGCCGAGGAACTCCGTGTACTGCACGTTGGCGGATGCCGCCTTGAGCGCGGCCGCGGGCTCGCGCGAACCGGCGACCGGCACGGCACCGTCCACCTCACCGTGGAAGATCCAGATCGGCAGCTTGGCGAGCCGGCTCGCCAGCGCCGGGAGAGCGGCGCCGTTCTCGGCAGGGACGACAGGCACCGACCCGCGGAACCGGTCCATGTCCACCACCCACCCGCATATCGGCGCGATCGCCGCAAACAGCTCCGGATGGCGGTACGCGATGTACCAAGTCCCGTGGCCACCCATCGAAAGGCCCGTCAGATACACGCGGGCCGGGTCGGTGCGGAATTCTTTCTGCGTCTGCGCCAGCGCGGCGAGCGCCGCATCGGCCGGCGCGCCGACCCACTGCGAGTCGGTGGGCACCTGAGGGAAGATCACAATCGCGGGAAAGCGCGCGGGATTCTGCCGGATCGCCGGGGCGAGCCCCACGTTCGTCTGGATCAACCCGTCCGCGCCCCGTTCGCCCGCGCCGTGCAAGAAGAGGATGACGGGCCAGCGCGGCTGGGACGCGTAGTTGGCGGGGACGTACACCTCATAGCGATATGTCGCGCCGCCCACCGTGACGGTGCGGTCGAGGAACCCTGTCTCGACTCGCTGCGCCTGCAGTGACGTGACGGCGGCCAGAATCAGCGTAAGCATCATGCCTCCTCCGAATCGAACGGCCACGTGTGAGACTTCCACGACCATACCCCAAAACACACCGCACCGAGCACGAGCGCGGCCAGTCCAAACGCGATGACCTCGAGCGGCGTGGTGGCAAAGATGAAGATCCATCCTAGCAACGCCAGTAGGCTCGGGAGCGGATAGAGCCAGATGCGGTACGGCCGCGGCATGTCGGGCGCCCGGCGGCGCAGCAACGTGACCGCGCCGATCTGGCCGATGAACTGTACGAGGATGCGCGTCGTGAGCAGCGCGTCGATCACCATCCCGAGCGACGCGAAGCCGGCGACGATCGACAGCACGCCGAGCACCACGAGCGAGACGTAGGGGAAACCCTTCGTTGGGTGCAGGCGCGCGAACACCTTGAAGAAGTAGCCGTCCTTCGCCGCGGCGTAGGGGACGCGCGAGTATCCGAGGAGCAGCGCGAAGACCGACCCGAATGCGGTCCAGAGGATCATCGCCGTGATGATCGTGGCGACGCTGGAGCCGTAGATCCGTTCCATGAAGATCGAGACGACGAAGTCGGACTCCGGGTGCGCCGCGACCGGCACAAAGTCGCGCCACGGCACGACGCCGATGATCGAGAAGTTGATCGCCACGTAGATCAGTGCGACGACGATCGTGCTGATGAGAATCGACCGGGGAATCACTCGGCCCGGATTCTCGACCTCGTCACCGATGTAGCAGACGTCGTAGTAGCCGAGGTAGTCGTAGGCGCCGACGCGCGAGGCGGCGCCGAGGCCCATCACGAAGCCCCAGGAGAAGTTGAAGGCGCCGGGGGGGAAGTCGAAGGCAATCTTGGGATCGAAGTGCATCGCGCCCGTCGCGATTACGGCGATGACGGTGACGATCGTCCCGATCCAGAGCGTCACGGTGATCGTCGCGATCGATTTGATGCGCCGGTAGAGGAGCGCGAGGTTCACGAGCCCGATGACCGTGATCACGAGCATCGTCTGCCGCGCCGTGATTCCCTTCCAGATGTAGCCCAGATAGTGCGCGAACCCGATGTAGCCGGACGCAATCTCGAGGGGCCCGCTGAGGACGAACTGCCACACGAACAGGAAGCCCATCAGGCGCCCGAGCTTCTCGGGCCCGTAGCCCTGGCGCAGGTAGCCGAACGACCCGCCCGATCCGGGCATCGCGGCGCCCAGCTCGCTCCACACCGTGCTGTCGCACAGCACGGTGATCAGCGCCACGATCCAGCCGAGCATCGCCTGCGGGCCGCCGAGGGCCGACATCAGGAGCGGGATCGTGATGAAGGGCCCGATCCCGATCATGTTCGTCATGTTGAGCGCCGTGGCGTGCAGCAGGCCGAAGCGGCGCACCATCGGTGGGGACGAGGCGGGAGGCCCGCTCAATGGGACATCATCTTGGTGGGCAGAATCAGCTCGGGCTTTGTATTGAAGAGGAAAGCCGTCACGATCCACTGGTCTTTCGGCATGTAGCAGTCGAAGCGCACATACACCGGACCCTTCTCATACAGCATGACGAGATAGGTCCGCGAGGCGTAGGTACCGAAGGCGACGGCTTCGAGCGGCTCGTACCCCACCATCTTGCCGTACGCCGTCTCGATCTGCTCGAGGGCTCTGGTCCCGTCGGAGAAGTCGGTAATCGGCGAGTCTTTCATCCACATCGCCATGGCCGCGCTCGCTCCTCTCAGCTTGTACGCCTCGAAGCCCGCTCGGACAATGGGAGGTAGGGTGACGGCCTGGCCGCGCAGCGCAGGTGTCGCGGCGGCCGCGAGGCAAGTCAACAGCATGACAGCGCGCATGAGACTCCTCCGAAAAGACTCGCCAAGGTACGTCACGATTGGTCATCGCCGCGAAGCAGCTCGCGCAGCATCCGTTCGGGATTATCGAGGAACGCCTTGGTGATCTGATAATGCTCCGTGTCGAGATAATCGGCGCGAGTCAGCGCTGCCTCGGTGAACAGGTTGATGGTCGCCCCTGGATAGCCGAGCAAGATCGGTGAGTGCGTGGCGATGATGAACTGGGACCTACGCTGCACCAACCGGTGCATCGCCGCCAGCAGCGCCAGCTGCCGCGCCGGGGAAAGCGCGGCTTCCGGCTCATCAAAGAGATAGAGCCCGTTCCCTTTCAATCGATTGAGCACCAACGACAGAAATGACTCGCCGTGCGACTGGGCGTGCAGGCTGCGGCCCCCATAGGCCTCGGCGTTGTCGATCGTGGCCGTGTCGTCCACCGCCGACGCCAGATTATAGAACGACTCGGCTCTCAGGAAATACGAGTCGGTCGGGGCGTCGCGGCTTTTCGTCAGGGTGAGGAATCGAAACAACTGCGAATGGCTCGGGCGTGTAGTGAAGCGCTGCCACTTGCTCCCGCCTTCCGGATTGAGCCCGAACGCCGCGGCGATCGCCTCGAGCAGCGTCGACTTCCCCGACCCGTTCTCGCCCACGAAGAACGTCACCGGCGTGTCGAAGGTGAGGGTGGTGAGGTGACGAATCGCCGGAACTGAGAAGGGGAATTGCTCGGCGGGGACCTTGTGATCGGGCTCCCGCGTCACGGATTGAATGAAAATGCCTGGTAGGGTCGGGGCGAGCTTGGCCCGCGGCTTCTTCATTCCCCCGAATCTACAGCTACAGTCGCATACTCGTTCCGTTACCCCGCACCCAGCTCGGGACCGCGGCACCGTCGATGGTGGCGGGGAGGAACACCATTCGCCGTTGCTCGGTGACGATCGCTTGGTCGAGATCCCGCAATCCACTACTAGTGTTCAAGCGGACATCGCTGACGGTTCCGGTCTCGTCGATGAACAGCTGCACGTCCAGGCGGACTTTCCCGGACGGCACACGTTCGCCGGGCAGGACTTCGATTCGCCCCGTGGCTGTAAGGCCCGGCACCCCGTTGGGCGGAAGCTCGGGCGGGCAATAAACGGAGCGTTCCACGATCCCCGCCCGGCCCGGGCCCGCGCGCACCCGCACACGCAGCGCTCCCATGGGACTCGGCGGAGGCATGCGGCGCAGGCCGCGACTCATGATCTGCAAGAACTGTATGGACCCGGGGGACGGGACTCCCGCGGGTTCCACCAGCCGCACGGCGGCAGGTCCGTCTTCCTTGTAGAGGATGCTGACCACCATGCTGGTGGTGTCGCTCTCAGGAGAGGTGTCGATG
>Ga0193727_1001334_pt1 | contig 10174 bp, 6 predicted proteins | sample H2c2metaG_FD_143051 | JGI IMG/M metagenome (GOLD analysis project Ga0193727, IMG submission 143051) | Soil microbial communities from a riparian zone of the East river system, Colorado, United States - H2c2 | ecosystem: Environmental > Terrestrial > Soil > Riparian zone | place: USA: East River...
GCAGGCGACGGCGGAGATCCTCGTTCAGCTGATCGGGCTCGCGCAGGAACGTGGTGCGCGCACGGTCGCAGATCTCGTCGACCTCGCTGCGCCGCGCGTGCGGAAGGTGTACGCGAAGCGGAGCCTTGCCTTCGGCGCGCCGACGTCGCCGGGCGTCTATCTGTTCCGCGACCGCCACGACCAGGTCCTCTACGTTGGACGCGCGCGCGACCTGCGCGCGCGCCTCCGCTCCTACTTCAGAACGGACCGGCAGCGTCCCGCGGTCGAAGCGGCACTCGCGGCCCTCGAGCGGATCGAGTGGCGCGTCACCGGCTCCGAGCTCGAGGCGGCGCTCGAGGAGCTCCGTCTGCTGCGTGAGCTTCGTCCCGTCGCCAACGCGCGCAATGCCCGGCCGGACCGCTACGTCTATCTCCGCCGGCGCGGCGACAGCCTCGTCTGCTCACAGACGCCGACGCCGCTCGGGCCGTTGCGAAGCCGGGCCCGCGCGCGACTGGCCTGCCGGGCGCTCGACGGAGCAACAGCGGAAGAGCTGCAACGGCCCGAGCTCGCGCTGCCGCGGTTACGCGCACGCCTGCGCGACCTCGCCGAGTGCCGCCGCTACGAGGACGCGGCCCGGTTGCGCGACCGGATCGAAGCGCTCGACAGCATCGTGCGGGCCTTTCGCCGCGTCGACCAACTGCGCCGGGCCCGCTGCTGCCTGCTTGCCCCCGCAGCGGAGGCCGGCTTCGTGCGGGCCGTCTTCGTCGCCGGTGGACGCATCGCAGCCGTGCGCACGCTGCCCGTGGGCGCCGGCGCGGAACTCGAGGTCGACGCAGGACTTGCGGAGACGCGACTCGAGACTCCGGAGCACCTCGCAGCCGAGTGGCTCGACGAGCTCCTGCTCGTCAGCACCTTCTTGCGCCGGCCTCCGCCGGAGCTCCGCGTTGCCCCGCTCGAGCGCGACGCGATTCTCAGTCTGGCGGCGGCTCTTCCACGGGCTCTGGGCGGGGAGCCTCGAGCACGACCGGCCGCTCGTGCGGCTTGATCCGCCCTTCCTTGATCTCCTCGGCCCAGTGGCACGCGACCTCGTGGCCGGTGGAGAACTTGCGAAGCGGCGGCACTTCCTCCCGGCAGCGGGTCGGCTGCACGAACGGGCAACGCGTGTGGAACCTGCAAGCCGCCGGTGGATTCGCCGGGCTCGGCAGATCGCCTGCGAGGAGGAGCGGCCTCCGCTCCTTCTCGATGACAGGGTCGGGAATCGGCACCGCCGACAGGAGCGAGATCGTGTACGGGTGCAGAGGGTTCTCGTAGAGCTCGGCCGCGGTAGAGATCTCGACGATCCAGCCGAGATACATCACCGCGATGCGGTCGGAGATGTGTCGCACCACCGCGAGATCGTGTGCGATGAACAGATAGGTGAGGTCGAACTCTTCCTGCAGGTTCTCGAGGAGGTTGATGATCTGCGCCTGAATCGAGACGTCGAGCGCCGACACAGGTTCGTCGGCGACGATGAAATCGGGATTGACCGCGATCGCGCGGGCGAGACCGATCCGCTGGCGCTGACCGCCGGAGAACTCGTGCGGGTAGCGGCCCGCGGCGTCGGCAGGTAGTCCGACGATCTGCAGCAGCTCGCGCACACGGGTGTTCGACTCGCGCCGATTCGCGAGCCCGTGACTGCGCAGCGGCTCTCCGATGATGCGCCCGACGCTGTGGCGAGGGTTGAGCGACGCATAGGGATCCTGGAAGACCATCTGCATACGCCGTCTCAGAGGCCTCAGCTCGGCCTCATTGAGCTGCGAGATGTCCTGGCCGTCGAAGTGGATGGTTCCCTCGGTTGGTTTGTAGAGGCGGATGATCGCGCGTCCGACCGTGGACTTGCCGCAGCCGGACTCGCCGACGAGCCCGACGGTCTCGCCCTTCTTGATCGTTAAGGAGATGTCGTCGACCGCGCGGATGTCTCCCACGTGCCGGTCGAGAACGATGCCGCTCTTGATCGGGAAATAGACCTTGAGATGCTCGAGCTGGACGAGTGGGCCGGCGCCGTTCGCCGCGTGCGTCACGCCGTCGCCGCCTCACGTTCGCGCTGCCACTCTTCGGCCGGCACCGGGTTGAAGCAGGCCACCTTGTGTCCCCGCTCCACCTCGACGAGCGACGGCACCGACCGGCGCGACTCGTCCACCTCGAAGCGACAGCGTGGCTGAAAAGGACAAGCCGCAGGCGGTCGCAACATGTCCGGCGGCGAGCCTTCGATCGGGTGCAGCCGCGCGCGGTGTCCGGCGTCCAGCCGCGGCACGCTCTGGAGCAGCCCGAGCGTGTACGGATGGCGCGGGCTACCGAAAAGCTGCTCGGCCGAGCCCGTCTCCATGAACATCCCCCCATACATCACGTTCACGCGCTCGCACATTCCCGCGACGACTCCGAGGTCGTGCGTGATCAGGATCAGCGCCGCGTCCTCCTCGGTCACGAGCTCACGGAGCAGATCGAGGATCTGGGCCTGAATCGTGACGTCGAGCGCTGTGGTCGGTTCGTCCGCGATCAGCAGCTTCGGCTTGCAGGCGAGCGCCATCGCGATCATCGCCCGCTGTCGCATCCCACCGGAGAACTGATGTGGGTAATCACGGAGGCGAGCCTTGGCACTCGGGATTCCCACCCGGTCGAGAGCCTCGGCGGCCTTCGCCTCGGCCTCTTTGCGGTCCAGGTCGAAATGCGTTTCGAGTGCCTCCCTGATCTGTCGTCCGATCGTCAGGACCGGGTTGAGGGAGGTCATCGGGTCCTGGAAGATCATGGCGATCTCCCGCCCGCGAATGCGGCGGAGGGCACGGTCGCTCTGGTGGATGAGATTCGTTCCCTCGAACACGGCGGCGCCGGACTCGACTTGCCCGTTGCGCGCGAGCAGGCCGAGGATGGCGAGCGACGTGACGCTCTTGCCACAGCCTGATTCGCCGACGATTCCGAGCGTCTCCCCCCGAGCAATGTCGAAAGAGATGCCGTTGACGGCGTGCACCGTGCCACGCCGCGTCCAGAAGCGGACGTGCAGGTCCTCGACGGAGAGGAGCAGGTCTCTAGCCACGTGAGCGCAGCTTGGGATCAAGCGCCTCGCGCAAGCCGTCGCCAATGAGGTTGAACCCGAGAACGGAAAGGATGATCGCGATACCGGGAATGATCGCCAGGAAAGGCGCCGTCGCGAGGTAGTCGTTCACGTTGGCGAGCATCGTCCCCCATTCCGGCGTCGCCGGATCCTGCGGGCCGAGCCCGAGGAAGCCGAGGCCGGCTACGTCGATGATCGCGGTGGCCATTGCGAGCGTTCCCTGCACGATCAAGGGTGAGACCGAGTTCGGGAGGATGTGGCCGAAGAGAATCCCTCGCTTGCGAACCCCCACCGAACGGGCGGCTAGGACGAAGTCGTTTTCCTTCTGCGCCAGGACGGAGCCGCGCAGCAGGCGCGCGAAGATCGGGATGTTGACGATCCCGACGGCGAGCATCACCTGCCACAAGCCCGGTTGGAGCGCGGCCACGATCCCGATCGCAAACAGCAAGCCGGGTATTGCGAGCATGACGTCCATCGCACGCATGATGGTCGAGTCGACGGCGCCACCGAGGTAGCCGGCCGTCGCACCGAGCAACATCCCGACCGAGAGGCCGATGGCGACCGACACGACGCCGATCAACAGCGAGTAGCGGGCGCCGTAGACGATGCGAGAGAACTCGTCGCGGCCGAGTAGGTCGATCCCGAACCAGTGGCCCGCAGTCGGGCCGACCGGCTCGCCGTTCTTCAGCAGGTCGAGATTCTGATCCTTCGGCCCGTAGGTTGCGATCAGAGGCGCGAAGATCGCGACCGTGACGAAGACGGAGACGAAGAAAGCGCCGAGGACTGCGCCCGGGTTCCGAATCAGGCGGTAGCGCGCTTCGCTCCAAAGCCCCGACGGCGCCTGGTGGCCAATCTCCAGCCCCTCGATTTCGGCGACGGACATCAGCTGTACCGGATACGCGGGTTGATGATCGCGTAGGAGATGTCGACGATGAGGTTCACGAGGACGAACACGACTGCAAGGAAGAGAATGCCTCCCTGAAGCGCGGGATAGTCGCTGTTGAAGATCGCGTCCCGCAACCACGATCCCATGCCCGGGAAGGCGAACACGGTCTCCGTCAGCACCGCACCCGAAAGCAGGAGTCCGGTTTGAAGGCCGATGATCGTCGACACCGGGAGCAAGGCGTTCCGTAGAACGTGTCGCCGGTCGACGGTGTTGGGCGACAGCCCCTTCGCACGAGCCGTGCGAACGTAGTCCTCGTTCTGGACGTCAAGCGTCGAGGCTCTTGTGATGCGCATGATGATTGCGAGCGGGATCGATCCCAGCGCAATCGCCGGCAGGATCAGGTGTTGGATCGCGTCCCAGGACGCAGCCCAGTTGCGGGTGATGATCCCATCGAGGACGTAGAAGCCGGTCGGGTGCTCGTTATTGGCCAGCACGTCCTCACGCCCCACACTTGGCAGCAGGTGCCACCGCACGGCGAAGAAGTACTTGAGGATGATCGCGAGGAAGAAGATCGGGATCGAGATCCCGATCAGCGAGCCCACGAGGCTTAAGTGGTCGAAGACCCCGCCGTACCGTTTCGCCGCGAAGAAGCCGAGCGGCAGGCCGATGCCGACCGCGAAGATCATCGCGGCGAAGGCGAGCTCGATCGTGGCCGGGAAGCGGCGCCTGATCTCCGAGGCGATCGTGCGGCGCGACGAGATGCTCGTGCCGAGATCTCCGTCGACGACTGTCACCTTCAGGTAGTCGACGTATTGCAACGGCAACGGGCGGTTGAGCCCGTAGCGCTCCTTGTACTGCTTGACGAGCTCAGGTGTCGCGCGCTCGCCGAGCAGCGCCGAGGCCGGGTTGCCCGGCAGCGCGTGGACCCAGAAGAAGATCAGGATCGACACGCCGAGGAGAATCGGGACGAGCAACAACAGCCGGCGGACGACGTACCGAAGCATTGGTTAGTCGTCCGCCGGCTGCGTATCTATCTGCTACTGACCTCCGAATCCGGCGTTCTGGAACCAGACGCCGCCTACCGGCGTTGCAATCAGCCTCGTCACACGCTTCTCGGCCCCGAGTGCTGGGGTCGCATGCGCGTACGGAACACCTGGCAGGTATTTCATGATCATGATGTTCGCCTGCTGGTAGAGCTTCACCCGCTTGGCGAAGTTCGGCTGGTTGAGCGCCCTGTTCAGGATGCCCTCGATAGCCGCATTGTGGTACCCGAACTGCGGGTTGAAGTTCCGGAAGAACGTTCCGAGGAAGTTGTCCGGATCTCCGTAGTCACCCGTCCATCCGATCAGGTTCAGATCGCCGGCAGAACCTTCGTTCACCTTCGGAACGTAGGTCGGCCGCCACGGTGCGCTGTGCGCGACCACTTTGAAACCGGACGCCTCGAGGCTAGCTGCGAATGCCTGGAAGTTCCGCTGTGGGTCGGGCATGTAGGGCCGTGACACGCTCGTCGGATACCAGAAGTCGACCGTGCAAGGAACCTTGCAACTCGACGAATTCAGCAGTTCCTTCGCCTTCGTCGGGTTGTACGGGTACTTCGCGACCTTGTTCGTCCAACCGAAGAGGCTCGGCGGCTGGAACTCGTTCGCGACCTTTCCCGTTCCGTAGTAGAAGTTCTTCACCACGGCAGCACGGTTCAGGCCGTAAGCGACTGCCTGCCGAACCTTGATGTCGTTCATCGGGGACCCAGGGCCCTGGTGCATCGTCACGTACGCGACGTTGAACGCCGGCCGCTTGACGACCTTGAGCCTCGAGTCACCGGACAATCCGCCGATGTCCTGGGGCGGAGCAAGGTCGAACGCGTTGATCTCGCCGGTCTTGAGCGCCTGGAAGCGCGCCTCGTTGTCCGAGATCGGCCGGATGATCAGCTTGTCGAGCCGCGCCTTCTTGCCCCAGTAGCTGCCGTTGCGGACGAGCTCGACCTTCTGGCCGATCGTCCACGACGAGAACTTGAAGGGCCCGGTGCCGGTCGGATGCTGGAACGCATATGTGCCGGTCGCGCGGAAGGCGCCGCCGCTCAGAGTTGCCTGATCGGCGCCGTACTTCTTCATCGCCGTCGGGCTCTGCATCGCGAACGACTGGATCACGAGCGACGGGAAGAACACGCCCGACGCACGATTCAGCCGAACCACGATCCGCGAGGAGCCGACCGTCTTGCAGCTCTGGAACAACGGGGGCGACAGGTTCGCCACCTCGTTCTTCTTGAAGCCGCCGTACGTGGCCTGGTAGTAGAACGTGGCCGACGGATCCTGGAACGGGCCCGTCCAGTTGTACCAGCGGTTGAAGTTGTAACAAGCAGCCGCCGCATTCCACGGCGTGCCGTCATGGAACTTGACCCCCTTGCGGAGGTTGAACGTCCAGATCTTGCCTGCGCCTGAGAGCTTCCAGCTCGTGGCCAAAGACGGGACGATTTTCGTTGTTCCCGGCTTGAGCTTCACGAGCCCTTCGAACATCTGCTCAGTGACGCGGAACGACTCGCCGTCTGACACGAGCGCCGGATCCAGATACGTCGGATCCGACGCGCCCGCAAAGACGAGCGTCCCTGAACTAGAGGCACCACCTGCTGTACTCGCGACTACCAGCACGATCAACGCCGCGAGAGGCAGTGCCAGCCTTCTCAAAATCCCCCTCACACAATCTCCTTTCATCGCACCGCCCCTCCAGGCGGACGAGCAAGTATGAACAGAAGGTTAAGCCTTCCTCAAGGCTTAGACGCAATTCGCAAGGAAACGATTGAGGGCGGCCCTTTGGCCGCCCTCACTTCCGATCAATACTGCTGCTGCGGTTAAGCAGCCAGGGAGATCAGATCTCGCAGCGCCGAGAGGCGTGCGAGGGCCTGGCCTTCGAGCTGCCGGACCCGCTCGCGGGTCAGGTCGAGCTCGTGGCCGATCGCCTCGAGCGTCCAGGGCTCGCCTTCGAAGCCGAATCGAAGCTCCAGGATGCGGCGTTCCCGCTCCGGGAGGGCGTCGAGTGCCCGCCGGACGCCTTGGCGCCGGAGCGACTCTTCTGCCTCGTCGAAGGGATCGGCGGCCTCGCGGTCGGCGAACAGGTCGCCCAGCTCGCCCTCGTCGTCTGCGCCGACCGTCTGGTTCAGCGACACCGAAGCTTGGGCTGCGCCAAGGGCCTCGTCGACATGCTGAATCGGGAGGCCGGTTGCCTCGGCGAGCTCGTCCTTCGTCGCCTCGCGACCGAGCTCGACCTCGAGCCGGCGGGCCGCACGCGACAGCTTCTGCTGGCGCTCGACGACGTGGACCGGGACGCGGATCGTGCGGGCGTGGTTCGCCACAGCGCGCTGCACCGACTGGCGGATCCACCAGGTCGCGTACGTCGAAAACTTGTAGCCGCGCCGCCAGTCGAACTTCTCGACGGCACGGTTGAGGCCGAGCGTGCCCTCCTGGATCAGGTCCAGGAAGGGGACGCCGAGGCCCCGATAGCCCTTGGCGATGGAAACGACCAGGCGCAGGTTCGACTCGATCATGCGCCGCTTGGCGACGGGGTCGCCCCGCTCGATTGCCTTGGCGAGAGTGACTTCCTCCGCGGCGGTGAGCAGCTTGTGGCGGCCGACATCGGCCAGGAAGAGCTGAAGGCTGTCGGCGGACCCCGAGAGAACGTGGGTCTCCGGCTTGACAGGCTTCTCTTCCTTTTCTGCGTCCTTTTCCTTGGCTTCGGCCTGGCGGACGTCGAGCCCGATTCGCTCGAGCTCGCGGGTCAGCTCCTCGACCTCGGCCTCGTTGAGGTCGTGCTCCAGGGCGAAGGCCTCGAGCTCGACAGCCTCGAGATGCCCACGCTCCTCAGCGCCCTCCACGAGTGCCTTGGCCTGGTCGGAATCAAGCAGTTCGTGCAGCTGATTTTGTGTCAAGTGTCCCTTTCGCGTCCTACTTTGTGATACGCGGCCAACCTTCGCACTGTAGGTCGAATTCCCTTTTCTTTCCAGGGATAGGAGTCCCAAAGGACCCTCGGACCTGGAACGAGATCGTGCCCTTTGTTATTCCGTCGCCGCGGGTTCCTTGGATTGCGCGCGAACCGGAAACTCGAACTCGATCTTGTCCTCGTCATTCAAGACGAGCCGGGCACGAAAAGGTTTGCCGTTCCGCGACCGGAAGCCAGAGAGTACTTCCCGGGTCCGACGTTCCTCGATCAGCTGCCGCGCGATCTCGGGCGTGAGGGTGCGGCTGGCGACCCTTTTCCAGATCACAAAGCCGCAGCCGACCTCTTCCCGGCTCTTCCAGCTGGTGCAGCCGTAGGCCTTCGAGTTCTCCTTGATGATCTCGCCCGTCTCGGCTCCGCACCGCGGACAGGGCCCGAGCTCGACCCTGATGGGACGGAGCTGCTCCTTGTCCAGGGCGGCGATCTGGTCGACCGTCTCCTTGGCGAAGTCGGCGATCCCCTTCATGAACTTCTTGCGATCGCCCTTTCCGTGCTCGATCTCGGAGAGCTTGTTTTCCCAGTCACCGGTGAGCTCCGGAGAGGTCAGCTTGTGGTTCTCGAGCATCGTGATCACCTGGATGCCCTTGGGCGTCGCCTGCAGGTCCTTGCCGACGCGTTCGATGTACTCGCGCCGGATCAGCGTCTCGATCGTCTCGGCACGGGTCGCAGGAGTACCGAGGCCGGATTCCTTCATCGCCTCTCGCAGCTCCTCGTCGTCGATCAGCTTGCCCGCGGTCTCCATCGCAGAGAGCAGCGTCGCCTCGGTGTAGCGGGGCGGTGGCCTCGTCATCTTGTCCTCGATCTCCGCGGCGATGCAGCGGACGGTCTGGCCCTCCTGCAGCGCAGGGATCTCGCCCCCTTCGCCCTCGTCCTCCGACTGCCGCTCCTGATCGGGCTCGAGCCCGTAGACGCCGCGCCACCCGGCCTCGAGCGTGATCTTGCCGCGCGTTCGGAAGCGCTCCTCCTCGACGAGCGTGATCACCGTTGTGCGGGCATAGCGCGCCGGCGGATGGAACACGGCGAGGAAGCGCTTGGCGACGAGGTCGAACACACGCCGCTCGTCGGGCGAGAACGCTTCGAGGTCCTTTTCGATGTCGGTCGGGATGACTGCGTGGTGGTCGCTCACCTTCGCGTCGTTGACGACGCGGCCGAGCGGCAGCTGGTCGAGCGCGAGCACGTATTCGGCTCCCTTGCGGTAGTCCTCGATCGGCTCAAGCGTCGCGGCCGTCGGCTTCAACTGGGGAACCATGTCGCCGGAGAGGAAGCGCGAGGACGTACGCGGATAGGTGATCGCCTTCTTGCTCTCGTAGAGCGACTGCGCGGCCTGCAACGTGCGCCGCGCGGAGAAGCCGTAGCGACGGTTCGCGTCACGCTGGAGCGAGGTGAGGTCGTACAGGAGAGGCGCGCGCTCGGACTGCTCCTTGCGCTCGACCTTCTCGATCGTCCCGTCCTGGCCTGAGACCTTGGCGACTATCGCATCGGCGCGAGAGAGGTCACCGAAGATCCGCGTTTCGTCGCCCTCGAACCAGAGACCCTGGTAGGGCGGCTGGAACGTCCCGTGGATGAGGCGGTACGGCTCGGGGACGAACGCCTGGATCTCGCGCTCACGATTGACGATCAACCCGAGCGTGGGCGTCTGGACGCGGCCGAGCGAGACGACACCGCCGACCCACGCGCGGCCGCGAATCGTCGCCGCGCGGGTCGCGTTCATGCCGACGAGCCAGTCCGCCTCGGAGCGAGAGCGAGCTGCGTCCTCGAGGGACTGCATCTGGGTGCCCGGGCGGAGCTTCTCGAAGCCTTCGCGGATTGCCTGCTTCGTCATCGACGAGATCCACAGGCGCTCGACGGGCTTCGGCGCGTTAGGGCTCGTTGCGGAGCTGCCGAAGACCGACTCGTAGACGTAGGCGAAGATGAGCTCGCCCTCGCGACCGGCGTCACATGCGTTGATGATCTTGTCAACGTCCTCGCGCTTCAGCAGCGTCTCGATCAGCTTCAGCTGCTTCTTCGACTTCGCGTCGCGAGGCACGAGCTTGAAGCCGTTCGGCGGGACGATCGGCAGGTCAGCCATCTTCCACTTCTTCCACTTCTCGTCGTACTCCTCGGGCTCCGCGAGCTGGACGAGATGGCCGACGGCCCACGTGATGACGTAGTCGTCGGACTCGAGGAAGACGGCCTCGTCGCGCGTGGTCTTGGCCTTTGTCTTGGACTTGGCGGCCTCGACGACCTCTTCGTTCGTC
>Ga0193727_1001335_pt1 | contig 10168 bp, 8 predicted proteins | sample H2c2metaG_FD_143051 | JGI IMG/M metagenome (GOLD analysis project Ga0193727, IMG submission 143051) | Soil microbial communities from a riparian zone of the East river system, Colorado, United States - H2c2 | ecosystem: Environmental > Terrestrial > Soil > Riparian zone | place: USA: East River...
CTCTGCGTTCGGACTGACAGAGCCCGAAGCGGGCTCAGATGCCGGCGCGACGCGTACACGCGCCGAGGCGGGCGACGGCAAGTGGGTCGTCAACGGTTCGAAGATCTTCATCACGAACGCCGGCACGGACATCACAGCGTGCGTCACGATCACGGCGCAGACCGGCGACTCCGAGACCTCGAACATCATCGTCCCGAACGGCACGCCCGGTTACGAGATCTCGAAGCCGATGAAGAAGCTCGGCTGGCGCGCATCCGACACGCGCGAGCTGTCCTTCAAGGACGCCGAGGTGCCCGAGGAGAACCTCCTCGGGCCGCGCGGCAAGGGCTTCCAACAGTTCCTCGAGATCCTCGACGGCGGCCGCATCTCGGTCGCGGCGATGGGAGTAGGGCTTGCCCAGGGCGCGTACGACCTCGCCTACGCGTACGCGCAGGACCGCCAGCAGTTCGGCAAGCCGATCGCGAAGTTCCAGGCGATTCAGTTCAAGCTGGCCGACATGGCGACGGAGATCGAGGCCGGACGCAATCTCGTCTACAAGGCGGCGTGGCTGAAGGATCAGGGCCGTGACTTCGCGCTGGCGGCCGCGCAGGCGAAGCTCTACACCGGCGAGCTGTCGAACCGGGCCGTCAACTGGGCCCTGCAGATCCACGGCGGCTACGGCTACATGGACGAGTACCCGATCTCACGCCTCTATCGCGACCAGAAGATCCTAGAGATCGGCGAGGGCACCAATGAAGTCCAGCGGATGGTTATCGCGCGCCACTTGGGGCTTTGATCTTCCGCGGCCCGTTGAAACGGGTGTAACGGTGCATCATGAAGTGCGCCGCCGCTGTCATGCGGAGGCTGCGCGGTAGCAGCGTGCGGCGATCGAGTGAGATCGTGAACCACACCGGCGCCAGCGGGTTCATGAACGACACGACGTAGGTCGTTGGAGTCGTCTCGAGCAGGTAGGCGTTCGTGACGTGGCCGGCCCCCCAGATCGGCTCGGGCTCCGGCGTTACATCCTGCGGAGACGGAATCCATTTTCCACCACGAGCACGGTCCCACCGGCGCGTCCCGATGATGATGCCGTCCGCGCCGCCTCGGATCTCGTACATCAACCGGTTGGGCCGCTCGAGCGTAAAGTGCGAGACGATCTTGTTGCGCGGGCTCGAGGCGAGGCGCTCGATGTATTCGACGCTTCGCAGCCCGCGAAAGGCGGCGGTTGCACGGGCGACCAGCGCGTCTGCGGATTGTGGCTTCGCCGGCACCCGGAACGTGGTCACACGTCCGTTCACGGAGACCCTGACGCGACGAGCCTGCGTCAGAAATGCTCCGTAGCACCCGTTGCCGCACGACCGAGCCTCGACCCCGCCGAGGACGACCCGGAGGCCGTTGACCGCATCGCCGTCCTGGTCCAGGGCAAAGAGCTCCGCGCTCGGCCAGGCGACGGCAAGCGCGATGGCGAGATCGCCGCTCTCGCGGCCCTGCACGATCATGCGACGCGCCGGAAGCGGCGGTGGTCCCTTCGCTGCCGTCACGACTGCGGCGGCGGCCCGGTCTCGCCCCGGCCGTAGATCGGTGAGCAACGCCACCGCGGCAATGAGGACCGCAAACAACGTCAGCTCGACCGCGACATTGCGGCGCAGACCATCGAACGACAACCGAGGCACGAGGCGGTAGCGGTTCACCCAACCGAGCGCCGCGAGCAGTGCGAGCAGAGCCGTCTTCACGATCAGGAGCTGGCCGTATCCGGTCGACCAGAGCTGACCGACCGAGCGCAGCTCGGCGAATGCGCGCAGAACGCCCGTCGCAGCGAGGACGAGGACGGAGACAAACGCGACGTTCGAGAAGCGCCGCACGAGCGGCGCATGATCTCCGGAGGAAGAGAGCGCGAGGCCGAGCGCGACGAGACCGCCCAGCCAGAACGATGCTGCAGTCACGTGCAGGAAGTCGACGAACGGCTCGTACCCCGGCCTGCCGCGATCAAGCGCATGGCCGGCGAGCGTCGGCACCGGCAACAGCGCAAGTCCGGCGGCGAACACCAGCGGCTCGAGCCGGGGGAAGACCGGCGCAATTGCGGCAAGCATCGCCCCCACTCCGGCGACCACGGCCGCGGCCGCCATGACGCTGCCGAAGCGAGTCCCAATCGAGACGTCGTGGACGACACCTGATACTCCGATGAAGACGACCAGGAAGGCTCCGAGCAACAACCGGACCGGTACAGGCCCGACGGCGAAGCGGAAGAACGCTGCGCCCGCCGCCGTCAGCAAGCCCGCGAAGAAGAGAAAGCGGGCGAGGACGTCCTGGACACTCGGTCCGTTGTCGGCCGTCAGGGAGGGCACCGGCGGCGCGCGTCCGGAGCCGACCCCGAACGCCATTACCCCGGCGAGCGTGTGCCCGTCGTCGGAGAGGACGCGCCAGAGGACGGTGTAGTCGCCGTCATGGAGGCCCGGCTGAAGCGGAATGACGAGCCTGTGGCCGACCGCTCGCGGCTTCCCTCCGAGGACGGATCCACCTCCGTTCCGGACCGCCTTGATGCCCGAGGAGGTCCTCACGGTGTCGTCGAAGATGACCTGGACCGTGGCCGGCGGCGAGGACAGGACCGACCCGTCCGCCGGAACGGTCCGGAGTAGCGTGGCGTGACCCCAGGCCTCCCCCGGCAGGGCCAGGGCGAGGAGCGGCACGACAAGGAGGGCCAGGCGGTTGGGCAACGCTTCAAGAAACCTAGCGAGGCGCACTGTTAGCTTCCGGGTGTGCTGTTCCGCCAGTTCGTCGACGACGATCTCGGCTGTGCCTCCTACCTGATCGGCGATCCCAGTGAGGGGCAAGCCTTCCTCGTCGATCCGGCGTACGCGATCGAGCAGTACCTCGAGGCGGCGAAGGCCGAGGGCGTCGAGATCGTGCGGGTGCTCGAGACGCACACGCATGCCGACCATGTCTCGGGGCACGGCCGCTTCGGGCTCGAGCACGGTGTGCCGGTTTCGGTTCACCCGCTCGCGGAGCCGGAGTTCCCGTTCGATCCGCTCGAGGACGGTCTGAAGCTGAAAGTCGGAGCGGTAACGCTGCGCGTGGTCCATACGCCGGGCCACAGGCCCGAGCACTGCGCCTTCGTCGTCGACGAGCGGCTCGTCCTCACCGGCGACTCCCTTTTCGTCGGCGATGCCGCGCGTCCCGACCTCGCGATCGAGGCGCGCGAAGGGGCGGAAGGCCTCTTTCACTCGCTGCAACGACTCACCGAGCTCCCCGACGCCTACGCGGTGTATCCCGGACACGTCGCCGGCTCGCTCTGCGGCGCATCGATGAGCCCCGCCCACTCGTCGACGATCGGCGACGAGAAGCGGACGAACGCCGCGCTCGAGTACGGCGACGTGCAGGCTTTCATCAACGCGACGGCCGCCGTCTCGACGCCACGACCGCCGACCATGGCGCGCGTGGTCGAGCTCAACAAGGGACCGTTCGTCGGCGCGCCGCCGCCGCTCGAGCGACTCGACACCGTCGACCACGCGACGGTCCTCGACGTGCGCGCCGGGGAGACTCATGCGGCGGGTCACGTGCACGGCTCTTTCAACGTCCCGGTGTCCGGCTCGTCCTACGCCACCCGAGCCGGCTTCATCCTCGATCCGGAAGAGCGGATCGTCATCCACGCGACAGACGAGGCCGAAGCCCTGGAAGCAGCTCGTGGCCTGCGAGCTGTCGGCTTCATCGACCTCGCCGGATACGTCACCGAAGCGCCGGCCACCGACGTCGTCGAGCCGGTCGGGCTGGACGAGCTGGAGCGGCTGCTCGAGCAAGGCGAGGTGCAGGTGCTCGACGTCCGGGAGAAGTCGGAGCGCGACGAGGGATACATCCCGGGATCGCTGCACATCCCGTTCAGGCTCTTGCGCGATTTCGGTCCCGACGGCGTCGACGCGCAGAAGCCGGTCGTGACGATCTGCGAGTCCGGGATGCGCGCCGGCATCGCGGCAAGCGTTCTCGCAGCAGCCGGTGTCGACGCGAGACCGGTTCTGAACGGTGGCGTGAACGACTGGCCCGGCGGGACCGTGTCGTTCCGCCGGTGCGGCTCTAGTTGATCCGCTGCACGGGATAGCCGCGCTCGTCCATGGCGGCGAGCAACTGCCTGCAGTGCTCCTCGTCCCGCGTCACGATCGTCAGCTCCACCTCGGTCGCGGTGACCGGCAGGTCGATGCCCTCACGATGGTGCTCAACCGAGATGAGATTGCCTCGCTCCTCGGCGACGAGTGAGAGCAGCTTGATCAGCTCGCCCGGCCGGTCCGGGATTTGCGTCCGCATCACCAGATAACGGCCCGCGACGGACAGTCCGTGACGCATGACCGAGATGAGCATGGTCGGATCGATGTTGCCGCCGGAGAGGATCGGCACTGCGGTGCCGGTCCCACCGTCCTTATCGGCCAGAAGGGCCGCGACGCCGACCGCTCCGGCACCTTCGACCACGAGCTTGGCGCGTTCGAGCAGCAGCACGATCGCCTCGCTGATCTGCTCGTCGGTCACCGCGACGATGTCGTCGAGCAGATCCTCCAACAAAGGCATGGTGAAGTCGCTCGGAACCTTCACCGCGATCCCGTCCGCGATCGTGTACCCGTCGACGCCTGCCCTGACGCCGACGATGCGTACCTCCGGCTTGAGCGCTCGCAACGCGGTCGCGATGCCGAGCGCCAGCCCGCCGCCGCCGATCGGGATCAGCACCGTCCCGACGTCCGGCTCCTGATCGAGCAGCTCGAGCCCGATCGTTCCCTGGCCCGCGACCACGAGCTGATCCTCGTACGGGTGGATGAACGTCCCGCCCGTCTCCTCGACGTGCGCAATCGCTGCGTCGAGCGCATCCTCGAAGTCTTCGCCCGCCATCTCCGTCGCCGCGCCGTAGTTGCGGCAGGCCTCGACCTTCGCCATCGGTGCCGTGACCGGGACGAAGATGGTCGCACGGATGCCCAGCTGCCGGGCTGCCCATGCGACTGCCTGTCCGTGGTTGCCGGCGCTCGCAGCGACCACGCCCGCGGCGCGCTCTTCGGGCGACAGCGTTGTGAGCTTGTTCACAGCGCCGCGGACCTTGAAGGCGCCGGTCCGCTGGAGGTTCTCCGCCTTGAGTCGCACTTCGCGGCCCACGCGGCGCGAGAACGTCTCCGAGAGATAGATCGGCGTCTCTTCCGCGATTCCCCTGAGACGCTCGCGCGCCTCCTGGATGTCAGCGAGTGTCGGTGCGATCCGTTGTAGCGCCAAGCTTGAACACCCTCTCCATGATCTCCTTCACGGCGGTCAGCGGATCGAGCTCCCGCCTCTGCACCTCGTCGAGCAGCCGCCGCAGCTCCGGATCGTCCGCCACCGCCCGCTGCAGATGTGCCTTGGCCCGTCCCGATGCGACCGCGAACACCTCACCGGCGAGATTCTTGCGCCTCCGCTCCTCGAGGAGGCCGCCTGACTCGAGATGCGCTCGATGCTCCTCTACCTTCTCCCAGAGCTCGGGGATGTTCTCGCCTCTGGTCGCCTCGGTCAGGACGATCGGCGGCTTCCAGGCTCGGTCTCGGTCGAGCGAGAGGATTGAGCGCACCTCCTTCAGCATCGTCTTCGCAGCCGGGTGGTCCATCTTGTTGATCGCGATCACATCCGGAATCTCCATGATCCCCGCCTTGAGCGCCTGCACCGAGTCTCCCGAGCCTGGCATGAGCACGAGGACGACGGTATCGGCAATGCCGATCACCTCGACCTCGCTCTGACCGGCACCCACGGTCTCGAGGAAGACAAGGTCCTTGCCCGCGGCGTCGAGGACGAGCAGCGCCTGCAAGGTGGTCTCCGCGAGACCTCCGAGGTGGCCGCGCGTGCCCATCGAGCGAATGAAGACGCCTGGATCGAGGAAGTGGTCGGAGAGGCGGATCCGATCGCCGAGCAACGCGCCGTGGGTGAACGGGCTCGAGGGATCGACAGAGATCACGCCGATCGTGCGCTCCTGAGCGCGGATGTGGCCGATCAACCCGGAGATGAGGCTCGACTTCCCCACGCCGGGCGGCCCGGTGATCCCGACGGCATAGGTCCGGCCGGTGTCCGGATAGATGTCGCGGACGAGATCGTAGGCGAGCGGATCGCCGTTCTCGACGAGCGAGATCGCGCGTGCGAGCGCCCGCGTGTCGCCCGTGCGAACGCCCTCCGCGAGCGACTCGCGCGTCCAGTCCCGCCGGCCCGCCATGTTAAGCGGCCTCGGCGACCTGTTCGGAGGCCTGCTTGCTGTCGCGCGCGAGCGCATAGGCGACGACCGACGTGAAGGCGAGCACGATGCCGACGCCGCCGAACACCCAGCGCGGGCCGACGCTGTCGGTCAGCGGGCCGGCGATCACGAAGCCGAGGCCGTACACGAGATAGTTGACGCTCATGATCACAGTGAACACGCGACCGCGGAACGCATCGGGAGCGCCGCGTTGCACGAGCAGAGAGTTGCACACGACGGCAGCACCGTTACCGACCCCTGCGAGGACGAAGCACGGGAGCGAGACCCAGACGTTCGGCGCTACGGCGGCTGCCGCAACGCCGACCGCCTGCACGAGGATGCTCGCGGCGTAGACCGTCCCGACCGAATGCCGCTCCACCCAGCTGCCGGCGCCGAAGCTGCCGACGGCGAGGCCGAGCCCGATGCAGCCGAAGATGAGCCCGTAGCCGAAGTCGCCCGCGTTGAACGAGTCCTTGGCGAGAAACACCTGTGCGGTCTGCGTGGATGCGACCGCTCCGAGGGCGATCGTCCAGACGACGAGCACCGTCAAGAGCGGCCTCGTGTGGATGACTCTCGCGAAGCCGTCCTTCAGGTCGCGGAAGTGACCGCGACTGACGGCGAGCGCGCCCTGGAGCTTCGCTGCCGGAAGCCGCAGCAGAAGCAACGCGGAGACCAGGAACGAGACACCGTTGATCCAGTACGCGACGTCGGGGCCGGCGGCGGCGACGAGCGCTCCGCCGATGATCGGAGCGACGGTCCAGCTGACGTTCTCGCTCGTCTGAATCAGCGAGTTCGCGTTCGCAAGCTGCTCCTCGTCGACGAGATTCGGCAGGCCTGCGTACACGGCCGGCCGAAAGAAGCCGGTCGCGATGCCCGCGACACCCGCCAGCGCCACGATCTGCCCCGCCGTGTGCGCGAACGGAAGCGTGAAGAAGACGGCCGCCCGCACGAGATCCGACACGACCATGAGCCCGCGCCGCGAAAGCCGGTCGAGCAGCGGCCCGAGAAACAGGCCGACGGCGACGGCGGGGAGAAACTCGACGATCATCAACGCGCTGACCCACGAACCCGAGTTCGTGCGGTCCTTCACGTCCACGACAAGAGCGACCGTCGCGAGCAGTGTGCCGAGACTGGAGCCGAGCGTCGCGAAGAAAAGCAGGCGGAAGCCGGGCGCGGTGCCGAGGAGACTCAGCTGACGGCGGACACTGGTCAACTCCGCGTCGGAGTCTGTCAGGAAGCCGCTGTGGCTGTCCTCACTCGCCCAAGGGCTGCTGCGAGGAACTCGTGCTCGTCGTGCGTGCCGACCGTGACTCGGATCGCGTTCGGGGCGCCGAACGCGGCGAGCGGCCGGACGATCACGCCCTCGCGCAGCAACGCCTCGAACCACGGCTGCGCCTCCTCGCCGAGATCGGCGAAGACGAAGTTGCCGACAGCCGGCCCCGCTACGCGGTAGCCGGCAGCGGTGAGGATCCGCACGAGCTCGGAGCGCCCGTCCGCGTTGATCCGTCTCCGGCGCTCGAGCTCTTCCGGGAGGTCGAGGCTCGCGAGTGCTGCCTCCTGAGCCGGCGTGGTCAGATCGAACGCGCGGCGCGTCTTGCCGAGTGCGGTCACGATCTCGGCGGGGCCGACGGCGTAGCCGACCCGGAGACCGGCGAGCCCGTAGATCTTGGAAAACGTGCGCAGGACGAGCACGCGGCGGCCTGTCTCGAAGTACTCCTTGATGCCGTCGGCGTAATCCGGGTCATCGATGTACTCGAAGTAGGCCTGGTCGAGAACGGTCAGGACGTGATCCGGAACGCGCTCGAAGTACGCGTCGAGCTCGGCGCGGGAGCTCATCGTTCCCGTCGGATTGTTCGGATTGCACACGTACACGAGCTTCGTGCGCTCGGTGACCGCTGCAAGCAGTCCCTCGAGGTCGTAGCGATCGTCGCGGAGCGGAACCCGCACGGCGTGCGCGCCAAGCTTGGCCGCGTAGATTCCGTAGCTCGGGAACGAGGGCCACCCGTGGACGACCTCGTTGCCCGGCTCGACGACTGCCTGTGAGAGCGCGTCGATGATGCCGTCGGCACCTGAACCGACGGCGACCTCTTCGAATGCGACGGCGTGCAGATCGGCGAGCGCGGTCCGGAGCCGGTAGGCGCCACCGTCGGGATAGCGGTTCAGTTCCGCTTCCGCTCGCTCGAGCGCTTCGAGTGCGCGGGGGAACGGACCGTACGGCCCTTCGTTCGACGCGAGCTTCACGACCCGCTCGAGCCCGAGCTCGCGCTGCACCTCTTCGATCGGCTTACCGGGCTCGTACGGGACGATTCCCGCAAGAGCGGGCCGCAGCAAGCCGGGAGGAACCTGCACTACGTGCCGGACGTCTCGTCCGACTTCTTCCGCCAGATCCACAGCGCGCCCCCGAGGGCCGCAGCCATCGACGCAAGGGCGCCCTTGTTCAGTCCGGCGTGATCTCCCGTGCCCGGAACGGCCGCCTTCGCCTTCTGCTTGCCGTACTCCTTCGCCAGCTTCCAGACACCCCAGCCCAGTACGGCGTTGCGTCGGTTCACAATTCCCATGGGTCTCCTTTCGTGGGCGAGCCTACCAAGGTGGCTTTCCCGCGAGGACGCAGGCTTACGCGTGAGGGAGAGTGTCGAGCCGAGCCGGACTTCGCCGGCTACTTGCCGTTGCCGTTGCCCTTGGCGTTGCCGCCGCCCTGACTCGGCGGCAGCTTGACGTCGGTCGGCCCCGCCGGCAGATGCGCCTTCGACTTGGGGCTGTGCTTCGCCTTCGCCTTCTGAGGAATGTGACGGCGCACCGGATGGGCCGGGTGAGTAGCTCGCACGGTCTTCACGTGACGGGCGGTGACGCCCGCGCCACCTCGGTGATGAACCTTCTTGGCGCCCTTGCCGTGCGTCTTGAGCTTGTGCGCGTTCTTCGCATGCGCTGCCGCTGCTTTGCCGGCCGCGCCGCTGCTCTGCTTCGACTGCGAAGGCTGAGCTCCGTGCACCGCCCCCTGGTGCGGTGCGAGACCTGACGCGGACGCTGCTGCGACCGGGATCTGCTGCACAGGCTTGGCGGCTTTCGGACGCGCATGCCAGGGTGCCTGACGAACACCCTCGTACGAAGCACCGCCGATGGCGAGGCCTGCCGTGAGCGCTGCCGCCGCCTTGAGCGCGAGGCCGGTCCCCACGGCGGCACCGCCGCCCCCGCCGAAGAGCGACATGAGAGAACTGGGGACCGGAACGAGGGCAAGCGTCTTGAGCGCGCCTCGCTGGGCTCGCTGCCGCCGGGCGAATCCGGCGCACTCCGAGCACTCGCGGAGGTGCGCGCGCAGCTGGCCACGCTCCTGCCGCGGCAGACGTCCATCGAGCTGACGCGAGATCGCGAACTCCGCTTCGCCGCAGGTGATCGATCCTTCGAGCTGCTCGCGCAACGCACGGCGTGCACGGAAGATGAGGGTCTCGACTGCGCTCGTCGAGACCTCGAGGACCTCGGCGATCTCGGCGTACGAGCGCCCCTCGAGCTCGCGCATCACGAGTGCCGCCCGCTGGTTGAAGGCGAGATGACTGAGCGCTCGCCGGATGTCGTCGCCTGTCGGAGTGGTGTCGTCGCCGATCGTGTCGGCAATGTCGTCCTCGAAGGACACCTCGGCCGGACGCCTGGAGGACTGGCGGAACCGCTGCCGGCAGACATTGTGGGCGATGGCGATCAGCCAGTTCTGGGGCTTCTCCGGCCGGCTCCCCTTCTCGACGTAGGCCCGATAGGCGTTCAGGAAGGTCGTCTGGGTGACGTCCTCGGCGTCGGCAGGGTTCCGCATGACGGCGAGCGCGTACCGATACACGTCTCCGACGTGTCGCTTGTAGAGCCGCTCAAAGGCCCGGTCAGGGCGAGGCCTCGCCGCCAGCAGGGGCGTCATGCTCTAGTAGATACCCGCTCGGCGGGAATCTTGCGTCCCCCTGACTAGGGAAGCGGCGTTCCTCCAGGCAATTT
>Ga0193727_1001338_pt1 | contig 10159 bp, 10 predicted proteins | sample H2c2metaG_FD_143051 | JGI IMG/M metagenome (GOLD analysis project Ga0193727, IMG submission 143051) | Soil microbial communities from a riparian zone of the East river system, Colorado, United States - H2c2 | ecosystem: Environmental > Terrestrial > Soil > Riparian zone | place: USA: East River...
GCGAGAGCGCCGGCGACGATCGCGACCGCCGCCTTCAGGAGCAGTCCACCGCCCGCGACCGCGCCGCCGCCCGCGACGACACCGCCCGTGTCGAAGAACTGCGCGAGCGATGTCGGCAGCGGCACCACGGCAAGCGATCGGAGCGCGGACGCCTTGAGCCGCAAAGACCGACGGGCCCGGAAGATCAATGTCTCGACCGCGGAGACCGAGACCCCGATCGTGTCGGCGATCTCGGCGTAGGTGCGACCTTCGAGCTCGCGCATGACGAGCGCGGAGCGTTGGTTGAACGGCAATCGTCCGAGCGCGTCCAGGACGCCCTGTACGTCAGGCCGATCTTCTTCCGGCACTGCGATCAGCTCGACATGCTCCTCGAGCGGAACCTCCTTCACTCGACGGCTCGCCCGCGCATAGCGCGTGCGCGCAACGTTGTGCGCGATCTTGATCAACCAGTTCTGAGGCTTTTCCACCTCGACGCCCTTGATGTACGCGCGGTACGCATTCAGGAACGTCGTCTGCGTGACGTCCTCAGCGTCGGCGGGATTGCGGAGAAGCGCGAGCGCGTAGTGATAGACGTCCTTGACGTATTGCCGGTAGAGAGACTCGAAGGCCTGATCTCGAGCTAGGACCGGGATCTCTGGCGCTGCGGTCGCCATGATGCTGATGGAACGAACCAGGGCCGCACCGAGATACGCCCTTCTTTGTCATTTGAAACTCATATGCCGGCTTATGCCGGCTACTGGTGCGGCTAGGCGGTCGTCTTCGCGCGCTTGCGGATCGGCACGTGGATCGGGCGGCCGAGCGCCACGAGACCGGCCTCCTTGATCGCCTCCGAGAGGGTCGGGTGCGCGGCCATCCCGTCGGCCACGGTCTCCACCGTCGCTTCGGCGTCGATCGCGACCACACCGGCCTCGATCAGATCGGTGACGTGCGGACCGACCATCACCAGGCCGAGCAGCTCCCCGTAGCGCGTCTCGTGAATCGACTTCACCCAGCCGGTGGTCTCGTTCTGCATCACGGCGCGCGCGTTCGCCACCCAGGGGAACATCCCGGTCGCGACGTCGTCGCCGTACTGCTCGCGCGCCTCGGCTTCGGTAAGGCCGACGCCTGCGATCTCCGGATCGGTGTAGATCGGCCGCGGGACCGCCCGGTTGTCGACCACGGCCTCATGCCCGCAGGCGTTCTCGGCTGCAACCTCGCCCTCGCGAAACGCCGTGTGCGCGAGCTGCCAGTAGCCGGCGCAGTCGCCGACCGCATAGATGTGCTCGACCGTCGTCCGCCGGTGCTCGTCGGCCGCGATCCCCTTGCGCTTGTCGAACTCGACGCCGATCGTTTCGAGCCCGATCCCTTCGACGTTCGGGCCACGGCCGACGCTGACGAGCATCAGGTCAGCCTCGACGGTCTCGCCGTCGCCGAAGTGCACGGTCAGCGCGCCACCTTCCTCCTCCACCTTCGTGCACTGCTTCTCGAGGTGAAGTGTGATCCCGCGCTTGCCGAATTGCTTCGCCAGCTCCTTCGACGCATCCGCATCTTCCTGCGGAATGAGCGCCGGCAGCATCTCGATGATCGTCACCTCGCTGCCGAAGCGGCGGAAGATCGAGGCGAACTCGCACCCGATGATGCCGCCGCCGAGCACGACGAGGCGCTTCGGAACTTCCGTCTGCGCGAGCAGGCCCTCGGAGTCGACGCAGCGCTCGGAATCGAGGCCTTCAATCGGGGGACGAAGAGGAAACGAGCCCGTCGCAACGATCGCATGCTTGAAGGTGACGTCCTCCCCACCCTCGACCGCAATCGTGTGGGCGTCCTTGAACGTACCGGTCCCCTTGACCCACTCGACGCCGTTCGCCTTGAAGAGCGAGGCAACGCCCGACGTCATCTGCTTGACGACGCCGGCCTTCCACTCGTTTGCCTTGCCGAACTCGAGCTGGAATCCGCCGAGCTTGACGCCCAGCTTGTCGAACGTGTGCTCGGCTTCCTTGAGCGCGAACGCAGTCTGGACCCAAGCTTTCGTCGGGATGCACCCGATGCGCAGGCACGTCCCGCCGAGCTCGGGCTCGCGCTCGATGCACGCGACCTTGGCCCCGAGCTGCGCAGCCCGAATGGCCGCGGTGTAGCCACCGGGCCCCCCTCCGAGAACAGCGACGTCGACTTCCATCAGGGTCGATCGTACAGATCCGTCAGTTCCCGAAAGCACCTCGGCAGGTCGAGAAAATCGGTGTTGTCGGAGACGGCATCGACCGGACCGGCTTCGTGGTCGATCGCACGAACCTCCGGATCCGTGATCGCGGCGCGTAGCGAATCCACGAAGCGATCTGCGAACAAGACCTGAAACGGCCGACCCCAGAACGGCCGGACGGTCGGATCGACCGCTTCCATTACGGCCAGCGCGTTGTGGCGCTGCGCAACGGCTTCGTACGCCTCGACGAGGCCGGCCTCCCGTGCGTGCCAGTCTCCGGCCGTGAGAGCCCGAGCAAGCGCTTCTTCTTCTGGACGACCCAACTCTGCGTAGGCGGAGCCCAACCACTTCCAGTACGGCGGGTAGCGGCGTTCTTGCAGGAGCGCAAGCCGCATCAGATCGCGAACGAGACAGGCGGCGATCACCCGCGACCCGAGGTCGTCCCCGCGCGAGCCCGTGCGACCGACGAAATGTTCGAGCTGTGCGACGCGACGCCACTGACCTGCCATCACAAGCAACCAGACGTCATGCGGATACCAGCTGAGCTTGTCGCGCAGCTGCGTCAGTTCGCCGACCGGGTCGGAGAAGACCTCACCTGAGGTGAACTCGAGCAGACGCTGCGCGGGAGTCGCGAGCCAATCGGCCACGTCGAAGCCTTGAAGAGGGTCCACCCCCAGCTCTGCACGTACGTAGTCGCCGAGGAGGAGCGTCTCGACACCATGGTTCACCGGACCCACGCCCAGCTCGGCGATCGCAACTGTGCCCGCCTCTTCTGTGGGTCCGAAATGTGTCGAGAATCCGGCGAAGCTCGTAGGGAGCTGCTCGGCAAGCGTCTGCCTCAACTCCTTCGCCTCATCGAGATCACGAAGGAACAGCTGGACGCGCGGGCCCCATTGATGATCCCGGGAGCGTTCGTCGTCGAACCCGAGAACCTCGGAGCCGTGCCCGATGAGCGCGGCTGCGTGCTCCATGTCGCCGAAGTTGTGCTCGACGATGGGCCGCACGGCATCGAAGTAGAAGCGCCTCGAGAGCTCGAGGCCTTGCATCCCTACAAGTCCGCCTTCATGGTCACCGTCCCGTCCTTTTCCTTGACGGCGTGAAAGCCGTAGCGCTCGTAGAGCTTCGTCATCCCTTTCTCGGCACTCAGGCTGATCCCGGAATGGCCTTCCTGCCTGGCGCGCTCGAGCAGCGCGGTCATCAGCTGGCCGCCGAGCCCTCCGCCGCGACGGCTCGGGACGACAGCGATCGTCAGCTCGGGCGTCTGTTCGTCGACGAAGCCGAACCCCGGGGCCTCGGCGGGGAAGAGGCGGTACCACGCCGCTCCGATCGGACCCGCTTCCCAGGCCACGAGCCCGGCGTCGCCGGGACGTCCCCAGTTGTTCACGTATCGCGCGACCGGCAGGTCGGGATCCTCGTTGAGACGCCAGTGGTAGGCGTGCTTGAGCATGTCGCGGAGGAAGCGGACGTCCTGCGGCCCGGCCTGGCGGATCACGTTTCAGAGTCTAAGCGGGACTCACTCGAACGAGTGATCCTTTGCAAACCTTGCAAGAAGGTGCCCGGACCGGCATCTCCAAGGTTATGAAACGTGACGATGATCGGCGGACCGAGTTCGGGAACGGCCTGCGTGGCCGCCTGCTCCGGCGCCGTGCGTTGCGACTGGGTCCCGCAGACGCCCGTGTCCGCCTCCCCGCGCCGCTCGTACAGCGTCCTTCCGCGCTCTAGAAAAATCTAGAGCCTCGGCGCACCGCAGAGCCCGAGGCAAGAGCAAGACCGAGGCGAATCACGTCGCGATCACACACGTCCTGGGTCGTCGATCTCCCGTAGGCCGAGCTCACGAGCGGCCCATGGAAGCGCGACCTCGAGCTGACGCCGCTGCACCTCGCGGACGGCAGGCGCAGTCGCCGGGGCCGGTAGACCGACGCGGGCCGCAAAGTAACCGGCAATCAGCGGCGCCTGACCATTCGAATCGGGTACGAGCGCCCAGGGCTCTGGACCACCTTCGGTTCGAAGGCTGGGCGCCCACGCAACCGAGTCCAGCAATGGATTGCCGACGCAAGCGTGGTTCCAGTCCACGAGCACGGCGCGATCTCCACGGATGCAGAGGTTGTCGCTTCGTACGTCCATGTGCAGCAGCGCGTCACCTCCGAGGTCGCAATCGGCGGACGCCCGCGTGAGCCGAGGCAGCGCTTCTGCAAGCCATTGGCGCGAACAGATCCCGGTCGAGAGAAGCGGCTCGGGCTCGGCTGCGACAACGGGCCACCCGTCGAGGTCCTCGCGGAGGCTCTCGAGGGCAGGGAGCCCTGCTGGTGGAGTCATTGCATGTACGGCCTCGAGCGCCTCGACGACCAGCGAGACCTGGTCGCGGCTCCACGGAGGGGGCCAGTGCGCGTCACCGAGGTCCTCGAGCACGAGCACCGTCGTTTCCTCGGAGTCGTGCCAGCCCAATAACGCCGGTAGGAACGGAGCATCGAGGACCGAATAGATGCGCGCTTCGTTTCGAAGCCATCCGGCCGCAAGCTCGTCGAGCGCGACCTTCGCGAACGCGCGACGGCCGTCGTCGAGCTCGATCGTCCATTTCGAAGTGTTCGTGGCGTAGCCGCCTCCCCGAACGCTCTCCCACCTGACCGGAACGCCGCCGACTGCGGCCGCGATCTCAGGTTCGGGAAAGTTCCTGGGCAAATTGAAGGCGGTTTCCGTCGGGGTCGAACACGTCGACGAGGCGCATCTCGCCGTGTAGCTCGAACACCACGCCGACCTCGACTCCGCCGTTTCGCAGATCTTCTGCGACACCCTTGACGTCTTCGACGTCGACGTGGGCGACGCCGCCGTCCTCCTGCGGCTCACCTTCGGCGAGGCCGATCTCCATTCCGTTTCGCTCGAGCTTGACCCAGCTGCCGTCCGCATCGACGTACGTCTCGTCGAACCCGAGCTTGCCCGTGTAGAACGCGCGGCCGGCTTGAAGGTCTCGCACCTGGTACCAGACGGGGGTCAAAGCGCGAGACCCGGCTCCTCGAGGAACGCCTTGACGTCCCGTAGGAACTCGGCACCCGTTGCGCCGTCGATGGCGCGATGGTCACACGTGAGGGTGAGCTCCATGCGCGGCCGCACGGCCGGGGAGCCGTCGACCGCCACGACCCGGTCCTCGATCGACCCCACCGCGAGGATCGCGGCCTGCGGGGGGTTGAGCACCGCGACGAACCGCTCGATACCGAACATCCCGAGGTTCGAGATCGTGAACGTTCCGCCGTCGAGGTCGGACTGCTGGAGCTTTCCGGCGCGCGCCCGTTCGACGACCGCGGCGCGCGTAGCTGCGATCTCCGCGATCGACTTGCGCTCGCACCCGGGGATGACCGGAACGACGAGCCCGTTCGGGACGGCGACGGCGATGCCGATGTTCGCGGTCGGGTAGAGCTCGACTGCGTCGCCCCTGTAGAGCGCGTTGACCGCCCGGTGACGCATCAGTGCGGCCGCACACACCTTCGTGAGCAGATCGGAGATCGTGGGCTTGACGCTGCCGTCGGCGTTCAGCTCGACGAGTCGCTTGCGCACCTCGAGCGCACGGCCCATGTCGACGGTGATTCCGAGCTGGAAGACCGGCGCCTGCCACGCTTCCGTGAGCCGGCGCGCGATCGTCTTTCGCATCGACGAAAGCTGCTGCACCTCGACGCCCTCGGTGGCGGCCGGCGCTGCGAGCTGGGCGGGCCCTGCAGACGCGGCCGAGCGTTCGACGTCCTCGGCGACAACGCGCCCATCCGGGCCGGTGCCGGCCACGGCGCTGAGGTCGATCCCGCGCTCGCGTGCGATCCGCCGAGCCAGCGGCGACGCCTTGACGCGCCCGCCGTTGTCAGCGGACGGCTGTCCGATCTCGGAGACCTGCTCGCTCACCTCGGACGACGCGCGCCGGCCCTGCTGACGATCTTGTTCACGCGCGCGCGCGGGAGAGCCCTCCTCCTGCGCGTCCTCCCCGACCGCCTGGGCGCCGCCCCCGTCGCCGGAGGGCTTCTCGACCTCCACGGCGACCTCTTCCCCCTGCTCTCCGATGACGGCGATCGTCCTGCCGACCTCGACCTCGCCCGACGAGATCGCGATCTTCAACAACACCCCCGACGCGTCGGCCTCGACTTCCTGCGTGACCTTGTCCGTGTCGAGCTCGTACAGCGGCTCGCCCTTCTCGACCTTGTCGCCCTCCGACTTCAGCCACTTGACGATCGTCCCGGACTCCATGCCCTGGCCGAGCCGCGGCAGCTTGATCTCAGTTGCCATCTGACGTACGTCCCACGGTTCGGTAGATCGCAGCGAGCACGTCGGCCTGGTGCGGCACGACGAACTCCTCCATCACGGGCGCAAACGGCAACGGCGAGAACTTCGCTCCGACGCGTTCGACCGGCGCGTCGAGCCAGTCGAAGGCGCCGTACTGGATCACGGCCGCAACCTCGGCGCCGAACCCGCCGCGCGTGACCGCCTCGTGCGCGACGACGCAGCGGTTCGTCTTCTTCACGGACGAGATCAACGCCTCCTCGTCGAGAGGCTGCAGCGTCCTCGGATCGACGACCTCGACCGACACTCCCTCCTTCTCGGCTTCCTCTGCAGCCGCCAGCGATTCGTGCACGAGTCTGCCGGTTGCGATCACCGTCACGTCCTCGCCCTGCCGGTGGGTTCGCGCTTTCCCGAGCGGGATCGGCTCGAGCTCGTCGGGCACGTCTTCCTTGAGCCCGTAGAGCGTTCGGTGCTCGAAGAAGACGACCGGGTTGTCGTCGTAGATCGAGGACCAGAGCAATCCGCGCACGTCGCTTGGAGTCGAGGCGAACACGACCTTCAGTCCCGGAATGTGGACGAACCACGACTCGAGCTGCTGTGCGTGCTGCGCGCCCGGCGACCACCCGGCGCCGCCCTGCGTGCGAAAGGTGACCGGCACGGTCAGCTGTCCACCGGACATGTAGCGGTGCTTAGCTGCCTGGTTGACGATCTGCTCCGTGGCGAGCGTGAGGAAGTCCTCGTACATGATCTCGGCGACCGGGCGCATGCCCTGCATCGCCGCGCCGATTGCCGCCCCGGCGAGCGCCATCTCCGAGATCGGCGTGTTACGGACGCGTTCCGGTCCGAACTCGTCGACCATTCCCTGCGTGACGCCCATCGAGCCACCCATCTCGGCGATGTCCTCGCCCATGATGAAGACGTCCTCGTCTTCACGCATCGCGCGCGACAGCGCATCCCGTACTGCCTCTCTGTAACTAAGTTCAGGCACTTGCGGGTCTCCCGAGCGGAGCGACGGGACAAACCCCACCCGCGAAAAATGCGCAGCATTTTTTGCGGAAATCAGGCATAAATGTTCTTTAAGGCGTCTTCCGGCTTCGGATCGGTGCCGTTCTTCGCGAACTCCACCGAGGCCTCGACGATCTCCTGGACCTCCCGGTCGATCTCGTCGACCTCGTCCTCTGAGAGCTCGAGCTTGGTGCGGAGATGCTCGACGGGATCCTGCGTGGCACGCGTCTCCTCGAGCTCTTCTTTGGAGCGATAGACCTGTGGGTCGCCGATGTAGTGACCGACGAGCCGGTAGGTGTTGACCGCGAGGAAGACCGGCCCCTTGCCGCTCCGCGCGTGCTCGAGGGCGCGCCGCGCCGCCTTGTAGACGGCCTCGACGTCCTGGCCGTCCACCTTGATCGACTTCATGCCGAACGCGACCGCGCGCTGGGAGATGTCTTCGATCGGCATGTGTTGCCAGGCCGGCGTCGACTCGGCCCAGTGGTTGTTCTCGCAGACGAAGACTGCCGGAACGTTCCAGAGCTGAGCGAGGTTGAGCGATTCGTGAAAGGTCCCGATGTTCGTCGCGCCGTCTCCGAAGAAGGCGACGCCGACACGCGGCTCGCTGCGGAACTTGAAGGCGAGCGCCGCGCCCACGATCGCCGGCAGGCCACCACCTACGACGGCATTGGCGCCCATGTTGCCGCGCTCGATGTCGTAAAGGTGCATCGAGCCGCCGTACCCGTGCGAGCAGCCTTCGAGCTTGCCGTAAAGCTCGGCCATCAGCTCGTTGGGCGTCGTCCCCTTCGCGAGGGTGTGCCCGTGCGCCCGGTGCGTCGAGGCGATGATGTCGTTCTCCTCGAGGGCTCGGCAGACCCCGACGGCGACGGCCTCCTGGCCGATCGCGACGTGCAGGAAACCGGGAAGCTCCCCGGCGCGGAAGCGTTCCTCGACCTTTTCCTCGAAACGCCTGATCAGAAGCATCTCACGGAAGAAGTCGCGCAGATCCGACTTCGAGAGCGTTCCTTTCTGTTCCACCTTCGCCATGGGCCTCAGTTTATGCTCAGGCTCTTGCGACTAGTCGAACAGTTCAACGAGCTCGAGCGCGGCCTCGCCGACGAATGGGCCGAGCTCCGGCTCCTGCTGACGGTGGCAGACGAGTCACGTCGCGAGCGTGCGGCTGCGCTCCTCGCGCCGGCGAACCCCGGGCTGTACGGTCCGACCCTCCGCTTCGCGGTCGACCGCGGCGGCCCCGGCATCGCACCCGAGGCGGTTCGCCGTCTGCTCAAGCGCCTCGACGTGGAGCGGATCACGGGAACCCTGGAGCTCCGGGCCGTGCAGAAAGCCACTTTCGAGGAGCTGCACGAGAAGGAGACCCTGCGCGCCCAGTGGGAGCGGCGACTCGCCGCGGCTCCAACTGACTGGAGTGACATCTATGCCGAGGTGCGGCTCGACTCGACGGACTATGTCGAGCGCGGCGCGCTCCTGCTCGCTCCCGTCAATCCCGGGCGTTACGGCGACACGGCGAGCCTGCGTTTCCGCAGCGCCCATCACTTCGGCTACGGCGTCTCTGCCGAGATGGCAGCGCGCTGCTTCGAACGCTGCGACGACGAAGGGATCACCGGCGAGGTCGAGATTCTCTACGTCCTCTCCGATACCCATCCCGTCGCCACACAGGGACCTGTGTGGAAACTCGGGGGCCGCACGATTTGACGGCACGCGATCCGGTTTCGTGGCTCGTCATCGAGTCGGGCTGGAAGGTCGTCGACAGCCAGGGTGAAGAGGTGGGGTCCGTCGACGAGGTCGTAGGGGACTCGAGCAACGACATCTTCAACGGGCTCTCCATCTCGACGAGTCTGCTCGGCAGGCCGCGCTACGTCCCCTCCGAGCAGGTGGCGGCGATCACCGAGCGACACGTGCAGTTGAAGCTCACCAAGGATCAGATTCACCATCTCGGCGAATTCGAGGAGCCGGCTACGAGCGCCGAGATCCTTCCGGAGGGCGCAGGCGCGGTTCGCCGGGTGGAGGCATCGGTCGAGGCCCCGATCCATTCGCACGAGGAGCGTCCCAACTTCCTGACGCGAGTCGTGCATGCCTGGCGACGCACGTTCCGTCGTTAGCGCGCGCTAGGCGAGCACGCCCGCGAGCTCTCGCGCGAGCGACTTCGCATCGCGCTCGGAAGGCGCGACGATGAGCACGGTGTCGTCGCCTGCGAGCGTGCCCACGATCCGTTCGTGCTCGAGCTGGTCGAGCGCCCGCGCGATCGCCGGCGCCGAGCCCAGCTCCGACTGAAGGACGACGATGTTTCCCGCCGGCGTCACCTTGCGCCCGAACTGACCCAGGATCGAGTTCAGCAGCTCGGTCGGATCCGTGCGGCGGACGACGTTCGGGAGCACATAGCGCGGACGACCCAGGGGATCGTGGGTCTTCTCCAGCCCGAGCTCTCGAATGTCCCGCGAGACGGTCGCCTGCGTGACGACGCAGCCGGCGCCGGCGAGCGCGTCCAGGAGCTCGAACTGCGTCCCAACCCGCTTCCGGGAGACGACGCTTTCGATCAGCCGATGCCGCTCGGGCTTGCCCAGCTGCATATCTCCAGCATACGTATGCAGGTTTGGTGGGCCCCCGGCCTGGTAGAAAACGAAGTCATGCTTCGCAGATTGTTGTGGTCCGCCATCTACGGCGCCATCGGGACAGCCGCGGCGGTCGCGGCGCGCCGCACCTCGGCCCGGATCTGGCGTACGCTCA
>Ga0193727_1001340_pt1 | contig 10156 bp, 12 predicted proteins | sample H2c2metaG_FD_143051 | JGI IMG/M metagenome (GOLD analysis project Ga0193727, IMG submission 143051) | Soil microbial communities from a riparian zone of the East river system, Colorado, United States - H2c2 | ecosystem: Environmental > Terrestrial > Soil > Riparian zone | place: USA: East River...
TGCAGATTGAAGATTGAAATTTGAGATTTGCTTGCGTACCAGCGGCTTGCGCAGTTTGCAACTTTTTGGTTTGCAATTTTCAATTCTCAATTCGAGCTGCAGGTCTTCGGCAGAAGGCGGTTAAGCACCATGATCGAGAACTTCTTAAACAGCATCCGGAATATTTTCGCTGTACCCGAGCTTCGCCGGCGCGTGTTGTTCACACTTGCGATGTTGGCAGTGTATCGAATCGGTTCGCACGTTCGCACGCCGGGCATCGACCCTGATGCGCTGGCCGCGTTGTGGAACACCGGCGACTTGCACCGCAGCCTTGCGGGCGTGATGGACTTGTTTTCAGGCGGGAACTTCAAGGTCGTTTCGATCTTTGCGCTCGGCATAACGCCTTACATCACGGCTTCGATCATACTTCAGTTGATGACAGTTGTGAGTCCGCGGCTCAAGGCGTTGCAGGAAGAAGGCGAGATGGGCCGCCGCAAGATCACTCAGTACACGCGCTATCTGACGGTTCTTCTTTGCTCGGTCCAGTCGTTCGGCATCGCTTATTGGCTGCAGAACCAGCAGACGGCGACGGGTTCTCTAGTTCGCAGCCCCGGTCCGGGTTTCATCGCGATGACTATGCTGACACTGGCGACGGGCACCACGTTCATAATGTGGCTTGGCGAGCAGATAACCGAACGCGGAGTCGGCAACGGTATAAGCTTGATCATCTTCGCGGGTATCGTCCTACGGATTCCGTCGGGCGCGCAGACGATGTACGAGAAGCTCACCAGCGGCGGAACCGGCACCGCGTTGGGGGTGATCGCATTGCTGATCGCGATGGTGCTGGTCATAGCGGGGATCGTGTTTGTCGAACGCGGCTTCAGGAAAGTACCGATAAATCACGCGCGGCGAATGGTTGGCCGACAGTCGATACCGCAGCAGCAGACTCACATGCCGCTGAAGGTCAACATGGGCGGGGTCATTCCGGTAATCTTTGCTTCGTCGATACTGGCGTTTCCGCAGACGATTCTGGGTTTCCTCGGAGCTTCCGATCCGAATGAGACGGGCACGTTCCGGGCGTGGCTTGCGAGGCTTGCGGTGGACATTGGCGGACAGGGTCATCCGCTGCACTACTTGATATACTCCGCGGCGATAATTTTCTTCACGTTTTTCTATGTCTCGATTATTTTTAATACGGACGAAGTAGCGAACAACCTGCGCAAGAACGGCGCCTTTATCCCCGGCATTCGGCCGGGCAAGCGGACGGCGGACCACCTCAACGAGATACTGACTCGTTTGACGACGGTGGGTGCGATCTACCTGGCGGTCGTCGCGTTGCTGCCACAGTTCCTGCTTCAGGGTTTTCAGTTCCAGTACATCCCGGGGATCGGGCAAGCGATCGACAACGTGCTTCGCTCGAACCCGCTGACGTCCTGGCTGACCACGGGAATCGGGGTGCAGTTCTATTTCGGCGGCACAAGCTTGCTAATCTTGATAGGCGTGGCGATGGACACAATGAATCAGATTGAGTCCCAGTTGATCATGCGTCACTACGACGGTTTCCTTGGCCCGCGAGGCCGTCGTCTCCGCGGCCGCCGAGCCATGTGAAAACGTATGCCGAGCATCATCGTGTTGATGGGCCCGCAAGGCGCGGGTAAGGGCACGCAATCGCAGATGCTGACTGAAGCGTTCGGTCTGCCGATTGTGGCGACCGGCGACATGCTTCGTGATATCGCCTTGACCGAAACGCCGCTCGGCCGGCAGGTGCGAGGGGTGCAGGCGTCGGGACGGCTTGTTTCTGATGACATTCTTGCTGAAGTCGTCAACGAACGTTTGAGTCGCCCCGATTGTGCTGACGGGTGCATCCTCGATGGTTTTCCACGAACGCTCCCGCAGGCGCGGCTTCTTGAAAAAATCGCCCAGTCGCAGGGGCACCAGATACTCGTCGTCGAGATAGACGTTCCACGCGAGTTGCTATACAAACGTCTGGCGGGCCGGAGGACGTGCAGTGTTTGCGGCTCGATCTATCACAGGTACTTCAAGCCGAGCAAACAGGACGGCGTCTGCGACCTGGACGGTGCGCCACTGTTCACTCGGTCTGATGACCACGAAGAATCGATAGCCCGGCGGCTGGCGCTCTACGACGAGAAGACGCATCCGCTTCTCGCCTATTACGCCGAGACCAACCGGTTTCACAAAGTCGACGGAACCGGCACACCCGAAGAAGTTGCAGGCCGCGTCGCCGAGGTCGTTAAGGAGAGCCGAAAGGGTTGCGTGGCTGAGAGCTAAGCCGGTGACCGCCGCGTCGAGCGTGCAGCAGTAATGATCATCAGGAAATCCAAAACAGAGATCGAAAAGATGCGGGCAGCGGGGCTGATCGTCGCCCAGGTGCTTAAGCGGCTCGAAGAGATTGTGCAGCCCGGGATGACGACTCGCGACCTCGACCGCGAGGCAGAAAAGATGATTCAGGACGCCGGCGCGTATCCCACGTTCAAGGGGTATCACGGTTATCCGGCTTCGATTTGTACTTCGATCAACGATGAAGTCGTGCATGGCATCCCGGGCAACCGGAAGCTGCGTGAAGGGGACATAGTTGGAATCGACTGCGGCGCGACCTTGCAGGGATACGTAGGCGACTCGGCTATTACGGTTCCTGTTGGAAAGGTCGGCGACCCGGTGAAGCGGCTGCTGGACGTTACGCGGCAGTCGCTATTCAAGGCCATTGAGAAATGCGAAGTGGGCAACCGGCTCGGCGACGTTTGTAATGCCGTTCAGGCCTTTGTTGAGCCGCGCGGTTACTCGGTAGTCAGAAACTACTGTGGCCACGGAGTCGGGCGAGCGATGCACGAAGAGCCGCAAGTCCCGAACTACGGCAGGCCGGGCACGGGTCCGGTCCTCCGCGAAGGCTGGGTGATCGCGATTGAGCCTATGATCAACCTGGGTCACGAAGACGTGCAAGTTCTGTCGGACGGATGGACGGTGATAACCATGGACGGCAAGCCGTCGGCTCACTTCGAGCACACCGTCGCAATCACAAGCGAGGGCCCGCAGATACTGACGCTGCTCAATCACGCGCCCTCGTGAGCGCGGGTTGCAAGCCCGGCAAGCGAATGCTAGAATAGCGGTTTCTTGTCCACGAGATTTTCTTGCTAGAGGGACTGCGTCACGGAAAGGAAGAGCTGGAAATGAAAGTCAGGGCATCGGTCAAGAAGATGTGCGATAACTGCAAGATCATTCACCGCAAGGGCGTCGTGCGTGTGATTTGCACCAACCCGAAGCATAAACAGCGGCAAGGGTAATGAAGTAAGGCGGAGGAAGAATGGCACGTATTGCGGGTGTAGACCTACCGGCTAATAAAAGAGCAGAAATAGGGCTTACATATATCTACGGGATCGGGCGGTCACGCGCCAACAAGATACTCGGAGAGGCAGGCATCAGTGTCGATAAGCGAATTCGCGAGCTGAGCGAAGAAGAAGTCAACCGCATCCGCACAGTTATCGACCAGCAGGGCAACGTCGAAGGCGATCTGCGCAAGCAGATCCAAATGGACATCAAGCGGATGATGGACATCGGCTGTTATCGAGGCTTGAGACACAGGCGAGGGCTGCCCGTCCGGGGCCAGCGCACTCACACCAACGCGCGTACTCGCAAGGGCCCGCGTCGCATGACGGTCGCGAAGAAGAAGGTCGCAGGCAAGAAATAAGGGAGTGACTCGTGATGCGTGATTCGTGACAAGACGAACATGACAAATCACGAATCACGAATCACTGAGACACTATGGCAAAAGCAGCAGCAAAGACCGGCAAGAAGAAGACGTTCAAGCGCAAAGAACGGCGAATGGTGCCTCAGGGCATCGTCCACATTCAAGCAAGCTTCAACAACACGCTGATCGCGATCACCGATCTGGAAGGCAACCTGATCAGCCAATCATCGGCTGGCGCGCTGGGCTTTCACGGCTCGCGCAAGGGTACGCCGTTCGCTGCACAGCAGGCTGCAAGCCGCGCCGCTCAGTCGGCTCGTGAAGTCGGAATGCACTCGTGTGAGGTCAGAGTTAAGGGACCCGGGTCCGGCCGAGAGTCGGCAGTGCGAGCCATCCAGTCCGCGGGCATCGAGGTGCGGCTTATTCGAGACGTTACGCCCATACCTCATAACGGCTGTCGTCCGCCGAAGCGTCGAAGGGTGTAGTTCGACTCGCTCTGCGAGTCATGCAAGCGCCTCACGCGCTTTAAAGGAAGAAGGACATTCGCAACCGGCGGTGTCTGTAAACTTTTGCTAGTCGATGACGATCGAACAATTGTCATCGCTACTGTAGATGGAGGAAAGAATTGGCTAGATATCGTGGTCCGGTGTGCCGATTGTGCCGCCGGGAAGGAATGAAGTTGTTCTTGAAGGGTGAGCGGTGCTACAAGCCCAGTTGCCCGATCGAGAAACGAGGCACCCAGCCGCCCGGACAACACGGCCGCAACGTCAGGCGCGCGAAGCTGATTGGTTACGGCGAACAACTCCGCGAGAAGCAAAAGGTCAAGCGCATATACGGGATGCTCGAGCGCCAGTTTCGTCTCTACTTTGAGCGGGCCGTTCGCACGAGCGGTGTTACGGGTGAGAACCTTCTGGCTTTGCTGGAGCGCCGTCTTGACAATGTCGTGTATCGCTTGGGCTACGCCACGTCGCGCGCTCAAGCGCGCCAGCTAGTCAACCACGGGCACATCTCGGTCAACGGCCGCAAAGTCGACATTCCCAGCTTCCAGGTGAAGATTGGCGATGAGATCTCGGTCCACGAAGGGAGCCGCTCGAACATTCACATCCAGAGCGCGTTTCAAACCGCCTCGGGCCGCGGACGCCCGGGCTGGCTCGAGATTACCTCGCCAGAAGATATGCGTGGCCGGGTCGTCGCTCTCCCCCGCCGAGAAGACATCGGCCAGAACATCAACGAGCAGCTTATAGTCGAACTTTATTCGAAGTAGTCAGGCGTCGGGGGAAAGGTGACACGTTACACGCAGCCCAGCATCACTTGCTAGCCGCGAGTAACCTGCCGCCGTTTCCCTGCAAGCTTTGTTTGAGAGGGAGCAATGAACGGAACTGAAACCCAATTTATGATCGGCTTTCAAAAGCCAAAGCGCCTTGCCTGCGAGACCGAAACCTTCACAAATCGATATGGCAAGTTTTACGCTCAGCCGTTTGAGCGCGGGTTCGGCACTACCATCGGCAACTGCCTGCGGCGCGCGCTGCTCTCGTCGATCGAAGGCGCGGCCATCACCGCTGTCAAAATCGAAGGTGTGCTTCATGAGTTTTCTTCGATTCCGGGCGTCGTCGAGGACGCGACCGACATAATCCTCAATCTGAAGCGAATTCCATTCAAGCTGCACGGCGAAGGCCCCAAGACACTCCGCGTCGAGCGCACCGTGCCCGGTGAGTTACTTTCGGGTGAAATCGAAACCGACGCCGACGTTGAGATCCTCGACCCGAACGTGCACATCGCAACGATCTCCGAAGGCGGGTCTCTGATCATTGAGATGCGGCTCAAACGCGGACGCGGTTATATCTCCGCGGAAAGAAACTACGACGAGGACCTGGCGGTCGGGTACATCCCGGTTGATTCGGTTCATTCGCCGGTGAAGAAGGTGAACTACACAGTCGAATCCGCGCGCCTGGGTCAGGACACTGACTATGACAAGCTGACCATCGAAGTGTGGACCAACGGTTCGGTGAAGCCGGATAACGCGATTGGACTTGCGTCGAAGTTGATCAAGGACCACATGCAGATCTTCATCAACTTCGAAGAAGAGCCTGAGCTTGCGGAAGCCGACAGCGAAGAGGCAAGCCGCATGACCTTTAACGAGAATCTCGATCGGTCGGTAGACGAGCTCGAGCTGTCGGTGCGCTCTTACAACTGCCTCAAGAACGCCGACATCAGAACGATCCGCGAGCTGGTGCAAAAGTCGGAGCCCGACATGCTCCGGACAAAGAACTTCGGGCGCAAGTCGCTCAACGAGATCAAAGAGATTCTCAACTCGATGGGCTTGCATCTGGGAATGAAGTTCGACGAGCAAGGAAGGCTTGTAGACGAGGCGAGCGCTTAGGGCCGAACGGCGCGTCCGTCAGTCTTTATGAACGGGATTTGATATGCGACACAGAGTAGCTCACAGGAAATTGGGACGAAAGACCGAGCATCGCCTTGCGCTGCTTCGCAATCTTTGCACTTCGCTCATCACTCACGAGCGGTTGATTACGACGTTGCCCAAGGCGAAAGAACTGAGACCGTTTGCCGAGCGTGCCATCACGCTGGGCAAGCGCGCGCTGGCCGCTGAGGCGCCCGAGACCGCGCTTCACAATCGGCGCATAGCTTCGGCGTACTTCCATACCGGCAACGCGAATCGCGTACCCGACGGCGGATACAAGCGGCCACATGCGCCGCGCACCGCCGGCGTGGCCGCGTTGGAGAAGCTGTTCGGGGAGCTTGCTGAGCGGTTCTCAGAACGGCCCGGCGGATATACTCGAATACTCAAGCTCGGAACGAGAAAAGGCGACGGCGCCGAAATGGCATTGATCGAGCTGGTCGGCAGCGAGAAAAAAGTTACTCACCAGGAAGAGAAGAAAGAAGAGAAGAAGAAAGGCCGCCGCTTCTTTGGCCGTGGCAAGAAGTCCAGCGAGGCCGACGCTAAAGAAGGAAAGTCCCCCAAGTCGGCTGCATCGGCCGGGTCCAGCTCAAAGGCTTCGAAAAAGAACGATCCCGGCGGAGCAGAGGCCAGGCCCAGATCAAGGCGCAAGAAGACGGACGCCACCGAGTAGTCGCATGATAGTCAGGAAGTCGAAGCGAGCCTCAGCCGCCAGCGGTTGGGGCTTTCGCTTGTTGTGCAGCGGTGTTAGTTTCTTGCTAAGCACGAAATCGAAACCTCGAAACTCGAGATCGAGATGATGAGGCAAGCATGAACCTCAAAGAAATCAAAGACCTGATCGAACTTGTCAGCGAGAAAGGATTGGCGGAGTTCGAGATCGAGCGGCAGGGCTTTCGCCTCCGTATCAGTTGCTTCAAGGAGGGGCCGACCCCGGCCGTGGCGCCGGCAGCGACGCCGCTGATCGTTTCTTCTACAATCGCAACGCCATCACAGCTAAACACAGCAGCGCCTGATCGTAAGCTTCTCAAGGCGGAAGACGCCTCATCTGATTCATCTTCAACCGAACAGTCCGGTGAAACAGCCGAGGCGCCTGCGAGTGAAAGCCTGCATACAATTAAATCTCCCATCGTCGGGACTTTCTACCGAGCCCCTTCGCAGGAGTCTGAGCCTTTTGTGAAACTCGGAGACCACTTAGAATCCGACACCGTCGTCTGCATAATCGAAGCGATGAAGCTGATGAACGAGATCCAGGCTGAAGTCGCAGGCAAGGTTGTAAAGGTCTTCGTCGAGAACGGCCAGCCCGTCGAGTATGGGCAGCCGCTGTTCGGCATAAGAGTCTAGCCGCTGGTCATTGGTTGCTAACGGCCGACTCGTTGTTGTCAGACATCAACCGGCCATTGAGCGCCAGCCGCCGGCTCCTTCTTTACAATGTTCAAGAAAGTCCTCATAGCCAACCGGGGCGAGATAGCGATGCGAATCATCTGGGCGTGCAAGGAGCTCGGTGTTCGCACTGTCGCGGTTTTCTCCGAGGCCGACCGCGACTCGCTTCACGTGCGTTTCGCCGACGAAGCCATTTGCATTGGCCCGCCGCCGTCCGCCCAGAGCTATCTGAACATTCCAGCCGTCATCTCGGCGGCAGAGATCACAAACGTCGATGCGATTCATCCGGGCTACGGTTTTCTGGCGGAGAACGCTTACTTCGCGGAAGTATGCGAAGCTTGCAACATCAGGTTCATCGGCCCCAAGCCCGCCAGCATTCACTTGATGGGTGACAAGGCCCGCGCCAGGGTGACTATGAAGACCGCCGGTGTGCCGATCACCCCAGGCTACGACGGAGTCATTGAAGACGAAGAAGAGGCGGCTCGAATCGCATCGGACATTGGCTACCCGGTGATCATAAAGGCGTCGGCCGGCGGCGGGGGCCGCGGTATGCGCATAGTTCGCGACGGCGATGAGTTGACGGCCGCGTTCCCCGCTGCTCGTCAAGAAGCGCAGCTTGCGTTCAACAACCCGGCTGTCTACATCGAGAAATACATCGAGACCGCGCGGCACATCGAGATTCAGGTTCTCGCCGATCAGCACGGCAACGTGGTCCATCTCGGCGAGCGAGAGTGCTCGATTCAACGACGCCATCAGAAGCTGATCGAGGAGTCGCCGTCACCAGCGCTGACTCCCGAGCTTAGACGCCGCATGGGTGAGATCGCAGTGAAAGCTTGCCGGGAGATCGGTTACGTCAGCGCGGGCACGATGGAGTTCTTGCTGGATGAAGAGAAGAATTTCTACTTCATGGAGATGAACACTCGGATCCAGGTTGAGCATCCGGTGACCGAGTTTGTCACCAACACTGACTTGATTCGAGAGCAGATACTCATTGCAGCCGGCGAGCCTCTGGAGTTCGATCAGGAAGACATCTTGTTCAGCGGGCACGCGATTGAGTGCCGAATAAACGCGGAGTCTCCGGTAACCTACGCTCCGTCACCCGGATTGATCACTGCGATGAACGTTCCGGGAGGACCGGGCGTTCGCGTAGACACTGCTGCGTATCCCGGCTGGTTCGTGCCACCGCATTACGACTCACTAATTGCGAAACTCATCGTGCACCATCGCACTCGCGAGATGGCGATCGCGCGAATGAATCGCGCGCTCGAAGCGATGATTGTTGAGGGCATCCAAACTTCGGTTGCGTTGCATCAGAAGATCCTGGCCGAGCCGGACTTCATTGCGGGCAAGCTGTCTACGAGGTTCATGGAGCGGTTCAACGGCAAGCCCGAGAACCAGGCATCGAAGGAAGCTTCGAGCACTGCGGAGTAGTATGCGAGGGTAAATGCCTTTCCTCCTTCCTAGCTTTTATCCAATCACTGATGTCCGTCTATCGGGCCTCTCGCATGCCGAGCAGGTCGAGCGCCTCGCTGCCGGCGGCGCAACGATGATTCAATTGCGCGAGAAGACGGCATCGCCTCGCGAGTTCTACACTGCGGCACTCGAAGCGATGAACGTAGCACGCCGGCTCAATGTCCGGATCATCATCAATGACCGCGTGGACATCGCGGTTGCGGTAGATGCGGACGGGGTTCATCTCGGGCAGGAAGATTTTCCTCCCGATCACGCGCGACGCTTGCTGGGTGAGAGCCGAATCGTAGGTTTCTCGACTCACGGCTTGAAACAGGCTGTGGAGGCAGATGGCTTGCCGGTAGACTACATCGCAATCGGACCCGTGTTTCAGACGTCAACGAAAGAGAACCCGCACGCAATCGTCGGACTCGAAACCATTGCTGCAACCAGGCGTCAAACATTGAAACCGCTAGTGGCCATCGGCGGCATCACGCTCGCGCGCGCGGCCTCGGTTATCGAGGCGGGCGCCGACAGCGTCGCCGTCATCTCCGATCTCTTTTCGACCAATGACATCTCCGAGCGCACTCGCGAATTCATCGATCGAATCCGTTGAGCACTTTGTGATGAGCGGCAAGGTGTCCCGGTTAACCGGTGTGCAACCTGTATGGGCGTCCCTCCGTGGGCGCCCCTTCCTTCCACAGCGCTTCGATATCGGGGAGGGGCGCCCACGGAGGGACGCCCGTACAGGTTTCATCAACTTTGCGGTGATTGAGTACTAGTCTTCGAAGATCGCTGCCGCCTCGGCTATGAGTCGCGTGATGCGGCATGGAGGAAGGCTCTCAAGAAAGACGCGGCCGTAGGACTTGGTGTTGAGCCGCGGGTCGAGGATGGACAGCACACCGCGGTCGGTAGTCGATCGAATCAACCGGCCAAGTCCCTGCTTCAAGGTGATAGCGGCTTGCGGCACCGAGTACTCATAGAACGAGTTCCCGCCTTGTTCGTCGATATGCTTTTGCCGCGCGGCCACGACCGGGTCGCTCGGGACCGCAAAAGGCAGCTTCGCAATGATGACACACGACAGCGCTTGGCCTTGAACGTCTACCCCTTGCCAGAAAGACGATGTCGCGAACAGCACCGCGCCTTCGGTTGTGCGAAAGCGTTCGAGCAGTCCGCCCTTCGACCCTTCGCCCTGGATGAAGGTGGGAAAGTCTACGCGATATCGCACTCGC
>Ga0193727_1001341_pt1 | contig 10150 bp, 9 predicted proteins | sample H2c2metaG_FD_143051 | JGI IMG/M metagenome (GOLD analysis project Ga0193727, IMG submission 143051) | Soil microbial communities from a riparian zone of the East river system, Colorado, United States - H2c2 | ecosystem: Environmental > Terrestrial > Soil > Riparian zone | place: USA: East River...
TCGCCTGTCGCGGCAGGCGAGGCGGACTCTTCCTGCGGCGGAGTTGGCGAAGATGACGGGGCCTGTTCTTCTTCGCCACTCGTGAAATAAGGCGAGCTTTTCGCTGCCGAATACCAATCCGGCGCGGCATCGAGCTTCTTCAGCTTCGTGCCACGAGGATCGATGCTCCAAAATTCGCGCGTATCATTTGGTTTCTCGCGGATGAACACGATCGTCTCGCCATCGGACGCGAAAATCGGATCGCTATCTTGTCCGGAATTGTCGTTGGTCAGCTGTCGCAACAGTTTTCCGTCTTCACGATAGAGATAAAGGTGGGAATGACTTGTGCCTTTGGGTTGCAGGTAACGGATCGCCACCACGATTTCGGAGTCGCCGCGCGAAATCGGCGGCGCTGAAAGTAGCAGCAAACCCACGAGGCCCCATAGCCGGAGCGTTTTCAGAACTGGCAGATTAGGAAATTCGAGCGTGCACTGTCAATGCTCGCTTTGCTAACATCATCTCATGATTTGGGGGCAAACGGCGGCAATGATGATGACGACGTTGATCCCCGTTTTGGGATACGCAGCAAATCCGTTTCTAAACACACCGGACGACGCGCCGGTCTCTGCCAAATTTCGCGGAACCGAGTGGAGCGACGACATCGGAGAAGAAGATATCCCTCTCACTGCCAGAGTAGTGACAACGCGCATGGCAAAAATGCCCTGGGGCGGGATTTTCAAAGTGGAATTCACGGATCTAAAGTCGAGCGCTCAAAAGCAGCGCGAAATTCGGCCGGACTACTTCATCGTGACTGACGACCGGATCGTCCTGCTGAACGAAGAGGACAACGATGCGGCCGCTAAGAAGATTTCTGCACTGGATAAACCGCCAGAATTCGAACCAAACGACATTTACGGCGTCACCACCGGCAGCTTCGAACACCAGGAGGCAGAGTGGAAAACGACAATCAAATTGAAAGGAGATCTCTGCACTTACGAAGCGAGTCATCCCTCCGGACATTTCAAAAAAATCGTTTGGAAAAAGGGCGTCGGATTAGTTGAATACGCGAGCGGGTACGGTGCACGCGCCGACGGGTATCGGCTTAAACGTGAAGTAACAAGTCAAAAGCAGTAAGATTCGGAGGAAGTCTTTTGAAGGGTTAACAAATTTATGGAATTTCTGCTTAAGTTACCGCCGCCGGTTTCATTTTTTATCGTCTCGGTGATTACCACCGTCTTCAGTTTGGCCGGGCTTTACTTGGTGCGAAGAAAGTATTCGGCCGAAGTACTAAAAGAAAACCACGAAGTCGCTGCGATCATTTTCAACGCCTTCGGATTGTTCTATGGAGTGTTGGTAGCGTTTGTCGTGTTTGCTACCTGGGGCGGTTACGACGATGCAACGAAAAATCTGCAAATGGAGGCTAGCGAGGCTCTGGATATTTTTCACACAGCCGCAACCTTTCCTGATTCTCCCAAGAGAGTCATTCAGCAGGGAGCGAGAGAGTACCTTGCTGCGGTTTACAACGATGAAATGCCGCAAATGGCAGAGGGGGACCTTCAGCTTTATTCCGGCGGAGCTCACAACACTCTCAGAATATTATTTTCTCAGGTCGACGCGAGCTCGATTCCAAACAGAGAGCTTTATGGCGAGGCGCTACGTTGTTTAAACAGCCTGGCCCAGTATCGTCGCATGAGAATATTTGCCGGTAACAATACCGTGCCACCGGTCATCTGGTTGGTGTTACTCGTTGGCGGCGTGATCGCAGTCTCCTACACCTTTTTCTTCGGCATGAAAAACATACGAGCCCAATACCTCATTACCACGACACTGACCGCGACGGTTACGTCAATTTTATTCTTGGTCTATGTGCTTGACCATCCCTTTACCGGAACAAGCAGGGTGAGCTTTGCACCTTTGACAGAGGCGATGGCGGCAATGCAGATCGACAGCACGGGAGAGTGAAAACCTTCATCTCGTCCCATGTTCTTTTTTTCGTCCGCAGATTCCTCGGCTTGAGTGCGAATCTTCGGCTCGTACAACTGTCGATCGCAGAAATACGAGTTCTACCTTTTCTTGCTTTTGCGTGTGGGTTTCCCCTTGCGCTTCGTCTTCGCCATCCGTCGTAGCTCGCTTTCGCTCATCGACCTTGCCATTTGGCTCGATGCGCCCTTAAGCGACGACTTGGAACGCTTGCCTCGCCTTGCCGCAAGCGCAGCGCCGGCTGCCATTTGTTGTTTCTTTGATTTTGCAGGCATACATGAATAATTCGCGCGCCGAGGCTAAACCGGACTGGCATGTCGTGCGCCGCGTAGCCGCCATAGAAAGTAAGCGGGCACGCCGGTCAGCACGATGAGAATTCCAATTCCTGACGTCGCCGGCGCGAGCCATGCAAGATCAATGGTCAACAGTGCCGATAGCACGATCGAGATGAACGGCACAATTGGATAACCCCACGTGCGGTATGGCCTATCAGCATTCGGCTTTTTGCGTCGTAAGAGAATGACAGCCACGACCATCAGAAGGTAAAACACCAAGTCCGCCGAGACGATGTATTCAAGCAGTTGATTGTAAACGTTCCCGTACGTCACCTGCTTTGTCGCGGCATTGGTTGTAACTGTGCGTGGCAAAACCAGCACGGCTGTCCAAATTCCCTGGGCCACGAGTGCTGCCGCGGGAACACGAAATCGATTTGTGGTTGCAATTTTTCGGAAGAACAAGCCATCACGCGCCATGGCATAGTAAACACGGGCCCCCGCGAGAATCAGCCCGTTGTCACAACCGAAAGTGGAAATCATGATCGCTGCGGCCATGCACATCGCTCCTGACCGACCGAACATGGTGTCCATCATTGCGACGGCTACGCGGTTGTGTGGCGCGTGCTGGATTTCCGGAAACGGCAGCACCGCCAGATAAGCAACGTTAGCCAGCAAATAGAGTACGACCACAACCGCGCACCCTCCGACAAGCGCACGTACGAGATTTTTTCCTGGATCGCGCACTTCGCTGCCGATGAATGTCACATTGGTCCACGCGGTCTGGGCGAAGAGCGGTCCGACCATCGACCTTCCAAAAAGCAGCGCAAGAGCCAGCGTGCCGGTGACGGCGAAGCCGGGCTGCGCCGCCTGCGGATTCCAGCCATTAGCCCACGAGTCCCACCATGCCGAGCTTAGCGCGGCAGAATTGGCTTTCCAGCCTAACGACAAACCTATCACCACAACTGCAGTCAGCGCGGCGGTTTTGGCAAAGGTGAATGTGTTCTGGACAATTTTGCCGACTTCGAGCCCGCGCGTGTTTGTCCACGTCAGAAGCGCGATCAATGCTATCGCCACCAATTGTTCCGTGGATAAACTGATCGCGTAACCGCCCAACGATATTGGGGAGACCAGGTATTTATCAGGTGAAACTGATGTGGCAAAAACGCCAAGAAACTTCGCGAACGCAATCGCTACTGCTGCGATCGTCCCCGTTTGGACCACGAGAAATAACGTCCAGCCATACAAAAATCCAATCGGAGAACCGAACGCTTCGCGGAGAAAAACATAAACACCGCCTGCTCGCGGCATCATCGTCGCCAACTCCGAACAACACAGCGCGCCCGTGATCGTTAGCAAGCCAGCGAGAGCCCATGCGAGCAGCAGCCAACCTGGCGCGCCACTCAATCGCGATGACTCCGCTGACACGATGAAGATGCCAGACCCGATCATCGAGCCGATGACAATCATGGTCGCGTCGATTGGACCAAGTGCGCGGACGAGACTGGACGGCGACTGGCGGTGGTCCGTCGTGTTGCTCATGAATGAATGACGAAGTACGAATGACGAATGACGAACGAAATCGAAAATGACGAAGTACGCAGTGAGCCTCCACTGAAACCGACGCGTCAATTTTGTCATTCGAGTTTAAGTCATTCCTTCGTCATTCGGCATTCGGATTTTGTCATTCCTGGTGGGCGCGCTGATTTTCACGCCTTCGCGTTCAAGTCGTGTGCGCAGTTCGCGCGCAAATTCGACGGCGCCGGGTGTATCGCCGTGGACACAAACCGTTTCGCCGCGCACCTCTACATCCTGGCCTTCGATTGAACGCACCCTCCCTTCGTGCAGCATCCGCAATACACGCTCAGCTGCTTCCTTCGGATCGTGAAGAAGTGCGTCAGGCCGCGTGCGCGGAACCAGCCAGCCGTCATTTAAGTAATTACGATCGGCGAAAATCTCGCGCGCGATTTGCAAACCATGAGCCTCGGCCGCACGGGCAAGCTCGCTCTTGTCCGGCGCGAACAGGATCAATTTCGGATCGACGGATTCGACGGCGCGCGCGATTGCGTCGGCGAGATTCGCATCGCGTACGGCCATGTTGTACAGGGCGCCGTGCGGTTTGACGTGATTCGGTTGCACATCAAGTGCGGAGGCGATCGCTTGAAAAATTCCAAGTTGATATGCCACCGCGTCGAACACTTCTTCGGCGGGCATCGTCAGCTCCTTGCGTCCGAAATTCTCGCGATCGAAAAAACTCGGATGCGCGCCGACAGCAACTCGCTGCTTCTTCGCCGCAGAAATGGCGGCGTGCATCGTATCGGAATCGCCGGCGTGAAAACCGGTTGCGATATTCGCTGAGCTGATCAGTTGGAACAGCTCGGTGTCGTGGTCTGAACCTTCGCCGAGATCGGCGTTCAGATCGATAGATAAGTTCATGCTCTTTGGAGACTCAAGCCGATGCGGAAACGCTCCAAGTCACGCTCGCGTTCTATTAACAACCGATGCGCATCTTGTAGCGAAACTTCGGAAAAACGAACGCCATCACCGGCACGAAGCTGCGCTGTAATACCAAGATCGACCGTGATCACGTGAGCTATTTTTGGGTACCCGCCGATGGTTTGGCAATCTCCCAAAAGCAAAATCGGTTTACCGCTTGGTGGAACCTGGATTGTACCGGGCGCGACCGCTTCGGAAATAAGGTCGGTTTCGTCCTCGCGTTTCAGTTCCGGACCGTCAAGACGTACACCCATACGATCTGAATCTGGCGAAACGCTGAATTCGTGATTCGTGAATCGTTGAATCGTTACATCGTCGAAGCGGTTCCAATCTACGCCACGGATGAAACGCAAACTCGGGTGGCGGCGTGCCGGGCTTGCCCAATCGTGTGATGCGGTCCACGACGAAATTCCTGTAGCCGGGGGCGACTTGTCCGCCGTAGCTTTAGCGAAGGCGGATGACCCGCGCGGGGCACCAAACAGCACGACGTCGCCATCACGCAAAGCGCGCCCTTCAATTCCGCCGAAATTGGCGCGCAGATCGGTGGAGCGACTACCAAGAACCACGGGCACATCGATTCCGCCGGAAATTGCGAGCCAGCATCGGCAGCCAATTTGAACGCGACCAAATTTCAATTCGTCACCAGCTTGCAAATGCGCGACATGCCCGGCCGGCAATGCCCGTGATCCAATCTGCACGTCGAATTCGCCGCCGCACCAGGCAACGATTCGCTCGTCCTCAAACCGCAGCTGCAACCCGCCGAGCGTGATTTCGAGCCCGGCCGCGCCTTCATCATTTCCAACGAGCAGGTTCGCTACGCGCAATGCAAATGAATCGAGCGCGCCGCTGGTCGAAACCCCAAACTGGCGGAAGCCCGTGCGGCCCAGATCTTGTACCGACGTTAGAAATCCTGCCCGCTGTACGATTGCTGTCATTCCGACCAAAGTGGAGGAATCCCGGTGTGGAAGCTAATGGCGACGCCGCGGGATCCCTCGACTGCGCTGCGCTTCGCTCGGGATGACAATGCTTTCATTGTTTTAACGACTCGAACTCCTCACGCGTAATTGCGCGAAAACGCACGCGATCGCCGGGACACAGAAGGGTCGGCGGCTCTTTGGTGGCATCAAAGAGCTTCAGCGGAGTGCGGCCGATCAAGTTCCATCCGCCCGGAGAACGCAACGGATAGATTCCCGTTTGCGCACCGCCGATGCCAACCGAACCGGCAGGAATTTCTTTGCGCGGTACATCGCGGCGCGGCGTCGTCAAATTCTTCGGCAACCCTGCCAGAAATGTAAAACCAGGAACAAACCCAATGCAGGCCACGCGATACTCGCGTGTGCTGTGAAGATCGATGATTTCGCGCTCGGAAAGCTTTGTGTGTTCGGCTACGCGATCCAGATCGAGCCCAAATTCCGCGTCATAACAGACGGGAATTTCGGTTAAACGCTGACGACGCGCTGCGGTCCGGCGGCGATGACGCCTGGAAGCGGGAATAATCACGCTCCGAATTCTTTTCGCGAGCTCCTCAAACACCCCATTGGCTGCGCCAGCCGACTTGATGACGGCAATAGGATTGAAGAAAACGGCAACGCTGGTGTAAGCCGGAGCAAGCTCAATCACGCCCGTAATGTTCGCGTGTTGCAGCAAACGAAATACTCGGAGCACTTCGTCCAGGGTCTCTTCAGGCGCATCCTCAAATTGCTCCCGCACGCGCAGGATCAGCGCGGAATCTCCGAGGGGTACGATTTCCATCAGTTCCGTCATTCCGAGTGCAGTCGAGGAATCGCGTGGCACAACCCACAGCTAATTTCGCGGGGTCCTTCGACTTCTCCCGCGTACGCGGGATCCGCTCAGGATGACCGTGCTTTGAATACCGCTCGGCATAACAGCCATTGATTTACTCTCCGCGCTTCGCTTCAATCTCAATATTGATCGCCACAGTCTGGCTGATGCCGGAGACAGATTCAGCGGCTGCAGCAAACATCAAGTTGAAGTCACGCCGTGTGATTGGATCGGTCGTCACAGACCAACGCGTCCGACCAGTTTCATTAATCGGGGTCAACAGTTTCACGTGAAGCGTGATTGGCTTCGTCACGCCGTGCATTGTTAAGTCGCCGAGAATGTCGCCACTTTGCGAGCCAGTGCGTTTTACGCTCCGGCTCTTAAACGTCATCCTGGGAAATTTCTCGACATTAAAAAATTCCGCGCTGCGTAGATGATCGTCGCGTTTTTTGATGCGCGTATCGATGCTCCGCACGTCGATCTGCGCAGTGACCGAGGAATTCTCCGGATGTTCGCGATCGACTTCGATCGTGCCCCTGAAGCTTGTGAACTTGCCGAAAGTCGTGCCAAGGAATTGATGCACACTAAACCCGATCGTCGAGCCGGACGGATCGAACTTGTAGCTCTCTTTTGCTGATGCGGCGGAACTTACGCCGATGATTACGGCTGCGGCGAAAAGCTTCTGTAATGTCATCGATTCCTTAGCGCCAACGGCGCTTTGTCATTCTAGCCTGGGGCAACGCCCCAGGATCCAATTGTTCGTTCATTCAAGCGCTGAAAGCGCCATTCAGAGCGGACGGTGAATCGCGCTGTCAGCGCTGATGTTCTTCGGGACGTTCGGATTCCTAGGGCGTTGCCCCAGGCTTCCTCTGAACGTTGCGCCTTTGGCGCTAACCAAACGCAATTCATTGGGACTTTCTTTTCGCCTCCGTCGCGAATGTTTTCAAGAGCGGCGTGCGGGAAAGGGGCAGTCGCCCGAACAAGTTCCCGAGCGCAAACGCCGGATCGGCTTTCAATCGTGTTTGATCGTGCACACCGGCGAGACGCGCCAGCTCCGTCTCGAAATGCGCGACCGCGCGCGCCGTCGGGTCGTTTGCATCGAGATAACCGAAAGCCCGGCGCATCAGTCCGAACAATTCCGGCTCGCGATGATCGCGCTCGGTGCAAATCTCAATCAACTCAACAAAATACGCCGCAGTCTGCGTACGCAGATAATTGCTGCGAATTCCGGCGAACGGATTTTTCAGGACGACTTCCGCGAGCGTATGCAGATCGGATTTGCGGCTTCGCACGATCGAAATTTCAGCCTCAAAAAACAAATCCAGCTTTCCGGCAAACGGGCTTTTCTGGCGGCGTGCGCCTTTGGCGATCGTCTGAACACAGCCTAACGATTCCGTGCACCACGACACGATCAAACTGGTGTCGCTGAATTTTCGTTTCCGAAGGAGAATTGCCTCTGTGCTTTCCACTCACCGAAATCTAGCACACACCGGTGTGGAAAGGCCGCTTCAGCAGAAGGCAATAAGATCCATCTCTGGAACTTTGATAAAACCGGCGCCCATGCCCACGAAACCGCATCCGGTTTTCCCGCCTCTCCCCTGGAGCAGGGGAGAGGATTGAGGTGAGGGGTCTGAAACTCGCATACTCTAGATACGCGGAATCCCTCACCCTCCCCCTCTCCCTTTGGAAAGGGCGAGGCGACCCATGCGCAGTCGGGGCTTTTAATGGTGGCGAAATAACATTGCGCAACGTCAACAACACACGAACGAGTTCGATTTTTGCAATTCGCGATCTTGCCAGCCATGATGAGTGATGCCCACGAGAACTACAGAAACGGCGCGGGTGCCAGAGGACATCAGCGGCCGGCAGCGGCGTATGCCCGTGGGCGGAGTCACGTGGCGGCACACATTTCGTGCGCTGCGGCATCGCAATTACCGGCTGTTCTTCTGGGGCCAGCTCGTCTCTCTCATCGGCACGTGGATGCAACAGACTGCGATGAGCTGGTACGTATACCAAATCACAAACTCAAAACTTCTGCTCGGTGTCGTGTCGGCGGTCGGATCTGCGCCAATGATGATTTCATCCATCTGGGGCGGCGCGCTGGCTGACCTGCATCCGAAACGCTCGATCCTCGTTGCGACGCAGGCGGCCCAAATGATTTGTGCATTTTTGGTCGCTGCAGGCGTGTGGTTCGGCTTCGCAACGACTCCGTTCATCATCATCGTCGCCGCGTTGAACGGAATTTCGATGGGGTTTGACATGCCCGCCCGCCAGGCGTTTACGGTCGAAATGACCAGTCGCGAAGATTTGCTGAACGCGATCTCACTCAACAGCTCGATCGTGAATGGAGCGCGCGTCATTGGCCCATCCTTCGCTGGCTTGATGATTGGCGCCGTCGGTGTGGCGATGTGTTTTTTCCTGAACGGCCTCAGCTTTATCGCCGTGATCGCGGGTTTATTGATGATGCGTCTGCCCCTTTTCCAGCGAAAAATCGAGATCGTTTCAGCGGGCGAGCACGCGTGGGAGGGAATTTTGTATTCGATAAAACATCCGCGTGTGCGCACGATTTTGCTGCTATTTCTAGCGGTCGGCGTTTTCGGCTGGTCGTATGCGGTACTCATGCCTGCGTTTGCACGCGATGTGCTCGGACGCGGCGCAAATGGTTACGGAATTCTGATGTCGGCGATCGGAGCCGGCGCGTTTGTCGGTGCCCTTCTGGTCGCGACGTTTGGACATCTTTTCACGCCGCGCAAAATCGCACTCGGCGGCGTCTGGTTATTTTCCGCAGCGATGCTGGCGCTTTCGTTCACCAAAAGTTTTCCGGTTGCGCTCGTATTTCTGTTTGCCGCCGGATTTGGAATGCTGCTGTTTTTTTCAACTTCCAACACTGTCCTGCAAACCATCGTGCCGGACGAAATGCGGGGACGTGTCATGGGCGTGTGGTCGCTCGTGTTCGGCGCCATGATTCCGCTTGGCAGCCTCGAAGCCGGAGCCGTTGCGCATTTCGTAGGCACACCCTTGGCGCTGGCGTTCGGCGCAATCATTTGCGCCGCGTCGGCGGTGGTGACGTTGTGCGTGATTCGGCGACGAGAGGCGCAGAATGCGAAATAACTTGTAGGGCAGGCGCGTCGCCTGCCATCAAATCGGCAAGCGGAGCGCTTGCCCTACAATTTTTCAACGTGTTTAACGTCGACAATCCGACGCCGCTAAAAATCAACGATTAATGATGTGCAACGCCCGCTTCTCGACATTGAGCGCGGCCTCTCTGACGGCTTCGCTTAAGGTGGGGTGAGAATGAGTGGTGCGCCCGATGTCTTCGGAGCTGCCGCCGAATTCGATCACTGAAACAGCTTCAGCGATTAATTCTGAAGCGGCATGATGCAGAATGTGCCCGCCGAGAATGCGATCGGTTTTGGCGTCGGCGACGAATTTGACCATTCCTTCGACGTCATCGCTGCTAATCGCGCGGCTGTTGGCGCGGAACGGGAATTTGCCGATGCGCACCTCGATGCCCTGCTCCTTTGCTTGATCTTCTGTGAGACCAACGCCCGCCAGCTCGGGATTGGTGTAAATGATACTGGCAATGGCTTCGTAGTTCACGTGACCGGCTTTGCCCGCAATGATTTCCGCGCAAGCGATCC
>Ga0193727_1001344_pt1 | contig 10136 bp, 10 predicted proteins | sample H2c2metaG_FD_143051 | JGI IMG/M metagenome (GOLD analysis project Ga0193727, IMG submission 143051) | Soil microbial communities from a riparian zone of the East river system, Colorado, United States - H2c2 | ecosystem: Environmental > Terrestrial > Soil > Riparian zone | place: USA: East River...
CGAGACCGGGACGTTCACCAACTCCAGGAAACGCCACCGTAAAAGGAGCGACCGTCGCCGGGATGAAAAATTTCAGGATTCGGTTCCGTGCGCGCGTCGGCGATCACATCGATGGAGGCCGCATAGTGCTGATTTATCAGGTTCCTGCAATCGATAAAGACTGAGAACCCGTTGGTCCGTCGAAATCCCGCACGGAAACCAAGCAGCACATAAGTATCCGCAAAGAGCGTGTTCGCCTCATCAACTGGATAACGCGAGAGGTTACACTGCAGGTTCGGGCCGGCATAGAAACCAGACGGGCTTTGGTAAAGCAATTGCGCTTCATAAACGTGAACCGGGATTCCCGGGAGGCGATTGTCGCCGTAAACAGCGTTTTGATCGAAATGGAATCGTTGAGGCGTGTAGCTCTGATCGAGTGACAAACGATCGCCTGCACGATTCGACTGCTTTGGTACCAGGATATCCCGAAGTAATTCAACTTCCAGGCTTGCCTCGATTCCTTGATGACTTGTGCGCGGCACGTTCCTAGTGCCAATATCGTTCCCGAAGGCGTCATTGATCTCGAGCAATTCATTGCGAAACCATGAGCGATAAAGCGACAACTCCCACTGAAACCGCGAATACTCTCCGCGAGTTCCGACTTCGATGGTCCAGGCATGTTGCGGCGACAGCGGCGTGTAAACAACGCTGGAATTCGGACCTTCATCAAAATCGACCAGATTGTCCAGGGAAGGCGGTTGCCAACTGCGACTGAAATTCACAAATGCCTGTGTCTGGCGATTGATTTCGTAAATCGCCCCTAGCTTGGGATTGAATCCCCAAAAATTTTGCCGATTTGATTGATTTCCTGCTTCGTCGGTGAAGAACTCATCCTTGAAATGACGCTCCGCGAAAATCGCCTGCGCTCCGGCGAGGATCGATAACCGCGATGTGAGATACAACTGGTCCTCAAGATAGGCTGGAACATTTATCGAACTGCCTATGCTTCGCGCAGTCGTTGCACCTGTGTGTCCGAAAATATTTTCGTAATTTTGAGTGGGCTCGATTTCGTACTGTGGGCTCAGACCAATTGTAAGAATATTTCGTTGGCCAAAGAGTTCGTGACGGCTAACGAAATTCAGGGTCCCGCCAAAATTGTCCGAATAAAACTGCTCGATCCCTTCCCGAAAATCCGGCGAAAAGAATCCGCGGTTCTCGATATCGTGATGGAACCAGTACGCACCGACATCCAACTCAATCTCTTCAGTTCGAATGCTTAGCTTGTCCGCGAGGCGAACGTTCGACAACTCCTTGTTCCAATCCTGGGCTATTGCGAGCGGATTAGCCTGCGAGGGATCGGCTTCCATCTCTGACTTGGTCAAACCGCCAGGCAGATTCCGATTGGTCCGGTCCAGCGTAAGATAAAATCGATTCTCCACCTGGTCGTTAAACTTGTAACCGAGATCGGCAAAAAGGATTTCTGTGTCCTCGCGGCTATGCTCTCGAAAGCCCTCGCGCGCTCGGAAACCAATCGCACTAAATTCATCGAACTTCCCTTGGACCGCGCCGCCGCTCATGTCGCCACGGAAGAAGCCATAACTCCCCCCTTCAAGCCGGACTTGAAATGGCGCCGCATTGTATCCGGTGAGCGGCACGAGATTGATTGCCCCGCCAAGTGTCAGCGCGCCGTATTTAAATGCATCGGCGCCCCGAAAGACTTCCGCGTGGCTGAGCGCGGCAACATCAAGATCCTCGAGAGTTGCCTCGCCATCCCCCTGGTTGAAGTTCAAGCCGTCCATTAAAAACATCACACCGAGTGGCTCGTCTTCAGACGTGATTCCGGACCCCCGAATTGAAATCTTGGAAACTTCGGAGCCGTTTTCCGATTGAAGGAAGACACCTGGGGTTCGTTGCAGCAAATCTTCGAAATTTGACGCGAGACCAAGTTCCATGTCATCGGTCGTCCTGACTGTGAAGGCTCCCGGAACTTGCGTCTTCTGCTTCGCAGATTCCTCGGGTGACCCCGAAGTAAGCGATCCTATCGCCTCTCCCGTCACTGTTACTTCCGCCGTTTCAGCCGAGTTATTTGAAGTCTCGGCTGCCTGCGCGGATTGAATTCCGATTACTGAAACTGCGGTGGTCGCAAGAAGGCTCCAACGTCGCCACATCGAGTTCCAAATCAATTGCTGACCGGAAGTTGCTTCACAAATCGGCACCCGTTTCGTTCGTAACCGAGCAACTGGTAAAACTTGTGGGCATCTTCTCGAGTAAGCCGTGTATCCAAGGAAACGCGCCTGATTCCTCTTTGAGCGAAATCTTTCTCCACCGTTGCAATCAACGCACGGCCAATTCCGCGGCGGCGCGCCGTGCTCGATGTCACCAGGGCAAGAATTCGCCCGGACACATCGTTATGCTCATAGCTTGGATAGGTGAGCGTGCCGATCATCCGCAGACGCTCCCATCCATAATCGCGACAAATATTTTGTATGCTGGGTTCAACAAAATCAACTCCAGGCGCGTCTCCATTTCTGTGCGGTCGGTTTGACAACCGAGTTCGCACATCAGCACGGCGAGCTCCGGCGCGTCATTCAATTCTGCATCACGAATCCACCATCCGGTATTGGACATCTATTCGACGGCTCTCAATCGCGGCAATAACTGCTCCATTATCGTCGCTACCGATTCGTCAACGCTTTGCCGATCCGTGTGAACAACAATCTCGGGGTCCTCCGGACCCTCGTAAGGTGCATCAATGCCGGTGAATTCGCGGATCTGGCCAGCCCGCGCTTTCTTATAGAGATTCTTAGGATCGCGCGCTTCGCAAACTGCCAGCGGCGCATCAACGAACACCTCGATAAATTCAGCATTGCCTTCCAATGCAATCTCTCGCGCGCGACTGCGATCCATCCGATAAGGTGAAATGAACGCCGTGATCACCACTGTGCCTGCGTCAGCCATGAGCCTGGCCACTTCGCTTACACGGCGAATGTTTTCCACCCGGTCGTCCGGAGAGAACCCGAGATTTGAGTTCAATCCGTGGCGGATGTTGTCCCCGTCGAGCACATAGGTATGCATGGCGCGCTGGAAGAGCTCGCGTTCAAGCGCCTGTGCAATGGTCGACTTCCCAGCGCCAGAAAGCCCGGTTAGCCAGACCACCGCACCCCGATGACCGCTCCGCATTGCCCGGGCGAGGGCCGTTATTTTCCCCTCAGTCCAGAAAATATTCTTGCTCTTTGCGACAGTGCGATCCGTATAAACGCCGCCGAAAATCGTTCCACCACCACAGATCTGTCCGTCATCTATAATCACAAACCTTCCGAGATTCGGAATGCGATCGTGGTTGTCGATAACGAGTGGTGCGCGGGTTTGGATTGTAAGTCTGCCGGTCTCGTTTCGTTCCAATTGTTCGCGCCCGTCGCTCTTCGTCTCCAGTGTCGAAGAATCCATGACTCGCTCGATTGACACGACCTCACATTTCACGTCCTGAGTTGCCAACCGGAGGCCGTATAAATGTCCAACCCGCAGCGGTTCGCGCACGATCCAGAAAAGGTCGGCATGAAAACGATTTGCCTCGATCGGCGTTTCATTTTCATGCGATGCGATATGGCCGCGCTCGACAAAAATCTGCTCGCCGAGCGTGATCCCGATCGAATCTCCCGCGACGGCCGGACCGTTGTTTTCCTGCGCGTTCCAACGCTCGATTGTAGCGACCACGGACGATTTGTTGGCCGGTGAGAATACCAACTGGTCCCCCACCCTTAGCGTCCCTGTCTCGATCCGGCCCGCAATAATCCGCCGTCCGTCAAAGCGATAAACATCCTGAACACAAAAGCGAAGTGGAAGATCAACATCGCGCTCTTGCGTCTTCAGCAAATCAAGTGCTTCGAGCACATTCGCCGCGCAGTACCATTTCATTTTCATACTCGCCCGCGCGACATTCTCGCCTTCGCTGGCCGACGCCGGAATGAACGTCCGCGCGTCCAACCCAAGCTCGCGAAGAAACTTCCGATATTCCTGCTCGATCTCGCGAAATCTTTTCTCAGAGTAATCCACGAGATCCATCTTGTTTACGACAACAACGACATGTTTGATGCCAAGCATGCTCAGCAGGTAGGCGTGACGCCGGCTCTGTTCACGCACCCCTTCGTCCGCGCTGATCACAAGGATCGCTGCATCCGCTCTGGATGCGCCCGTAATCATGTTCTTCAAAAATTCCTTATGCCCGGGGGCATCGATGATGGCGTAACGGCGCCGCGTCGTTCGAAAAGGAATCTCCGTGGTGTCGATGGTGACGTTTTGCTTCTGCTCTTCGAGCAATGCGTCGAGCAAAAAGGCAAATTCAAATTCCATCCCTTCCGCGGCGCACGCTTTCTTCACCTGCTCGATTTTTCCCTCCGAAAGCGAGTCCGTATCATGAAGGATTCGTCCAATCAGCGTGGACTTGCCATGATCCACGTGGCCAACGAAAACGACCTTGAGCTTGGGCTCGACGTCTGAAGTTGGACGTTGAGCGTTGGGCGTTGGGTGTTGGACGTTTGCTTTACTGGTCATAGAAACCCTTTCGCCCTCAGTTTCTGCATCGCGTTCCGCTCGTAGTGGTCCTGTGCCCGCCCCGCGCGTTCGGTCGTTTTTGTTGCTTCCAGCTCGGCAATGATTTCGTCGATCGTCGAGGCCGTGCTCTCGATGGGATGCGTGATGGGACTACAGCCCAACGATCGAAATCGTTTGCCGTTCCGAGCGAAATACATTTGTGGGATGGGAATGTTTTCCCGCTGGACGTAGCGCCAAACATCTACTTCAGTCCAATCGAGTAAAGGCTGCACACGAACATGTTCGCCTTTTGAGGCTGTCGTTACGAACTGGCTCCAGAATTCAGGCGGCTGATCCTTGTAATCCCATTCAAACTGCGCGTTACGTGGCGAAAAATATCGCTCCTTCGCTCGAGTCGGATCTTCATCACGTCGAATGCCGGTGATCAGTGCGTCCCATTTGTATTCCTTGAGCACTTGCTGCAAGGCTACTGTCTTTAACTCGTGCGTGACCGTCACGGGATCGTGTGTCTCATAACCAATCCCACGCGCGCGGGCTTCGGTGTTGATTTTAACAATCAGATTCAGGTTGTGATGTTTTCTTGCCCATTCGCGAAACTCCAGCATCTCCGGAAACTCGTAGGTCGTGTCGATGTGCAAAACGGGAAAAGGAACGCGCCCGAAGAAAGCCTTGCGCGCAAGCCAGACCAGAACGTTTGAGTCTTTACCCATCGACCAGGGCATCGCGATTTTTTTAAAAGTGTGATACGCCTCGCGGAAAATAAAGATGCTTTGGTTCTCGAGATCGTCGAGATGAGTGCGCTGGATATTGGTCATGTCTAGGTAGGGGCGGTTCTATACAATCGGCAGGCGCATGCTGCAAGAAAGGGACAGCGAAGTTCCAAATCCCAAGCCCCATAATTTCCAAGGAAATCCCAACCTTCAATATTCAAATCATTACTGCACCATTACTTTGGTATTTGGCCTTTGAAATTTGTTTGGAACTTGGGGTTTGGGATTTGGAGCTTATTATTGGGTTGCGTGTTCAACGGCCAATCTTAACCTTCCTTATGCCTGAAACACGTGCCACAGCGTACGATTCAAAAATCGAAGGCAATGTCATTTTTACGCGCTTCGATGCAGCGCTCAACTGGGTACGCAAAAACTCGCTTTGGCCGATGCCGATGGGCCTGGCCTGTTGCGCGATCGAGTTGATGGCCGCGGCAGCGTCGCGCTTTGATATCGCGCGGTTCGGCGCAGAGGTGATGCGCTTTTCGCCGCGACAATGCGACGTGATGATTGTGGCCGGCACAGTCACCTACAAAATGGCGCTGGCAGTAAAACGAATTTATGAGCAAATGCCGGAACCGAAATGGGTGATCGCGATGGGCGCATGCGCTTCGACCGGCGGCATGTACCGCTCCTACGCCGTCCTGCAGGGAATCGACCAGTTGCTTCCGGTGGATGTTTATATTTCGGGTTGTCCACCACGCCCCGAAGCTTTGCTTGCCGGCCTGATGAGGCTACAGGAAAAAATTTCGTGGGAACACTCTTTCAGAAATCAGAAGCCGGAACTGGCTGAGAAGCTCGAAGAAGCGCTCTCATGACCCCGCCGTCATTCCGAGCGAAGTCGAGGAACCCCGTTGCGAGGCCGATTGTTTTCACCACGGGATTCTTCGACTCCGCTTCCCTACGCTGAGAATGACATTATTGCTATGACTGGCAAGGAGCTACTCGACTCGTTAGGCAAAGCGTTTGGGTCCAAGGTTCAGCACGCGACCGAATTTCGCGGGGAAATGACCTGCGCGATTGCGGCTAGTGACCTGCGTGAAATCGCGAAATTCTGCCGGGATGAACTTTCGTCCGATTACCTAATCGATATCACCAGCATCGACGATTTTGGCGAAGAACCCCGGTTCGAAATTGTCTATCATCTTTACTCAATGCCGCACGCGGCTCATCTGCGCTTGAAGTTAAAAGTTCCCGAAGAAGCCGGCGCTGTGGATACCGTCTCCGACATTTGGCCAACTGCGAATTGGCACGAGCGCGAGATTTACGACATGATGGGACTCAAGTTCAACGGGCATCCCGACCTCCGTCGCATTTTAATGTGGGACGGCTATCCGTTCTTCCCGCTGCGGAAAGATTTCCCGCTGGAAGGGCTCCCCAGCGAAATGCCCGATGTCGCTTTCACAAAAGTAACCCCCCTGGAAGGTGGCCCCTTCGTGACCGTTCCGAGCACTGCCACATCAAAAGACCGCGAACCGCGCGCCCGTCCGCCGGAATTGTAAGTCTAATGCTGCGCACCCGCCGGTCGCGCCTACCACTACGCGGCTGAGATGGGTGGGGCCGTTTCAGGCTTCCGCGTGGCGGCCATTACGTCCGGGCGCAAGGTTTCTTCGCGCGGAATGATCGTCGTCGTCTTTTGGCCCGGCTTCGGATAGGCAATCCGACTGTGCAACATCATCATGAGCGTGAACCGGAAGCGTTCGGCGATGATTTTTAATTCGCGAAGCGTCAGATCGCAGTCGTCCAGTTGCCGGTCGCTGATGCGCTCCTCGATCAGCTCGTTAACGAGCGTTTCGATTTTTTGCGGCGTCGGTTTCTCGAGACTCCGTGAGGCACTTTCGACAGTGTCAGCCAGACTGACGATAGCGCTTTCTTTCGTCTGCGGTTTGGGTCCGTTGTAGCGAAAACTTTCTTCCTTTACCTGTGGAATATCGTCCTCGCGCAGTTTCATGATCTTGCCCCCAGCTCGCGCATCTTCGTGCTGTTGAAGTGCGCGTTGGTAAAAATAACGGACAAGTGACGTGCCGTGATGCTCCTGGATAATGTCGATGATGCGCTGGTTAAGCCTGTATTTAAGGGCAAGATCGACGCCTTCCTTGACATGCGCGATGATGATCAAGGCGCTCATCGTTGGCGCGAGGTCATCATGCGGGTTGCGTTCGAAACTCATGTTCTCGGTGAAGTATTCCGGCTTCACCAGTTTGCCGACATCGTGGAAATAGGAGCAGACGCGACAAAGCGTTGCGTTTGCGCCGATCGCTTCCGCCGCCGCTTCGGCGAGGTTGGCCACGACCAGGCTGTGATGATAAGTCCCGGGCGCTTCGATGGTCATGCGTCGCAGCAACGGATGATTGAGATCGGACGCTTCCAACCAGGAAATGTCCGTTGTGACTTGAAACAGGTTTTCAAGGATCGGCAGCGCGCCGCCAACCAGCGTGGCAGTCAAAATTCCGTTGCCGACAGCGAGGGCGCTTTGCAGTCCAATCATGCCCCAATCATTGGCCGTGGGATAAAACCAATTGATCGGTCCGATCAAACCAAACGTCAGAGACAGCAGCCAGATGGCGAGTCCAACTCCAAAGCCCGCGCGGACCAATTGGCCGCGCCGGCGCACCTGTAATGTGAGGGAGACTGCTGTGAATCCGCTGATCAGACTCGTTATCAGCAGCGGCGCGTCAATTGGGCCGAATAACATGCTGCTCCACAGGCTTACAAAAAACGCGGAGTACAGCCCGTGGTGGCGACCCAACAACACGCTCAGCACGAGCGGCGCAAAGGCATAGGGAGTGATCAACCCCGCCATTTCTGGCCTCAAAAATCGATAACTTCCGCTGTTACAAAGCACCAGCAGCAGTTTGGTGACGGCCAGTTGCAGCAGAATGACGGCAAAGATGAGAAGGATGCGCGAGCTTCGTGAAAAGCTCTTGGGCTGGTTGATCCACAGCTGAGTAATCGCCGTGGTTAGGACCAGCAGCGCAATGATAAAATTCTTGGTTGGCTCCGGTTGCTGGCCGCTAAAGACGAGAAACGCCAGTCCACCAGCAAACACCGCAAAGATCACGACCTTAATGAAGGGGGAGTATTCCAGATTGCGCTTCAGTTCGCTGCGCCCCCGGCGGCGCCGCATTTTTCGCGAGGCGAGGCCCCGTCTGATGAGTCTTCCGCGTTTGAAAAAATCGAACATTTCGTCTTTTACTTGCGTGGTGATGGCGCAGGCGATCTGTGCTGCTGATAGGCGCTAATAATGGCGCGCACCAATTCATGCCGCACGACGTCGCGCTCGGTAAAATACACAGTAGCGATTCCGGGGACAGCCTTTAATGCCTGCAATGCTTCCACCACTCCGGAGCGCTTGTTCGCCGGTAAATCAATCTGTGTAACGTCGCCGGTCACCACGCATTTGGAGTTCAAACCAATTCGCGTCAGCAGCATGAACATCTGCTCCGTCGTAGTGTTTTGCGCTTCATCCAGAATGACAAAAGCATTGTTCAACGTGCGCCCGCGCATGTACGCCAGCGGAGCCACTTCAATGGTCTGCCGCGCAATGGCGCGCTCCATTTCCTCTGGTTCTAACATTTCACGCAAGGCATCGTAAAGCGGACGCAGGTATGGCGTGATCTTTTGTTCGAGATCGCCCGGGAGAAAACCGAGCGCTTCGCCAGCTTCCACTGCGGGTCGCGTCAAAACGATACGGGCTACCTGCTCTTTCTTAAGCGCCGCGACTGCCATGGCGACGGCGAGGTAAGTTTTTCCCGTGCCGGCCGGCCCAATTCCAAAAACGACGTCGTGCTTTTGAATTGCCTCAACATAAGCCCGCTGGTTTGCGCTTCGCGCAACAATCGGGGGCTTGCGTGACGAGGTAGTGATTTTGGTCGATACAACATCGCCCAGATTCTCATCGCGTTCTTCGCTCACGACCTTGAGCGCATAATTAAACTCGTGCTTTTGAATGTCCACGCCTTGCTGGCGCGCTTTGTCGAGCTGCTCAAACACGTGTTGCGCTTTATCGACGTGGCTCGGGTCCCCTTCCAATTTCACCCAGCCTTCGCGCGTGGTCACCTTCACGCCGAGTGAATCCTCAAGGTTTTTCAAGAGTTTAATGTCATTGGCGTAGAGCGACTGCAAGGCGCGCGGGCTCTCAAACTGAAGGGTGCGAGTTTCAGTCATCGCAATTCGTGGCATCGGCATCCTTGCCGAGCGCGTATTGGCTAAGAGCTGATACCACTTGACCCTACCCTACCGGAAACCATACACCAGCGCCCAATGCGTGCGTTCTTCTGGCGATTCCTCCACGCTAACGATGATAAAGTAACTGCCGGTGGTCTTCGGAATGACGTGCGCAGCCGCAAAATGGCCTTTCTCCCAGCTGTCTGGTTCTTCCGCCAGCTTCCCATCCGAATCGTAAATATGAACGGACACCTTCGCCCGATCGACTTCGGTTCCCAGCCAGAACCAATATTCGTTCCCTTTGAACAATTGCTGCCGCACCGCTTTTTTTTCACCGGAAGCCAGGTCGCCTCCCCAGTAGTCCTCACGCACCTGAAATCCTTGTTTTACATATGGTTCCGCTGCCTGAAGAGCAAACGACTGAGCGTCATCCACCGAGGCGCAAGCCGCGCGCTGCATGATGATGACGGCCGCCAGCAGGAAGCTGCTGCGTAAAAGAACTTTCGCGAAACGGTTCATCGAAATTTCCTAATCCCTCGTGACGATGCCAGCGCCGAGCCGCGTCGTGATCTCATTGACCTTCTTAACTGATTCGGCAGGAATGCGAGCGCTGCCGACGTCAATGAGAGGCTTCACTTCGCCCAGGGCGTCTTGAATTTGGTGAATGATCGG
>Ga0193727_1001345_pt1 | contig 10132 bp, 6 predicted proteins | sample H2c2metaG_FD_143051 | JGI IMG/M metagenome (GOLD analysis project Ga0193727, IMG submission 143051) | Soil microbial communities from a riparian zone of the East river system, Colorado, United States - H2c2 | ecosystem: Environmental > Terrestrial > Soil > Riparian zone | place: USA: East River...
ACGTTTGTGTGAATGAAGTTGAGCGGATCATTGATGCTGCGGTCCACATGCGATTCTGCCGCGAAATTGATCACCGCATAGAACTGGTGCTCGGTCATCAATGCGTCCATCAAATCCGCATTGGCAATATCGGCTTTGAAAAATTCGTAACGCTCGCCATGTTCTTCGACCACGCCCTCAAGATTGGCGATGTTCCCAGCATAAGTGAGCACATCGACATTAGTGACGTATGCGGGCTTGTAATGTTGCAAAATATATCGAATAAAGTTGCTCCCGATGAATCCGCAGCCACCTGTGACAAGGATGCGCATGGCAGCGCGTACTAGCAGTGCCGAGCGCAACGCGCTAGCAGAATCTGCTCCCGCTAGAGCGCGAGCGAGCGATTACCTGCAGCGGTGGAAGGTTCGTTTCGAGGGAACGGACTGGGTGCCGTGGTTGATCCTCGCGCTGGCAGCGTTGCTGCGCTTCTTCCTCCTGGGTATCAAACCACCGCACTTCGACGAGGGCATCAATGGGTGGTTCGTCGATCAGGTGATGAAGAACGGGTTTTACCGTTACGATCCGACCAATTATCACGGGCCGCTTCACTTTTACGTTCTTTTGCTCTCGCAGAGTTTGTTTGGCCGGAATCTGTGGGCGATACGGTTGCCGGTCGTACTTGTGAGCATCGCTTGTGTGTGGCTTGCGTTGAAGTTCGAGCCGCTGGTTGGACGAAACGTGAGCCGAATCGCTGCGCTGGCCATGGCAATATCGCCCGGGTTCGTTTTCTACGGCCGCTACGGCATTCACGAAGTGTGGCTGCAATTCTTCTCGATGACTTTCATTTTGGGACTGCTCGGTTTGTGGAGGCGCGGCACGCTGACCTATTTGCGGTACGCCGGCGTGGGATTAACCGGCATGATCCTCACGAAGGAAACTTACGCCATTCATGTCGCCTGCGCCCTCCTTGCGATTCCAACTCTGGCAGTTTCGTACGCGCTAAGCCGCGTTCCGGACGCCAAGCCCGCAAAGCAAACCTGGCGCTGGATCGATCTCGCCATGATCGTGATCGCAGGCGGATTTGCCATCGTCTTCTTCTATTCGGGAACATTCTTTAACTGGGACGGCGTCAAAGGTCTGTATCTGGCGTTTAAGGCATGGACCGAGACTGGCGCTGCGGGCCACGGCCATGAAAAGGCGTGGGATTACTGGCTGGGTTTGATGATGCCCCACTTCGACATCAAACGGGCCGATTTTTTCGGTTACGAACTGCCCATGCTCGCAGGATTAATTCTGTGTGCATTTTGCCAAAAACTGAAAAACCTCAATCTACGTTATCTGGCGATCTATGGCGTGGGCAGCCTGGTTGCCTACAGCATAGTCAAATATAAGACGCCATGGTGCATCATCAGTTTTGGATGGCCGTTCCTGTTTATTTTTGGCGCGGCGGTATTGCTCGTGCGACCGAAAAATCTCCGCAAAGTTTACATCACGATAGGCGTCCTTCTGTGCATATCGTTCGGCTCATCGGTTTGGCTCAACTACTTCCGGTGTAGTTCGCCAGAAGAGCCGTACGCATACGTCCAGACGTACAACGATATATTCAAATTAACGAAACCGCTTCTAACGCTGGCGAAGCGAGATCCCTCCAACTATCACCTCACGGGACACCTGATTCGCTCCAGTATTTACCCGCTTCCGTGGGTCTTGGGCGATTTCGATCGGGTCGGTTACTACGAAGGAGGAAACATGCCGGCGAATCTTGATGGCGATTTTCTCATGGTGCAGCAGGACAAAATAAAAGACGTCGAGTCAAAACTGAAAGGCACGTATTACACAGACATGATGACGCTTCGTAATTACCAGGATCCATCCAAGATCTTTTTCAGCGCCAAAGTGTTTAAAGACGTGTTCCCAGGCAAAGCGCCGGACTTTGATGGCAATGCACCGAAACCCGTGCCTTCTCCTTCACCCGCCAAGGTTCCATGAAGTGGGTCACAGCTGGGGTTACGTTCGTCAATTTGTCCGTGGTATGCGGAGTTCTCCTGGGACTTGTCGGAAGAGGGTTAAACACGGTCAGCGCAGCTCTGGCACTGTTGTGTGGCGCTGCATTTGCAGTCGCCTCTTTGCTTGGGACTCGCGACAGCGCGGTTGAACAGAAATCCGCTGGTCGTCTCGTAACAGAACAAAAGCCACGAAAACCTTCCGGGAGCGCAGACACGAAGAATGCGATCCCATCGGCGCTGATGCGCTATCGCAGCGTCTGGTTCTGGACGGTCGCACTCTGTTTCGCCCTCTTTGCTGTGCGATCGTTTTGCTGGCTGCTGTACATCGATGGCAGCGAACTAAAGATTCAGTCCCCGAATAATCTTGGCGATCTCTCACTGCACCTGACGCTTATCAAAAATTTTGCCAACGGCGTCGCTCTTTGGCCGGACAATCCGATCTTCGTCTTCAGCAAACTAAGATACCCGGCCGGTATCGACCTGTTCAATGGACTGCTTTCGCTGGTGCACATCGATCTGTTGATCGGGTTGGTCTGGGTCGGATTGCTCTCTTCACTCGCGATCTTTTACGGGTTCTACCGGTGGGGCGGCACGTTCGCTGTTGCGGGTTTTTTATTCAACGGCGGCATCGCCGGATTTCAGTTTTTGAAGACGTTCAAGTTTTTGGATTATCAGGGCGCGGCAGCGGATATCGCGCACAAGCCCATCGCCTGGAAAAGCATCGCTTTATCCATGCTCGTTACGCAGCGCGGCTGGCTTTACGCGATCCCGGCAGGCCTGGTACTGCTGTGGCATTGGCGCGAAAAGTTTTTTATCCAATCTCCTGTTGCCGAAGTCGGCCAGCCCGACGCCCCGAATGGTGAGCCCGCTACGGTCAACGCTCACGGCTACAGGAAGGGTCCCCTGCCCTGGTGGGTCGAACTTTCGATTTACGCATCGCTGCCGCTGTTTCACCTGCACACCTTTATCGCGCTGACTATCGTGCTGGTTGTCGGATTGTTTTTTGAACGCGCGACCGAAATCAAATTTATCGTTAATCTGGTTCGTAGTGAGGGCATGGCTGGCATCGCTCGCTTGATTTCGCATCCGAAAATGTGGCCCGACATTTTCGGCGGGGCGCCGATTCGCAGACACGCTGCCGCCCTGCTGATCGCGGCTTTTATCCCGGCCACTTTTTTTGTGTGGCTAACTACGGATCAGTTCCGCGCAGCATCGGTGCTGAAGTGGCATCCCGGATGGGCCCAGGATTCGACCGAATTCGCGGCGCCTTTCTTCCGGCTCGGGCCGAAGGATTGGGGATCTTCGACGGGGCCTGGTTTGCTGTTGCAAAAAACATGGAACGGCGTCATCGCTCCATTTTTCCAATTTTGGCTGCCCAACTTCGGTTTATGGGTGCCACTGGTGTTGCTCCTTGTTGGAATTTGCGTCTGGCGTATTTGGAAGGGCAAATGGCGTTGGGGCGACAGGCCGCCAGCGGATATCGCTTTCGTGCTGACGGCAGTCGTGATTTTCGCTTTCGGCTATTTCGTTCAAACCGCGCCGTGGGAATGGGACAATCTCAAGCTCATGGTGTGGGGCTATTTTCTTATTCTGCCTTTTCTGTGGAGCGACATCATTGGGCGCTGGGTCTTTCCAGAACGGGCCGTAATGTGTCTACTGCTCTTCGGTTCGGGCTTTGTCAGTCTGCTTGGCGGCCTGTCGGTCGGACACCCGGGCTTTGGATTGATTGAGCGAGCCAGGCTCGATCACATCGGCACGGCACTTCGGCCGTTGCCGATGGACGCCCGATTCGCCACTTATCCCACCTTCAATCATCCAGTTTTGCTGCAAGGCCGCAAAGCTGTGCTCGGCTACCCTGGGCATTTGTGGACCGAAGGGTTCGATTACGGCAAGACCAATGATCAGTTGACTGCCTTGATGAACGGCGCGGCAAACTGGCGTGACGCGGCGAAAGCATTAAACGTGCGCTATATCTTTTGGGGCCAGGACGAAAAAACAAACTACCAGTCAAGCAGCCACCCATGGGAAGCGACGGCATTCCTCGTCGCGTCCGGTGACTGGGGCGCCATTTACGACTTGACCGAGCCTGCTCCTCAGCACTGAGGCGGGAGCGTTCCTGTACGTCCGTCGGCTCTTGGAGTTGCCATCTTTCGCCGCACACGAAACGGATGCGCGAGGAAAACAAAATAGATCGCGCTCACAAAATCTGTCAGGCTCGAAGCAGGACTTGTTAGGCGTAGCGAACCGCTGCGCAATCCCGCAAAAACATTTTCGATCGTGAGCGCAGGCGGCATTGGCATACTTGTGTAGTGCCGGCCAAAGGCGTGCAGTCGATGCGCATCCGAAGTGGCGATCATAGGCTTGCCAAACCGGGTTGCGACTCGTTTTGCCCGGCGATTCGGATTGAACAGGCCAATGTGAAAATGACACAACTCAATCGCGTCAAAACAATCCATCTCTGCGAACAGTCGCGATCCGATTGAGCCGCCGACAACGTAGAACGGGTGCGGCGCAATAGTGAAAATAGAATTCCCTCGGCGTGCCCGGAGTCGCCGCAGATCATCGAAATTTTTCACCTGCGCGATCTCTTCTGCGGTGACATTCAACACAATCACGTCAGCGCCGAGCAAACGCACCTCGGCTGCGGGAATCAGCAGAATGCCCATTGCCGCCGCGTCGGCGAACACTTCCTTTCGATCAAAGACAGCATCGTGCAGGGTGATCGCGAGGACGCGAAATCCAAGCGAGCGCGCCCGTTCCAATAATTGATGCGCCGAAAAATCCACGGCGTCCTTGGGATCATCGAGGGTGTGAATGTGCAGATCGATTTTGATCCATTCTTCTTCCTCGCTCCTGCTGGCACTCATGCTCCTGCTCGAAGTTTAACCGCGAATCGCTGATACTTCATTCTGCAAAGAAGTCAGTTCGTCTCGAGCCGATTACGAGCACGATCAGGAGCACGAGTAAGAAGAATTACGAGCGTGTTCAACAGTAAAAAGGATGCATCCGACACTTGCCAGCGGTTGCCGCCTGCGGAAAGTTTGCTCCCTCTCGACGCTCGGGTGGTGGAATGGCAGACACGTACGTTTGAGGGGCGTATGCCGAAAGGCTTGCGGGTTCAAGTCCCGCCCCGAGCATTTCCTTCTTTTCATAGGCGAAATCGCCTCAAAAAGCCAATCCCTGACCCGCGTTCATGACAGTATCATGACAAACGAGCACGCTTACGAAGTCCGCCCGCGCAAGGACCGCCGCGGCTTTGAGCAAGCCCTTGCGTGTAAGACTAGCTATCGCTGTCCATCTAGTAATCCCATTTTCCGGCACCGGAAGGGTTCGGTATCCACCCGACGGGCGCGGCGGGGCTTGCAATCTTGTGATGCCGCTGATGCCGCCTGCCACCCGTGACGTTCTTCAACGGATCCAGGTCCCGAACCTTAATGTTTAGCTTTTTTTGCTTTTTCATTTCAGGCGCTCCTTTCTAGTTTGTTCCACTCACACCAGGTAATGCGTAAAGTCCGGGCTCGAGGTTACGCGAAAGATGCAGAAATGCGTTAAAATCCGTTAGGGCATAGAATCCAGACCCACGAGCACGCGGGCGATTTCAAGGAATGGTAAGCCTGTGACACGCTTACCGTTCCCACTGATTCTGCTTCCTAAATGCCGAACTATTCGGCACCGATTTAGCATTTACGTCGTAGCAATCGTCGAAATTTGCACAACTCCGTCGGTAGCGCCTGCAGGCTGCATAGAAACATTTTGGATTGATTTATGATCGGCTTGAACTTGTGCGGTTGGAGGAAATTTTTGTAATGCTTTAATTAAATCGCCAATGGTTTTAAACATGATAATTACTTTCTTCTTTTCCCGCTGGTTGACCCTTGATGACCGCAGGTCTGAAAACGAGACGAAGCTCGCGGGAGAAGCCTCCTATGCCGGGTTCAGAACTATCTAATGGCATAGAGTCCTACGGAACAATAGTCAGGCAGTCAATAGGACTTTAGTCGTACGCCTCGTTGCAGGCACGATGCACGATCTACCGTGCGTTTGACCACCGATAACAGTCAACATCGGAGGAAGGGTCGAGAATCAATTTCATCGCTTCGCCGTCGAGAGTTCCGTGTTCGTGTAAGGCGAAAGCTAACGCTTCGATCTGTCGCCAGCGTTCAGGGAGTGCACCTAAATGCGGGGGAGAAAGCTCAAACCGCAGATTCCAGTTCCAGAAAAGCCGTGAGCTTTTCATACGCACGCACAACGAAACGGTTTTCGTCGTCGCGGTGCGCGTCAACTCACCGGGGCCAATGTCAACCGAGTTGGCCGTTGCTCCCGGTCGGAGCAACCCTTGGCTTGCGATTGAATTATGAGTTTCCTTAAGGCAGCCGGTTTGTTCCCTTTTTTATTTCCAGAGCATCACAATTATCCCAATTATTATCACCACCGCAATCCACGCAGCCCATATGACATAGACCGCAGCCCCGTCTGGTATGTGCAAAAACTTTGCCACCATTATTGTAAACCGGCTAACCCTCCGCCGAGATTCGCGTTGAGTCTTCATGGGGTTCGGACGGTTGGGCGATTTAATGCGCTCGCGCTGCTTAAGTCAAGAGACGCAGAAGCCCCGTTGGCTTTTTGTTAAAGCCAGTCTGTGACGCGGCGCATTTCGTGGAAGACTTTCTTAGCGCGGTCAACCGTAAATGGCTTCCAGAAGGTGCGCCGAATTGTATAGCTGCGCACGCCCAGGGCGCCTCTCCGGCGTTAAATCTCGCGCAATCTCCGTTACAAAAGCGCGATCTTTGCCGGTATGAGCCGCCGCCAAATTGATCGAGAGATAATGAACCGGCTCAGCGACGCCCGTTTCGATGCGCGGTCAATTAGACCTTTGCGCGGCGTTTCCCTTCCGATAGTCTTCGAGCAACATGGAATCGCTTTATCTCATCGGCATTGCGGTACTGGGGATATTCGCATTTGTACTCGCGATTGTTCTTTTCAATTTCTTCGGTCTCTGGCTGCGCGCACGGATCGCGAATGCGCCGGTGAGCCTCGGCAAAATGATCGGGATGCGGCTGCGCAAGGTGCCGGTTGGTTTAATTGTCGATAATCGGATTACAGCCGTGAAAGCCGGACTAGAAGTCTACAGCGATCCGCTTGAAGCGCATTATCTTGCGGGCGGGGATGTGAGCCATGTGGTCCTGGCGTTAATCGCCGCTGATAAGGCCGGTATTACGCTCGATTTCAATCGCGCCTGCGCCATTGACCTCGCCACCAAAGGCACTGGCAAGACTGTGTTGGAAGCGGTGCGGACTAGCATTAATCCGAAGGTGATTGATGCGCCAAGCCCGAACATGGGTCGCACAACTATCGACGGCGTCGCACAAGACGGCATCGGCGTAAAGGTCAAGGCGCGTGTCACCGTCCGCTCGCATCTGGATCGGTTCGTCGGTGGTGCAACGGAGGAAACGATTATCGCGCGAGTCGGCGAAGGCATTGTGAGCGCAATTGGCTCTGCCCATTCCTACAAAGAAGTGCTGGAGAATCCCGATCGAATTTCCAAAACAGTTCTGGCCAAAGGCCTCGATAGCAACACCGCGTTCGAGATTCTCTCGATCGACATCGCTGACGTTGACGTGGGCGATAACATCGGCGCGAAATTGCAGACCGAACAAGCCGAGGCAGACAAGCGCGTCGCGCAAGCGAAGGCGGAGGTGCGCAGAGCAGCAGCGGTTGCTGTTGAGCAGGAGATGCGCGCTAAAACGCAGGAAATGCGCGCCAAGGTAGTCGAAGCAGAGGCGCAAGTGCCGATGGCTATGGCCGAGGCATTTCGCGCGGGGCATCTTGGAATAATGGATTATTACCGGATGAAAAATGTCCAGGCCGATACTTCCATGCGCGAATCCATTGCCGGCGGCGACAAACCCCGGACAGACGGGACGTAAAAGAGATGAAGCTTGAACGATTGAAGCAGACGAGCATGTCGCTGTCATGTTGAGCGAAGCGAAACATCTCGGCTCAGAATGATTACAGTTTGCCGGAAATGAAAAGAATTGATTAGAGATTCTTCGCTCCGCTCAGAATGACAATGCCCTTTAACAATGCTTTAACACGCTGCAACTAATGATTGCGGTTAGTCTCGATAATCTACTTTTCTTTCTGCTGATTGCTGTCGCAGCTTTGTTTCAGCTGCTGTCGAAAGCGATAAGCAAGGCAAGAAAAAGCGATTCGAACGAAACATCGAGCTCACCGGGGCCACAAACACCTCGACCAATTCAACGCGCGCCACGGGAATCTGACGCAGATCGGATTCGTAAATTCCTCGAAGCACTGGGTCAGCCGCCAAGTTCAACTCCCCCTCCACCTGTTGCGCCTCGTGCTGATATTCCGGCTCGACGACTGGCGCCTGTGCAACCGCCTCCAGTGATTCCGGGCATGTGGCGATTACCTCGGCAACACCCGGAGAAACCGGACGTCAGTCAAAAAGAAAGTGCTCCCCTTGAACAGCCGATCGGGTTGCAGCAACTCGTTCCACCACCCATGCCGTCTCCGGCCGCGACAGCGTTCGAAGTTCATGAAGCATTACCCGTTGAGCTTCAGCAGCCGCCGATTACCAAGCCGCCGGCCGAAGCTTACGCAGCCCCGAAAGCTTTCGGGGTTGCCAAACGGCCTGATGTCAAGGTGAGTATCGCCACGTTGCTGGCTTCGAAATCCAGCTTGCGCGAAGCAATCCTCCTCCGTGAAATTTTAGGAACACCTCGGGGGCTTGATTTGATGGGTGGAGTAACGGAGTAATGGAGTGCTGGAGTATTGGTTCGCAGTGGCTATTCGCATCACTCCTTTACTCCAACACTCCATTGCCGAAATCGCCGGCGTGGCGGAATTGGCAGACGCGCTGGACTCAAAATCCAAGGCGTGCCCTAGCTAACAATTGAGTGCCTAGGCACAAGCGCGAACGACGACGACGATAAAAGACCATAATAGACGTTCATACGGTCAATATCGCGTCAACGGGGTAGTAACCCGGTAGGGGGCAGGCGCGCGCGGAGGCCGGGGTGTGTTTGAACGGCCCGCGCTCAGACAAACGCGCCGCTAGAAAGTGAAGGCGAACATGTGCGACCATTACACAAAGTGTTGACCTCGCCCCCTGCCCCCTCCCTTGCTAGGACAACACGGTGAAATCTGGGGACCAGAGTTGACCTGCGAAAACTCAACGGCTGAAAATTTTGGTAGCCATGACCCGTAAGGTCCTTGCATCTTGTGTTCATGAATAACCATATAATGCCTTCTGGAACACTACGGCCACTGCATAACCATGGTATGCGTGTACGACACAGAGCGACAGCCCGTCAACTTTACCTAGCTAATCGCGACCATGATGCGTGGTATAGTAATCTATGAAGGGGAATAGGTCTTCGCGCTGACCCAGGTGCGAGCAACAACAAGAACTTACATGAACATTAGCAACAGCAAACTCACAGCGGGAGGAGATTCGGCAGTCTTAACCAAAGCACAGGCCGCAGAGTATCTTCAGGCCACACCGCGCTACATAGAAAGACTGGTCAAAGCCGGACGCCTGCGCGCTTGCAAACCATCCGGTAAACTCGTGCGCATTCTTAGGCGCGATCTAGATGCGTTCCTGCAGTCTGGCGCCACGATGGCGCCCTAGATGCTCGCCAGAGGTCGTCATTGACACTGCCAGACTTCGCGTAGCTGCGTTTGTTTGTGTTGGGTGTCAAGAGATAGCCGAGCGGCTTAACCTAAAGAGAAATACAATCTCGTATGTACGTACTCGATACCAAAGAAAAACAGCAAGCATTCCTGCAAATGTTCCGAGCGATAGTCAAAGACCACACTAAAGAGCAGCTAGAGGAATACGCACGGAGTGAATACGGCGGCGGCAAAAACAAAGATGAATACGCGCTGATTCGTAAGCATCTAGCGCAAACGCTTAATCGCAGCGAGGCAGAAGTGGACGCGCTCGTGCAGGTTAAACAGGCACAGGTAGAATCGGTTCGAAAACAACCGGATCCTGGCAAGGAACTGCAAGGCCAGCCGATAATCTGCCCGGAGGTCGAGCCATGGACGGAACCGGTACATGGTGTAGACGTGTTTACCGGCATTCGGGATGTGCTATCACAATATCTAGCCATCCCGCCAATGGG
>Ga0193727_1001346_pt1 | contig 10128 bp, 12 predicted proteins | sample H2c2metaG_FD_143051 | JGI IMG/M metagenome (GOLD analysis project Ga0193727, IMG submission 143051) | Soil microbial communities from a riparian zone of the East river system, Colorado, United States - H2c2 | ecosystem: Environmental > Terrestrial > Soil > Riparian zone | place: USA: East River...
CCGCAGCCGAAGTCGAGCGCGCCAGAGCCGTGGTTATAGCGGCGAATCAAGGCAGGCAAATCGCGAAACGCGAGATAGTACGTTCCAGGAAACTGAAGCGTCGCATATGCGCGGGCTCGCTCCTCACCTTCGTACACGTATCGGCGCTGGCTGCGCAGACTGCAATGGTGATGGCGACCATAACGAGCGCTCGCATGGCACTAGCGAGAATTCAGTCCAAATTGCGCATTTCAAAGCCGCAATTTTTGAACCTGATCCGAAAATCGGATCTAGCGGCGGTCGGTCATGGCCTGGAACTGCCCGCCTTTTTCCCACGGTTCCTGCTTGTTCCACGGGATGGCGGATCCGCCATGATCGTCTGGATCGCTGACGAGGGCTGTTTGCTTCTGTGTTGCGCATGAAGTCAGTGCGACCACGAATGCGCAGAGCAAAACGGGAACGACGATTGTTCGGAGCTTAAGGACTTGTGCCAGCATAAATCACACTGTCTCCAGGTTGTACTTGGACGCCGCGCGCCAAGCTGTTGGTCATGATATCGCCGATAGCAGTGGCTGGTTCAACTGAAGAAATGCGAATTTTCCCAATCAACGTCCCGTCTCGCAACACCAGCATTTCGGAGTGCGACTCCACTCCATTGCGCGCCCCGAGATTTAACACTACGAAATTGTAAGCCTGATTGTAGGCAAGCACGGTTCCGTGCACACCCGCACGATGACTGCTGCTGCTTTCCCGTTGTACACTCGCAGTCTCACGCCTTTTCCTTGTTTCTGCTTTGGGAGCTTCTTTGACCTGCGCCGGGCGCTGTTGTGCGTCCTGGAGTTTTTCAGCCAGCAACGCTTTTTCTTTTTCAGCGCCATCGAGCTGATGCCGAAGGTCATCGACTTGTGATTGTAAATCAGAGCTTTGCGCATTGTCGGCTGGCGCCGGGGCGCCGGGCGGGGACGGATTCGAGTTCGTTTGCATTCCCGCCGCGCGTTGGCGCAACGCTGCAATTTCCTGCTGGCTGGCGTCTAGTTTGCCTTCGAGATCTGCTTTTTCTTTCTCTGCTTCAGCGAGTGCTGCTTCGGCTTTTGCGGCTCGATCGCCTGGGTCAGCGGTTTTGCCCTGTGGTTGCGCTCCACTTGTTCCACCCGTTGACGCGTTCACTTTCGCCGGCACCGACGCGCGCGGCGTCGCGGCGTCCGCTCGAAGCGCTTTCACTTTCTGGCCGTTCAGGAGAGCGAAAAACGCCGCGAGCAAGAGAAAAATCACGGCCAGCCCGCTCAAGCTTCCGGGGGTGACTGTAAAAAGCGCCGATTCCGTTTGCGCCATCAGCGTGCCTTTTAACAGCGAATCTCGTGAAAAAGCAATTACGATTTCCACGGCCCACACCAGACCCGTGCGGCTTAATTGTCAGTTCGGCTGTCCAAGGAGCGACTGGGAATACGCCCGCAAGTCGCCGCAAGGAGAGGGGACAGTGAGGATTCTTTGACTGATTCTACGCGGCAATTCCAAGCCCTCATTTAAATCGTCTCCCCTTCGCAAGGGGAGAGGCGAGCAAAGGCCATAGGCCTCGTCGAAAAAGCAGGATCGGTTTCAATGCCGATTGCGTTTCTGCGATTTTCAATCCATAGAGATTCCATGGGACAGCAACTGCGGGTACGAATCAAACGCAAGCGACGAGTAGCGTATTTGCGACGCAAGAACGCAGCGCGGCGATCTGCTGCGACCCGATCGGCCCCAGTCAAACAACCGGCACTGAAGGAATCCGCAGCGTCGGAGTGATCGATATTATTAACACCCCGCTTCAGCGAGGTGCTCGAAGGCCGTATGCTTTCGTAACCGCTTCAGCGGCTTCCAGCGCGCCAAAGAAAGCCGCTAAAGCGGCTCGCGCGTTACGATGCATCTGCCACCTCGCTGAAGCGAGGTGTTGATGAGAGAGGTGGTGGGGTCGAACGACTGGGATTCATACAACGCGAAACACGCATACATTATTCCGATGCAATCGCGGGCGCGTTATCTAATCGTCGATGGACACAGCGTTATTTTTTCCTGGCCGGAGCTGCGCAAACTTCACGCGCGCCGGTCGTCCCTCGCGCGCGAAGCGTTGCTCAAGCAGTTGCGCGATTATCAGGATTGGACCGGCGTACACGTCGTCGTCGTTTTCGATGGCAAAGGCAAAAAGGTGGAGGCGATTTCTGACCCCGCGGAGGTGCAGGTTTTCTATTCGCGCAGTGGGCAATCAGCCGATGCCATCATTGAGCGGTTAGCGAGCAAGTACGCCAAGCGGTACGAGTTGGTGGTTGCCACTTCCGATTTGATGGAAGCCGAAACCGTGCACGCGTGCGGCGCAGAATCGATTTCGCCCGATGGATTGCGGGCACTTCTTATGAGTGCCGGCCGAGGGTCGAGCGGGATACGGTCATTCCGAGCGAAATCGAGGAATCCCGCAGCTTAACCGTACGAGCAGTTCCACGGGATCCTTCGACTCTGCTTCGCTTCGCTCAGGATGACGGGCTTTGTGCAGCGAGAGCGGCAACAGTTTCTTGTAAGCCGCGCTACAATCCCAGTTTCTTCTCAATCTCTTTTACTCGCGCGACGAGTTTTCCCAGGCGGCGAACCCAGGCAATCTGTTGCTTAGCTTCTGCAAGCGGCACGGCGGGCGACGCCCACCATGCCCCGCCACTGATATTCTTGGAGATACCGCTTTGCGCACCGATAGCGGTGTTATCGCCAATCTCGATATGCCCAATGATACCAACCTGACCGCCAATTAGGACACGCTGACCGATCTGGACGCTGCCGGCAATTCCGCTTTGTGCTGCGATGACGGTATTCTTGCCGATCACGACGTTGTGCGCGATCTGCACCAAATTATCAATCTTCGCACCATTCTGGATCCACGTCCGGCCAAACCGCGCACGGTCAACAGTTGTGTTCGCGCCGATCTCGACATCGTCGTCGATTTGGACAATCCCCAGCTGCTGAATTTTTTGGTGGTGGCCGTCGACCATTTCGAAACCGAAGCCGTCAGCTCCAATCACTGCGCCGCTGTGAATGATCACGCGCGAGCCAATCCGGCTTCGCTCGCGAATTGTCACATGCGGATAAATGTGACACGCGGACCCGATCACCGTCTCGTGTCCGACGTAGCTGCCTGAGCCAATGATCGTGTCGTCGCCGATTTTTGCGCCGGGTTCGATGACTGCCAGGGGTTGAATCGAAACGCGCTCGCCCAGCTGAACGCTTGAATCGACGATCGCGCTGGCATGAGTGCCGGGCGCGAAGGTAATCGGCTTCGGTGCGAATTTCAGCACGACCTGCTCGAACGCCTTGGTCGGATTGGAAACGCGAATCTGCGCGGCGTTGATCGGCTCGGCAAAATCCGGAGGAACAAAAATGGCCGATGCGCAGGTTTTGCGTAGCAGCCCGATGTATTTTCGATTTGTGAAGAAGCTGATTTCTCCCGGCGTCGCTTCGCCCAGCGACGCCGCGCCTGTGATCTTCAGCGTCGGATCGCCAAATAGTTCGCCGCTGGATAACGCTGCCAGTTCTTTAACAGTGAAAGTCACGGATTTGTTAACGGTTGAACCGTCAAGGTAGGGCTGGCAGTCCTCTGCACGCCGCGGCTCGCACGGGAGTGCAAGCCTTACCAACCGCCGATTTCCAGAGCCGCCGAGTCATTCTTTGTTCCAGCGAGGTGGGCGTTTTTCGATGAATGCTTGCACGCCTTCAAGCGCTGCTTCGTCCATCATGTTGCACGCCATGATTTGACTCGCCGCGTCGTACGCGGCTGCGATACCCAGCTCGACCTGGCGGTAGAAAAACTCTTTTCCCATTGCGACTGCGACGCGTGGTTTACTGATGATCGCTGCGACGAGCTTCTCGAGCTCGGCGTCGAGTTGTTCGGGTTCTGCGACACGGTTGATCAGGCCACGTGCTTTTGCCTCCTGCGCGCTGATGAATTCTCCGGTGAGGAGCATTTCGAACGCCTGCTTGCGCAAAACATTTCGTGAAAGCGCCACGCCGGGTGTGGAACAGAAAAGGCCGACGTTTACTCCGCTCACGGCGAACCGGGCGGTGCTCGACGCGACTGCGAGATCGCACATCGCGACCAATTGACAACCTGCGGCCGTCGCGATTCCCTGCACGCGCGCAATCACAGGCACCGGCAATCGCTGGATCGTGAGCATCATCTCGGAGCATTGAGCAAAAAGCCGCTCGTAATATTCCAGTGATGGATCGGCCCGCATTTCTTTGAGGTCGTGACCCGCGCAAAAAGCTTTGCCCTCGGCCGCAATGACAACTACACGCACGGATTCGTCGGAGGTGATCGCGTCGAGCTCACGCTGCAATTCCGAGAGCATTGTTTCGGACAACGCGTTGAATGCCCGCGGCCGATTGAGAGTTAATGTGATCACGCCGCGAGCGTCTTTGGTTCGTAAGACGCCCGGCGCTTCGGCTTCGCTTGCTTTCGAGGGCAATCCCGGTTCCATCGTTGCTGGAGAAGCTTTCACAGGCAAGGAGACTCGAACGCTACTGCTGAAAGTCCAAGTCTGAAATTCGAAAAATTTAGTTTCCGTTTAGCACGGCCGGCAACATCATCATTCGAAAGATTGCGTCATGATAAGACTCGAAGCGCTCGCTCATTCTGGGGACCGCACGCGGCTCGCGTGCTGGTTTCGGCAGCCCCGCCGAAATCTTAGGAGTGCCACAGTACATCCACTCAGAACAAAAAGTTCGCGATGGCAAGGACGCCATCGCCAGCACGCGAGCCGCGTGCGCTCCCCAGAATGAAAATCGTCGCAATCGCTAATCAAAAAGGCGGGGTCGGAAAAACGACCACGGCTGTAAATCTCGGCGCCGCGTTGGCGGAGTCGGGCAAGCGGATTTTAATTGTCGATCTCGATCCACAAGCAAATGCCACCAGCTCGTTTGGTTTGCAGGGAGCGGAGGACGTCAGCCTTTATGAGCCGCTGCTTGGTGAGGCTTCAATTACTGAAAAGATTTTGCCAACCCGGCGCGAAGGCCTGTTCATCGTGCCCGCACATCTCGATATGGCTGGCGCGGAGGTGGAAATCGCGCGGATGCCAAACCATCTCACGCGCCTTGCTGAAACGCTGAAACCGCTGCACACCGATCAGACGTTCGATTTCGTTTTCCTGGATTGTCCGCCGTCGCTTGGAATTTTGATGAGTAACGCGCTCGCCGCTGCAGACGAACTGCTGACTCCGATCCAATGCGAATATTTCGCGCTTGAAGGGTTGGTTAAGATTGTGCGGCTCATCGAGCAAGTACTGGATTCAGGCGCGAACGAAGGTCTCGAGCTGGGTGGGATCGTTATGACGATGTTCGATGCGCGGACCAACCTTAGCCAACAGGTAGTTGCCGATGTGCGAAAACATTTCGGTGAACGCGTTTACGAGACTGTGATCCCGAGGAGCGTTCGGTTGAGCGAGGCGCCGAGCTTTGGGAAATCAATTCTGGAATACGCTTCGAGCGGGCCTGCCGCACAGGCGTATCGGGCACTGGCGCGCGAGTTCATGAAGCGCCACAGTTTGCCAGCCACTCGTCGCGAGTTATCGCATACACCAGCGTCGGAAAACCCCGGAACGTAATTTTCTCTTCCACCTTCATTCCATTTTTCTCCGCCACGCGACGTGACGGGATGTTTTCCGGATGAATCAGCGAAATCACGCGTGGCAGCTTTAAATCCGCAAAGCCGCGGTCGCGGACAGCGCGCGCGGCTTCGGTGATGAGGCCGCGATTCCAGTAATCGGGATGCAGTCGGTACCCGATCTCGACCTCTCCCGGCACTTCAGGATGATGGTGAAACCCGCAGTAGCCAATAACAGCGTGTTCGCCGCGCGAGACAACGGCAAACTGCGACGGCATACTCGCGCGATCCCAGCCCATCACTTTCTCGATAAAAGCGACAGTCTGTTTGCGTTCGGTGTAAACGCCTAACGAGAAGCGCATGAAATCCGGATTGGCGAATAACTCTGCCATTACATCGACATCTTCTTCGCGGAAGGAGCGCAGGATGAGTCGTGCTGTTTGTAACTGCATGAGGCTGGGTTTGCCGCGCTGCTTTCGAACCTACACAAGGTGGATCGGCTTCTCCGAAATGATGTCAATCGCCGCAGGCGCAAGATGTCTGGCGAAGCAATGCTGCCAACCGTGGCAGCATCGTAACATACGATACGCGCGCGACATTCGATTCAGATTAGAGATGCGCGAACAGAACGAGGAATACGCGCGACCAGCGCAGCCGCCGGACACGTCAAGTCTTGCCACGGTGCGCGAGGCCGCGGCCTATTGCACTGCGTGTCACTTGTACAAACGCGGAACGCAAACTGTCTTTGGAGAAGGGCCGAAGCGCGCAGCGATGGTGCTGATTGGCGAACAGCCGGGCGATTACGAAGATGTGGCGGGCAAACCATTCGTTGGTCCGGCTGGGAAAATTATGGATCGCGCGCTGGCAGATGCTGGAATCGATCGGTCGCAGGTTTACGTGACCAATGCGGTGAAACATTTTAAGTGGGAGCCTCGTGGCAAACGCCGGATTCACCAGAAGCCGAACTCGCGCGAAATCGCAGCGTGCCGTCCCTGGCTGGAAGCGGAACTGCGGATCGTTAGGCCCAACCTGGTCGTAGCAATGGGTGCGACCGCGGCGCAAGCCATTTTCGGACCGGGATTCCGAGTCACCCGGGAGCGCGGCAAGGTGCTGTCCTCGAAGCTCGCACCAAGAGTGGTCGCGACTGTTCATCCATCGTCGCTTCTTCGCCAACCCGACGAGGAATCGCGCGAACGCGAATACAAGCATTTTGTCGCCGATTTGCGCGCCGCATCACGCGCCGCTGACGAAGAATAGCGAGCGACAAGTCCAATCATTCTGGGGAATTGCGAACTCGGGTTTCTTTTTAACGTCAACGGCGCTTGTTCAAATGAGCCTGGGGCAACGCCCAGGTTGGTGGAAAGCCCAATCGCTAGCGCTGAAAGCGCGATTCACCAGGGGCCGAAGCCGGCTCAGTGTGGATGATTCGCGCTTTCAGCGCTTCCGTTCAGATGGATCAAATTCCTGGGGCGCTGCCCCAGGCTTCCGGTGAATGCTGCGCCGTTGGCGCTAAACACATTCTGTCATTGATCTCGCGTTTTGTATTCTGCAACGAAAGCTTTACGGAATTCATCGAATGTCCCGTTTTCAATCTCAGTGCGGGCCTGGTTCATCAGATTCAAATAAAAATGCAAATTGTGCAGCGTGATCAGGCGAAGCCCGAGAATTTCCTCCGCCTTGATGAGATGGCGAATGTAGCCGCGCGTGAATTCCCGGCAGGCGGGACACGCGCAGTTTTCTTCGATGGGCCTTTTATCCATCGCGAACTCCGCGTTCTTTAAATTGAGCGTGCCTGCGGCTGTGAACGCCGTGCCATTTCGGGCGAGGCGAGTCGGCAACACGCAATCGAACATGTCCATCCCGCGCGCGACCATTTCCAGCATTTGCGGCGGCGTGCCGAGTCCCATTGCGTAACGCGGTCTGTCCGCAGGCAAAAACGGTTCCGCCGATTCAACCGCACGCATCATTTCCTCCTCTGGCTCGCCCACGCTCACCCCGCCGATCGCGTAGCCGTCGAAATCAAGCTCCACAATGGCCTGCGCTGATGCGCGCCGAAGGTCGTCAAATGTCCCGCCTTGCACGATGCCGAAGAGCAGCTGACGCGCTGTGCCGTCATTCCGAGCGGAGCGCAGCGTAGTCGAGGAACCCCGCGGCAAAAGCTTTAGACTAAGTTCACGGGATCCTTCGACTTCGCTCAGGATGACTGAATGTGCAGCCTTGCACCTTTTTGCCCACTGCGCCGTTAATTCAGCGCTTTTCGCCGCGTAATCGTACTCGCACGGATACGGAACGCATTCATCGAGCACCATCGCAATGTCGCTGCCCAGCGCGGCTTGAATTTCCATCGCGATCTCCGGCGAAATGAACGCTGGCGCACCGTCGATGTGATTTTGAAATTCAACGCCGTCCTCGGTGATTTTGCGCAACTTCACGAGCGAGAAGATCTGATACCCGCCGCTGTCGGTGAGAATTGGCCCATCCCAACTCATGAAATTGTGCAGGCCGCCAAAATGCTTGATGACATCGAGTCCAGGCCTAACGAACAAGTGGTAGGTGTTTCCCAGAATAATCTGCGCATTCAGCTCGCGAAGTTCCCGCGGACTGACGCCCTTCACGCTGCCTTGTGTTCCCACCGGCATAAACGCCGGCGTATCGATTACGCCATGCGCAGTTCTTAATCGTCCGCATCGGGCCTTTGAATGTTGATCGCTCGCGAGGAGTTCAAAGTCATTCTGCATGCGAGTTAGAGGTTCCTCGACTTCACTCGGAATGACAATTGAAGGACAAAATATTTTTTGCAGATCGTGATCTTGCCTCTATATTCGGCGCTTACCGCATCAGGAGCGTGAGAGAGTTTATTGCGCGGCCTGAAGCGGGTTTTTTTGTCGCCCGGAGTAACGACCTTTGGCGGCGCTTTACGTTTAGGACTTGGAAAATGCCCACGATCAATCAGCTGATTCGCAAAGGACGCCGGAAGGTGTCGGTGAAATCGAAGTCACCGGCGTTGGCGGGTTGTCCGCAGCGACGCGGCGTGTGTGTACAGGTTATGACCCGCACGCCGAAGAAGCCGAACTCTGCACTGCGTAAAGTGGCGAAAGTGCGGTTGACGAATGGCCAGGAAGTGATTGCCTACATTCCGGGCGAGGGGCACAATTTACAGGAGCACTCGATCGTGCTCGTGCGCGGCGGACGAGTGAAGGATTTGCCTGGCGTGCGTTATCACATTGTGCGCGGAACCCTTGACGCGCTTGGTGTGGATGGGCGGCGGCGCGGTCGCTCCAAGTACGGAGCGAAGCGGCCGAAGGGCGGGGCGGCCGGTGGAGGCGGTGCCGCGAAAGCAGCACCGGCAGCGGCCAAATAAGAATAATCAAAGTTTGAAACTGACGATCGACAATGTCGCGACGGAGGAGAGTTCACAAAAAAGAAGAGCACGTCGATTCCCGATATGGGAGTCAGGCGGTAGCCCGTCTCATCACGACAGTAATGGAGCGGGGCAAGAAATCGCTCGCCGAACGCGTCGTGTACACTGCGATCGATAAGTCGCGCGAAGGCTCTGATTCAGTCGATCCGCTGGAGATCGTAAACAAGGCAATCGAAAACGTTCGTCCGCGGCTGGAGGTGCGTTCCCGCCGGGTTGGCGGCGCGACGTATCAGGTGCCGATGGAAGTGACGCCCGCGCGGCAAATCTCACTAGCGACGCGCTGGATCGTGAAATTTGCCGACGGCCGCAAGGGTGTGCGATTGGCTGACGCGCTGGCGCAAGAACTCAAAGACGCCGCTGCGGGTCAGGGGAACGCGATCAAAAAACGCGACGACACACATAAAATGGCGCAGGCGAACCGCGCGTTCGCGCATTTCAGGTGGTGACAATTATGGCGACGGCAACAATGGAACAGAAAAAGGCCCCGGCGAAAAATCCAAACTCGCCGAATCGCAAGTTTCCGCTGGAACGAACGCGGAACATCGGGATCGCGGCGCATATCGACGCCGGTAAAACAACGATTACCGAGCGCGTTCTCTTTTACACCGGCATGATTCACAAGATGGGGGAGGTGCACGAGGGCACCACCGTGACCGATTGGATGGAGCAGGAAAGGGAACGCGGGATCACGATCACGTCGGCCGCGACAACCTGCACTTGGTCACAGCGCAAAGAAGAAGGCGTTTACAAGATGTTCGAAGGACTCAAAGAGCGCATCAACATCATCGACACGCCGGGTCACGTCGATTTTACCGCCGAGGTGGAGCGTTCACTCCGCGTGCTCGATGGCGCGATCGCAGTTTTCGACGGTGTGGCCGGCGTGCAGCCGCAATCCGAAACGGTCTGGCGTCAGGCGACCAAGTACAACGTGCCGCGTCTCGCGTTCATCAATAAGATGGATCGCGTCGGCGCGGACTTCAAAATGTCGGTCGACAGCATCCATAAAAAACTCGGCGCGAACGCGTGGCCGGTTTTGCTGCCGCTGGGAAGTGAAGATCAGTTGCGCGGCCAACTCGACGTCATTAACAAGAAGGCGATAATTTATGCGGCG
>Ga0193727_1001347_pt1 | contig 10127 bp, 6 predicted proteins | sample H2c2metaG_FD_143051 | JGI IMG/M metagenome (GOLD analysis project Ga0193727, IMG submission 143051) | Soil microbial communities from a riparian zone of the East river system, Colorado, United States - H2c2 | ecosystem: Environmental > Terrestrial > Soil > Riparian zone | place: USA: East River...
TCTTTGTCAATTTCGGCAGCATCGCTCGCCCGAGAGCCGGACAGCACCAAGATAGCTGCCCAGATTCGCTCCGTGCTTCACGCGCAACAGGAGGCTTGGAATCGCGGCGATGTTAATGGATTCATGAACGGATACGCGCGCTCGAAATCGATAATTTTTGTTTCAGAAGATACCGTAACACGGGGCTGGGAAACCGTGCATGACCATTACCAGAAGAAATATTCCGATCGCGCTAAGATGGGCGTGCTCACTTTCTCCAGCGTTGAAATTACGCCGCTCAGCAATGACGCGGCGATTGTCCTTGGCCGCTGGAAATTAAAACGCGCGCAGGATCAGCCGCGTGGTCGCTTCACGTTGATCTTTCGCAAAACCGCCGATGGTTGGCGGATTGTGCACGATCACACGTCGGCGGCTCCGCCGCAAAAGTGAACCGTTACAAGCGCTGCAACGTTACAAACGGCTCAGCCCTTGTAACCTTGTAACGTTTGTAACCCTTTTAACCTGTCCAGCAGCTTCTCGTGGATATTATCGAATCCACCATTGCTGAAAACCGTCACGATGTCTTTCGTTCTTAGCATTGGTACGATTCGATCGACAATGGCATCGGCGTTCTTCTCGTAAAACGCGGGTCGGCCAGCATCGGCGATCGCGTCCACAACAGCCTCTGGATCTAATCGCTCCTCTTCCGGTATTTGTTCCAGCTTGGTGATTTCCGCGATGAAGACACCGTCCGCCAGTTTCAGCGCGTCGGGAAGCTGTTGTTGGAAAACGGCGCGACGAGTCGTGTTCGAGCGTGGCTCAAATACAGCCCAAAGCCGGTGGCCCGGATAACGATGACGTAGCGCTTGCAGCGTATGCGCGATGGCTGTCGGATGATGGCCGAAATCATCAATCACTTTCACGCCGCGCGCTTCGCCGCGCACTTCCTGCCGCCGTGCGATACCCGAAAAACTCTTGAACGCACTGTCGATCTTTGCTTTCGGCACATCGTAAAACCGCGCTGCTGTCGCTGCCATCGCCGCGTTGCGGACATTGAATTCGCCGATGAGCGGGATTTCGAAAGTCTCCTCGCCCAGTCTGAAGCTCGAGCCATCAGACGAGTAAGCCAAATCGCGAATTCGCTGCGCGCAATTCTTCGAGAAGCCCACTTCAATCATCTGCGCGAGACAATCTTTTGCGACTTCTACGCAATTGGCGTCGTCGCCATTCAGGAGCACCATGCCGTTTTGAGGAACGATGTTGAGCAAACGCTCGAAGCTGAGCTTGATCTCTTCGAGATCATTAAAAATGTCCGCGTGATCAAATTCGATGTTGTTTACAATCAGCAATTCCGGCAAGTAATGAATGAACTTCGAACGCTTGTCGAAGAAGGCCGTATCGTACTCGTCGCCTTCGATCACGAAATATTCCGAGTCGTTCAGCCGTGCACCTTGTCCGAGATTTTTCGGGAGTCCGCCGATGAGATAACCGGGTTTGCGTCCGGCCTTTTCCATGATCCAGGTCAGAAGCGCCGTCGTCGTGGTTTTGCCGTGCGTGCCAGTGACGACGAGATTATGCCGGCCGCGCAGGAAATAATTTTTCAAAACCTCCGGCAAAGAGAGATAAAGTAGTTTTCGACTGAGCACCGCCTCCACTTCGGGATTGCCGCGCTTCATGGCATTACCGATCACCACAACATCGGCATCGGTCGGAATATTTTCGGCGCGATAACCTTCCTTGAGCGCGACGCCCTTCTTTTCTAGAAAGAGTGACATCGGTGGATAAACATTTTCATCCGAACCGGTGACTTTGAAGTCGCGCTCGCACAGTGCCGCCGCCACCGAGCCCATGGCCGTCCCGCAGATCCCTAGAAAATGAAATTTTCTCGGCTCGCTCTTCACGCGATTCTCTAATCCGCGTTAGCGACTTTGGCTACTCAAAGCGAATCAGAACCGCGGATTACACAGGCGGTTTTCACCACCGGCGGCGATTAGGAATTCGTCGTTTCTTGATCCCAAGATCGACGTTATCCGCGTAATTCGAGTCATCTATTTTTTCTTAAACACCTCAACCGCATCCCAAGCTTCGTCCGGCGGCTGTTGCTCGTATTCGAGCGCGCGATTGAGATACATTTTCGCCAGGAGATCGTCCGGATAAAATTCGAGGAAGCGCGAAAATAAGATTTTTGCCTCCGTAAAATCACGTGAGCGAAATTTCTCGCATCCTTCCTCGTACGACTCGAGCCACTTCAGGAGTTGTGGATCGACATCTTCATTGCGCGCTCCGATTAGAGTAAAAACATCCACCGGCTTGGTTTTGCCTTTCACCTGCACGCGGGCCACTGAGCGCAGATGAAATTCGTCCCGCACCAACTCGGCCGCTGTCGCGCCGACCAAAATATCCACGCCGTAGATTCGGGTAAGACCTTCGAGTCGCGACGCTAGATTGACGGAGTCGCCAATGACAGTGGGATCCATGCGCTCCTGTGAGCCAATATTGCCGACAATTACTTCGCCTTGATTGATGCCGATGCCCATGCCAAGTCCCATTCGCCCTTCATCGCGCCATTTCTCATTGAGTTGCCGCAACTCGCGCCGCATCCCCAGCGCCGCGCGCGCGCAGTTTTTGGCGTCCTGCGCCACGCCGAAGCTGCCCACATTCCCCCACACGGCCATAATTGCGTCACCGATGAATTTATCGAGAGTGCCGCCGTTGCTGAAAACCACTGAAGTCATGCGACTGAGATACTCATTGAGGTGGACGACCAACACTTCGGGATCTGCTTTTTCAGACAACGTGGTGAAACCGATCAAGTCCGAGAACAACATGGTCACCGGCACACGCACACCGCGAAGCGAACTGTAGTAGCTGTCCGGATTTTCAAGAATTTCCTTCACCAAATTCCTTGAGACATAGCGTTCGAGCGTGCGCCGCGTGCGCAATTTCTCGATCCGCTCGAGGGCATATTCAAAGCCGAGCGAAAACGATCCGCTCAATAACAAAGCAGAGAGGACCGGAACTGTGAGCAGCAACAGTCCGGACTTGTCGTAAAACAATCGGCCGGCGCCGAGATAGAAGCCGGCGATCCCAATAAGTGCGCCAACACAAACCAACGGACGGCGGACGAAGGCAACGAGCGACCACGCGATGAGCCCCGCTGCGCAGACGAGCGCCAAGCCAGTTTTTGCTGGGGTGGGTCTTAAAAATTCGTGGCCAAGCGCCGCGGCCATTGCCTGCAAATGAAGTGCTGCTCCCGATGTCACTGGACTCATCGGCGTAACGAAAACGTCGTGCGTCACCTGCGCGGACGATCCGATCATCACGATCTTGTTCTTGAAAAATGCGCCATCAGCATAATTGGCATGCCAAAACTTCGGATCGAAAACTTCGTAAAGCGGGCGCGGTTCGAACGCGTCGAGCGCGGTAAAACGAATCATCTGACCGCGAAAATTGTTCGGGATGTCATCCGCATGGCCGATTTTCACCAGCGCACGCGCGGAAAGCGATTCGAAGATTTCTTCGCTCGGGTGAGACGGCAACCCGGCGAGCTGCCGGTCGGTCACGCGATAAGTAGCGGCGCGGATTTTTCCGTCGATCGGATCCGGCCAGAAATTCACGAAACCGACACGATTGTCGAGAAGTTGCGGCGCCGGAATTAGCGCATCGTTTGGCGTTACGGCCTGCGCCGCATTCTGCATGTCGAAATTGGCACCCAGCACGACTTTGTCATGATAATGATCGAGCGCAGCATGAAACGCCGGATCACCATCGTTGGGTGGGCTAAAAATCATGTCGAACATAACCAGACGCGCGTCCGCCGCGAACAACCCGAGAAAAACGAAATCGTGGCGCGTTGCAGTTTTTCGGCCCTCGCGCCGGAGCAAATCCTCGAAGCTTTGTTCGCTGCGCCACGGCACGGAGAGAAATGGAGTTGCGCTCAAGAAATGGCCGAGAAAAATCAGGCCGGTCCAGAAAGCGCAGATTGACGCCAGGATCAGCAATCGATGGCGACTAAGCCCATGCATGCCGTCAGTATATCAGTAGTGCGGCGTTATGAACATGCCATTGAGCAGGCTTGGAACCTTGGATTTACGCAGCTACTGAAATTTTTGGAACCGTTGAATGCAATGACGCAGATATATGGGAACTGAACTTTTCTGTCCGCGGTGCAATCTGCCGCTGAAACAAGTGCGTATGTCGAACGGCGTTTTTTGGAAGTGGGACACCTGCGGTGGGCGCGCGGTCGGTCTCGAGCTTTTACGCCGCACATTTACGCCCGAGTCGATCAACCCACTTTGGCTTCACGCAATTAGTGGCGAAGGAAAAACAGGATGTCGTTGCCCGTCCTGCGCGCATCCCGTGATCGAAATAGAGCTGTCTGAAGGGACCGCACTAGATGTCGACGTGTGTCGATTGTGTCACTTCGTCTGGTTCGACATGCATGAAGTGGAAACCCTCATTCCGCGACCGCTGCCAGCCGCGGCGCCCGAAATGCCGCAAGCAGCACGCGAGGCAATTGCCATGCTCAAGGTAGAGGAGCTCGCCGAACAGGCGCGCGGGACCGATTCCGACAGTGCGCCACCAGATGAGCGGTGGAAACAAATCGCGGCATTCTTGGGGATGCCGATCGAGTTCGATGCCGCGCCGCAGGAGCGAAGATCCTGGGCCACATGGATGCTGTGCCTCCTAATCATCGGCGCAAGCACGTTCGCGTTCACTCAGCTGCACGAGATCGTATCCCGTTTTGGATTAATCCCAGCGCAAGCAATGCGCTTCGGCGGGCTCACATTTCTGACATCTTTCTTCCTTCATGCCGGCGTTCTGCATCTTCTCGGCAACATCTATTTCCTCTTCGTGTTCGGAAATGATGTGGAGAATTTTCTGCGGCCACTTCGCTACTTCACCCTCGTCGCCCTCGCCGCCTTTATCGGCGATCTCGCGCATATTGCGGCTGATCCGTCCTCCCAAATCCCATGTGTCGGTGCCAGCGGCGGCATTGCCGGTGTAATCACCTTTTACGCGCTCAACTTTCCGGAGGTGAAACTTGGGTTTCTGCTGCGTTATAGGTGGTGGTGGTTTCGATGGATCCGGCTGCCGGCCTGGTTTGTATTTGTTCTATGGATTCTATTTCAAGCTGTCGGCGCTTGGGAACAAGTCGCCGGCATCAGCGCTGTATCTTCGCTTGCGCACATTGGCGGAGCGGTCGTAGGTTTTGTGGCCTGGCTGCTTTGGCGGAAGACCACTCGAGCGACCGAGGTTTCTCGCCGGTAACATTTCACAGAATTCAGTTGTCATCGTTCGGTCACTAATTATCTTGGCCGCCCGACGCTGATGCGTCGTGACGATCTGCGCACCTGGTTCCGCGTCTGCGGGACTACATCAGCGAGTGAGGTCGCGAAGATCGACCATGAGGAAACAACAGCTCGCTGAACGAGGAGTTCCGAAGCAATTCGGAGCGAAATAAAATGCCAAGAGCTACTAATGCCCCGGCCAGTCGGGCGCGGCGAAAACGGGTCTTAAAGAAGGCCAAAGGTTACCGCGGACGCCGTTCGAAACTTTTCCGCTACGCAAAAGACGCGACCATGAAAGGCCAGTATTGGGCCTATCGCGATCGCAAAACGCGCAAACGCACATTCCGTTATCTTTGGATTCAGCGCTTGAACGCTGCGGCGCGGGCACACGGAATCAACTACAGTCGTTTTGCGGAAGGACTGAAAGCGGCCGGTATCGGCCTCGATCGAAAAATTCTCGCCGATCTCGCCGTCACCGATGAAACGGCCTTCAAATCGATCGTTGATCAAGTAAAGAGCGCGCTCGAGAAAAAATCGAAGAAAGCGGCGTGACTTACTTGCGTTGAAGGGTTGAAGCGATGAAGCGTTACAGCGGATTCCGCTTCAACGCTTTAACGCTTTAACGTTCATGCCCCATCCACTCGAAGAGCTCCGCGACAGCGCCCTGCACGAAACCGATTCCGCGCCCGACGAGAAAGTCCTCGACGACGTTCGCGTGCGCTATCTGGGGCGCAACGGCAGCATTTCCGCCTGGGGCGAGCGGATGAAAACGCTCAACCCGGAAGAGCGTCCGGTCGTCGGCAAATTATTGAATGAAGTTCGCACCGCTGTCATCGGCGCGATCGAGGACCGCTCCGGAAAATTTCGCGCGCAAAAAGAATCGGACGCACTGACCAACATCGACATCTCACTGCCAGGCACTGGGCGGAGTGGATATTCTGGTTATAGCGGGTACTCCGCTGCGGTTACTGGATACTCCGGTTATTTACCACTTGAGCGCGGTTCGTTGCATCCGCTCACCCAAATGCTCGAGCGCTCGATCCAACTTTTTCGTCGGATGGGTTTCGCACTGGCCGACGGGCCGGACATTGAAGATGACTGGCATTGCTTCGACGCGCTCAACACGCCTCCCGAGCATCCCGCGCGTAATGAGCAGGACACATTTTATTTACCCGACGGGCGTTTGCTTCGAACACATACTTCGACTGTTCAAATCCGCGCCATGGAAGCTGCGCCGCCTCCGATTCGTGTGATCGCTTCCGGTTCTGCATATCGGCGCGACGAAATCGACGCGACCCATAGTGCGCAGTTTCATCAGATTGAAGGTCTCTATGTCGATGAAAACGTGAGCGTCGCGGATCTCAAAGGCACGCTCGAGCTTTTCATGCGCGAACTTTTCGGCGCCGATACCGCCGTGCGTTTTCGTCCGCACTATTTCCCGTTTACGGAGCCGAGCTTCGAGATCGATGTGCAATCGAAAGCGCTCAAGGGGGGCGAACAATGGATCGAGGTCGCCGGTTCCGGGATGGTGCATCCCGCCGTTTTTGAGGAAGTGAACAAAGCGCGCGGCGACGACGCCTACGATCCAGAAAAGTGGACCGGGTTCGCCTTCGGCCTCGGGATGGACCGTCTCGCCATGATCCTGTTCGACATTCCAGACATCCGCTTGTTCGCTCAGAACGATCTGCGGTTTTTGAGACAATTCGCATGATGACGGTGCAGCGAACGGAGGATAGGCCTCCGCTATGAAATTTTCCGCCAACTGGCTACGCGAGTTCGTCGATCTTCCGCCAAGGATCGACGCGCTTGCCGACCTGCTCACGCTCGCCGGCGTCGAGATCGAATCGACTGAGCAACGCGGCGCGAAGATCGACCAAGTCGTTGTCGCGCAGATAACCTCTTCATCACAGCATCCGAACGCCGATCGGCTCACCGTTTGCGAAATTGACTACGGGAGCGGTCAAACGCGGCAAATCGTTTGCGGGGCGACCAATTATAATGTCGGCGACAAAGTCCCGCTCGCCCTGCCGGGCACAGTGTTGCCGAATGGCTTGCAGATTCGGAAAAGCAAACTACGTGGCGTCGAATCGGAGGGAATGCTTTGTAGCGCGAAAGAACTCGGCTTTGGCGAAGATGCTGCTGGACTTTTGATCTTGTCACCCGACGCAAAAGTGGGCGCGCCGCTTTTCGATCTTTTCCCAAAAGACACGATTCTCGACGTTGAGATCACTCCGAACCGCGGTGATCTGCTCAGTCATTTTGGGCTGGCGCGCGAGATTGCGGCTTTGATCGAAAAGGAGTTGAGGACGCAGCCCGCCAAAGCCGAGATCGACGTTAAACAATCCGGCGTATCCATTTCTGCGCTGCGCGAATGTCCATTCTATTCCGCGCGCAAGATCGAGAATGTAAAAGTCGGGCCAAGTCCGGATTGGCTACGCGCGAAGATTGAGAGCGTTGGGATCCGCTCGATCAATAATATCGTCGACACCTCGAATTTTGTGATGCTCGAGCTTGGCCAACCGACGCACGCGTTTGACGCTGACAAATTGCATGGCGGAATCAACGTCCGATTCGCGCGCGACGGCGAAAAGTTTCTCGCACTCGATGGCAAGAACTATTCACTCACGCCGGAAAACCTGGTCATCGCCGATGAAGAGCGGGCAGTCGGAATCGGCGGTGTAATGGGAGGGGAGGAAACCGGTGTGACCGAATCAACGCAAAATATTCTGCTCGAGAGCGCTTACTTTTTGCCGGCAAGTATTCGGAGAACTGCACGTAATTTAAATCTGCCGAGTGACGCGAGTTATCGCTTTGAACGCGGCGTCGATCCTCGAATGATTTTGCGCGCGTCCCAGCGCGCGACGGACCTCATTTGTGAAATCGCGCAAGGAAATCCGGCGAAAGAACTTGCCGTTGCGGGCAGGCTGCCGGCAAATCCGCCGGACGTTTCCTTGAATTACAAAAAATGCGATCAAGTGCTCGGGCTCACGATCAAACCGAAAACAATTGATGAAATTCTGGAGCGATTTGGTTTGAGTAAGAGCAAGGGCGAGGATGGAAGATCGACATGGAAAATTCCGAGTTACCGGCGCGATTTGCAGCGCGATGTCGATCTTATCGAAGAGGTGGTGCGCGCATACGGCGTGGAGAAAATTTCCGGCACAGATCGGAGCCGGTTCACAGCGTCGAGCGCTGCCGATCGTTCCCATGACCTCGAGTCGACACTGCGCGCTCGGTTGGTGGCGCATGGCCTTTCGGAGGCGCGGACGTCGAAACTGATTCCGCGTAACGCGATTGCGTTCGGCGAAAATGCCATCGCGCTTCGAAATCCGTTGAGCGAAGACCATGTCGCCTTGCGACCGAGTTTGCTTGTGGGGCTGCTCGGCGTCCTCGACCATAACGTTCGCGCAGGTGCGGAACGCGTCGCGATTTTCGAGCTCGGTCGCGTTTTTGTTCCTCCGGCTGGAAAAGAAGAACACCATCTCGGGCTTTTACTTTGGGGGAACGTGACGAGCGCGCCACATTGGCGACTGCGCGAGAAACACCGGCTCGATTTCTTCGATCTGAAAGGCGCAATCGAATCGAGCATGACGCGCGAGCTATCTTTTCGCCGTGCTCGCCATCCGAATCTCGCTCTCGCAGCGGAAATTTACGGTGGGAATCAGTTGGTCGGACTCGCGGGGCAACTTTCGACATCGTTAGCATCCAAGATTGACGCACCGGGCGGCGTTTTCGTCGCGGAAATATCGGTGGATCTTTCGATCGACGGACTCGGATCATCTGCAACTTTTCGCGAATTTGGAAAATTTCCTGCGATTACACGCGACATCGCGATGATTGTTCCTGAAGCGTTGACTCATGAAGAAATACTCAACGTAATTTTTCAACCGCCGAAGGAGCCCTTGCTAGAAAAGGTTGATTTTTTCGATCGCTACATTGGCCCGGAAGCTGAGCGCTTATTCGGTCCGGGAAAGAAGTCGCTCGCATACACGTTGACATATCGCGACCGAAGTCGCACACTGACAACCGAGGAAGTGACGGCAGCGCACGCGAAAATTCGCGAACGGTTACGGCACGACCTCCGCGCAGAATTGCGGGAATAGTTCTTTGAAAGCCGAGAGTCGTTCATTGAGGGTTGGGCAGGAAACCAGTGCTTTTCTCTCAACTCTCAATTGACGGCTCTCATTAATTTACCCTGCGATGTTCGAGATTACAGGTGGGATTCCCGAACCGATAGTTGACTAATTGAGGAGGCTCGGTCGCGCGGAGAAAATGACAGGCCTTAATTGGAAGTCAGACGCTACGGCGACGGTCATCCGCCCGTTACTGAAAGGGAACGGGAGATCCGCCTAAACGGCACCGGCGGGGTAAAATTTTCAAATGCCCGGATCTGGATGTCGATCCGGGCATTTTCGTTTAGGCGTTGAAGAGTCAAAGAGTTGAATCGGGAAATCAAGTGACGAGGAATAGGCTTCGACGAATTTGAAAATGTGTCGATAAGATCGACAATGCAGGCCGATGCGCGCACTCCTCGCCCTCGAAGATGGCAGATTTTTCGAGGGGGAATCTTTTGGCGCAACCGGCACACGCGTCGGCGAGATTTGTTTCAACACCGCCATGACCGGTTACCAGGAGGTCCTGACCGATCCTTCGTATCGCGGGCAGATTGTGGCCATGACCTATCCGCTAATCGGAAATTACGGGACGAACTCGCTCGACCAGGAAAGTCGTTCTCCACACGTGCGCGGATTCGTCATCGAGGAACTGAGTGAGGCCCCGAGCAGTTGGCGCTCCGAAATGTCGCTCGATGAATATTTACAAAAATGGGAAGTCGCTGGCGTGCAAGGAATCGATACA
>Ga0193727_1001348_pt1 | contig 10127 bp, 8 predicted proteins | sample H2c2metaG_FD_143051 | JGI IMG/M metagenome (GOLD analysis project Ga0193727, IMG submission 143051) | Soil microbial communities from a riparian zone of the East river system, Colorado, United States - H2c2 | ecosystem: Environmental > Terrestrial > Soil > Riparian zone | place: USA: East River...
AGAGATCGAAGTGCAGCCGGCGATGATGGATAGCGCCATTGCCGTTGAACGGAAAGAGAACAAGGCGCGCGCGGTCAAGTTTTTCGACGTCCGCAAAGGCGATGAGATTGTCGTCGGCCACAAAGGCATCCGGGTTGTTCCTGTCCAAAGAACGACGTCGCACACAGACGTTTTTCAATTCCTCAATACCAGCGTTGCAGCGGACGAACCGAAATCGTCTGTCATCCGAGAATTGGCCCAGGAATTACGACGGGCGCGCGCGGCCAAAAGCAAGATTGCGATCGTTTCAGGCCCGGCCCTGGTTTCGACCGGAGCCGGCGAACATTTGGAGCGTTTGATCGAACGCGGCTACATTCAACGGCTTTTCGCCGGCAATGCTTTCGCTGTTTCGGACGTAGAGCGCGTTCTGTTCGGCACGTCCCTCGGGGTTAGCCCGGATCGACCGCTCCGCGACGGCGGCTACGAGAATCACCTGCGCGCGATCAACGTTCTGCGCAAATGCGGCGGCGTCGCCGCGGCGGTTGAGAAGGGTGTCCTCACTCGCGGCGTCATGTACTCGTGTATACGTCATGAGGTCGACATTATCCTCACCGGATCAGTGCGAGACGAGGGTCCGATCCCGGGTGTCACCACTGATGTCGTCGCCGCGCAAAAAATCATGCGCGAAAAACTCGCCGACATTACGCACGTCCTCCTGATGGGAACGGTCCAGCATTCGCTCGCGGTGGCCGCTATGCTGACGCCGCAGGTGAAAACGATATGCGTCGATATCGATCCCTCGGCGGTGGCGAGGATCATCGACCAGCAGCCATTTCAATCGATCGGTCTGGTCACCGACGTGGAACCGTTTCTGCGCGAGCTAAGCGATTGCATCGCGGAACTGGACGGCGGCAACGGCGGCAAATCGGCGAAAGGTTAATTCCATCTTATGCGCGAGCTGCTGCTTTGTCCGCCGGATCATTACGGCATCGAATACGAAATTAATCCGTGGATGAGTCGCGCACGCGGTGCAGAGACGGCCGTTGTGCAAAGACAGTGGAAAGGTTTGCAAGACACCTTAACGAATTTGAAGTGTAAGATTAACCTGGTCGAGCCGCAGCCCAGGCTGCCAGACATGGTTTTCACTGCGAACGCAGGACTCGCCGTCGGCCGAAAATTTATTCCCAGTAACTTCCGGCATAAAGAGCGGGCCGGGGAGGCGCCCCATTTTGCCCGCTGGATGGAGAAACACGGATACGAGGTAACCTGGCTGCCGGAGGACCTTTACTTTGAAGGCGAAGGTGACGCGCTCTTTGGAGGTGACACGCTTTTTTGCGGTTACAAGTTCCGCTCCGACGTCAAATCACATCATGCCGTGGCCGAGATGCTGGGCTGTCTCAGTATATCGGTCGAGTTGGTGGACCCGCGTTTTTATCACATCGACACTTGTTTTTGTCCTTTGCCTGATGGCGGCGCGTTTTGGTTTCCAGCGGCCTTTGATGACTATGGGCAACGCGCGATCCGGGATCACCTGGGAGATTTGATCGATGTCTCTGAAGAAGAAGCCGCCCATTTTTCCTGCAACGCCGTGGTGCTGGAACAGCAAATTGTTTTGCCCGAAGGCGCCCCCAGGCTCGTCGCCACCCTGCACGAGCGCGGCTATCACTGTCACGAGCTGCCGATGACGGAATTTCTAAAAGCTGGCGGCGCCTGCAAATGTCTCACCATGTTTCTGCCGCAGCGTGAAAAGGTGTCCTGACGGACACGGAGTAATGGAGTGTTGGAGTAGTTGATCAATACATTCCTCCATCACTCTATTACTCCATTTTTGAGCGCTTCGCTTTCAGTTCCTGCTCGATTTTTCCAAGAGGCAGACAATTCACAACGTCGCTTTTGGTGAGCCAGCCTTTACGCGCCACGCCGATGCCGAACCACAAATCTTGCAGACGCTCCACCCGATGCGCGTCCGGACTGATCACGCATTTTACTCCCTTCTCCCGGGCCAGCGGCCACCACCGCCAATCGAGATCGAGTCGCTTGGGGGCGGCATTGATTTCGATCCACGTGCCCGTGGCCCCCGCCGCCTCTAAAACGGCCGGGATATCAACGTGGTAGCCTTCGCGCTTCAACAAGAGCCGTCCCGTCGGGTGTCCCAGCATGGTGATGTATGGATTTTCCATGGCGCGAATGATTCGCCGCGTCATCTCCGCTTCCGGAAGATTGAACACGGAATGAATCGAGGCGACGGCGTAATCCAAGCCGGCCAATACCTCATCACTGAAGTCGAGTGAACCGTCGCGTAGGATATCGCATTCGACACCGGCAAAGACCCGGAAGTTTTTGAATTTCTTATTGAGATTGCGAATCGCGGCGACTTGCGCGCGAAGTTGCGATTCATCAAGACCATGCGCTTGAATCGAGCTGCGGCTGTGGTCGGCAATTCCGAGATACTCCAGGCCGAGCTCCTGCGCCGCTTCGGCCATTTCGTCGAGGGTATTATGCCCGTCGCTGGCGGTGGTGTGGCAATGAAATGTGCCGCGAAGGTTTTCCTTCTCAATGAGTCGCGGGAGCGTGTGGCTTTCCGCCGCTTCGAACTCGCCGAAGTTTTCGCGCAGCTCCGGCGGGACAAAGTCAAGACCTAGAGCGCGGTAAAGCTCAGACTCGTCGCGCACCAGCGGAATCGGAGCGGGCGGATCCGGTTTCTTTTTCTTCGGCTCTAGCGGCAGCGGCGCGAGCCGATATTCATTCAGCGTCCAACCCCGCTTCAAAGCACGATTGCGCATCTCAATGTTGTGTTCTTTGCTGCCCGTAAAGTAATTCAAGGCGAAGGGGTACTCGGCCGGGGTCACCACCCGCAGATCGCATTGAATTCCCGAACGAAGCCGCACGCTCGTTTTGGTCGGGCCCTGGGCGATGACCGATTCCACCAGTGCGTGTTCCACCAAAAACTTTGTCATTCGTTCTGCCTCTTTCGTCGCGACGATGAAATCGAGGTCGCGCACGATCTCCTTGCGCCGTCGATAGCTGCCAGCAAGATCGACCTGCAAGGCATCGGGATGAGCGGATAAATCGCTGCGCAAGACTTCGGCTTCGATGGCGATCTGGCCAAGTTGGAAAGAACCGGAGTGCCTGGCCCGCTCGGTAATGGCTTTGTAAAGTTTCTCCTGGGTCGTTTCGCCAAATCCGGCCAATTGCGCGACGCGCCCGGATTGGCACGCCTTCAGGAGCTGTTCGATCGAGCTCACTTCGAGTTGTTCATACAAAGCCTTGATCTTCTTCGCGCCCAAGCCGGGAATGGAAAACAGTTCGAGAATGGCGGCGGGAAATTCAGCGCGCAATTCGTCCAGATATTTTAGAGAACCGGTGGTGGCCAGCTCTTTGACCTTGGCGGCGATGGCTTTGCCAATTCCGGGAATTTTGGCGAGCGCTTCTTCGTCCTGTAGGTCGGAGAGATTGCCACCCCAGGCTTCGATCGACCGTGCGGCATTCACATAGGCGCGAATCTTGAACGGATTTTCGTTCTTCAACTCCAGGAGCGTGGATATTTGCTCCAGGGTCTCGGCGATTTGCGCTTTGGTCATTGCCTTAACCGTTAGCGAGGATTCGGCAGGCGTCGAACGCCGCACTGCGGCCCTTGTGCTATTATAGCGCAGTCGTGAAATGAGTCTTCGCGTTTTTACGATCTCGGATGCGCGTGCGCTCATTTTATTGGATACGGGTGTCCCGTCGGTCAACACGACCGCGCCTGGTGGGTCCCTCACAAACAGCGGCTGGCAATACGAAGGACAATGGGGCGGTTTTCTTGGAACTCCCATCGCGCCGCATTTTTTTGTGAGCGCCGCCCACATCGGCCAGGCCGGCAGCAATCTAATTTTCCAGGGATCAACTTACATGGGCGCCTCAAAACTACATCCGCCCGCGCGCTTTATAGAAATGGTACCGCTCGATAATTGAGTCGACGTATTTGCGCGTGCCCGGAAAATCGATGTTGCGCAGAAATTCTTCGGATTGCATCACGCCTCCGGAAGTCCCGCCGGCCCAACGCTGAGCGCGGCTGGCGCCGGCGTTGTACTCGGCGAGCGCAAATGGAATGGGATCGGGTTGCCGCTCCCAATGCTTTAAGGCGCGCTGCAAGTACCACGTCCCTGCCTCCAGATTTGTTTTTGGGTCGAACAATTCCTCGACCATGAAATTATCAATCTTGCTCTCTTTGGCCCACTCATTGGCGGCTTTTTCACTCACCTGCATCAGGCCGCGCTCGCCCGCTGTGCCGTATTTCTGAGGGTCGAACCGGCTTTCCCGCCAGACCACCGCTTTCACGAGCATGGGGTCCAGCTCGTGCGCCAGCGCGACCGAGCGAATGAGACGATCCTGTTGCTGAAAACGCGCTGGACTGATCCACTCGTAAAGCGTGTAAACGGGATCTCCGGAACGAAGTGTCAGCCAGGCGAACCCCGCGGCCAGCGCGAGCAAGAGGCACAGGGATAACTTGAAGAAAAAACGGATCATGCTCGGGCGCACAGCAACATCGCCCAACTATTTGTCAGGCAAAAGTTACGATTCAGCATCAATCCATGCATCGTTCGTGCGATCAATTAAATTCCAGTCTACCCGATGTCTAAGACGAGATATGTTCGTGTTATAATCGATCGCGCCATCCATCGCGAGCTCGACTATGCCGTGCCGGAAACTCTGGCTGATCGGGTAAGTATCGGATCGCGTCTGCGCGTGCCTTTCCGCGATAAATCGGCCCTCGCGACGGTCGTGGCACTCCTGGAACAGAGTGACGCTGACGGTATTCGCGCGGTCGAGGCCCTGGTGGGCGAGGCGCCCGCGCTCAGTCAGGAACTTCTCGAACTGGGGAAATGGATGAGCGTGTATTATTGCTGCCCGATCGAAGCGGTGATCCGCAGCCTGCTTCCCCAAGTGGTGCGACGGGCCGAGCTTGGATGGAAGAAACAGATTTTTGTTCAACCCCGGGCAAAAATCGACCCGGAGGAGCTCGCGAAACTGCGACGCCGTGCCCCGCGCCAGGCGGAACTCCTGGATGCGATTTCACAGTTGCAAGCCCCGATCCCGGCAGCCGAACTATTGCGGCAGATTTCCCTCGACAACCAGACACTGCGCGCGCTGGTCAAGCGCGGCCTGGTTGAGCTGCGCGAAGAAGCGGTGAAACGCGATCCCCACGGCGACGAACAATTCCTCGCCACGGGCAATCTGGAGTTAAACCCGGAACAAGTGGTGGCATTGGAGGTAGTCAGACAAGCGCTCGAGTCGCCCCGGGATGCTCGACCCATCTTATTGCACGGCGTGACCGGTAGCGGCAAAACGGAGATCTATTTGCAGGCCATCCGGGGCGCACTCGAGCGCGGACGCAGCGCCATCGTCCTCGTGCCGGAAATTTCGCTGACGCCGCAAACAGTGGAGCGGTTCAAGGGCCGATTCGCCGAAGGACAAGACCTGGTGGCGGTGCTGCACAGCCATTTGTCCCAGGGAGAACGTCATGATGAATGGCATAAGATCAATTCGGGCCGGGCGCGGATTGTCATCGGCGCACGCAGTGCGGTGTTTGCGCCGCTCAAGAACCTTGGACTCATCGTGGTCGATGAGGAACACGAGAGCACCTACAAGCAGGAGGAAGCACCGCGCTATCATGCGCGCGACGTGGCCGTGGTCCGGGCCAAGATTGAAAAATGCGTTGTCCTGCTCGGGACGGCCACGCCTTCCCTGGAAAGTTATCACAACGCCACTACCGGCAAGTATGTCCTCTCGACCCTGACCCAACGTGTCGATCAATGCCAGATGCCTTTAATGCGTATTGTCGATCTGCGGCAGGAGCGGCGAAAACAAAAAACCGCGACGATCCTCTCAGAGAAGCTGCGCGCGGCCATGGCGGAACGGCTGGAGAAAAAGGAACAGACGATCCTATTTCTAAACCGGCGCGGATTTTCTACTTCTCTGATATGCAGTGAGTGCGGGGAAGCTCGTAATTGCCCGAACTGCAGCGTTGCGCTCACTTTTCACCGCAACGTTGCGCGCCTGAGTTGTCATTTGTGCGGGCACACCGCGGCGGTCCCGAAAAAATGTCCCGCTTGCGGCAAAGACGGGTTGATCTACTCCGGATTCGGCACGGAAAAGGTGGAGTCAACCGTCGCTCAAGCATTCCCCGGCGCGGTCGTGCGGCGGATGGATGCAGATTCCATGACGCGAAGAGGCGCCTACCGCGATACCCTGCTTAGTTTTCGCGCCGGCAAAATCGACATCCTGGTGGGGACGCAAATGATCGCCAAGGGGCTGCATTTTCCGAACGTTACGCTGGTGGGGATCATCAATGCCGACCTGGCGCTGCACATGCCGGATTTTCGCGCCGGGGAACGGACATTTCAGTTGCTCACGCAAGTAGCGGGACGGGCCGGGCGCGGCGAAACCCCGGGAGAAGTGTTCGTGCAGACTTTCACGCCCTTCAGTCCCTCCATTCAATTTGCGCGGCATCACGATTTTGCCGGTTACTTCCAGCAAGAACTTGAGTTTCGTGAGCGTTGCGATTTCCCGCCATTCAAGCATGCCGTTCTCGTGACGGTGCGGTCCGCTCATGAGGCGCGCGCCAAATTCTCGGCGGAGACTCTCGTGCGACGATTAAAAGAAAACATCGGCTCCGAATTCATTCTCGGCGAAGCCGCCCCTGCTCCGCTGGAAAAACTGCAGGGCCAATTCCGTTTTCACATTCTGATGCGCGGAGCGGCCATCGTGCGCCTGAGCCGGCTCGTGCGCGAAACCCTGGATAAATTACCTTTTCCAGAAGACGTGACCGTGGCAGTAGACGTCGATCCTTATCAATTGTTGTGAACAATCGCCGCAACGGCCGGAACTAAATTCCACAGATAAATGAAGCGATTTCTCGGTTGGTTAATTATTGGTGCTCTTTCACTGCTGGTGCACACAGCCGCGGCAGTGGAAGCGTCTGGCTCCGGCCCCGGTTCGCTCAAAGCATTTTTTGTGGGTGAAGGCTATGCCGGGGCGCCTTTGCAGCGGCGATCCGGGAACCACCTTGTTGTCTCCGCGCTGATTGATAACAGGCATGCCAGTCTGCTCATCGATACCGGCTCGCCCCACACCCTGATCGACCGTAACAGCGTGGCGACGCTGGGCCTCGCGGAGGAGAAGACGAAGGCGACGGTCGAGCGCGCTTTCGGGAAGACCGGCGAGCATTTTGGAGTCAGCAAGCTCAACACGCTTGCCATGGGCAATTGCATGTTCACGAACGTGCCGGTCGCGATAGCTGACACGAGCGACATCAATAGCGTTTCTCGGGGTGTTCATGTGGACGGGCTTTTCGGAGCAAACGAGATGATGAAATTTGGAATCGTGATCGATTGCGCGCGGCAGATGCTCTACGTCAACCCGCGAGGTCCCAGTAGTGCGATGAGCCAAAAGCTGGCTGGTTTTTTGACGTCGCGAGGATTCACACGAATTCCGTTGCGCATAACATCTAATCGTCATTTCGATGTCGACGCCACGCTCAACGGCCATCCGGTTCGCTTGGTCGTTGATACAGGAGCAGGAACAACACTTCTCGCGAAAGAGTCCGCGATTCAGGCTGGTGTCATTCCCTCCCCTTTACGGGTCAGGGCGGATATGGGCGACGGGCGATATCATCGATTGAATGCCGGTCAGGTCAAAGAGCTGGCCATCGGCAGCTTTAAGGTTCCCGATGCAGATGTGGACCTTGGCCATTTATCCAATCAGATTGGCGCCGGGCTGCTGGGCGAGGAGTATTTGACGTTCAACTTTGCCGTGATCGATACCGCGGGCCTGAGTCTTTACCTGCGCCACCCGGATACGTAATAGGCCCCCTCGGCCGGATCGGGCGCACAATCCCCCGTCAGCCGCAACAATCCAATCTCCAGGTCAAGTTTCTTGCCTTCCAGCCGGATCGCCTTCAACTTCAGCCCCTCCCTTCCGCGCAACGCGATCTTGGGCATTAAGGCAGCTGCCTTCAATGGCGCCAGTGAGCGAAGGAGCGTCTCAATGGCATTGAGCTCTGCCACGGTCCGCGGACGGACTTGATGCCTCAGGCAGATTTGATCTGTCATGCGGCGCATGACGAACGTGTCCGACAGTTGCAGCAACCGCTGCTGGTGCAGTTCCGAAAACTGGACAACCCGGCGCCTCCACCAGGGGTGGGCTTCCGAAACAATCAAAGCAAATTCATCCGTGCAAAGGCGCTCGTAACGCAAGTTGGGCGAGTGCCGCGTCAGAAACCCAAGTCCAACGTCCATGCGGCCCTCTTCCAGGGCGGTCTCAATCTCGGTCGATGAGATTTCATCCACGGTAAGATTGATCCCCGGATGTTTGGTGGCGAAGAGGCCGAGCAGATCCGGCATCAAAGCCACGTTGAGGATGGGGACAACGCCGACGTGCAAGGCGCCGCGCAACTGGCCCGGTTCGCTGCTAAGTTCCTGGAGGAAATTCTCGAGCTGACGCAGAATCACCCGGGCGTGCTCCTGAAAGATCAGACCGGCGGAGGTGAGGAGAATGCGCTTTCCACGGCGCTGAAACAGCGAGACGCGAAGACCGGCCTCCAAATCTCGCATCTGCTGTGAGACGCTCGGCTGGGAGATGCCCAGACGGTCCGCCGCGCGACTAAAGCTGCCGGCCTCGGCCACCGCCAGGAAATAACGGAGATGCCGCAGCTCGAGAGGGTCATGCATGGCGATGGAATATTGCGGAGGGGGATCGCGAAATGCAATTGTGGCGGTTCAGCCCGAGGCGTGGAATATTTTGCTTCATAGGCAACGGTTATTACTGTATTTCCATTACCTTTAATTAGGGGCTTATATGAAATTCGCAAAACCCACCACGGCAGTAATGTTCGGCCTTCTTCTTCTCGCTGGCTGCAAGAAGAACTCCACTGCGGCCGCTTCCAACAAGATTCGCGTCGGCTACATCGGACTGACCTGCGAAGCGCCGATCTTCAGCGCGGTCGAGAACGGCTTTTTCAAAGAGGAAGGCCTGGAGGTGGAAATGGTGAAATGCGAATGGGCGAACTACAAGGATGTGCTGGCCCTGGGCGGATTCGATATTACACATCATCTCGTCATGTATTTTCTCAAGCCAATCGAACAAGGGCTCGACATTAAATTCACGGCCGGAATTCACATGGGCTGCCTCCGCGTCCAGGCGGCCAGTAAAGGAAATATTCACTCTGTGCAGGATCTCCGCGGGAAACGCATCGGCGTGCCCGGCATGGGAACGCCACCGTTCATCTTTGCCAATCGGGTCCTGGGCGCGAACGGCATTGATGCCAGCAAGGACGTGACATGGCGCGTGTTCCCTGCCGGCGAACTCGGGCTGGCACTCGATAAGGGTGAAGTGGACGCGGTCGCCGATTCCGAACCTATCGGAAGCCTCCTGATCGCCGATGGGAAGGTAAGGAACGTGGCCGACCAGGCGAAGGACGCACCTTACAAGGACGAATACTGTTGCGCGGTGATTGTGAACGGAAAATTTCTCGCCGCCAATCCGAAGGCCGCGGCCGGCGCCACCCGCGCCATGCTCAAAGGCGCGAAGTGGGTGGAGGCTAACCCCGCCGCCGCCGCGCGCTTGTCGGTCGAGAAGAAATATCTCGCCTCCAATCCCGAGCTGAACACGGTTGCGATCTCACACTTGCGCTATGTGCCGAGCGTTTCCGGCGCAGAGGCGGCCGTGAAATCTGCGGCGGCGGAAATGAAAGTCGCCGGCATGCTTTCTCCAACGACCAATGTGGCTGACCTGGCAAAACGCGCTTTTGTTCACCTGGATGGCGTGTCGGATGCGTGGGTCCAGAACCTGGAAGTCGAGAAGGTGGCGGGTGGCCAAATTCCGCCAGACCAGGACATCCGTTTGTTTGCAGAACTGATTCTGTCTGATACGGAAGGCTCATGCTGCACGAAGGAGAAGGCGGTCGCGGTGCAGAAGTGATTCTCCCTTCGCCTCGAGTGCAATCACCAGCGCAACTCACGGCTCGGGAGAAACCGCGGCGAGCCACTGCGGTAAGCGCTGTCGTCCCGCCGATATCGACGATTCGCCCGCTCACTCTGCTCGCCGTGCCCGCGGCGGCCTCTCTCGCGCTTGCGGTTCACTTTTTCGTTTCCAAAAAAGAACTGCCG
>Ga0193727_1001349_pt1 | contig 10123 bp, 8 predicted proteins | sample H2c2metaG_FD_143051 | JGI IMG/M metagenome (GOLD analysis project Ga0193727, IMG submission 143051) | Soil microbial communities from a riparian zone of the East river system, Colorado, United States - H2c2 | ecosystem: Environmental > Terrestrial > Soil > Riparian zone | place: USA: East River...
CTATATTCTCGTGGAAGATTGCGAATTACCTCGCCCGCGTTCTTCGCGTCTCGATCGACATAAACCGTCAACTCTGGAACGCCGGTGGCAGCAACCCCGACTGCCGTTCCTAAAATTTCTGCTCTCTGCAATAATTCGGGCGTGACTTCACTTTGCACGGCCATAACTGCTCGAACGGCAGCATGCGTATCATCCAAGAGGCCGGTGGGCGGATCAGCAAACGCGCAGATTGCAACGAAAACAAGCACGAATACCGCCGAAAGCTTAGAGATCGCGCGGATGAATCCGTTCACCGGGAATAAGATGGAGGGTTGAGGTGATGTGACGAGAGATTATAAGTTTCTCGTCAACCAGATTTTAATATAGATCGCTTTCTAGATTGGCAAACGCAAGAAGTTCTCGCTTCTTTTGTTCATGGAAACCCGATTTTCCGCGATCCTTATTTTTGCAATCAGCTTTAGTTTCCCACCATTGTCGCGCCGAGGAAGTTGAGAACTTGGCCGATCGGATTCGCGATCGCGGTCGAGCTGCTGCCGGCAAAAAGCAGACCGACAGCTCGGGGATTTGTCGTGACGTCTTCGACCATCAACGATCCCGAATCGCCGCTATTGAGAAACTTGCTGCCGCGATTCGCGATTACGATCTGACCCGTGAAAGTTTTGGTGAAAGCAGCGCCGCCTGCACATTCGTTGTCGTAGGCCACGCTGATCGTCGCATTCAAGCCCGAGACCGAGCTGCGCGATAATCCGGTGGTTCGGCCGCTCTTCTTGACGGCCTGATTGATTGCCGCCGAAACAGTCGAACTTGAAATAGTTCCAATCTCGAGGATGGAACCATCTGTCCGAACCTTTCCGGCAATAACTTGGCCGACGGAGCAATCGACATTGCTGCCTGGCAGGGAATGTTTTAGTACCAGGTTCGCGACACTCTGCGCGCCGCTGACGCTGCAATTCACGTCGATCAAGCCCGGCTGAATAATCGGGTCGCCGGTCTGTGCGGTCGTATTATTGCCACCGTTGACGATATCGGATTCAAATACGTGATAATTACTCAAAATGTATTGCGTACTGCCGATCGCAACCAGAGAACCGAGCGTTCCGCCGCAACAAAAACCGTTCGCGAGATCTTTCGACCAACCGCCGGAAGTGCCAAGCTGAATTGGCGGAGTTTGTATCGCGGTATGACTTACGCCACCACCACCGTGACCGTGTCCGGGCGGCGGGCCAGCCATCGCGCGAAATTTATCCGTCAGGTGTACCTGTACGCCCACGCCGCCAAGATTCCGCGGGAGATTGCGAATCACCTCGCCCGCGTTCGCGGAGTCTCGATCTACGTAAACTGTCAAGACGGGAGTGCCAGCCGTATCGAGGCCTACCGCGGTTCCCAGAATCTCCGGCTGCCGGATCAAGTCGGGCGTGACCTGTCCTTGGACAGCCATAACCGCCCGAACAGCGGCATGTGTTTCGTCCAGAACGCCCGCTGGCGGCGCAGCAGACGCTCCGAGAGGAAGGACAACAAAGGCAATTGCTGCCAGGGATATCAAGACGACGCGAAGGAATCGATTAGTTGAGAACATAATGGGATAGCTGAGGTTGAGGGTTAAAACAGGCCGGCAGAATTAATATGTCTCTTTGTAGATTGCAACCGTAAAAAGTTGCGCGTGCCTGCTTTCTTCAATACAGCCAGCACCGATAACTCTTGCGATCAATTTAGGTGAATGCTGTTCTTAGGTTCGCGATTCTCGCCACATTAATTTCAACCAGCATTTTTCCGGCGGGAGCAAGGCAAAAAACCGCTCAAGAGAAAACTCCAAGTAAAGGCGATATTGAAGCCGCTACGCGCCTGCAGGTTTTTCTCGACCGGGCGAACTTTAGTCCCGGCAAAATCGACGGACACTATGGTGATTTTACATGGAAAGCACTCGCGCTCTATCGCGAGTCGCGTGGAGAGCAGCCACAGACCCCGCCCCCGCAGGGCAAGACGAAATCTGCTGTCGCGCCGGACGTCACCGGTCTTGATCTTGCCAGTGTGGATCCCGTGGTCATTCCCTACAGTGTCACCGAGGCAGACCTGCAAAGCGTTGGTCCGTTGCCAAGCAACGTGCCCGCGCAGGCCAAACTAAAATTTCTTCCCTATCGCAGCGCGGCCGAAGCCGTCGCCGAGAAATTCCACAGTGATTTTCATTTGCTCGAACAACTCAATCCCGGCAAAACGAAGACGCTCAAGTCCGGCGACCAGCTCCTGGTGCCTAATGTCGAACCATTCGACCTCGCTTCAGTAAAGGAAATCAAGCCCGGCAGCGAAGTCGCCGCGCAAGTCGTTAACGACGTCGAAGAAGAGCCAGATGCGCAATCCAAAAATGCGGAGGAAAACAAAGAGAGACAGAAAAACGAAGATGCGCCAGTGCCGGTCACCGTAAAGATCGACACGAGGACCAACATGCTCGGCGTGTTCGAAGGCGATAAGATCATGGCCGCCTATCCGGTGACAATCGGTTCCGCTCAGACCGAGTCGCCCATCGGCGAATGGAAAGTCAGGCGAATCACCAAGATGCCTACTTTTCGTTACGACAAAGAGATGCTTCAGCACGGCCAGCGCAGCAGCAATTTTCATCTGCTCCCGCCCGGCCCAAGAAATCCTGTCGGCGTAATGTGGATTGCACTCAACAAAAAGGGTATTGCTATTCACGGGACGAATGATCCCGATTCGATCGGCCGCGCTAGCAGCCACGGTTGTATTCGTCTTGCCAATTGGGACGTCGTACGGCTTGCCACAAAAATAAAAACCGGGGATAGCGTCTCCATCTATTAGACTGCAATAATGAGTGAGACACTCGCTTCTCACGCATTGAAGGTCCTGCACGAATGGGTCCAGTCCGAAAGTTTGAGGAAACATTGCTATGCGGTAGCTGATTCGATGAAGCATTTCGCGCAGTTAGGCGGTGACGATATCGATCTTTGGGAGGCGGTTGGCCTGTTGCACGACATGGATTACGAGCGCCATCCAAATCTGGAACACAGCGCGACCGAAGGTCATCCGTCCGTCGGCGTTGCGTGGCTACGTGAAAATGGGTGGAGTGAAGAAGTTTGCCGGGCGATTCTTTCGCACGCGGATTACGCGAGCGTCTCGCGCGAGACCCCTATGGAGAAAACGCTCTGCGCCGTCGATGAACTAAGCAGTTTCATCATTGCGGTGGCGTTGGTTCGCCCGACAAAGAGCATTCATGATGTCGGTGTTCGAGCGGTGAAAAAGAAGATGAAAGACAAAGCATTCGCCCGCGCCGTTAATCGCGACGACATCATCCGCGGCGCCGCCGAACTGGGCATGCCGCTCGATACGGTAATCGCGGAAGTCATTGTCGCGCTGAAGTCCGACGCCGAGCGGCTCGGGCTGGAGGGAAGATCAGCCTGAGCGCGTTTGAGCGGTGCTCACCGGCACGCTAACTCCCCATTTCACGCGCCGCATAACAACGCTCGTGCGGAAATATTTCACATGCGGTTTTTTCGACAGAAATCGGTGGGCGAAGGTTTCATAGTCCTGAATGTCTTTTGCCGTGACGATGAGAATGAAGTCTGCGTTTCCCGTAACGTAGTAGCCCTGCATCACTTCCGGCGCGGACTGAAGGGCTTTCTGAAACTCTTCCACCACCTTTGGCTGGTCCGTGTCGAGAGTCACTTCCACGATCGCGGTAAGACTTCGGCCCAGTGCATCGGGTGAAACGATCGCCACCTCCGCTTGGATAATCTTGTGCTCGCGCAATCGCCGCAGCCGACGCTGCACCGCCGAAGGCGAGAGAGAGATTCTCTCAGCGAGTTGGTCCGCGGTCAGGCGACAGTCTTGTTGGACCGCATCGAGGAGCTTCAGATCAAACTCGTCCAGGCCGTCGTTCATCGCAGAAAATATGCACAATTCAGCGCCGAGGCGCGTAATTTCGCCATCCGAAACCGATTTTTCGATGATCTTCCCCTTTGCGTAAGGCAGAAAAGTGAGCGAGCGGAGGCGAACAAAACTCATGAGTCTCTCCCTATTCCACCGCAGCGCCGCCGCTCTCGTCATCTTATTTGCTGCCGAGGGAACGGTTTCAACTGAGGAGCTTCCGCGGAAAACAAAGACTCCGCGTGAAAGTTATCCGAACGTTGATGTGATTTATGATTCGATCGTAGCGCCGGACGGCAAGCGGCTCCGTACGATCATCACCAAGCCGCAGGCTGCAAAAGGCAAGCTGCCGGTAATTTTTGTGGCCGGCTGGCTCAGTTGCGATTCGGTCGAAGCGCCCGCCGATACTAAGGATGCCAGCGGAATTGTGTTCCGGGGTCTCGCGCAGCTGCCCGGCTTTTGTTTGTTTCGTGTCGATAAACAGGGCGTTGGCGATAGCGAAGGCGTTTGCGCAGAGACCGATTTCGACTCGGAACTCGCTGGTTATCGCGCCGCGTTTCGGGCGTTAAAGAATTACGATTTCATCGATACGAATCAGATTTACATCCTTGGGATCAGCAACGGCGGCGGGTTCGCGCCCCTCGTCCCAGAGTCTGATGCAGAGCAGGCGCAAGTGCGCGGATACATTTCGGTTGGGGGCTGGGTGAAAACATGGTTCGAGCACATGCTCGAGATCGAGCGACGGCGTTTTGGTTTGATGGGAAAGTCTCCCGCTGAAGTAAACGAGCGGATGAAAGGCGCCGCAACGTTGTACTACGACTGGCTGATTAAAAGGATAACCGTCGATCAGATTTTGCGCGAGCATCCAGAGCTGGCGGAACTTTGGCCCGGAGGCAAAGATCACGCGCATCTGTATGGGCGACCGCTCGTGTTTTACGAGCAACTCCAGAATCTCAATCTCGCTGCCGCGTGGTCGCGCGTGAACGTGCCAGCGCTCATCTTACACGGTCAGTACGATTGGATCATGAGCCGTGAGGATCCTGAGTTGATGGCGAGATATGTGAACGCAAATCAGCCGGGGGCTGCGCAATTCATCGAGGTTCCTGAAATGGGACACACCTTTCAACATTATGGAAGCTTTGCTGACGCATTTAATGGAAAAGACGCTGACTTCGATCCGAAAGTGCTGCGGCTGCTAACCGATTGGCTCAAAGAGCACGAAGGAAAGCTGCCGGGCGGATCGACGTCTCCCGGGAAGCGCGGAACCGAACAGCCTAAGTAATCTTTTCCGCGACGATCTCCAAGACGAGTGGCGTAATCATTAATGCATTTGGATTCTTTTCCGCGCCAGCCAGATCAGTGCGTAGTGCGTCAGCGAATTGTTGATCGATTCGTCCCATCTCAATCAGGCGCGGAAGATAAATTTCGATGAATGTCGCAGGCCATTGCCACATGTAATCTGTCGGGCGTATGCAAAATATGTGGGGTGTAGCCGAGCGAATGAAAAAGCCGTTCGCGGCCAGTAGGGCCGGCAAGGCCGCAGCACCATCGGGCTCACCGCCCGATTCACGCCAGGTTGCGATCACATGTTCCCGGAACCGTTCCTGATTCGCCAGGCGCGGGTAAAAATGCCAGGTCTCATAATGACCGTATTCATGGAAAATAGCCACGCTGCTCTTTCGCATCACGCCGGCGAGTTTCTTGATCAATAGCGCGGGATCGTTAACGAACGAGACGACCCATCGGCACCACGAGAAATCATAATCTCCCCTGGGCAATTCATCGGCCATCAAATCCAGTTCGTGAATCCTGACGTTGGTGAGAGAGCGCACGCGGCGCGCGTCGTTCATCGCGCGGACGAAGTTTTTCGACCGTTCGATCGCAAGCACTTCGCCGGTCGGTCCGACGATCTCGGCAAGATCGATAGCCGCATGGCCCGGGCCAGCGCCGAGATCGAGCACCCGTTTGCCGACGGTGATACCGGCTCTTTGCCAGCAATCCAAAACAATCGGACGCCAGACGCGATGTTGCAATCCGAGTCTTGCCAACTCCTCGTCGTGCGTCCCAAGGACGTAATCGCGTTCCGTTGTCATGAATCGATTATTTCATGCGCTTTCCAAAGCGGCTACGGCGGCGGCGCGAGATCGCCTTCGCCTTTGCCATCTCTGCGTTGTTGCCCTGGCCGCCTTTACTGCGGCTGAAAGGCATCTCCCGGCGCAGGCCCCGAACTTTGCTGTGTGTTCGCGCCGGCGGCAGCTCTCTTCGCAGCCCATCTGGCTCTCATCGCTGCCGCCAGTTGCTCGCGCCGTTCCGGCGTGAGGTTGAGTTTTCTTTTCGCGCTCTTAGCAGCGGCCGATCCTTTTACGCTAGCCGCTGGTTTTCCGCCGGCTTTCATTGGCAAGCGCTTCTTGTTCTTGTCGATTGAAGCGGAGGCCTTACCGGCCTTTCGAGTAACCCCGGGTGATTTGCTCTTGGGCTTGGCTGCCGCGCGTGTTTCTGCCGCTCCAAGCTTCTGTTTCAGTCTGGCAAGTTTCTTTTCGCCTTTTTGCAGACGAGCTTCGAGCCGACGGATCTTTTTCTTGAGACTTTTGAACGTTTTCATTTGGAATGAGGAATCGTCGCGCGGACCTCTGATAGGAATGCTGACTTAGCTCTGAGGTAATCATGAAAGCTCGCCGATGTCACGTGTTTCTTGGAGCCCGATTGAGGCGGTAATCGTCGTATCGAAACACGGCAACGGTCGAAATGAAAATTCAGGGTGCAAAAATCAAAAGCACAAACACAGCGAATAGCAGCAGATGGATGCAACCCTGCAAAACATTTGTTTTGCGACTTGTAAACGTGACCACGCTCACGGCCAATGTTAAGATAAGAAGTGGAAGATTGCCGCCTTGCACCCCGAGTACAATCGGTCGCTTCGTGATCAAGCTGATTGTCAAGACGGCTGGAATCGTTAGTCCGATAGTCGCGAGCGCGGAACCGAGCAGAAGGTTTACTGAACGCTGCAGCTGATTGCGCAGGCTGGCGCGGATGGCACCCAATCCTTCCGGAGACAGTACCAAAGCGGCGATCATCGCGCCCCCAAATGCCTGCGGCATGTGAAATTGCTCAATACTGTTATCCAACGGAATAGCGAACTTTTCCGCCAGTAAAATAACGGTAACCAGGTAAAGGAGTAGCATCGCTGCATGAAAAGACGTTGAGCGCATGTGGACTGGATGATCAGCGGAATGTGCCGCCACTGCTGTGCCCTTGGATTCGATGAAATACTGGCGATGGCGCACAGTCTGGATGAGCAGAAAAATCGCGTAAAGCGAGAGCGACGTCACAGCAAGGAAGATTGCCTGCTCCCTGGAAAATGTGGGCCCACTCGTAGAAGTCGTGAAATTTGGCAGGACAAGACCGAGTACGGTCAATGCCATGATGACGTTGAGGTAGGCGTTAACGCCTTGGAAATTGTAATATTGCTCGCGATAGCGTAAGCCGCCCAGCAGTAGACACAGCCCCACCAACCCATTGAGGGCGATCATGACGACGGCAAAGATTGCATCCCGCCCAAGGGTCGGGTTATTCGCACCGTGCAACATCGCGACGGAAATCATCACCACTTCGATGCTGATCGCCGAGAGTGTCAGGATCAAAGTTCCGTAGGGCTCCCCGCACTTTATTGCGAGACAGTCAGCGTGCCGGACGACGGACGTTGCAGACCAAAGGATAACGACAAAAAGCCAGAGAAATATAACAGCCAGCACGACTGGCTGTCCGATGATTTCGACCAGCCGACTTCCGGTTCCGAAAAAAATCGCGGCTGTTCCCACGCCAATGAGCAGCGGGAATTCAGCGCGCATGATGCTCGGGACATTTTTAGCACCAGTGTCTGATTCCGTCTTTGCAGACATGGGCGCGAGCATATCGAGTCCGCGCTCGTCGTGCAATCGGTGCGTACGCGATTTAAAAACGTAGGGAGTCAGAGGTTCGAACCCTCTATCGCGCACCATCTCGCGCTGCTACGTTCCGGAGGGAAGCAGGTCAGTGTAGCATTTTCGGCTTCTGCGCGAACGGAAGGAGCATTGAATGGCCTGCGTTGCATCGCTTCAGCAGAAGCGCTGCGCGTCAGAATCGCATCGCCTCAAGTTTTCCTATGAAAATGCGGATCGGATTGCTAGTTGTCAGCAGCGTGGCGGTTGGCTGCACAACCTGAGCGACCATTTCCATCTCGCCGGATGGAGCGATTTGCGTCCGCAAGGATTAAACCGTAGGGAATGGACGTGAGCGACGCTTTAAAAATCGGCTGGACAACTAGGACAGTGATGAGCGCTTTCGTCGCCATTGCGCTCGCATCCTTCTGCTCGCCGACTCTAAAGACTCTACATAGTTCCACAACTCCCGTTCAGCATCATCAGGAGCAATTTGATCACAAGGGGAAAATCGAGTTCTGCGTTCTCGCCAAGACTCCGACGAAGGTTTGTACTCGAAAGGGCAGCGCACAGCAATCGGTTCAGCTTTTCTATTCTGCCTGTGATGTTTCGTTGCACGGCCTCAACCTTTCTTCGCGCTCGATTTGCGCGACTGCAATTCATTCTGAGATTGCTCGCGGAAGCGTCACGTTTCGCGAACGCGCCCCGCCGCTCTAAATCTGCTTGCGGCTTGTTGGCGGCGTTGAGTCGCTGTCTTTCCCGGCGCGCCGGTCTGCGACGTTAGTCGTTTGTGACAACGCGTGCCTGCACGGTGCGCCAACCACTTCACGATCTTGCAGCACATTGGCAGATCCAAAACCCTTTCAGCTCTTACCTATTTATGCATCCTGGACTTACTTTCTTAACGGGCATTTTCTTGCTTGGTCTCTTCGGCTGGTATTTCGCGACGGGTCGCGCACGGCCCAAACGCATTCTGGGCACGGTCCTCACGGTCTCGCTCGTCGCGCTTTGCCTAACGACACTTTATCCTCCAGACAAAACCATCCGGCTCGGTCTTGATCTGCAAGGCGGCACATCTTTCCTGATCCGACTCACCCCGGAAGGTGAACGCTCGATCAACGTCGATGCTCTCGATCAGGCGGTCGAGGTGATTCGGAAGCGTGTCGATCAGTTCGGCGTCAGCGAACCGATCATCACACCACAAGGCGGCGACCGGATTCTTGTGCAAATTCCCGGGCTCGATCCGGAACAAATTGCGACGGCGCGGCAGCAATTGGCACAGGTAGCGAAGTTGGAATTCCGCCTTGTCCATCCCGAGACTGATCGGCTGATTGCGCATATCAGAGAAGGCACAGAGGTGGTGCCGCCGGGCTACCGCGTTGAAACGCAAACGGAGACGAGGGAAGGACAACAGATCGAAGAACAGTTGCTGGTGAAAGTGCGCCCTGATCTTCTTGGCGACCGTGTGACCAAAGCCATTCCAACCTATGATGAGCAAGGCTGGGGCGTTGCTCTCCAATTTGATCGCGAAGGCGCGAAGCTTTTCGGAGAATTAACCGAAGCACATGTCGGTAAACGTTTCGCCATCGTGCTCGACGGCAAGGTGCAGTCCGCGCCGGTGATTCGCGAGCCGATCTACGGCGGTCACGCTTCGATTACTGGCCGCTTCACAGAAGAAGAGGCGCGCAATTTGGCGAGCGTGTTGGAAAATCCGCTGCAAACGCCGGTGACCGTGGAAGAAGAACGGAGCGTTTCTGCGACCCTCGGTTCTGATTCTATCAGGAGTGGCATCTACGCAGGCTTGCTTGGTCTCGCGCTCACTTTTCTCTTCATCACCATCTATTATCGATTTGCTGGCCTCGTCGCCAGCGTCGCGCTGATTGTTAATCTGGTGCTGCTCTTCGGAGCGATGACGATGTTCAACTTCGTCCTGACGCTGCCGGGAATCGCCGGCATTATTCTAACAATCGGCATGGCTGTAGACGCGAACGTGTTGATTTACGAACGACTGCGCGAAGAACTCGCAACCGGTAAACCACTGAACGTGGCCTTGACCGCGGCGTACGACAAGGCGTTCAGCGCGATCTTTGACTCGAACATTACGACACTCATCACGGCGCTAATTCTTTTCTGGAAGGCGACGGGACCGGTCAAAGGGTTCGCCGTCACGCTCAGTATCGGCATCGTCGCGTCGATGTTTTCCGCGCTGCTCGTAACGCGCAACTGCTTCAACTGGGCCATCGCCAGCGGCGTTCTCAAGCGCGTCACAATGTCGAACCTGATCAAAGCGACGAACTTTGATTTTATGAGCAAGCGCCGGCTCTCGATAG
>Ga0193727_1001350_pt1 | contig 10120 bp, 6 predicted proteins | sample H2c2metaG_FD_143051 | JGI IMG/M metagenome (GOLD analysis project Ga0193727, IMG submission 143051) | Soil microbial communities from a riparian zone of the East river system, Colorado, United States - H2c2 | ecosystem: Environmental > Terrestrial > Soil > Riparian zone | place: USA: East River...
CGCAAGTGCCGCGGCAATGCGAGCAGGTTCGGCTCACCGAAAAGAACCCTTGCTGATAACGAACCTGCCCGTTGCCCTGGCAAGTCGTACAGCGCGTAGGTGAAGAGCCTTCGGCAGCCCCGCTCCCGTTGCACGTCTCGCAGGTCTCGAGCCGGGGAACGCGAATCTTGGTTTTCAGCCCGCGAGCTGCCTCCTCGAGGGTGATGTCTACGTCGTACCTCAGGTCCGAGCCTCGTCGCGGACCCGCGCGCCTGCTGCCGCCGGCTCGCGCGCCGAAGATGTCGCCGAAGCCGAACATATCGAACAGGTCCTCGAAGCCCGAAAACCCCTGCCCGAAACCCGCCCCTGCGGCCGCCCCCGCGCCAAGTCCCGCATGTCCGAACCGGTCGTAACGAGCCCGCAGCTCTGCCTGTGACAAAACTTGATATGCCTCGCTGAGTTCCTTGAATCGCTCTTCGGCTTCCAGGTTACCCTGGTTCTTATCCGGGTGGTACTTGATGGCAAGGCGGCGGTAGGCCTTCTTCAGTTCTTCCTCGGTCGCGCCGCGAGGGACGCCCAGCACTTCGTAGTAGTCGCGTTTGCTGCTCAAATCATTCGTTCCTAACCGTTGGTTTTGGGTTCCGGGTTTAGGGTTCATTGTTCTGGCGCCAACTAAAACACCGAACCGCAAACCCGGAACTCGCGACCGCGATTATAACAAACTCTACAGCACTTCTGACAACGGGCTGGTCTCCTCCTCGGTTTCAGCCTTTGCGTCAGAAGCGAGACCGGTAGGACGAAACATCGCATCGGTGATCATCCGCGCAGCTCTTTCAAGCTGCTCGAGCGAGTAGCGCACTTCGGGCGGGTCTTCGGAGACCGCCGTCTTGCGCGCGTTCTCGACCGTCAACCGCACGAACTCCTGATCGTCGGGCTGCAACATCCAGCCAAACTCGCCGAACGAGCGAATGGTGTTTTGCAGCAAGCCTTCGAGCCGATTGCGCGCGATGATGATCTCCTTCATGCGGCGATCGCTCTCGGCATTGCGACTTGCTTCTTCGATCAAATCGTAAATCTCCGATGCCGACAACCCCGAGGAAGGCGTGATCTTCATCAACTGCTCGAGCCCAGTCATCTTGTCGCGCGCCGAGACAGAAACTATGCCGTCGGCGTCGACTTCAAATGTCACTTCGACCTGGGGCAGGCCGCGCGGCGCGGGCGGAATTCCAACCAACTCGAAGCGAGCAAGGCTGCGATTGCCGGACGCTATATCGCGTTCTCCTTGAAGCACATGCACTTCTACCACTTGCTGGTTATCGGCGACCGTGGTGAAGACGAGGCTCTTCTTGGTCGGGATCGTCGAGTTGCGGTCAAGTAGCTTGGTGAACAGGCCTCCGCGAGTTTCGATACCGAGCGACAAAGGGATGACGTCGAGCAGGATCAAGTCCTTTACGTCGCCCGCCAACACGCCGGCCTGGATTGCCGCGCCGATTGCCACGACCTCGTCCGGGTTTATCTCGATCGAAGGCTCGCGTTGGAAGATCTGGCGAACCCGTTCGATGATGATGGGCGAGCGAGTCTGTCCGCCGACCAACAACACTTTTGTTACCTGTGAAGGCGCAAGCTTCGCGTCTTTGAGCGCGGTCTGACACGGCGCGATGGTCCGCTCGACCAGCTCAACAACCATTTCCTCGAACTTCTCGCGAGTCAGCGTCTTGTTGAAGTGCTTAGGCCCGGTTGCATCAGCGGCGATAAACGGAAGATTCAACTGAGACTCCGTCGCGGTCGAAAGCTCGCACTTGGCGCGCTCGGCCGCCTCCTTCAACCGCTGAAGCGCGAGCCGGTCCGAATGCAGGTCGATACCGGTCTCCTGGTTGAAGGTATCGATCATCCAATCGACGATTCGCTGGTCAAAGTCTTCGCCGCCCAGAAACGAATCGCCGCAGGTCGAGAGGACCTCAAAGACGCCGTCCGACATTTCCATTATCGAGATATCGAACGTGCCTCCGCCAAGATCGTAGACGGCGACCTTCTCATTGTCCCGTTTGCCCAACCCGTAGGCGAGCGCGGCGGCCGTCGGTTCGTTGATGATTCGCTGCACGGTGAGCCCGGCGATCTTTCCCGCGTCCTTGGTTGCCTGACGCTGAATGTCGTCGAAGTAGGCCGGAACGGTGATGATGGCTTCGGTGACTTCGTCGCCGAGGAACTCTTCCGCGGCTTGCTTCAATCGCTGAAGCAGAATCGCGGATATCTCGGGCGGCGAGTAGTCGCGGGCCCGCGCGCGAACCCGGCAGTCGCCGTTTGGCGCGTCGGTTATCTCGTATGAGCAGACCTTGCAGGCGCGCTGAACTTCTTCCGAGTTGAACTTGCGGCCCATCAGCCGTTTGACAGCGTAGATAGTGTTCGCCGAGTTGGTGATGGCCTGGCGTTTTGCTATCTGGCCAATCAACCGCTCACCTTTCTCTGTAAAAGCGACCACCGACGGAGTCGTGCGTCCGCCTTCTTTGTTAGGAACAATCTGCGTGACTCCGCCTTCAAGTATGGCCACGCAAGAGTTGGTCGTGCCAAGGTCTATTCCGATCACTTTGCCCATGAGAGTTGCCTCCTAGTCCAAGCCAAGCCAAGAAAAGTGGTCAGGGGTCCGATGGATGAGCAGGGGCAGGAGGGGAAGGATTGCGAATTTCGGATTGCGAATTTCGAATTCGAATGCCGATTCGCAATCCGAAATTCGCAATTCAGTCTACTTGGGGGTGGCCGCGACTTTCACCTTCGCGGGGCGAAGCAACTTGTCGCCAATCTTGTAGCCTCTCTGAAACTCTTCGATGATCGTATTCTCTTTGTGTTTGTCAGTCGGCTCGATCGTCACCGCCTCATGAAGGTGAGGGTCGAAAGTCTGACCGATCGCCTGAACCGGCTCGAGCCCGAACTTGGTCAAAGCATCCTTAAACTGCTTGTGAATCAACTCCACGCCGTGGCGCAAGGCTTCGGCATCGCCGCCGCTATTCTCGAGGCTGGAGAGCGCCCGCTCGAAGTTGTCCACTACGGGCAGAAACTCGACCAGCACCTCGACTCGCGCGCGCTGATAAGCGTCACTTCTCTCGCGCTCGATGCGCCTGCGGAAATTCTCGAACTCGGCCGCGCGTCTGAGCAACTGGTCGTAAAGCGCCGCCTTGTCGCGCGCCAACGCATCGACTTGCGATTGCAAGTCGGAATCCGGGATGTGGTCGTCAGTCTGAGAATCGTCGGCAGCTCCGGGGCCTTCTCCGGCCACGCTTGCCGCTTCCAGCGAACTCTCCACGTCAGGCTGCTCATCGGCTTCAACCGTTGATTCCAGAGGCTCATCGACTGCTTTCAACTTTTCCTCTTCATTCTGATCTTCGAAAGCTATGGGGATTTCCCTTGCCTTGTTCTTCTTATGTCCCATTGTCAATCTGAATCTTCCGTATTCCTGGTCTTCAAAAGTCGGTCTAGAGCGTCCGCACGGGCCGGGTCGGCATAGACGAGCCGCCCGGATCCGCGACTCGCTGAAAGAGTCGCGCGATATGATCGACAATGCTGATCAGCCTGTCGTATTCCATTCTCGTCGGCCCGACTACGCCGATGCTCCCGACCGCGCCGCCTCGTGAGTAAAAGCAAGGCGAGGCGATCACCGTGCAATCACGCAGATCCAGAAATTTGTTCTCGCTCCCGATGCGAACCGCGACCGCCTCGCGTTCGGCGCTTTGTATACACTCGTTCAATATCTTGACGATGCGGCTCTTCTCCTCGAACATCTTGAACAACGCTCGCATCCGCTCGGTGTCCGGGAAGTCGGGCTTTGCGATGATGTTCGACGCGCCTTCTATGAACACGTCCGGCTGGTCCCCGTGCTGAAGGCTCTTGCTGCAAAGCATCACCGCGTTGCGGAGAAACTTGTCGTAGAGCGCCTTCTCTTCGGTCATTCGCCGCAGGAGCTCATCGCGAATCTCGGCAAGCGTCCAGCCGCTGAAGTTCTCAGCCAAATATCGCCCGGTCGAGTTCAGCTCATCTTGCGTAAACTCTTCATCGACTCGAATCACCCGGTCCTGCACGCGGCCCGCGCTCGAAACCGTGATTACCAGGATGCGCGAGTCGGGGAGCTTGAGAAACTCCACGTGGTGCAATATGTCCTTCGTGACCGAAGGCGACACCACGATGCCGACGTTGTTCGACAACTGCGACAGCAACTGGCTCGTGCGTTCCATCAGCACGTCGGGACTTGCGAGCGATTCTTCGTCCAGCAGCCGCTCCTCGATTCGCGCCGCGTCTGATCGCGACAGTTTGGTTGACGCTACCGAGTTGTCAACGTAGTACCGATAGCCCCTGTCGGTCGGCATACGTCCCGCCGATGTGTGCGGGTGGCTCAAGAAGCCTTCTTCTTCAAGTTCGGCGCAGATGTTCCTTATCGTAGCGGACGACAAACGTTCGCTCGATTGCTGTGCGAGCGCAAAGGACCCGACCGGCTGACCCGTCGCTATGTGAGCGCGCACGATCGCGGCAAGTATCTCCCTCTTGCGGTCGTCGAACTTGTAACCGCTTCTTTTAGTCATAAATTTCTTAGCAGGGGGGCAAGCCCCGAATGGAAGTCGAGGCTAAAGTAGCATCAACGCCCAACCCTGTCAATAATATTGCCCTGTTAGGGTTGAGTGGCGCAAGGGGTGTTCAAAGCCCCGCCGTAAGCATCACTCAGTGAGTTATCGGAGGCGGCCGCAAAACCGGCGGAGTAAGGAGCAATCAAGGAAAATCATCATCGCCCGTGCGGTGTTCTTTCGCTCTCGCTTACGCAAGCCCTGGCTGCCTTCAAGCTCTATAAGAACCCGAGGTTAAGGCCGACTTGCTTAGGTCGATACGAGGCTCGTGACGATGAAGCCGAAGCTCGCGCCGCAAGACCAAAGGCGTTCAGCTCTCTTGATTCCCATCCCGCTCGATACCCTCGAGTATCATCAGGGCCCTCAGAAACTGGTCATCACTAATATCTTCATCGCCAATCGCTTTCATGACACTTAGCAGCAGGTCCCTGGTGTCCAGCCTCCTCAGCTCCAAGAGTCTGGCCTGTTTCTCTTGGTCCGTCGTTGGCCTGGGAGTCGTTTTATCTTGAGAATGAGTGTTTGATTGCTTGGGCATTTTCTTAATCCACTCTTGCATGCTGAGCACGCGTGCCGGTTTCCTTGCCGGAGACGGTTCGATCGCGCTCAGGCTGTCGTCCCGGCGAGGCGCAGACAGGTGCACAAGCTTCTCACTTTCGGGAGCCGCACGGCTTGAAGCTGCGGGAGCAGGCGTCTTATCAAAAGCTACGACGGACCGAGACGCGCCGCATCCCCTCAGCGCTATTTCATTGCGCGTCTCGCGCCACTCAGGGTACGCACCGGCAAACTTCGATGCAACCGCAATCTGAGAGACGTTCTTAGCTTCTTCGAGTCTGCCCACCTCACAAAGCTCCACCGCAAGGCTGTTCATGTAGTCGTAATAGACGTGAGGCTGCGACGAGCGCAAGTCGTGAGCTAGCGGAAACAGGTTTTCAAGCAGGGCAAGCGCACCCCGGTGATTTCCATCCTCGCCGGCTATCACCGCGAACATCCTTTGCACGGTGATGATGGAATAAGGGTCATTAAGATTGTTGCGAAAGGCGAATCGAGCGGCTTCATTGTAAATAGGCAAAGCGGACTGATTGTCGCCTTGATTCCGCGAATTTGCCCCTAAAGAAATCATCGCTCTAACTCTGTATTTGGGCTGGGCACTCTCCACCAGGCGTGCCAGAAGACTCGCTGCCCGCTCGGCATCGCCGCGTCCCAACCTCTGAATGCACAGCGCCTGATAGTACTGGCCGATTGCTTCATATTGTCGGGGCAGCGGCCAGCTCATAAGGAATTGGCTCACCTGCTCCAAAGCATCCATTTGGCGGAACGCATGAGCGTGTTCGGCCAACACTACGAGTCTCTCGCCCAGATCGCCCAGAGCCTGGCTGGCATGAACCCGTTTGACCAGCCCCGAGGCAAGTCGCTGGTAAAATCCGCTGTAGCTGATTTTCTGTAGATCAGCGAACCGCTCAAAGGCGGAAGGATCCGTGAGGACAAGGCTAATCTTGGCTGCTGTCTCCATACTCGCTTTCCCGCTTGGGTTCAGCCTCTCCGGGTGACAGACCGATCAGCTCGGCTCCGTTTACCACGGTTGCGCCTGCACATTAATAAATCTTGTTTCAATCCGCTTGGACGCTCGGCGGCAAAGGTAATTTGTGTCTCCTCGACGGGCGGCATTCTACTATAAGCGTGCCTTGATTGCACTTAAAAAGCAGCCGCTAGATGCGAAAGCGTTCCGGAACCAGGCGCTAACGACACGACTCGAAATCCGGAGCGTGACGTCTATCAAGGTCTATGTTACAAATTGGATTATGGCCGCGCCGACTGCAAGCGGTTGACGTAACCGCAAGCTCTAAGGCCAATCATCAGCGCCGGAGTTTCGATTCTTCTTTCCTCGCTTGCGGCCGCCCTGGCCACCTCCAAGCTGTGAGAACTGATCCGTGCCGTAGCTCCCCAGGCCCGCAAGCGTGAACGTAAACGAGAACGCGCTTTCGTTCCTTAGCCCCGCCTTGAATGTATTGTAGTTGAATTGCACGCCGCAACAATCCCAGCCCCACCCGACATAGCTCCGCGAGTTCCTCAACCGGCCCTTCGATATCTCCCCCTCGCTGACGAACCTGTCCGTGAAGTCGTAGCCGATGCGAGTTCCTACGTACAATCCATGCAGCTCGTCTCCATACTGAGCGGTTGTTGTTATCTGGTTTCCGGGAAACGTGCCGGCCTCGAAAGTGTTGGGCTGAAGCTCGATCCGCCGCGAAAGATAATAGCTCCCTGAAACCGACAGCTTGTCTTTTCTCACACCGGCCCCAACGGTGATGTCGCGAACTCCGTCTTCGGCGCCCACGTCCATCCTGATGTCCGCATAGACTGCCGATAGTGGACGATAGCGGACCGCCACGTTGACCGGTGAGAAGCTGCGAGCGTGACCGCCAAAGGTGTAGCCCGAAAGCGTGTTGATGGGATAGAACTGGTTGCGCTGACCTTCGATCAGCGCACCGCCGAAGGTTCGATCGAAGAAATATTTTTGAGCGACCTTGATCGTAAGAAACTCATAAGCTTGAGGAGGCGAATCCACGTTGCCGGCGGTGGTCGCGTCGTTTTCGCTCTCGTTCAGGTCCTTTTTGGCTTTGCCGACCCGCTTGTCCTGATCGTCGACACCAGCACGATTCAGCTCGGCCGGAGTTCCTGTCTCAAGCTCTGGCTTTTTCTTTTCCTGTTCCGGCGAATCAGATTTCGCATCATCCTTTGCGGCGGCTTTTGGTTTTTCTTGCGGGTTCTCCGCAGTCTCCTGGTTTTTTTCAGCCGGGGTTACGGGTTGCTGTCCCTCGCCTGACCTGGCCGAATCCGGCGGGCCTTGCTTAGAGTCCGGCTTTCCTTGTTTTCGAGTCTTCCGACTTTTGGTCTTGTTGTCGCTATCGTCGCTGTCCCGCCCGGGTGTGACGGGATTCATCTGATTCGGCTGGCCTCGAAGTCTTCTCTTTTTCTTGCGCGTCAAGTCAGAGACGTATTGAACACTGTAAAATCGATTGACAACGGCGTACTCAACCTCATTAGTGTTAGCGACGGCGTCGCGATCGTCGAACCGGATGATCTTGTCGAACTCTTCGCCGATACCCCTGATCACGCGGTAAGTAAAGTAAGGCTCGATCAAATGCTTGAAGCGCGGCGTGCCGTCGCCGTTCGTGAAAGTCTTTTCGAGCGAAGGCGGCCTCACGTCAACCGCAAGCTCGGCGTAGTGACGCGAGAGGTTCTGCTGAACTATCGGGTCGAATGCGCTGGGATCAAAAAGCTTCACTACCGGATTGAATTGAGCATTGTTCGGATCGAGCCGCGGATCGTTCGAATTGAAAGTGAACCTGTCCGGATCGAACTGGGGAACCTGCGGATCGATGCTGGACGTGTAAAAAGTCTCGCGAAACGACAGGCTCGGAGTGACTGCGACTCCCGCGACCGTCGCAAGCGGCACGGTTATCTTGGGCTGAATGTCAAAGCGCTGCACCGCGCCCGGCGTGTCCAAAACTACATTGCCGTCAACAGTCTCTTTGCGTTTGAGCGCGCCAATGCTCGAGTCGAACGAAAAATAGATGGGCAGCTTATCGATGATCCGCCTTGGAAAGATGGTCGTGTCGATTTCCGGAGCCTGGCGTATCCCTATGTCGACGTTGTTGCCGCCTCCGGGCACTGCAAGCGGGTCTTGCGCGAGATTGAACACCGTGGTCGTCTCGTTGGACGCCAAAAAGTTGAAACTGAAGTTGCCGGTGTTGTTGTTCGCATAAAACGTCGACTGACGCCGCGGGTCGACCACTTGACTTATGTCGTCCGAAAAGACCTGCCGGAACTGGAGGCTGGTAACCAGCGACACATTGCCTACCGCAAGCCAGCCGTGCGGCAAGTACTGCACGCCGTCTCCGACGAACGCCGTCCCTCCCTGGTTGTCGCCGGGCGGTCCGAACAATCGATCCTTCACCGTGAACACACCCAGCCGCAGAAACGACTTTTCATCGGTTTGCGCACGAAACTCCGCGCCCATGCCTATGCCGCGCTGCGTATAGATGTCGCCGCGAAAAGTTATGTCGGCTGAATCGCCCAGCGTCTGATAGTAAGCGGTCTTGAGCGTGCGGCCTTTCTGATTCGAAGTCCCGGTCGTCGGCAGAAGAAAGCCGGACTTGCGCTCCTTCTTGGTAGCCGGTATCCAGGTGTAAGGCAGCATGAACACCGGCAGGGTCTTCACGCGAAACACCGAGCCGTGAAGCGTTACGCGATCGCCCATCTTCAGCTCAGCACGCTTCGAGCTGAAGCGCCACTTTGGAACCACGTCTTCACAAGCGGTCACCTCCGCGTTATACATCTCGTAAGTCAGCGGCCCTGTTTTCTCGACTCGGTCGGCGGTAAAGAATACATACTCGCCGGTCTGAGTGCGGTCGGTGAATCCGGTCGATTCCCAGAAGGTCCCTTTACGCGAGGTCCAATTGATTTCGGCGCGTCGCGCCGTGACTCGCTGGTCGGGGCCTTGATCGAAAATCACGTTTCCTTCGGCAACCATATCGCCGGTTGTATCGTTGTAGGTCACGCGGTCGGCTTGCAGCCTGATGTCAGCGAGTGTCGCGATCACGTAGCCTTCGTAGGTCCAGAGGTCTCCGTTTTTCTGTTGCTTGTCGCCGACTATGTCGACCGTATCGCCGGCGAACTTTGAGCCGCCTTCCTTTGTGGTATTTGGTTGGTCAGGCTTCGCATCTTTTGCCGCTTCGGCTTTGCGCGCCCGTCGCGCTTTTCTCTTTTCTGCTTTGTCACCTGTCTGGGTTTGCTGCGGTTCCTGTCCGAAGTAAGCGCGAGGACCGACGCCGCGGGCGAGAACTGATCCGGCGCTAAAGGCAATGAGAAGGAGAAGGCACGATGCGGTCGAGAGCGGCTTTATGAAGCGCAGCATTAAGGAAACCAACCTCCGACTACCCATCCGCACGAGGAAATTCGATACTAGCACGCGGCTTTCGCGAGCGGCAAACTCGGCGGCCGAGAGCCTGGGAGCGCGGGCGTCCCGCCCGCATGACTTCATATCTGTGATTGATTGAGAATCTTCGGAGTGCGCGCGGGACGCTCGCGCTCCCAGGCGGAACGTTCACCCGCGCGATTGTGTTGTGCTGCCCCGACATGGTGTAGAATGCCGATTGAAGCCGGAGACCGGAAGCTCGGAGAAAACGATGCTGAGAACACCGAACGGCGCGCGGCACGAAGCGCAAGGCCAAAAAGATCGGAGAGCGTCGCGCAAAGCCGTTTACGTCATCCCGAGTCTGTTAACCACCGGCAATATCTTCTGTGGCTTTTACTCCGTAATGGAATCGCTCGCCGGTTCGCGCGCTCTGGCGAATGCGTTTGACCCCAACGGTAGCCTCCTGCCCATGTTTGATTCAGCACCGCCGGCAGTATTAGACCACTTCGATCGCGCGGCTATCACGATAGGCTTCGCGGCGCTGTTCGATCTGCTGGATGGCCGGGTCGCGAGGATGACGAACACCACGTCCGAGTTTGGCCTCGAGCTGGACTCGATT
>Ga0193727_1001351_pt1 | contig 10117 bp, 4 predicted proteins | sample H2c2metaG_FD_143051 | JGI IMG/M metagenome (GOLD analysis project Ga0193727, IMG submission 143051) | Soil microbial communities from a riparian zone of the East river system, Colorado, United States - H2c2 | ecosystem: Environmental > Terrestrial > Soil > Riparian zone | place: USA: East River...
CGCCGCGGTCACTTCGTCTTCGGTGACGTTGGCAGGTTTTGCGCGCTTGCGCAGCTCGCCGAACGCTTTCTGCTGGAGGTTCTGTCGACGGTACTGGTCGATCAGCCCTTTGCGATACTCCTCCGGGCTGCCGAGCCCGGCGTTCCGCAACTCGGTACGGTACTCCTCGTCCGTCTTGAACTGGGCACGGATGCTCTTGATCTGGCGATCAGCCGCCGAAGTGATGTCGGCCTCGGTCACCTCGAGCTTCATCTCTTTCGCCTTCTGAACGAGGATCTCCTCGTCGATTAGCTCGTTGAGTACAGTCTTGGCGAGCGCCGCCTGACCGGCAGAGTCGGGAGGGACCTGGAGCCCCTGAGCGCGACGCTGATTGATAGCGGTGACAACGTCGGTCCAGAGCAGCGGCTGCTCACCGACAACCGCAACGACGCGGTCGATCGGCAGCGACGGCGGCACCGGACGCGTCGCTGTTGCCGGTACCTGAGCGCTAAGAGCCAGCGGTGCCAGAGAGGCGGCAACAAATAGAAGCTTCATCATCGAAGCTCCTACCCCGCCACGATACAGTGGTTCGGTCACTTCTTCACGCTCGGCGGCGTTGACGAAGGCGCACCCTGGGTAGCCGGGTTGCCCAGCGGCACGGCGGTCGCCGGCTGCTTGGCAGTGCGAGCGGAGTCGGCCGAGCTACGGATCTTCGCGGCCTCTTCCACCGCGCGGTCGAACCCGGCGTCGTTGAATGAGTACTTGTACTTGGTTCGAAGGATATTGGATAGCGGTGTCGGCACCGGGACGAACGGCGCCTGCTCCGCGAGCATTTTGGTGAAGTATTCGTTCACTCGCTTCGCGGCGAGCTTCTCGCGGTCGGCATCGGTCTTGGCGCTGTCTCGCAGCGTCGCCGGGGTCACTCCGAGCTGCCCCCAGGCATTTCGCACCGCACTCACGAAGCTTCCATGAAGCTGAGCCAGCTCCGCTGAGTCGATCTGGATCTTGGCGCTGTCAGCCTGCTTGAGAACCAACTCGTTGTTGGCGAATCGGCGAATGAGCTGCGTCACCATCGAGTCGGGCATCTGCTTGATCTGGTCGAGCACCCGCGCGTTGGGAGGCAGCTGCTCCAGCCATCCAATCAGACGCGCAGTGGTGAACTTGCCCGCGGTCGATGTAGCAAGGACAGTGTTGTCGCGGCGATAGGCATCGGGATCGTTTGCGAGAGCCTTTACGGTTGCGATTGCGCCCTTCTTCACCTCGATCTTGCCGTTCGCATCCAGCTTGGCGAGATAGGTGCTCTCCGCCACAGCGACGCTCCGGCCCTTCGAGGCGTTCAACACCGCCCCCTTCACCTGATCGTAGGTCGGCCGGCGGATGATGTGATAGCCGTACGTCGTCGTGACCACCGGCGATATCTGTCCGGGCTGGAGCGCCACCACCGCCTTCTCGAACTCCGGGACCATTGCTCCCTTCGGGAAAATGCCGAGCGAGCCACCCTGGGCCGCCGACACTTTGTCCTGACTGTTTTTTCTGGCCAGCTCCGCGAAATTCGCCGACGTTACCTGGGCACGCAGCGCATCGATCTTCTTCTTCACATCAGCCTTCTGGGCGTCATTCATCCCCTGAGTGAGGAGAAGGATGTGATCCGCTGCCAGGATTTCTCCATTTGCCCATTGGCGCTGCGCGGCGGTGGAGTCTTCGGTCCCCCAGCTCTTCGACACGATGTCGTACCACTTGCGAGCCTTGAGGTTGGCGATCGCGGGCCACATCGCTTCGTCGATCGCCTTGGGATCGGCGAGAGAGTCGTCATGTGCAGCGGCAACACCGAGGAGCTGATAGTCGACCCAAACGTTGGCGATCGACTTCGCGATGTCCTTCCGGATCGGAGCGCGGGAATTGCCGAGGAGTGATGCGAGTTGGGTAACAGTAAGCTCCGTGTTTTGGGCGCGGCCGACCCAGTCGGTGTGCGCACTCAAGGCATCCTTGAGGCCGGAGCAAGCAGAGAGCGTAAGCGCCGCGATCGCGGCAACTGCGAAAGTGCGTTTCATATTCCGTAGTGCGGGTTAACTGTCGTCAGGCAGGGCGCAGCGTCGTCAATGCGCGGACAAGTCCATCGAGCATCTCAGCTCCTCCAAGTCGGGTGAGCTTGAGGGAAAGCGGATGCGCTCTTCGCACTTCCGCCTGGAACTGTACCTCGTGGAACGCCGCCGAGATCCCCTTCATGCGGGGCACCGCGTGCTCGCGAAAGGTAATACGGGCCTCGTTTCCGCGCACCAGCACGGACTCGATGTCCGAGGCGCCGCCGAGCACCCGCAGCAGCGCCGTTGCGAAGAAGACTCTGGCGGGCTCCGGGACCACGCCGAAACGGTCGCGCACTTCCTCGCGCAGGGCTTCGATCTCGGCGATCTCGGTCATGTGGGTCAGCCTTCGGTAGATGTCGAGCTTCGCGTCCTGCGAGCTGATGTATTCGTCCGGGAGATACGACGGCAAATCGAGCGAGATCTCTGATGGCTGCAGCTTCGGCGCGTCGTCACCACGCATCATCCGCTTGACGGTCTCGTCCAGCATGCGAAGGTACATGTCGAAGCCGACCGCGTGGACGAAACCCGATTGTTCGGGGCCGAGCAGGTTCCCGGCTCCGCGCAGCTCGAGGTCCTTGAGCGCGATCTGGTAGCCGGCGCCGAGCTGGGTGTGGTGCTCGAGGATGGTGAGCCGGCGGTTGGCGTCCTCGTCGATCGAGTCGGGAACGAGTAGGTAGCAGCTCGCTCTCCGGTGGGAGCGACCGACGCGGCCGCGGAGCTGATAGAGCTGCGCCAGGCCGAAAGTGTCGGCGCGATTGACGAACATGGTGTTCGCGTTCGGGACGTCGAGGCCCGACTCTACGATCATGGTGGAGACGAGTACGTCGATTTCGCCATCGACGAACTTGCGCATGACCTCCTCGAGCTCGCGCTCCCGCATCTGGCCGTGTCCCACGCCAATGCGCGCGCGCGGAACAACGTGGCGGATGTGCTCGGCCATCCCGTCGATCGTCTCGACCCGGTTGTGGACGAAGAACACCTGCCCGCCGCGATCCAGCTCCCGGGAAATCCCCTCGTCGATCAGCCCATCGTCCCATGGCTCGACGTAGGTGAGCACGGGTGACCGGTCGCGCGGCGGCGTCTGCATCAGCGTCATGTCGCGCAGACCAGCGAGCGAGAGATGCAGCGTACGTGGTATCGGTGTCGCGGTCAGAGTCAGCACGTCGGTGTCGAGGCGGAGTCGCTTCAATCGTTCCTTGTGTTTGACACCGAAGCGATGCTCCTCGTCAACGACGATGAGTCCGAGCTGCGAGAACGCGACGTCGGGGCTCAGAAGCCGGTGGGTCCCGATCACGACATCGACCTTCCCGGCTTTCAAATCCTTCAGAACCTCGGCCTGCTCCTTCGGCGTCTGGAACCGGCTCATCGTCTTCACATTCACCGGAAAATCCGCGAGGCGCTCGCCAAAAGTTCTCGCGTGCTGGTCGGCCAGAATCGTCGTCGGGACAAGCACGACCACCTGGCGTCCGGACTGTACCGCCTTGAAAGCCGCGCGCACGGCGATCTCGGTCTTGCCGTAGCCGACGTCGCCAACGAGGAGGCGATCCATTGGACGCGGCCGCTCCATGTCGCCTTTCACGTCGGCGGTAGCCGTGCGTTGGTCGGGAGTGTCCTCGAAGAGGAATGAGGACTCGAGCTGACGCTGCCAGACCGTATCGGGCAGGTGCGGAGTGCGCGTCGCGACCTTTCGCCGGGCATAGAGGTCGAGCAGCTCGACCGTCATCTCCTGGATGGCCGCGCGAGTCTTGTCACGCTGCGAAGCCCAGCGCTTTCCGCCGAGGGCGTGCAACCGTGGAGGCGGAGTATCCGCGGTTATGTCGGCGGCCGATCGGTACCGCTCGATCTGGTCAACCCGATAGAGAGGCACGTTGAGGCGGTCGCCACCTTCGTACTCGATGACAGCGACTTCGACGGTGCTCTCGCGCACGAAAATCTTCTCAATGCCGCGATAGATCCCGACGCCGTGCTCGAGGTGGACGACGAAATCGCCCGGCTTGAGCGCGGTCAGGTTCTCGAGCGCTACTCCGGTTGCGTAACGCCGGGCGCGCCTGAACCGCCGCTCCCGGCGGAAGATCTCGTGATCAGTGAGGACGCGATGTCCCTGGAAGGCGCTGCCGCTCGGAGGAATCACGAATCCGCCGTCCAGCACTCCGATCACAAGGCCGGCGGGAGAGACGCGATCGTCGTTGAGGAGCTCGTCGAGACGCTCCGCCTGGCCGGCGTTGTCACAGAGGATCGTGGTCGGAATTCCGTCGGCGACGACCTGTTTCAGCCGCTTGATGTCGCGCTGGATTTCCTCGGGCTCGCGGAATGGAAACAGGATTCGAGCGTCGGCGCCGGAGAGATCGATCGTCCCCAGCGCATTGATGGACGCGAGCGTGGTCTCCGGGGATTCGAACAGCTCATCACGGCTCGGAGTGTCTTCTCCCCTTCTTCGCGCGAGATCTATGTGGTGCTGCGCTTCAGCCCAGGTTCGCTCGAGCTCCGGCTTTACGTGGGTTCCAAGCGGAACCACGAGGAGGGTGTCCGGCGGGAAAAGCGCGCGGATCGATGAACGTTCCGGCTCGCCCTCGCCGATGGTGATCTGCCCGTCGACCGGAAGAATCAGCGCAACTTCGGCATCGCGAGTGGATCGCTGAGTGAGCAGATCGAAGTGGCGAAGCTCGGATATGTCGTCACCCCAGAACTCGAGGCGCACCGGCTCCGCCATCCCGAAGCTGTAAATGTCGAAGATCCCGCCACGTACGCTGAACTGAGCGACGTCTTCCACCATCGGAACACGCTCGAAACCGATTTGCTCGAGGTGCGCAGCAAGTGCCTCGGGCCGGCGGATATCGCCCTTGCGGAGCTCCACGCGCGCGGCGGCGAGGGCGCGCGGAAGCTGGGTGCGCTCGAGCAGTGCGCGGCTGGTGGTGACGACGATCCGGAGATCGCTGCGGCCGATTCTTTCGAGAGTCTCTACCCGTTCGCCCGCGACTTCCGCGTGGGCTTCTGCCTCACCGAAGCTTTCGCGGGGCGGATAGAAGGCGACACTTTCCGGCTCCACGAGCGTGCTGAGATCGGCGAGCCACCGCTCGGCGCCGGCCACGTCGTCGTTCAACACAACGAAGAACCGGTGCGTAAGATTCTTAGCGAGCGCAGCGACCACTACCGCATCGCTCGAGCCATGAAGTCCACCCACTCCGGCGCGGGCCGAGGGTGCGGGGATTCCCCCTAGAAGCTCTCTGAATTCTCCGAGCGACTCGACAATCGAGAGCAGTTGGGGGAGCGGCATGGCGCAAGGTAAGGCCGCCGGCAACCCGCAGGTAGCCGCGGAACAGAGCCTGAGATGGCTCAGTTGGGGATTGACTCTTGCCCTTGCCGAAGCATGTGGTCAAATTGTATACAAACCACCGGGAGACTCGATATGCGGACGAAAGGATTGGCACTCGGCGCTGGCTCTTCCGCATTGCTTTTGTGTCTACTGGCGACCGCATTGCCGGCCCAGACCAAAACCCGCCAGCGGGCACCGATAGTCCGCGTTTACTCCAACGAGGGTACCGGGGTGGTTTCGAATTACGTCACGCCGTCGATTCAGGTAAGCGAGGACGCTTACGTGTTCGCAGTGATGATGGACCTCGATGGACACATCCAGGTTCTGCAGCCGGATTTTCCCGGGATCTCCGTGCGGCTTCGCGCCAACAAGCAGCTGCGCCTCCCCAATTTCTTCGCTGGATTCAATGCCCCGCGATACGGGATGGCCGGCTACAACGGCTCCGGCAATTTGGGGAATGACGCCAGGGGCACTGTCATCGCCCTCGCCTCTCGCGCTCCGTTCAACCTCGAGCTCATCGAGGCCGACGGCGACTGGAATCTCGCCGCGATACGCCAGCTGATCGACAACCGCACGCCGGAGGGCGCCGCGATGGCACTCGCGAAGTACCTCGGCGCCAAGGGAGAGCCGATAGGCCGCGACTACATGCGCTTTGCCGGCCAGCGCCCGAGCTACTACGCGTCCAGCGGTTACGACGACTACTCATATTGCGCGTTCGGCAGCTCCGGCTATGCGTCGCTCGGCGGTGGATACTATCGCGCCGACGCATACTCGCGGATCGCCCAGCTGCGCGCGGTTGGCCTGCAGCCGTATATCGCAGGCTATGACGCGTGCGGGACACCGATCGTGATAGTCGCCCCATTCAATCAGGGCACAAGATTCCCGATCCCGGTTACACCGCGTCCCCACGGTGACACCACGGTATTTCCAAAGTCGCATTTCCCGCAGGGATTTCCGAAGCGTCCTCCCGTCAACGCGGACATGGCGCCGGTCGGAATCTTTCCCTACACGCAGCGCGCCGAGCTCCCTCAGGCCGGCGATGTCACGATCACCGCGCCCAAAGGCCGTCGAGCGGAGCCGGGCGAGATTCTCGAACGGTACCGTCCGCAACCCGGAGTCACCGCGCTTCCGGAGCGAGGACGGGTCCCGGTCGAGCGTGCGAATCCATCCGAGGCTGCGACCATGAGGCCGATCTTCCGGTCCGACCCGCTGGTGAGCGCGCCAACCCAGCCGATGCGCGCGCCCGAGAGAGCGCGCGAGCCCGCTCCGGCTCCCATCGTGCACGAGCGGCCGGTGATGCAGCCAGCTCCGCCTCCGCGGGCCGAGGCGCCATCGCCGAAGGAGCCGATCACTCCGCAGCCGCCGCGCTAGCGTTTCCTCTAGCATCTCTGCGCGGGTCGAGGCGGGGTATCCTCTTCGCCGACTAGCTCGCTTACACGCATCGAGCCTCGCGCGCAGACTACAACGGCGCGCGCGAGTCTCTTGCTACGCGAGCACGTCGCCTACGAGGACACCCCGCCTCTCCTTGGAGAGGTTTGTAACTGCACAGCGCGTGGAGGGCCGCGCGTGGCGCTTCCGCCGCCGGCGCGCTTCGTCTCCCATGTTCCCCTCGCGCGCTCTCCCGGGTTGGCTCAGTCTGCCAGTCAGGGAGTCGGACGAGGGTGCTGCGTAGCGAGTTCCGCGAACTCGGGAGGAAGGCAATCGTTGCCGCGCTCCGCGCGGCGACGATTGCTGCGCTCCCGGGTGAGTTACTCGCCTAGCAGCATCCTCGACCGACGACCGGGCGCACCGATCCACAATCCGCAATGAGCAGGGCGGGAGGGCCCGCATGGACGGTTATATTACGGTGGTTCCCTCCGCCGTACTCCCGCACGACAATCCGAGACAGACTTGAAGCTCGAGCTCATTCGCAACTTCTGCATCGTCGCGCACATCGACCACGGCAAATCGACCCTCGCCGACAGGCTGATAGAGGCTACGGGCATGCTGCAGAAGCGCGAAATGAAGGCGCAGGTGCTCGACACCCTCGACCTGGAGCGCGAGCGGGGCATCACTATCAAGCTGAACGCAGTCCGGATGACCTACGCGGCCAAGGATGGGCAGGACTACGAGCTCAATCTCATCGACACGCCGGGACATGTGGATTTCACCTACGAGGTCTCCCGCTCGCTCGCCGCGTGCGAGGGAGCGATTCTCGTCGTGGACGCGTCGCAGGGCATCCAGGCGCAGACGCTATCGAACCTGTTCCTTGCCATGGATGCGGGTCTCGAGATAATCCCGATTCTCAACAAGATCGACCTGCCGAGCGCCGAGCCCGAGAAGCGCAAGCAGGAGGTGCACGACCTGCTGGGCGTCGATCCGGACGAGATTCTCATGGTCAGCGCCAAGGAAGGAATCGGCATCTCCGAGCTGCTCGAGGAGATCGTTCGCAAGGTTCCCGCACCGGAAGGGAGCGAGACGGCCCCGCTCCGCGCCCTCATCTACGACTCGTACTACGATCGGTATCGTGGCGCGATTCCGAGCGTGCGCGTCGTCGACGGCATCATCAAGAAGGGTACGCACATCACCTTCGGGGCCAGCGAATCGGTGTACGAGGTCGACGAAGTCGGGTACAACCAGCTGCGCGAGGTTCCAACGGATCAACTCGGCCCGGGTGAGGTCGGTTACGTCGTCGCCAGCGTGCGGTCCGTAAGCGAGACGCGCGCGGGCGATACGATCTTCGACGCGGAGAATCACGCCACCGAGCCGCTCCCTGGGTATCAGGCGGTCAAGTCCTTTGTCTTCGCGGGTCTCTATCCGACCGACACCACCCAGTACGAAACGCTCCGCGACGCGCTCGAGAAGCTCAAGCTCAACGATGCGTCGCTCAATTACGAGCCTGAGACATCGACCGCTCTCGGCTTTGGATTTCGCGCCGGCTTTCTCGGTCTGCTCCACATGGAGATCGTCCAGGAGAGATTGACTCGTGAGTTCGATCTCGAGCTCGTCACGACGGTGCCGTCGGTCGAATACAAGGTCTACATGACAGATGGCACCATGAAGCTGATCGAGAATCCCTCGCTGATGCCGCCGAGCTCGGTCGTGGACTATGTAGAGGAGCCGTACGTGAAAGCCCGTATCATGATGCCCGCTGAATACATCGGCCCGATCATGACGCTCGGTACCGACCGCCGCGGCGTCTACAAGAACATGACCTACCTCGATACCCAGCGCGTCGAGCTCGATTGGGAATTCCCACTCGGCGAGATCATCCTCGATTTCTTCGACAAGCTCAAGACCGTGAGCCGCGGTTACGCGTCGCTCGACTACGAGATGCTCGAATACCGCCGCAGCGACCTCGTGAAGCTGGACATGCTGATCAACGGCGAGCCGGTCGATGCGTTCAGCGTCATCATCCACGAGGACAAGGCGTACGAGTGGGGGCGCAAGATCGCCGACAAGCTGAAGGAGCTGATTCCGCGCCAGCTCTTCGAGGTTGCCATTCAGGCCGCCATCGGAAACAAGATCATCGCGCGCACGAGCGTCAAGCCGCTACGGAAGGACGTACTCGCCAAATGCTATGGCGGGGACATCTCGCGCAAGCGCAAGCTCCTCGAGAAGCAGAAAGAAGGAAAGAAGCGCATGAAGCAGGTCGGCTCGGTCGAGATTCCGCAGGAAGCGTTTCTAGCAGTCCTCCAGGTGGATTAGAACGAATGGCCCGCGACTCCGTGGAGACTGATTGAGCGGATCGCTCGTTATCCAGACGAGCTTTCTCGGCGACGTCATTCTCACGACGCCGCTGATCGCGGAGCTTGCGAAGCGCGGTCCGGTCGACGTGCTGGCCACCCCGGGCGGTGCAGCAGCGCTAGCCAACAACCCGCACATTCGCACCATCATCCCTTACGACAAACGCGGCACCTACGGGTCGGCACTCGGATTATGGGCAACTATTCGTGAGATCCGGACGCGGCGCCCATACACCGCGGCGTATCTCGCTCAGGGTTCCTTCCGAAGCGGCCTGATCGCCATGATGACGGGAGCGAAGGAGAGAATTGGATTCGCAAGCTCCACTGGCCGGGCCCTGTACACGACCCAGATCCCGTATCGACCCGAGCGGCATCACGTCGAGCGGCTGTGGTCGCTGTCGATGTCGGAGTCCGCCGATCCGCCCAGCCGCAATCAGATCCGGCCGCGACTTTATCCGTCGGACGACGAGCGCAAGAGAGTCGACGCGCTTCTGCGGCAAAGCGGGAACATCGAGGAGCCATTCGTGGCGCTAGCCCCCGGCAGCGCGTGGGGAACGAAGCGTTGGCCATATTACCCGAGCCTGGCGAAAAGGCTGGCTGAAGACTATCGAATCGCGATTATCGGATCCAAGGCAGATTCGGCCGTCGCGGCGGAGATTGTCGATGCGCTCCCGGCGGACCGCGTGATCAGCGGCATTGGTTTGCCATTGCTGGTTTCAGCGGAGCTCATTGGTCGCGCGCGGGCCATCATAACGAATGACTCGGCGCCGCAGCATCTTGCATCGGCGATGGGAACTCCAACGCTGACGATCTTCGGGCCGACGGTACCGGAGTTCGGATTCGGCCCTCTGGCCGAGCGGCACGTCGTTGCCGGTCATGCAAACCTGTCGTGCCGGCCGTGTCACCGGCACGGCCCACAGAGTTGTCCACTCGGTCACTGGCGCTGCATGCGCGAGCTGACCCCGGACTATATATCGAGCTTGTTGACGGAAGTCCTCAACCCGGCGGTACCCGTA
>Ga0193727_1001352_pt1 | contig 10101 bp, 11 predicted proteins | sample H2c2metaG_FD_143051 | JGI IMG/M metagenome (GOLD analysis project Ga0193727, IMG submission 143051) | Soil microbial communities from a riparian zone of the East river system, Colorado, United States - H2c2 | ecosystem: Environmental > Terrestrial > Soil > Riparian zone | place: USA: East River...
ATGAGCCAGCATACCGCGAATGCCGGACGCATCTACTTTCCATCGGGAACGCCTGACCTCAATGATGTCAGCGGTGGCGCGGTCGATATGCCAGGCAGCGTCGGTCGCGAAGTCGAGGAGGAAACCGGTCTCACATCAAGGGATTATCGGCCCGGCGCGCACTGGGATTGCGTCGTGTCTGGTTCTGCGATCGCGTTGATCAGGATATTGGACGCCGATGGTTCGGGCGAAGCGCTGCGGGCGAGGATTGAGGCCAATCTCGCCCGGCAATCTCAGCCCGAGTTTGCCGCGATCCACCTCGTGCGCGCGTCGTCGGATCTCACCGCGGCGATGCCGCGTTTTGTCACCGCCTTTATCGAGCAGCAACTTGCAGCTCAGTGACGTCATTCCGGGGCGCGGGCAAAGCGAGCGAACCCGGAATCCGAGGATTCCCCGATGTGCAATTGCACATCTGAGGTCCACGCGAAGCCGCGTGTCCCGGAATGGCAGCGCTCTGGCGCAGCACGCGCGCGCGGAGCAGAACTGATGGACCGAGAGGCGGTGCGGAATGACAAGCGAACCCCAGCAATTTGCAAGCGACAATTATTCTGGAATTTGCCCGGAGGCGTGGGCGGCCATGGCCGAGGCAAACCGGGGCCACGCGCCCGCCTACGGCGATGATGTCTGGACCGCGAAGGCATCGGATGCCTTTCGCGCGCTGTTCGAGACCGACTGCGAGGTGTTCTTCGCCTTCAATGGCACGGCAGCCAATTCACTCGCTTTGGCTTCGCTGTGCCAGTCCTACCACAGCGTGATCTGTTCGGACGTCGCGCATGTCGAGACCGACGAGTGCGGTGCCCCGGAATTCTTTTCCAACGGTTCGAAACTGCTGGTGGCGCAATCGGCTGGAGGCAAGCTGACGCCCGAAGCAATCCGCGCCATCGCGACCAACCGAAGCGACATCCATTTTCCCAAGCCCCGGGTGGTAACGATCACGCAGCCGACCGAGACCGGACAAGTCTATGGTCTCGACGAATTGCGGGCGATCTCTGCGGTCTGCAGGGAACTTGGTCTCAGTCTTCACATGGATGGCGCACGCTTTGCCAATGCTTGCGCCAGCCTTCGATGCAGTCCGGCCGACATGACCTGGCGCGCCGGCATCGACGTTCTCTGCTTTGGCGGAACCAAGAATGGAATGGCCGCCGGCGAAGCCATCCTGTTTTTCAACCGGAAGCTTGCAGAGGATTTCGACTATCGATGCAAGCAGGCAGGGCAGCTGGCGTCGAAGATGCGCTTTCTGTCCGCGCCCTGGGTTGGCATGCTCGGAACCGGGACCTGGCTGCGCAACGCGGAGCATGCCAACGCCTGCGCAACACGCCTCGTGCAGCAGATTGCCGGATTGCCCGGGTTGGAAATCATGTTTCCCGTTCAAGCCAATGCCGTCTTCGTTCGGATGTCGGACGCCAGGATTGCGGCGCTCCGCGATCGGGGCTGGCAATTCTACACCTTCATCGGAGGAGGGGCCCGGTTCATGTTTGCGTGGGACGCTGCGCCGCCGCGCGTGGACGAGTTGGCCGCCGACCTGCGTCAAATTGCATTGGCCTAAGAAAGGTATTGCCCGTCATGAGCAAGAAGTCTTCGCCATCTCTCGCGGTCGAGCTGAAACCCTTCGTGGCACCGTTCCGTTTCGACGGGTCGGGCAAGTTCCAGCTCAAATCGTACAAGACCGACGAGAAGGGCGGTCTCGACAAGGAGAAGGCCGAAAAGATTCTCGAAGCCAACCGGAAACGCCTGAACGATTTTCAGGAAAAACTCTACGCGCAGGACCGCTGGTCGGTGCTCCTGATCTTTCAGGGCATGGACGCGTCGGGTAAGGACAGCGCGATCAAGAGCATATTCGAGGGCGTCAATCCGCAGGGTTGCGACGTCCATTCGTTCAAGCAACCGACCTCCCACGAACTCGATCATGATTTCCTGTGGCGCAGCACGATTGCGCTGCCGCAGCGTGGCCGCATCGGCATCTTCAACCGCTCCTATTATGAAGAATGCCTGGTGACGCGGGTGCATCCGGAAATTCTTGCCAACGAGAAGATCCCCCCGAAGCTGATCACCAAGAACATCTGGCAGGAGCGGTTCGAGGACATTTCCGCGTTCGAGCGCTACCTCGCGCGCAACGGCACGGTGATCCTGAAATTCTTTCTCAACGTCTCGAAGCAGGAACAGCGCGAACGCTTTCTCGAGAGATTGGATGAGCCGTCGAAGAACTGGAAATTTTCGATGGGCGACATCACCGAGCGCGCGCTGTGGACGAGGTACATGGCGGTGTATCAGGACATCGTCAGGCACACCTCGACGGCGCTGGCGCCCTGGCACGTGGTGCCGGCGGACCATAAATGGTTCGCGCGGGTGGTGATCGGCTCCGCCATCGTCGGCGCGCTGGAAAAGCTCGACCTGAAATTCCCGAGGGCCGACAAGGCGTCGCTGGAGGAGTTCAAGCTGGTGCGAAAGGCGCTGCTGGAGGAGGGAAAGGGTTGAGGGAATTGCGCTTCGCATGGCGAAGCTTGGTTATGTGCATCTTTGCCACGCCGTTCCGCAACGCATGTTTTCCATGCCATGCCTTAGAAATTTTCATGAACTCGCGGCTGGCCAATTTGAAAGGCACACGACCGGCCAGATTACCGCAGGCCAGGGTGCCAGAATGGCTTCGCGGCTTTCCCAAGCACGTCTTCACGCGAAACTCCAATATCTTCCAGCAGGCGATCGTCGAGCGAATTCAAATCCTGCCACCCTTGACGACGAATTAACCAGGTTTCTATGCTGCGAACCCATGTCGAGAGCAGGTTTCGACCGGTCGGGGCCGCCGCACTGGCCCGAGGCGCTTCCATTACAGATGATAGCGACATTCCGAATGCTCCATTTTTGCTGGCTGGGCGTCGGCACAGCCAAGGAGTCAACCTGATAAAGCCAGGAATGCCTTGTCAGCAAAGCATCAATTCTCTACCTTGCCTTAGTTTTTCTCATGAAGGTCGGCGATGCCCCGCCAATTGCCACCACTGAACGCCCTGAGGGCGTTCGAGGCTGCGGCGCGGAGCGAAAGCTTCACGCGAGCGGCCGAAGAGCTGTGTGTCACCCAGGGAGCCGTTAGCCATCAGGTCAAAGCACTGGAGGCCACGCTCGGCATCAAGCTATTCAATCGCGAGCGCCAACGGCTGGTTATCACCGATGCCGGTCGCGAATATCTAAACGTGATACGCGACGCGCTCGATCGGATTGCCGCCGGCACCGAGCGTGTTCTGCAGCGCCAAAACTCGGGCGTTCTCACCGTTAGCACATCGCCGGATTTTGCGGCCAAGTGGCTGGTATATCGACTCGGACGGTTTGCCGAGGCCCACCCCGGCATCGATTTGCGGGTTTCGGCAACGATGCATCATGTCGACTTCGTTCGGGAGGAGGTCGACGTTGCGGTTAGGCACGGCGACGGCAATTGGAACGGACTTGACGCCGTCCGCCTTTGCACCGAGCAGCTTTTTCCGGTTTGCAGCCCCAAGCTGATGTCCGGGCGTAACCGCATCGCCAAACCGTCCGACCTGCTGAAATCGCCGTTGCTGCATCTCGACGACAGCAAAGCCTGGTCGCAGTGGTTTGATGCCGCCGGTGTTGCCGAGCCCGAAACGTCTCACGGTCTGGTTTTGAACCGCGCCAGCATGCTGATAGATGCTGCCGTCGACGGTCAGGGTGTTGCGCTTGCGCGCACCACGCTTGCAGCCTGGGACCTGATTAACGGTCGCCTCGCAAAGCCATTCGATCTGTCTTTGAAACTGTCCAAGACCTACTGGATCGTCTGTCCCAAGGCGATTTCGGCGAAGCCGAAGATCGTGACATTCCGCGATTGGCTCTTAGCCGAGGCGGCTGATGACACGCGCCGTCTCCGGAAGATGTTTGGTTCGAAATAATAATCTCGATCGCAGGGCGGTCGCACTCCCTTACCGCTCCCGGAAGGTACCGCTGCTATCGACGACAAGAGATACCTCTTTTCCGTCCTTCATCGCCTTCGCAACAATCCCTTCGGCGGTTGATTTGAGGTCCCGCACCTGGGTGTACCCCGCCTTCTCCAGCTTCCCGATCAACTCCTGCTCGGCTGCACTGACTTGCGAGGAGCCAGTGGTGCTTTGGTCTGTGGGTGGGCGCGTCGACGGCGTTGTGCTTGGCTGCGCCAGCGCCGGTAACGTGATAGCGAGGAAAGAGGCGACCGTACAAGCCGCGAACCGCCAGCTCATGATGCATTCTCCCGAGTATGCCAGGGCCTGGATGGCTCCGCGCTATCAACCCACGCTCGGCAGGGTGGTTCCAGTTATCGGCGTTTCTGCCCCTGCGACAGGTCGGCCTTTCAAGCAAAAACTCGCGCCGTTGACACAAAGTTCCCGCAAGATCACCAGCGTCATGCAGCGAATGCGGCGCACCGGCAGTCGCACTCTTTTCGGACCGGCTCTCCATTCGTCAATTGAGCTATTTCGCCCCGCCGTAAGTCACTTGATCAAACAGAGTGACGCTGTCGGCCTTCGTCCATAGCCCTACCATTCCGGCATCGGTGAACGTGGAATCTTCGACCTCAAACAATTGTTCGCCGTTGAAGGACGCGCCAAAACGGGCAGCTTTGAACTCAATCCGTAGGCTATGCCAGGTGTTGGCCGGCACCGGAACAGCAACCCCGTAGCCTCCCTTCCGGCCAACGATGTCAAGCGCACTGCGGACGCCGTCGACGGTCTTGTAAAGAACGAAGTTGTCCTCCAGCGCGTTGGCCCGGACCACGTAGTAATTGTTCGCATCTCTTGCTCGCCAAACAACGCCAGCGGCGCGATCCTGTGACCCGGCGATGGCCTTGAACTTCACCTCAATAAAGCCGTCCTTGATATTGGTGTCGTTCTTCAGTAGCAGCGGGTAGGTGGCTCGGCCGGATTGCTTGAGCACTTTGAATTTTGACGGACCAGTCTCATCGCTTTCGACCGTCCATTTTGAATCTCCTTTGCCGGTGAGGGTAGCTATCCAACCCTCGGGCGTGGCACCAATCTGGGCGTTCTCGAAACTGACCGTATTGTCTGACATGTCATTCGCCTCCAATAATAGCGCGGTTGCGATAGTGCCCAGCGGGCGTCCGATACAGGATTTGCTTAGGCGCCTCTGAGTTCGAGAATTCCTTTATGCAACGGTGAAAACACGTAAAGCCGATCCGGTTCGATAAGCGCCGTCGTCTTCGCGCCGGCTGCCGTGATGAGCTTCATGCTGGAGCCTGTAAGCGGGTCGATCGACTGGATCAGCCCCGGATCTCCGATGGCCACATGCACCAGCCCGCTTTTCGGATTGAAGAAGGTCGCATCCGGCACCCCCGCAAGTGGCCACTCGCGCCGCATCTCTCCCGACTGGGCGTCAACTTCGACCAGCAACCCGCCGTCGCATGCTACGTATAGAAGACCCGCACTATGGTCGATATCCATCCCGTGGGCGCCTCCGGAAGGAAGTAACCAGTGCTGCACCGCGTTCAGTTCAGGCAGTCGGGCCACTAACACCATTGACGGCTCGCGGATCGCGAGGAACACGCGTTCCGCATTCGCATCGATGACGCACCAGCGTGGCCGCCCGGGAAGGTCAATGGACCATCGCCGCTTCCCCTCCAGTCCGAGAACTTGAAGTTGAGGCTTGTCGGTTTCGTCCCCAATGCAAGCGACAACCGCGGCATTCATAGGTGAAACGAACGCAACGCCATTCGGTCGCGGCCCGGTATTCAGGACGGCCTTGGTTTCCAGAATGCGCGCATCGACCCAAGCCATGCTGGCACTGCCGCGGTTCGTGACCAGAACGCAGCCTTCGCCTGCTACAACGCCTGCGGCTTCTGGAAAGCCGTCGAGCGTGGCAACGTGCCGGTTGGTGTCAGCCTCAACCACCTCAAGACGGTTCCGAGCCATGTGCGCAATGAAAACGCGGCGGCTCTCGGGTTCGAAAGCGCCATGGTCAAACGCCGTACCAAGTGAATCGGGTATCTCAATGGTGCCTGCTGCCACTAGCGACATGTCGATGTCCTCTAAGATTGCACTTGCCGGGTATCGTCAGTTCACCTTGCTCTGCGGCGGTGGGGCCGTTGGAGCTGTCTTCGATCAATTGGACGAAGTCACGCTGTAGTCCGAGAAATGCATGTAGCTGTCCGCTTTTGACCACAGACCGATGCGGCCGGATACAGGTTCGGAGAGCGTGTGCTCCAGGTAGAGCTTTCCACCGAGATAACCTTGGACCTTGGTGCCGGTAATCCGGATCTTAAGGTCATGCCATTGCTTGCTGGCGGCGGGCACATTCCGAACCCAGGAAACCGACGACCTTTTTCCCTTTTCGAATTTCCAGAGAACCAAATTGTTTTCGAGGCAGTTCGCACGAAGGGCGAGGTAGTCGCCGTTTGGCTTCAGATTGAACAATATGCCGGCACCCTGATCGATGCGACCCGACAATCCTTCGAAGCGCACGGTGATTTCGCCACTTCGGAAATCTTCTACATCCTTGGCGACGGTGTAGGGGTAGTACGCATAGGCCTGAACCCGATCGAGAAACTCTGCATAGCGCTCGCCGTAAAGCGCTCTTGCCTTATCTGCGACTCCGGCGGAGGACTGTCCCTCTTTCCATTGCCTTCCGTCGACAGCCAGGACGTTTTTCCCGGCTTCGCTTTCGATCCGCCAGATGCCGACGACGGCCACGAGCGATTTGGGCTCCGCTCCAACCGTCTCATTGGAAAAGTCGATCTTTGTCGGCTGCTCTGCTGCGACAGGCAGTACCAACGATGTGAAACCGAGAGCCGAGACCGCGATGGCTCTGATGCTTTTGCTGATCCTCATGGCAATGCCTCCTTCGTGAGCTTGTTGTGATTGGCTGGGAGACGGCGGCTCCGCCAACACGCGAACGCGATGCAGAGCGGAAGTCCGCAGAAAAACCAAAGTAGAGTGAGCTGTCCGCCGGCAACCAACGGATAGCCCGGATAATCGCTTCCCGGGGCGGGTGCAGGGGGATTGACCTCTGCGAGGCCGTATAGCAGCGGGAGAATCTCGCGCGGACTGGTCGAGCGGCTGATGTCTGATCGACTCCCGTAGGTGTATTCGATCTCGCCGTAGCGGTCCTCACCTGTACTGGCTGCGAGGTTTTGCCGTCCGCCGGCCAGACGGATGGACAGATTCGGCAGCACGCGTTCCAACTTCGCCAGCACGTTGCGCTGCAGATCTGCATACCGGGGATCTTCCGCCGCCAGATGAATCGTCACGACCAGGGGCTCCGCCAGTTTAGCGAGCACCCGCTGGTCTGCGACAGGAAACGAGTTGCGTTGATCCTCGGTGACATCAACCGAGAATCTGATCTGCGTCGCCAGGCCGAAAATGATCGCCGCTGCAAGGACGCACACGAGTGAGCGAAACAGCTTGGTGCGGATGTGAACTCCCGGCGGCATCCAGACGGTTGCCAGAGCGGAGAAGCCGCACACAGCGGTGCCGATACCCACCACAAGACCCGCCGATAACAGACCTTGCTCGAATGTACGCAACACCTGGGTCAGCGACAGACGGGCTATCCAATCGAGAACGCCGGGATGTCCAGCCACAGTAAAATCCAGCACCCACGAACCAATTGTGAAGGCGAGCGTCACGATCGCGGCGGTTGCCGCGCTTTCCGACACCGAAGCCGCAAACAATGCGATGGCACCGACGAGCAACCCGTAGAGCAGGTGCCCAAAAAGAAGGTTCAAGGTTTCCGGAGCGAACAAGTGCCCATCAAGCATTCGCCATATAGCCAGCGCCGAGAACGCGGGGACGCTTGAAAGCACCCACGCGGCAAGCACCGCGGCGAGCTTGGCCGCTATCAAGGTGGAAGAGCGATAGGGCAGCTGGACCAGAAGACGCAGTGCGCCCGATTCCTTTTCCTGACCGAGCACGCGAATCGCGACAAAAGGAAACAGGAGCGTGACCGCGACATAGGAGGCCCCGAGGGTAGGTACCAAGACCCCGTCCAACGGCGACAAACTGGCTGCAAGCACCGGCGACTGCAGCCCGGCCGCACTGGCCTCGCCATACAGCGAAACAGCCTGGAAGAAGCTGTACCCAATCAATGGGCACATCAGCAGCAGCATGGTCCACAGCGCACGGCCACTGAGGATCTCCCACAGCTCCTTGACTAGCAGCGGCCTTAGAGGAGCGTCCTGGACTCGGAATGTCTCATGTGAGCGCAAGAAAGATATCCTCCAGACTTCCAGAGGTGAGCCCCGTTCGCGCGCGGAGATCATTCAGTGTCCCCACGCCACGAACACGGCCGTCGGCAAGCAGAATGAACCGGTCACAAACCCGCTCGGCGTCCAGTAACTGATGAATCGCAAGGACAAATGTACGGCCCATAGCGGCTTCCCCGCGCAAGACGCCGACGATTTCGCGAATCTGCCGGAGATCGAAGCCGTCGAACGGTTCGTCCATGAGAAGCAGAGCGTGCGGCGTGAGCAGCCCCAGCGCCAACAAGAGCCTTCGGCCGTAACCTTTCGACAGCGAATGGACGCGCTTGTGAAGAACCGGCGTCAAACCTACGGCTTGGATCGTGTTGGTGATCTCGTCGGCCGATTTTCGATAGACATCTGCAAAGAACGATAAAACCCGGGTAACGGGTTGGTCCTGATAAGGCCGCACGCCGTCCGGTAGGTAGAACATGGCTTCTCGCCGAAGCGACGGCGGCAACGGCCTTCCGAGCCAATGAACGTCGCCGGTTTCCGCGGGCAGAATGCCCGCGAGGACCTCAAGCACGGTTGTCTTGCCGGCGCCGTTTGGACCAATGATGCCGACGATCTCGCCTGCATGGATGTCGAAGGCGACATTCGCGAGCACAACCTGATCGGCATATTGCTTATTGATCGAATCAACCCGCAGCAGCGTTTGATCGTCTGCCTGCTCGGAAACGCAGGCAGCCTCCACCGGAAGCGGCGTATTGCGTCCGATTGGAGGATCTGGAGAGGCCAAGTGGAGAACTCCGTCCATGCGCAATTTCCTCGACACAGCGAGTATTGCGCAGAGCTTGGACGGCGAGCGTCTGATGGGGTGTCTGCACTACCCCGATCAGAGGATAGTCTCTAATCAATTCGGCCACAAGGAGCGGCATAAACAATAAGACACCATTACTGACCGGACTTGGGTATTTTCCTGTCGCCGCATTCGTTGCATGACACTACTGATTTCACGGGAAATTGTATCGACATAGCCATAGCTCATCGACGGTTGCGATCCGAGTTGAACATGCTGTGCTAACGGCTCTCGGAATTTCCGCTCATGCGCGGGGTTTCAGCCGTCATACGCGAAGCACGCATAAGGATACGCGTTCAAAACTCGCGAACAAATTCAAGGGGGAAAGATGAAAATCATCCGCCGCGATTTGCTTTACCTCTCGGGGATCGTAGCAGCGGTCCCAACCATGTCGAAGATCGCGTGGGCGCAGACCCAGACTGGACCGAAGCTGACCCAGATCTTGCGAAAAGATCTGGAAGGTCAGGGCCAAGTGGTACAGGAGACTGTCGTCAGCGTCGTCGACTTTGGCCCCGGCACTGCCGCTCCCTGGCATATGCATCCCGGCGCGCAGGAACTACTGCATGTCATCGAAGGCAGTCTCGTCGTGGAAATCGAAGGAGGGGAAACGACGCTGCTCAAGACCGGCGAAGCCGCGATCATCGCCGCAGATCTCGTTCATCTCGCCCGCCATGAGAATACCGGCGCAAGCGGAAAGGCGCTGGTGGTGCACAGCAGGCCGCCAAGGATAAACCGCTGATGGTCGTCGTAAAGAAGTAACGAAACCGGTGATCTGTCGACTCGCCGTCACGTGAAACCAGACGACGGTCTGAGTTGATTTCATTGGTGACGCCACACTTTCATCGCCGAGATCAGCAACAGCGCCGCGAGCATCGGCAGCAGAATGTAATTCGGTACAAATCCGAGCAGATGACCGCCGATAAAGGTGCCAACGAACTCCTGCGCACGCGGCGAATGGCTACCGTTTTCGTGACCCACGATCTCGCCGAGGCGTCCATTCTGTGCGACCGTTGCGCCATTCTGGATGCGGGGCACCATT
>Ga0193727_1001354_pt1 | contig 10097 bp, 7 predicted proteins | sample H2c2metaG_FD_143051 | JGI IMG/M metagenome (GOLD analysis project Ga0193727, IMG submission 143051) | Soil microbial communities from a riparian zone of the East river system, Colorado, United States - H2c2 | ecosystem: Environmental > Terrestrial > Soil > Riparian zone | place: USA: East River...
AGGTCTTCCTGCCTGTCGCTGCAGCGCGCAGCTGCAGCTGGCTCGTGCCGGCGTTGTGCGTCAGCCTCGCGGCGCTGTTGCTCACCGTCGTGTTCTGGCCGGTCAACGCGATCGTTCGCCGTCGCTTCCGCGCGCGCCTGGATCTTCCGGCCCCGGCGCTGCGCGCCTATCGCGCCGGCAAGCTCGGCGCACTGCTTGTTCTTGCGGCATTCGTTACGTGGTCGCTGTCGATCATCTCGATGTTCGGCGACCTGAACAAGACCACGGCCGCGTTCGACCCGGTCCTGCGCTTCTGCCAGGTCTTCGGTTTCGTCGCGTTCATCGGCGGTTTCCTGCTGACGCTGTGGAACCTGAAAGCCGTCTGGACCGGCCAGCGCCGCTGGCCGGCGAAGCTGTGGAGCCTGCTGCTCGTGTTCGCGACGGCCATCGTGCTGTGGATCGCGTTCGCGTTCCATCTGATCTCCTGGGGAGTGAACTACTGATGGCGAAGTTGAAACTCGATGTCGCCGTCGAAAAGCTGCGCCTGGCCGCGCCGTTCCGCATCTCCGGCTACGTGTTCGAGGAGCAGGATGCGGTCGTCGTGACGCTGGGTGATGGCGAACATCGCGGCCGCGGTGAAGCGTCCGGCGTCTACTATCTCGGCGACAATGCGCCGCAGATGGTTGCGGCGATCGAGGCGCAGCGCGCCGTGATCGAAGCCGGTATCGACCGGGCCGGGCTGCAGCAACTGCTGCCGCCAGGCGGCGCGCGCAATGCGGTCGACTGCGCGCTGTGGGATCTGGATGCGCGGCGCAGCGGCAAGGAGGTCTGGGAACTGGCCGGCCTGCCGGCGCCTAGGCCGCTGATCACGACGTTCACGCTCGGCGCCGACGATCCGTCGGTCATGGCGGCTGGCGCAACCAAGTATGCGCAGGCGCGAGCGCTGAAGATGAAGTTGACCGGCGATCTCGAGCGCGACATCGCGCGCGTGCGCGCCGTGCGTCGCGCGCGGCCGCACACCTGGCTCGGCGTCGATGCGAACCAGGGCTACGAGATACACGCGCTCGACGCTTTGCTGAACGTGCTGATCGACGCCGACGTCGCGCTACTCGAACAGCCGCTCAAGCGTGGCAGCGAAGCCGATCTGGACGGTTTCACCTCGCCGATCCCGATCGCTGCCGACGAGAGCGCGCTGAGCCTGGTCGATGTACCGGCGTTGGTTGGCCGTTTCAACGTCATCAACATCAAGCTCGACAAGTGCGGCGGCCTGACCGAAGGCCTCGCCATGGCGTACGAAGCCAAGCGGCTCGGACTCAGCGTGATGGTCGGCAACATGGTCGGCTCCAGCCTCGCCATGGCGCCGGCATTCGTGCTCGGCCAGCTGTGCGATATCGTCGATCTGGACGGTCCGATCTTTCTTGCCCATGATCGGACGCCGGCGATCAGCTACGACGAAGGAATGGCCTGGTGCAGCGACAAGGTCTGGGGATCGATCCACGCGGCAGCGCCGTGAACCCTGCTTTACTTCATCAGGATGGTCGCAACTGGTTCGGTCAGCCGCGCGGGCTGACCATCCTGTTCCTGACCGAAATGTGGGAGCAGTTCTCCTACTACGGCATGCGTGGGCTGCTGGTCTATTACATGACCAAGCAGCTGCTGATCGGCCAGCAGCAATCGTCGCTGATCTACGGCACGTACACATCGCTGGCATTCTTCACGCCGATCATCGGCGGCATCATTTCCGACCGCTGGCTCGGCAAGCGCCGCGCCGTGATCATCGGCGGCAGCACGATGGCGCTCGGCCATTTCATGATGACGTTCGAGCCGCTGTTCTATCCGGCGCTGGCGACGATCGCGCTCGGCAACGGCCTGTTCCTGCCGAGCCTGCCGAGCCAGATCAACGACCTGTACAAGCCCGACGATCCGCGCCGCGGCTGGGCCTATAACGTCTATTACGTCGGCATCAACGTCGGCGGATTCCTCGCGCCGCTCGTGTGCGGTTTCCTCGGCGAGACCTACGGCTGGCACTGGGGTTTCGGCGCGGCCGGCGTCGGCATGCTGCTGGGCCTGGTTGTCTACGTCGCCGGCGGCAAGTATTTGCCGGAGCAGGGGCGCCCCCTTCCCATCCTTCCCCCGCGCGCCGGGGAAGGAGAGAACGCGCGGCCTGCGGCCGCATCGAAACGTGACTTGAAGCGGACCGCGCTGCTGCTGCTCGGCGTCGGTCTTGCCGTGACGATTTTCCGCGGCGCCTACGAGCAGGTCGGCAATACCGTCGCGTTGTTCGCCGACGCCGGCATCGACCGTGCGACCGCTTTCGTGACGATTCCGATGACCTGGTTCCAGGCGTTGAATCCGATGTTCGTGATCCTGATGACGCCGGCGCTGCTGGCGTGGTGGAGCCGGCGCGCCGCGGGCGGCGGCGATGCCTCGTCGATGCAGAAGATGGCGACCGGTGCGCTTATCGTCGCCGCGTCGTACCTGGTGCTGGCGCTGGCCGCCTACGTCGCCGGATCGGGGCAAGCCAACTGGCTATGGCTGCTCGCGTACTTCGTCGTCTACACATTGGGCGAGCTGTTCATCCTGCCGACCGGCCTGGGCCTGTTTGCGCGGCTGGCGCCGCCGTCGCTCGGCGCGACGACGGTCGCCGCGTGGTACCTCGCAATATTCACCGGCAGCATGACCGCCGGTATCGTCGGCACGCTGTGGAGCCGCATGAGCCATCCGGTCTATTTCGTCCTGCTGGCGATCATCGCGTCGGCCGCGGCCGGGTTGCTCCTCGCGCTCGACCGCACGACGCGCCGCATCGAAGGCGAACGCGCCGCGGAAATCGCCGCGGCCGGCGCGATCGCCGAGGTGGCCGGCTGATGGCCTGCAACAAGTTGATGCCGGGAAGCGGTCCGTCATGGCGATGTGCCCTGGAGCGCCCCCATCCGCCTTCGGCACCTTCCCCCGCTTCGCAGAGGAAGGAAAGGCCAGAGCGCGTCAGCTTGGAATCCTTCCCCCGCTTCGCAGGGGAAGGAAAGGCCAGAGCGCGTCAGCTTGGAATCCTTCCCTCGCTTGCGGGGGAAGGTGGCGGCAGCCGGAAGGGGGCTAGGTGTCGCGAGGGCATTCGGAACCCGTGCCGTTTCATTCGGTGCAGGTCGCTAATGCAAGACGCCACATGACCGCTGCAACCACCACGCCCCCAACCTGGTTCCAGCGCTTCCTGTTGCCGGGCTTTGCGTTCAAGGCGGTCGTGATCGGCGGTGGTTACGCGACCGGACGCGAGCTTGCCGAATTCTTCCTGCCGAGCGGGCCGTGGGGCGGCATCGCCGCGATGCTGCTGGCGATGGTCATCTGGAGCGCTGTGTGCGTGACGACGTTCCTGTTCGCTCGCGCGAGCGGTGCGCGTGATTACCTCAGTTTCTTCCGCGCGCTGCTCGGGCGCGGCTGGATCGTGTTCGAGATCGCCTACATCCTGTTCGTCGTGCTGATCCTGGCGGTGTTCGGCGCCGCAGCCGGTGCGATCGGCGCGGCGATGTTCGCGCTGCCGAAAATCGCCGGCACGCTCGCGCTGATGGTGGCGATCGCCTGCTTCGTCATGTTCGGCAACACCTCGGTCGAGCGGCTGTTCAAGTACGTGTCGTTTCTGCTCTACGGCGTGTACGTGCTGTTCATGCTGCTGGCGTTCACGCACTTCGGCGAGCGCATCGTCGCCGGCTTCGCGCTCGACGTGCCGGCAACGGACTGGGCGCTCGGCGGCTTGACCTACGCCAGCTACAACATCATCGGCGCGATCGTGATCCTGCCGGTATTGCGCCACCTGACGTCCGATCGCGACGCGATCGTCGCCGGCCTGATCGCAGGTCCTCTGGCGATGCTGCCGGCGCTGCTGTTCTTCACCTGCATGGTCGCGTTCTACCCCGGCATCGCGGACGAAACGCTGCCATCGGATTTCATGCTGCAGCGCCTCGATCAGCCGCTGTTCCACCTGCTGTTCCAGCTGATGATCTTCTGCGCGCTGCTCGAAAGCGGCACCGGCGCCGTGCACGCGATCAACGAGCGCATCGCCAAGGCCTGGCTGAGCGCGCGCGGCGAAACGCTGACGCATCGTGCGCGCCTCGGCATCGCGCTGCTCCTGCTGGTGTGCTGCATGCTGCTCGCCGACCGCTTCGGCCTGGTCGCGCTGATCGCCAAGGGCTACCGCGCGCTCGCTGCGATCTTCCTGGCGATTTACGTCGTGCCGCTGATGACGCTCGGCGTCGCGCGCTTGTGGCGTCGTCGCGCGGCGGTTGCGTGAGCAAGACAAAAGATTGAACCACGAAGAACACGGAGAACACGGAGAACACGGAGGAAGCAAGTGAAGAAGCAAGGGAAAAGGAGTTCAAGGAAAACAACGCTGGCGTCGACGTTGCAGAAAATCACCTCTCCCGCTGGCGGGAGAGGTCGGCGCGCAACGTGCGCCGGGTGAGGGTGGCGCTTGGAAGTGCGAAACGTGCTCGCGGTCGGATGTACCACCCTCATCCGCCCGTCCTCTATCAAGGCCGGGCACCTTCTCCCGCCAGCGGGAGAAGGGAAAGGCCCCAGCCCATGAGCTGGGAAAGCCAATTACCTGAAGGAACTAATATGCTACGCGGCCTGATTTTGTCGTGCGTACTTACCTACTCTGCCGGCGCACTCGCCGCGCCGCCCGCCAATTTCGAACAGCGCGTCGAAGCGCTGCGCAAGGACATCGGCGTGCCCGGCATGTCGATCGCGATTGTCGAGGACGACAAGGTCACGTTCGCCAAGGGCTTCGGCGTGCGCAAACTCGGCGCGCCGGAACTGGTCGATGCCGACACCATCTTTCCGAACGGTTCGACCGGCAAGGCGTTCACGGTCGCTGACCTCGCGGTGCTCGTCGATCAGGGCAAGATCGGCTGGGACGACAAGGTCATCGATCGCCTGCCGGGATTCCAGATGTACGATCCGTGGGTCACGCGCGAGATCACGATTCGCGACCTGCTCGTGCATCGCAGCGGCCTGGGCCTGGGTGCCGGCGACTTGATGTTCGTGCCGCGCACGAACCTGTCGCGCGCCGAATCGGTACGCCGCCTGCGCTACATCAAGCCGGCGACGAGTTTTCGCAGCGGCTTCGCTTACGACAACGTGCTGTACATGGTGGCCGGGCAACTGATCGAAGCGGTGACTGGGCAGACCTGGGAGGCGTTTACCGCCGAGCACGTGCTCAAGCCGGCCGGCATGCTCAATTCGACCAGCGACGAGGACAAGCGCTTCGCCACGGCCAACCGCGCCTACCCGCATGCACGCATGAACGGCGGCCTGCGCGGCGCCGGCAGGCAGGAACTGCTCGACGAACACGACGAACTCGGTCGCAACGCCGCGCCCGCTGGTGGCCTCGCGGTCAGCGCGAACGATTTTGCGCGCTGGATGCGCATCCAGCTCGCCGCCGGCAAGCTGCCCGACAGCGACGCGCACCTGTTCAGCGCGGCCGCGCAGGAGCAGATGTGGAAGCCGATGGTGCTCGAGCCGATCGGGCCGCGCCCCGAGTCGCTCAAGGCGACGCTGCCGAACTTCGAAACGTACGCGCTCGGCTGGGACGTGCGCGACTACCGCGGCGCGAAGATGGTCTGGCACGGCGGCGCGGTGTTCGGGTTTCTCACTGGCGTCGTGCTGTTGCCGGAAAAGCATGTCGGCTTCTCGATCACGATCAACAGCGAAGACGGCGAGATCATCACCGGCCTGATCTTCGAACTGCTCGATCACTATCTCGATGCGCCGGCGAACGACTGGCCGGCGAAGTTCAAGGCGTTCAAGCAGGAACGCGTCGCCGGTGGGCTCAAGGCGCTGAACGAAAAAGCCGCCAAGCCGGCGAAGATCGGCCCGTCATTGCCGCTCAAGAACTACGTCGGCGCCTACAACGATCCGTGGTACGGCAACATCGAGGTCGCACTGGTCAAGAACAAGCTGACGATCGACTTCAAGTCGACGCCGCGCATGGGCGGCACGCTGGAGCACTGGCAGTACGACAGCTTCACGACGAAGTTCGACGACAAGAACATCGAGCCGGCCTACGTCAACTTTGGCCTCGACGCCGACGGCAAGGTGGAGCGCATCACGATGAAACCGGTGTCGCCGCTCGCCGATTTCAGCTACGACTACCAGGACCTGCTGTTCACGCCGCTGCCCGGTAAGTAGCGTCCGCTGCGTGCCCGAGCCGCGAGCGGAAGAGGTAGCCACACGCTTGAAGCCCCTCTCCCCTTGCGGGAGAGGGGTTGGGGAGACGAGTACGCGCGCAGCGCGCAGCCCTGATCCACTCTTGCCGCGCCGCATGAGACAAGTCATGCCCGGCGTACACTTTTCCAGGCGACGGCCAGCGATTGGAGAACCTCCATGGGCAGCAACAGCGGCAAGACCGGAAAATTCTCCGTGCGCGCCTACGCCGGAGACGCAAAGACGCTCCTGGCATTCAACTATCCGGCACGCGGCGACGCGAAGAATCTCGCCGGATTTACGATCCAGGTGCAGCCCAAGGGCGGCGAGCCGTACTACATCCACAACACGTTGCGGTTCAAGACGCCGGGCGACCACGCCCAGGATCCGCAGGAGCCGGCCAACTCGAGCATCAACGCGCCGATCCACAAATTCCGCTGGGTTCACATTCCCGGATCGGTGCACCAGGGACTGGCACCGTTCTACGGCAAGTACCGGTACACGATCACGCCGCGCTTCTTAGACGAAAACCGTTCGCTCGAGCCTGCCGATCCGGGGCTGGCGGCGGACGTGGACGTTCGAGAAAGGCAATCTGGCCGTCGGCTTCACGCGCGGTTTCGTTCAGTCGCAGGCGTTCGTCAGCCATTTCGGCCTCAAGGCTCTGATCAGTCCGAAGAACCGCGACCTGCTGTTCGACACGTCACAGAAGTCCGGTACCAACGCCGCCGGACAGGACTACACCTACCGCGACGAATACGAGTGGCTCGGCTTCACCGCACGGGCGCGGATTTTCGAGATACTCGATGCGGTCCGTAACGACAAGTCGCTGCTTCTGGATGTGTTCGCCTACGACTTCAACGAACCGGATATCGCGGCGGCGCTGCTGAAGCTCGCGCCGAGCGGACGCGTCCGCGTCATCCTCGACAACGCCGCGCTGCATCACGACACGGCCAAACCCAAGCTCGAGGACCAGTTCGCGACGCAGTTCGGCGCGGCGGCGAAGGACGCCGCCACGCAGATCCAGCGCGGCAAGTTCGGTCGCTACGCCCACGACAAGGTGTTCGTCGTGCGCACCAAGACCGGCGCGATTCGCGTGCTGACCGGCTCGACCAACTTCTCGGTCACCGGCATGTACGTCAATTCGAACCACGTGCTGGTCTACAGCGACAAGGCGGTTGCGGGGAAGTACGCCGAGCTGTTCGACGAAGCGTGGAAGGACAAAGTCCGCGCCAAGGCGTTCGTGGCGTCGGCCATCGCCACCCAGTCGGTGCACTTTGCCGCGGCCAAGACGCCGGACACCGAAATCACGTTCGCGCCGCATGCGCAGCAATTTGCCGAGCAGACGCTCAACGCGCTGGTCACGCGCGTCCAGCTGGAAGGCACCAGGACCGACGGCAAGGGCAGCGTGCTGTTCGCGTGCATGGATCTGTCCAGTGGCTCGGGACCGGTCTACCCGGCCCTGCGCGCGCTGCACGCCCAGCAGAACATCTTTTCCTACGGCATCTCCGACAACCCGGGCGGAATCTATCTGTACTCACCGCGCAGCAAACGTGGCGTGCTGGTCACAGGCAAGCCGACCGCGACGAAGCTGCCGCCGCCGTTCAATCAGGTTCCCGGCGTCGGCATCGGACATCAGGTGCACCACAAGTTCGTTGTGTGCGGCTTCAACGGTAGCGATCCGACGGTCTACTGCGGATCGTCGAATCTCGCCCTCGGCGGCGAAACGGCCAACGGCGATAATCTGCTGTGCATTCGCGACGGCGACGTTGCCACCGTGTTCGCGATCGAGGCCTTGACCCTGGTCGATCACTTCGACTTCCTCGACCGCTACGCCGCGCAGTCCGGCGACAAGGCCGCGGTGCACAGCGCAGCGCCGCCGTCGTCGAAGAAGGACGCCGCCGACGAGGCCGGCTGGTTCCTCGGCGTGACCGACCGCTGGGTAGACGCCTACTACGATGCCGACGACGTGCACAGCGTCGATCGGGCGTTGTTCGCATAGGCGCGAACGCTGCGGCTCACGGCCGCCGCAGCGAAGCGTCGAGCCACCCGTCGCCGCGATTCGCGCGCGACCGCGCAATGCGGCCGCCGGACGGATTCAAGCAGCCGATGCCAGGGAGGCGATCCTTCTACGACCCGCATCGCGGGACGGCAGGTGCGCGATCCACGACCGCAGATGACGAATCCCCGGGCATGAGGCAGAATCCATGGTCCCGGTGTCAGCCGGGAAGTGGAGTGCGGCATGATCCTGATGATCGACAACTAACATTGGCGTTCGTGGCGGTTTGCATCAGTTCGCACTAGTTCAAATAAACATTATACATCAATAAGTTATAGTTAGTTTTCGTTCAGCATCGTTCGTCTTAGTTCGGCGGTAGCCGGCAAAAATGAGGGTATCGGTGCGGGTATCGCGGGGGTATAATCGACATTACCGAACGCCCCCGTTCACTGCCAGGCGCCCCCATGGCCAGCCGCCTAACCGATGCCCACGCCCGCAACGCCAAGCGCCGCCCGAGGCCCTACAAGCTGCCTGACGGTGGGGGGCTGCACCTGCTAGTCACCCCGGGCGGGTCGAAGCTGTGGCGGTTTCGCTACCGGCTCGGGGGTGTCGAAAACACCTTCGCGGTCGGCGAATACCCATTGGTAGGGCTGCAGCAGGCGCGCGAGGCGCGCGACGCGGCCCGGCGATTAGTAAAGGAAGGAATTCACCCCGCGCACAATCGAGCAAATCGCCGATCGGAAACCTTGATTGCCGCAGCAAATACGTTCGAAGCCATCGCGCGTGAATGGATTGATCAGCACCGCTTGAGGTGGAGTTCTTACTATCTCAATCAGGTCGAAACGGTCTTACCGAACGACGTGTTCCCGACCATCGGGCGCTTCCCTATCAAAGCCGTCACAGCACATCAGTTGCTCGCAATCATGCAACGGGTTGCGAAGCGTGGGGCTCCCAGTGTGGCCATTCTCATTCGGCAGTGGAGCTCCGCTATTTTTCGATACGCGACCGCAACCTTGCGGGCGGATACCGATCCGGCTTCGGCACTGAAGGGCGCAGTAACCAAACCCAAGGTCAAGCACAAACTTGCGCTCAAGGTCAAAGAAATCGGTGTGCTGTCGAAACAGCTCGATTGTGCAGGGGGGACCGAAGAGGTGCGTATTGCACTCAAGCTGCTGCTGCTAACGTTTGTACGCCCTGGCGAATTGCGCGGTGCTTATTGGACGGAGTTTGATATCGAAGCCGCGGAGTGGCGCATACCAGCTGAGCGCATGAAGATGCGCGAGCCACACACCGTGCCACTGTCCTACCAAGCGATTGAGTTGTTATGCAAACTTCGGGAAATGGGCGGTCACGGCCCACAGCTTTTCCCGAACATACGCGATCCGAAGCGGATCATGTCACCCACGACACTGAACCGCTTCCTTGAACGCATCGGATATGCCGGGAAGTTTTCGGCGCACGGCTTTCGCGCGACTGCTTCCACGGCTCTCAACGAAATGAATTATCGCACCAAAGTCATAGAACGCCAGCTGGCGCACCGAGAGCGAAACACTGTGCGGGCCGCCTACAACCATGCGTCGTACATGCCGGAGCGACGAAGGATGATGCAGGAATGGGCAGACTTCGTCGATGCGCAGCGCAGCGCGCCCGACAATGTCATTCCAATACGCGGTCGCGCAGCAGAATAGACCATGTCCTGCGAGCCGCCTATCACGCCGTCATGGGCCTGATTCGACGTAAACGAAACGGCTACCGCAGCACATCCACCATCTTGTCTGAAACCGAAATCCTCAGCGCCGCAGAGGACATACTACGCAGGCGATTCGAGCGCGAGGCTTCGCTGAAAAGCCCTGGCGATACTCGGGCATTTCTGCGAATGCGCCTTGCCGGTCTTTTGCACGAGGAGTTTCACGCTGTCTGGCTCGACAAT
>Ga0193727_1001356_pt1 | contig 10092 bp, 9 predicted proteins | sample H2c2metaG_FD_143051 | JGI IMG/M metagenome (GOLD analysis project Ga0193727, IMG submission 143051) | Soil microbial communities from a riparian zone of the East river system, Colorado, United States - H2c2 | ecosystem: Environmental > Terrestrial > Soil > Riparian zone | place: USA: East River...
GACCGCGATCACCATGCAGTTATGCCCGATTGCGCCAGGGATCTACCATGGCGTCGGGACCTACGTCGTGACGGGTGGCACCGGGCGATTCGCCAGCGCCACCGGCTCGGGAGTATTCGACGGCACAGGCAATTTCAGCACCGGCACGATCATATGCGCGCTGAACGGCACCATTTCGATCAACCACTAGTTCTCGACGACGACGGAAAGCGTTTCGTTGTGCGTGCGGATCAAAAGCTGACCGCGTTTCTGGAATTGGAATCGGTGATTCGGGGTTGTGGCGAATTGTCTTGACGCCTAACGAGATTTTTCCCAGACTCGGCGTCGTTAAACGGATCTGAATCAGGCGGAGGACATTTTCCCCGCTAGGTTCTTCGCCCCTTCCGGACCCGCAATTCGCAGGATCAACTCAGCGGGGAAAAAGAAAGGAAGAATCATGAATCCATTGATTCAGTACAAAACGATAACTCTGCCAATTCTCATCCCGCTGCTGCTCGCCTGTTTTGCGCTTTTCCCAAGCGTGCAGGCCGCCCCTGATCCGCCGCCTATAGGGGGCAATAACACGCGAGACGGACTAAACTCCCTCGCCCATCGCACCACTGGCCAATTCAACTCGGCCTTTGGCACTAACGCGCTGTTCAGCCTGACTACCGGCAACAACAACGCGGCTCAGGGTAATAGTGCCCAATTTAGCCTCATCGACGGCGACATGAACACCGCCGTTGGAGTTCTAGCGCTCCGTCTAAACCAACACGGCGTGCAGAATACGGCCGTCGGGTACAGCGCGCTCCTTAACACCACCGCCAGTAGCAGCACGGCCGTCGGGTGGAAAGCGCTCGCTAACAACACTGCCAACGGCAATACCGCCGTCGGTTCAGGAGCACTCTTGAGCAACACGACCGCCATTGCCAACACGGCCACTGGTACAGGGGCGCTTACTAGTAACACAAGCGGGGGTTTTAACACGGCCACCGGTTCTGCTGCACTTCTTTTTAACACGATTGGCGAGGAAAACACCGCAATTGGTGCTGAGGCGCTTGTGCTAAACATCGACGGCGACGAAAACACGGCTATCGGCCGTTGGTCGCTACGGGACTGCACGAGCGGCAGCCTCAATACCGCTGTTGGTTCCTTTGCGCTTCAAATCTGTACCGGCAGCGGCAACACCGCCGTAGGCCGGCTTGCGGGCGTAGATCTTACCAATGGCAGTGGCAATGTTTGTATCGGTTCCGGCGTCTTCGGAGTTGCTGGCGAGAGCAACACCACCCGCATCAGAAATGTTTACGCGTCAGTGGCTGCCACTCGGGCTGTTTATGTAACTCCCAGCAATAAAATTGGCACGCTCGCCTCCTCGCGCCGTTTCAAGGACGAGATCAAGCCCATGGACAAGGCCAGCGAAGCGATCCTCTCGCTTAAACCGGTCACCTTCCGCTACAAACAGCAGGTTGATCCCGACCGTGTCCCGATGTTTGGCCTCGTGGCCGAGGAAGTGGAAAAGGTGAATCCCGATCTAGTGAGCCGCGACGAACAAGGAAAAGCCTTTACCGTGCGCTACGAAGCGGTGAACGCGATGTTGCTCAACGAGTTCCTTAAAGCGCACCGCAAAATGGAGGAGCAGGAAGCCACGATCGTCCAATTAAAGCAGGACTTTCAATCCAAGTTTGCGGAGCAGCAGAAGCAAATCAAAGCACTCACTACTGGCTTAGAGAAAGTAAACAACCAGCTTGAACTGAGTAAACCGGCACCGCAAATGGTCGCCAACAATCGGTAAACGGAGCCTGATCTAAATTCTCGATCCTAGCAGCAATCAGAAGCTGTAGTTCAAACCTGCGCGAACGATGTGACCAAACGTATGGGCATCAAAGTGTGCGGTGACTCCGCTCTGGGTGTTACCAAACGATTGATCGTCGAGGGCGAAGTATAAATATTCTACCTTCATCGACCAATGCCGGTTGAAAATCTTCCGCTCGATGCCGCCGCCGACGGTGTAGCCCCAGTCAAAGTCTGAGTCTCTCGCATCGAAGAAATCATTACCGTCCAGCGTAACGTGGAACCGCGTCGTGTAGTTGACCCCGATGACGCCACCGGTCGCATACAGCAGCCATTCCCAGGGGCCACACCGAGACGGCCGCGTAGCGTGGTGTAGAAGTCGCTGTCAGTCTCGCCGCGCACGGTGAAACCAGGAGCCACTGGAGGATGTGGCTCATCGCCGCTGCCATTCAGATTCATGTAGCCAGCGTCAAACTCCGCTCCAAGCACTAGACAATTCCACTGGAAGTTGTAGCCCAACTGGCCGCCCCCGTTGAATCCCGACTCTTCGTAGCCAAAGCGAAGATCAGTAACCGAATCAAAAGTTTCGCTGTGACCAAATTCGCCGCCGGCATGGAGACCGAGGTAAAATCCAGTCCAGTCGCACATCGGCGGAGGCGGTGGCACTACTGCTTTCGATTCTTTGAATTGCTCACCAGCGAGCGCGGTGGTGGCCAACATTACACAAAATGAAAAAACAATGGCTAAGGGAGATCGTTGTTTCATGCCCTTGGGTTTTGCAAATTTTTTCAGCCGAGTCAACACTTTCTTAGACTCCCGACCGACGAGTTGTCGGACTGTGGATTCTCGCGGCAAACGATCTTCGTTGCTGACGCACATCGCGGCGACGGAAAGCGTTTCGTTGTGCACGCGGATGAAAAGCTGACTGCGTTTCTGGAACTTGAAATCGGCGGTTCGAGGTCACCGTGTTTTGTCTTGACACGCCAGGCCCTTTTTTTCCACCTTCGGGGTGATCAAATCGCTTCTGGGATCGACAGAGAAAAACTTCAACCCGGTGGGGGTCCTTTGCCGGTTTCAGGAACTACAACTGCAAAAATATCCACCGGGGAAAAAAGAAAGAATCCATCCTCATGAAAACAAAAATACGAAATTCGATCAGCGGCTTGCTTATCATCCCGTTGGTGCTGGCCTGTTTTGCACTTTTACCAAGCGTGCAGGCCACCCCCGATCCGGGAGCTGTGGGCGGAGGGAATAGTAACGCGGCCGACGGATTCGGCGCGCTCAACGCCGCTGTCAGCGGCATAAACAATTCAGGCTTTGGCGCTAACGCGCTGCATAACCTCACCATCGGCAACAACAACGCAGCTCAGGGTAATAGTGCCCTCAATAGTAATACCAACGGCAACAAAAACACCGCACTTGGAGTTCTAGCGCTCCGTCTGAACCTATCCGGCGACGACAACGTGGCCGTCGGGTACAGAGCGCTTAATAGCAACAACGGCGACTTGAACGTGGCCGTCGGCTCGCAAGCGCTCGCTAGCAATCTCACCACGAATGCCAACGTGGCTGTCGGTGCGCAAGCGCTCTTTAGCAACACCCTTGCCGGCGGAAATACGGCTGTTGGTTTTCAAGCGCTCTCTCAAGCAACCGGCCCCAGTAACATCGCCTTGGGTGCGGGTGCCGGTTCGGCTGTCACCGAAGGCAGTAACAATATCGATATCGGCAATCTTGGCGCGGTCGAAGACGCCACTATCCGCATCGGCACGAACGCAACTCAAACGGCGTGCTATATAGCCGGCATTCGGGGAGCAAGCGTCACTGGTGGTCAGACGGTACTGATCGATGCCAACGGAAAACTCGGTACGGTCACGCCCCCCTCCTCAGTGCGTTTCAAGGAGGAGGTCAAACCGATGGACAAAGTGAGCGAAGCGGTCCTGGCGCTCAAACCGGTCACTTTCCGCTACAAGCAGGACGTTGATCCTACGGGCACGCCGCAGTTTGGTTTGATCGCCGAAGAAGTGGAAAAAGTAGATCCTGATCTGGTCTTGCGGAATGGCAAAGGCGAGATTGAAAGCGTGCGCTACGAAGCAGTGAACGCGATGTTGCTCAACGAGTTCCTTAAAGCGCATGGTAAAGTGGAGGAACAAGTAGCAACCACCACGCAGCTAAAGTCCACTGTTGCAAAGCAGGAGGCGATGATCGCGCAACAGCAAAAGCAAATTGAAGCGCTTACAGCGGGCTTGCAGAAGGTGAGCGCACAGCTTGAAGCGAGCAAACCTGCGCCGCAAACGGTCGCTAACGGTCAGTAAGCTGCCGAGCCCAATAACACAGCCTAATCTCGCAATCAGCCGTCATGCTTCACCGTGTGGCGGCTTTTTGCTCCGCCCCGACTAGCACTCTTTGAAATCGCCCCCGTGTTCGTGCGTCTCGATCACGTTGCTTGCTTCATCGGCTGGCTGCAGCGCCTGGTTCAATCATTTTCCTCATGTACCGATTTCCATGCTCAATCTTCCAATCCATCCAACCTTCATATCGGTAAAAGCCGACAGCTCGAAAGTTTTCGTCGGGATCGGTGGTCAGCCAAACCTCCTTCCATCCTTGCGAGTACAACCATTCCTCCACCAAACGCAAAAGCCGGCTTCAGAAGCGCATTAATCGATCAGTAAAGCAACTACTACTCAGCTGGTGTATTCTCGCCCTTCTTGTGCTGTTTGCTCTTGTCGTGTTTGCTCAGGACTTTGCCATTCGCATCCATCTTGACGCCAGTTTGCTTGCCGTTCTGCTCAATAACGGCTTCATAGTTCGCGCCCTTCTTTTCCCAGCGAACGATTTTCCCGCCGTTAGCCTCTGTCTCAGCGGCTTTTTGCACTTCGGCCGGAACGTCGGTGCTGCTGATGCTTTGCTCTTTGTGTTTCTTTCCACCTGCTTGCGCGCTAACGCCGAAGGCAAGGCCAGCGCTCACCGCAATCACCGTAATTAGTTTGGTTGTTTTCATGGTTGCTTTGACCGCTCGGTCCCAAAGTTCGTTCGAATTTCAAGCGGCTCTGAAAAGAGACCCCTCCTCCCGATGCTCAATAACGCCTAATTTCATCCGCCGAATTAGAAATCAGCAAACGCGATACCGTTTGAGGATGTCGAGGAAGTTTAAAGCATCCGCGAGCGCGGCTGAAGCGAGAAAAACAGAGCGCGAGCGTAACTTCTCGCCCGCGCTCCGCATGAAAACAACAACTCTCTACTACTTATAAGCTTATCTCCACCCGAGGCAGCCCGCTCCGACTCGTAATTGAAAAGCCAGCGAACGGTCAAGCCTGAAAATCGATTAGGATCGCGCTAGGATCGTTTTGATTCAGCGCCGCATCACCTTTTGAGTGCTTCCAAGGTCGACACGACACACGCGATGAAAAGTGCGATCAAGAAAATCGCGATGATTATTTGTGACCGGATTCGTTCTCGTCGCGCTCCTTTTTCATCGCGCCGCTCTAACCCCCCTTGGGCGCCGCCGTTCTAAGTCGTTAGATGCACTCCGCCGAGTCTCCCTTCGAAAGTGGCAAGCGCAGTTCCCTCAGCCGCAGGAGAAGAAAATGCCATGAGTGCGGACTTGCCGCCATGGAGTTCCGGCTGAAAGGTAGATCATGAAAATATTAAATTACGTTTCACTCAAACTAATCATGATTGCAATCGCATGCAGCTTTGCTGCAAGCCCACCCCTTCAGGCGCGAGAGGCCAGATCGAACTCTGCCTCGGCCCGTTCTGAGGATGGCGCTCGTTTGATTGTGGCCAGGAGAGGCAATTTTGGGACTTTCGAGACCCTCAACTTGTTCGTCGACGGTGTTCAGGTTGCGAATTTGGGGTTTCTTCGGAGTTACGAAGCGGTGTTGCCCCCTGGGCGGCATGTGTTGTCGGTAACCCCGAAACTAGAGTACTGTACGCATACAATCGTTAACGCAAAACCCGGCGGGACCTACGCATTTACCGCGTCTTGGATAAACGATGACCAGGTTCGCCTCGAGAGGGGGAACGGTGCTTCCAAGAAAATCGTCGCTGCGGGAATGCCACCAGCCCCGACCAGTTGTGGCCGCGGTCGTTGACACGGTTTTGTTCCCCGCTCGGCGTCACATCATGATGGTTCATAAAGTGAGGGGCAGCTTGTCAGCTCTGTCTCTCACTTCGATGCTGGAATCGTTGTCACGCGCGGAATCAGGTTGTTGGCGTGGATGAATCACCATATGCCGTGTGTCATTACCCGGTTAAACTCTCGGAAGAAATCACGCATGATTCCGCCCAGACGGGCTTTCACTGTTTGCTTCGGCGTCTTCATACACACGAAATCTGAATATCATCCGCTGCTGCTCCCATTTCGTAAACATGCTGCATTGTTGTTCTGAGTCTGTTCTGACTTTTGGCTGACTTTTGGGGCATTTTGGCGGGTTTCACTGGGTAAACGTCCCCGGCGGGAATCGAACCCACATTTAAGGTTTAGGAAACCTTCGTTCTATCCGTTGAACTACGGGGACAGGAAGAAGGGCAAAAAGTAAGAAGGATGAAGGAAGAAGTCCAGCCTCCTGCGCGCCAAAGCTGCTGCGGCGGCGGAGCGAGGTCAGATTGCGGGGCCAATTGCGATTTGACGCGCCGAAGGCTTCGCGGGCTTGCGACGCGTGCCAGCTAAGTCGCACAGCTTCTGTCGGTTCCGAATAAATTGATAAGGCCGTTGCCCGCTCCGGCTACATCATCGGTTTTCTTGGGGTCATCGCGGGCTCACTCAATCGCACAAATGCTAAATTAGTTCGAACAGCGCCGTGGCGAGTCGGTCAAAGGGTGGGAACGGGCGACGGCTTGGCCGTTCGTCGAATCCTGAATCAGGAAGCTTTGGGGTAAAACATCAACCATAAAACGGGGAGGCATTCATGGTGAAGACAACAATCTACGCTCTCGCCTACGGGCTGATCGCGACACTGGCTTTTGCGCAAACAAGCACGACGACCACAAAACAAGCGACAACTGGCCCCGGCACGGTCACCAAGTTTGAGCCTGGCGAAATAATCGTCGTCGGCTCGGAAAACGGGCAGGATACTTTTAGTTACGTGCTCGACGACGAGGTTCGTTACGTGAACAAAGCCGGCAAACAGATCGACGAGCGCCTAATCAAACCTGGCAGTCGCGTTCATGTCTATTATGACAACACGGGCGAAATGCCCGTGGTCAACCGTGTGGTGGTCGACGAAGTTAAAGCGAAAATAACCCGCAAACTCAAACCCGCAGGGTCGTAAGTCCTCCCGAGCCGTCGCTTATCTTGTTCTCGCCACCGAAAATTCGTATCACCCGTTGAGCCGGCGGGGCAAGTACGGGACAATAACCTTTTCGATTAGATCTCCGATTGCCGATTGCAAACAGTGATCGCTCCCTCAAGCGAGCGTTTTTGAGCAATCGGCTGAGTATGCGCCGCAGAAAATATTGTCACGTCTTTGCTTCCCGGCCGGTGCGATTTCTTCAGAAAGGAAGAACGCATTATGAGCAACGGTTCGGCGCGGAAATCGTTTTTCGGCACGGCTGTCAAACTTCTAAAGTTAACAACACAGGAATGGCTGCAGGATAAAGCGCCACAACTCGGTGCGGCGCTGGCGTATTACACAGTCTTTTCCCTCGCGCCGCTCATCCTCGTTCTGCTTGCAATCGTCGGCGTGATCTTCCGCGACGATCCGGCCGGAGCCTGGAGCAAGCTCACGGAGCAGATGAGTTATTTTCTCGATAAAAGCGCGCTGGAAGTCGTGCAGAACATTGCCCAGAAAGCATCGCAACCGGGGAAAAGTACGCTTGCAACAACCATTGGAATCGCTCTCGCCCTTTTCGGGGCAAGCGGAGTGTTCGGTCAGTTACAGGATGCGCTGAATACAGTGTGGGGTGTGAAAGCCAAACCAGGACTGGGTATCTGGGGATTTTTGCGCACCCGTTTTTTATCTTTTGCCATGGTTGGCGGCATTTGTTTCCTACTGCTCGTATCGCTCGCGGTCGAGGCCCTGCTAAAAGGGTTTAGCCATTATATCCAGCAAGCAATGCCCGGCGGTCTGACCATCGCGGTAAGCGTTTATCTGATTTTTGATTTTGCGGTCGTCACTACACTCTTTGCGATGATCTTTAAATTCCTGCCGGACGTGAGAACCCGATGGCGAGACATGTGGGTGGGCGCTGCGATGACAGCGGTTTTCTTTTTGATCGGCAAATGGGCGCTCGGTTTATATCTCGGTAGTGGCACCGCGGCGTCGGCTTATGGCGCAGCCAGTTCGCTGATCACATTGCTGCTCTGGATTTATTACTCGTCGCAAATTTTGCTTTTCGGGGCTGAGTTCACCCAGGTTTACGCCACCGAATTCGGATCACCGATCAAACCGGCCAAGCACGCGGTGAGGATCGAACGAAAGGAGATCGAAAAGTCAGCGCGCTGATAATCCCGGTATAGCTTGCATGTGGCCGCGAACTCGAATCTGCGCGCGGGGGTCCTGCGATTGCCGCGCTAGCGGGGGAGAGACTGCTGGCGCGGCGCTTTATCGCATCAGGGCAATGAGCCGGCTGCGGCTGGGGACTTCAAGCTTGCGGAAGACTGCGTGGAGGTGCTTTTTTACCATCGGCAAACTCAAACAGGCGTCATCAGCGATTTCCTGATTACTCCGCCCTTCACACACAAGTCGCGCGACTTCCTGTTCGCGCTTGGTGAGCCGGACGAGATGCGGCAAACTGGAGCTTGCCGGCCCGGCACGCGAAGCAGCCCGACGGCGCAAATCTTCGCACTCGATCAGAAAATGCGGCCGCGCCACGCCGGCTGAGGTGAGCGGTTTCAGATGGAGCGTCGCTCGCAAGTCCGGAGAGCGCGGATGATGCACCTGTTCTTCTTTGCCGCTTGTCTGCGGCGCATTAAGGCGTTGCATGGACGCCCATTGTTGTTTGAGCAAGCGGCATCGGTCGAGAATCTCGGACGGAATCGGTGAGGTCGCTTTCAACAGTTGCGCCTTCTCCGGACCTTTTTCCCACACCGCGCAGAAATCACGCGCGGCCCGGTTTTGATAAATCGGCTTAAGGTTCCACCGCAAGAGGATCGTCGGCAATGGGAGCCGGTTCAGGAATTCTTCAAAGTCCATCCGCACCGAGTGTTCGCGCTCGAGCGATCCGAGCCGGCGAAGCGCGGTGAGAAACTGCGGGTAAAGCTGCCGGAGCAACTTCATCTCCGCCGGTGACAGATCGCCCTGCGTTGCCGTGCGCATGATTGCAATCACACAAATGAGCCTCTCGTCTTTCCAAAAAAAGAGGCCCACGCCGTGAGCGCATTTTTGAGGCGCCATGTAACGGCGATAGAAGGCCGATTTCATCAAACTGCTTCGATCCGAAAAGACGTCGCTAATCTGCACAAACCTGTTACGCGGTCGCCCGGCGATATAACCCTTGAGCGGCGCGGCATTAAAAAAACCATCAGGCATGGGCAGTGTCCATCTTGTGATCATTGGCAAAATTGGATTGTGCTGAAGCGTTAGGCCCATCAAGCGATTGGGGATCGCGGTAGAGAGCAACCGCTGGACGGCTTTCCAGAATGCGCCGACATCCATGGCTGCGTGCAGGCAGAGCAAAGCCTTTTCCAGCGACGGATCGATCACCGCCTCGCGCTTCATGCCAACCCTGGAGGTCCGCTTCATTTGCCTGCCACCGGCGCCTCATCCTCGCGCAGTTCGCCGCTCTTTTGCCTTAGCCTTAGGCTGTGCTCATTCCCCGAACGCTTAATAATCGGGAAATAAAAAAGGCAACCTAAGTTACCTGGCGATCATCCAGTATTGCGCGACGCTGCACAGATGCAAACGAAACTACCGATAAATGGGACAATCCAACATCCTGATTTGGCAGAGGCGTTGCGCGGCGAGAGCGGCACATTCTTCTGCCAGCAGAGTGGCCAAGGCTACATTGTTACGGCAGCGGAAGGCTTCTCCATTAAATCATTGCGGCCGGTCGGTCGCAAGATCGTGGAAGCCAATGTGATCATGCAGACTACGCCAGAACCCTGGGCGATTACCAAAATCTCCGAGGATGTTCTTGAGTTTAGCGCTGTACCACAACAAGCCCCTCGCCAACAGCGAGCCGCCTAAAGTCCGAAGGAGCGCTCCGCGTGCTTAGTGCACGCGGGGCGACTGGCGGCAAATAGATCCGCTAAGGCAAGAAAGTAAAAGCCTCGATGGGGAAACCCATCGTGGCTTTTTGTTTGGATCAACTCCAAATGTCGCCAGGCCGCTGACACAGCCGCCACTACGGTGCGGTTATCCCTGCTTCCAGCCGTTGCCGTTCCCA